>Ga0123353_10003301_pt1 | contig 20340 bp, 7 predicted proteins | sample TergutLab28metaG_3_FD_92763 | JGI IMG/M metagenome (GOLD analysis project Ga0123353, IMG submission 92763) | Labiotermes labralis P3 segment gut microbial communities from Petit-Saut dam, French Guiana - Lab288 P3 | ecosystem: Host-associated > Arthropoda: Insects > Digestive system > Gut ... | reverse complement strand
AGTGTATACCATGTTTAAAATATTCAGTACCTATATTTGTTGAATAAATATATAAAATGCAACTTTAGAGGTTAGCGGTGCGGTACGACCACTATAGTTGACATTAGGCGTCAAAAGGTTAAAGCACTGGGGCGACGGTTCAGAACACGTTCATCCATCTCAAAGAGTTACTTTAAACTATTTTATACACGTGGAGTAATTTGGGGACACTAAAATCTGGAAAAAAGACGAAGTGAGAAACAATTGGGACGCAATCATAGAACGGAGCTTCACGATTTGCTTGAACAGAGGACACACAGTTGTGTCTCAGTAACTCAGCACTTAACAGGCGGTACATTCAACACAACTGAAACTCCATGGAGCACAGTCCTTCTTAAGAAGCTAAGCGTTTATTATCTGGTGAAGAAATTCCCTGCATTTTATGGAGCCCAAAGGCTCATTACCGCATTACCGAATTCACAAGCGCCCGCCATCTCTCCCTAACCTGAGCTAGATTAATCCATTTCATGCCTACCCATCCCATTTCCTGAATATCCTTTTTAATATTATCCTCCCATTCATGCCTACGGCTTCCAATTGGTCTCTTTCCCTCAGGTCCCTCCACCAAAACCCAGTACGCACCTCTCCTGTCCCCCATACGTGCAACATGCCCCGCCCATCTCATTCTTTTTGTTTGTATCGCCCGCATATGGAGTCAACAAACCTATTATGTATCGTAAACACAGTATGTGTTTTCGTAATTGATACCTGTTTCAAACCTAAAGGGTTATCATCGGACGAGAAAATTTAAAAAAAAATTAAAAAGACGGCGAGGGCTACAACATTTATAATTCTGAATAATGTGGAAGAGATGTATTCCTTACAATTTCCTTTTATAACAAATTTATACTGCTGTATTAAATCCCACCTAAGATATTCTGGATCATATACAATGTAAAACTTGTACATGGATTTGTGTTGTATAAAACCTGATTTCATTTCGCTCTCTTCTTTGTTTTATTACATGTATTGTGCAAACAATAGACAATTTTCACATCAATTTATCACGATTAAAGTAAATTTCTCTCTTTTTACTCGCGTTGCTTTAAAAAAAAAGAACCACGATAGGCTGACCCCAGCACACACACACACACACACACACACACACACATATATATATATATATATATATATATATATATATTCGATTCTTATTGTTCTAGGGACACTAAACAAAATTTCGGGAACAGAACTGGGCACTATTTTGTGTTTTTCTCTTCTGTATCGATGCGGTAAATGGGCTACACTGATGTTCTAAAGGCTATTCGCAACTTACTGCCGCTAAAAACTTCCATGTGTATAAGGACCCGCCACTTGGGCCTGTCCTGAGCCTGATCAATTCATTTCACTCCCTGCCATCCTATTTCTTAAAGATACTTCGTTACTGACCTTCCATCAAACCCGGGTCTTGTTTCTCTCCTGGAGGTTTTCTCACTGAAATCTCGTTACCCATATGTACTACATGTCCTGCCCATCTCATCCTGCCTGAACTGATCACATTAGTTATGCCTACAAGGTTTCCAAATCACATAGCTCCTCGTTTGGGAGTTCTCCAATTATCCTGTTGTGCCAAAATTAATCTATTCTTCGTGCTTTTTAATAATACTGATTTTCGCATTTCAATTTTTAAATTTAACCTCCGGACAGAGTATTTAGTTAGTGTGAAGGTGCGTGTGCCAGTAAACCTTTTAAAATTAAGTGGTAATATTTGATACCATGTTATAAAAACTATAATGTTACGTATAGTTGTAAATTCCTGACTTTACGATACGGCAGTAGTCTCCAAATTGAGGTAACAAGGATGAAGGGCCTGAAACGCTGGATAACGATTTTCTTCAAAATTGCTATATTCTGTTAAGGCAACATTGACCCAAATACAAATGCAACATGGCAACCGCGCATTTTTCTTTTTCTTTCTTCATGAAGATGCTGGAGGCCTTCATGTTTGTAAGTTTAAAGACAAGCTGAGGAGTTCACATACATAACCGAGACTGCTGTTGTGTAAGGCGTGTCCCATCTACACAGAGCTGTAGCTTTGTTTTCTAATGGCGTGTTGGGGGGGGACGAGAGATCAATGTTAAATGAATGGCGCACGAGAGAAGATGGCGCCGGTGGTCCTGGAAGGATTGCGACGACTGTCTGAAAACATCAAGAAGAGGGAGGGGGAAACAGGTGATTTTCCTTTTTTTATATACCATCGGTAATGTTGACTTCTTCCTCCGGTTTTCACCCCTCATGTTCTTACGCAAGTCAAAGAATAAGGAAAGACAAAATAAAAGGGCAAAGGGAATAAAAAGACAAGACCGACTCGGCCAGTTAGAAATCAACATCTGAGCGAACGCTCCAACTCGTGCTAACCAACCCTTCTGCACCCTCTCCTGCCTTGTTTCTGCTCATTCGGTCGTGAGTTACAAGATGGCGGACATGGGAGAGAACATCCCAAATGGAAAAGGTAGAGAAAAAGGATACGAACAAGAAAAAAAGGGTGGGTGGGGGGAAAGAGGTGGATGGACATGGTGATAGCGACGTCTTGCGGTTGAAGTGTTCCGACAGCGCCAACACCCCCTCACCACACCGAACTCCACCCCACCCCCACACTCACCGCCGCAGTGTCACCACGGCTCGGAAAAGACGCTACAATGATTTCTAGAAAAGGACAGACGGTGAACAGGGACGATTGTGATAGAACAATCGAACTCTTCCTGCTGCCAAGCCTTGCAACCTAAACCAAGAAACGAGACGTGTCCATGTGACGCTACAAAGCACCCGAAACTGCATTTCTGAACCTCTAGGTTTCTTAGAACAAGCCACAGTACCAGACATCCTCGCTTCGGCTTCAAGCGTAATGTACACAGTGTTTCTGAACACATGGCCCTTCGTACATGTGTTCCGTTCGCTGTTTCTATACCACCCGCACTGTGCGAGACGAGAGGCGCATATATGTCCAGGATATCCTGAAGGAAACATGTCATTTAGGAGATGTCAGAATAGTTGAGGGGATAATATTAAAATGGAGCTGAAAATACAGCACTTTAGGACAGAAAATTTCTTTAAGCTGCTGTGTGATATAAATATAGTAACGACACTGTACTTCTCCGGCACAGTATTTCTGAATGCTGTGTTGGTACGTTACATATATACTTGGGGTTGGTTAGTCCCTACATCACTTAACGGAATCATATCTACAATGAAGGTCATTTAGTGTCTTAGTAAGATGAAATGTCTGTGGTATTTTACTACAAACAACGGGACAAGACGAGGTGGTGACCCATTACAAGGAACCGTACTGAAGTAAATATCAGCGATCCACACCAGTATAATTAAGTATCTCTTGATGCTTCCAGGCTCTTGGGCACTACAGGGTCATGGTTACCGCTTATATATATATATATATATACACACACACACACACACCATGTCTTATAGCTAGTACATGCCAACGGCTGAACACCGCCGAGAACAAAGACCGCCACCTGACACCATCGCGAGGCAAAGCCGTTTGTCTGTCATCGTCGACGTCTTAAGATCCCTCTTAATGCTCTCCACCTAAGCACGCGTCTATGTTTCTCTTGGTTTTGCCAGTTGACTGCTCTATATTAAAATATATCTCATTATTATTATTATTATTATTGTGGAGTTGAGCTAACGTAATCCTCGTAGTGAGCAGACTAAGGGCTGAGCAAAAGAGGAATCCTGGTTTGATTTCTGGTAAGGTAAGACATTTTTGTCACCCAAATATTCAGGCCGGTACTGGGGCCCAGCCTGCCAGCTCCCTATTCAATGGACTCCGTAGAGTTCCTTCACCAGGGGTAAAGCGGCCTCCATTTAGTATCAAGGTTAAGAACTACATGGATTTGTACCTCCACTCCCCATACGCCTTCATGACCTCTACAGGAAAAATTTTACCGTCATTATTGAGTGTACAATTACCTTGATCACTAAACACTACAGAACAAACAGTAAAGTTCGATTCCTTGCTACGGGTGAAGGTTACTGTCGCTGGCACGTCACCCCCGACATTTCTGTCCAGTAATACGGAGGGCTTTTTCTGTTTGGTTAAAGGCATCCGCAGGGTGGAGATGAACTTGTAGAGAAAGGGATGACGATGTGAAAACCAACAAGTGTTAAGGAACTGGCGCATTTTACAGCTTGACAGCGTACCTTAAGCCGCTATTTTTTCGCTCATATGAAAAATGCCTATACATTTTAAACGGTAGAGATACGAAACATGCTTTGTGAACGCTGCTACCGGCAAGGTTGCGTGATGTCTGAGTGTAACCATAAAACGCAGGCCGTGGTGTGATGCCACAGCTGAGAGCATTGGAGCGAACATTACACGGAGAGGTAATAAAACCAGCTGCAGTATCCATCCACACAGCTAATCCGTCCTGTTTCAGACCGCAAGCTGCACACCACTTGCCGCAACGATCTGCAGCCTCATACATAAACGGAATTGCAGCGCGCAACTACAGAGACCAAATACGTGTATGTCTATGCTAAGTTACTGATTTCTTATAGAACTTTGAAACGTGAATGACGTCAACTAGTGACAAAGCCAGCCTTATTCAAGAGAAATATTGTGGCTAGTGATCGATGCTGCTTGCTCGTATCCCACGTTCTGCAAGTGTCTTCTGCTTCACATAGCGATCTATTATGACGATGTGCTGTTACCATCACTGTCAATTACATTGCTACATTGATTTTTTAGGCAATCTATATTATCACTCTTCCTTCAAAAAGCAGTACTAAACAGACCCATGCACAAATCAAAGAAATATTTATGGGAAAGTTGCCTTCTTCGGTCCGACTTACTATAAAGTTACCTTCAAGTAACTCTTCCCTTTCTGTCAACTGGTTTATTCAGTCGGGTTAGTTGGAAAACTTCTAAATCTCTGACTATAAAAGCAAAGCTTAGCAATTCTAATACCGAAGCCAGATCTTTAAAATTCCTAACACTGAAACCAACTGTTGAGCAATTATATAATGATTCAAACTGCTGTAAAATATCCGGGCCACGTCGGTCTGCCGCCCATTTTTTTTTCTTGTGTCTCTGCGACCCAACACCGTCCATGGCCTCTCCGTCTTGAAGTTTCTAGATTACACACAACGACGCACCACTGTCGGTATGACTCCTCTCGACGTATGATCAGCTCGTCGCAGAGACTTCTACCTGACAACACACAATACACACTACAAACATCCATCCTCCCGGCGGGATTCGAACCCACAATCTCGGCCGGCGAGCGGCCGCACACCCGCGCCTTAGACCGAGCGGCCACTTGGATCGGATCCGCCTCCCATTACTACGCCATAAATACCAAGCGGCCATATTAATGCTACCCTCCTATTATTACACCATACTAACCGAGCAGACTTGTTCATGCTATCTTCCAATCCCACTCTCGTTCTTCCCAGTTCTGTCTTTCCGAAATACTTCCCAAACAAAATTACATGAACAGTTGTCGCAGCGCTGAGCTAAGCTACGTTGCAGTACAATGACAGTAGTGAATGACCTAATACACTATAATTTAATTCCATTCAAAGTTATAGTTCAAACTTTTAAGATACGATGGTAAGAACTACACTTAGAGAGAGACAAATATGCTGCACCCTGGTGACTACAACCGTCTTCTTGTGTCGCACCGTGCAGAAGCCTCTAACCGGTGACAGACTGATAAAAAGAAAGGGACGGCACAAGGCGCGGTTCGCGCTGTTTCAGGTGGCTTCTTGTCAGATTATCAGTAAGAAGGATCGTGTTTGATTCCAGGGCAGTTCATATGTGGTTTATGGGGGGAGACACTGGGACGGCTTTCTTTCCGGGTACTGCCGTTATCTCCCGTCAATTATCCTTCCACCACAGCAGTACTGTCACATTCCTTCATCTGCCCTGGTTGCTGTAGAGTCCCAGCCTGGTTAAATGAATCATAGAAAGACATCTGAGGAATACACCTATGCTGTGACCTTATGTGCAAATGTGCTGTGTAATTACTTCAATTTTTTTTCGCTATTCACAAGTCCCTCAATTTCGCCACGTTGTGAAGTAACTGTGTGTTACATTATCCTGCAACACCGCAGTCAGTCGGCAGCGTAAAGCATGCAGCCTTGTTGCCGGCAAACAAGACAATTTAAACAATTTGCAACTCCTACTTAAAGTTCCTTAGCACTAATTAGTGGCTACTTGCCTTTGTTATTTTCAAATACCTACTGAGGTATTTCCTTCGTCCCGGTTTTAGAAGGTTATTCTAGATTTCTGAAATCGATTTTTAGATCGGATGATATATTTCACAAAAGTGCGGTATGTAGGCTAAACTGATGTCATTTTACTGTTACGAAATCGCGCAGTATACTTAATAGCGGGTTATGTGATGGTCTTGCATTACACGTCACATCACACCGGCACCTTCGGTTCGGAGGATACGGGGTCAGGCGGAAATGTTGTGGTTTTTCGACACTACCGTATGATGAGATAGAGATAAACTTGAAGATTCGAATGTATTTACTGCCAAACAAACCATAACAGTCAGCCTTCTGAACGCCGTATCTTATGGACAAACACAATTCCTCCGCGAGAAGCAATCGAAGTGTGATTAGGAGTTCTCTAAATTGGCTGTAAGATACTCTTAACTAGTACAGAATTCCTGTGCTGCATGATGGAATAACACAGTCTGCTGAATTGGTCTTCTATAATTTCGTGACCATATTATGTGTCAGTCAGCAGAGACGCCGCTTAGAATTTGGATGTTCATCTACTTCTGTCACAAATTAGGGACAAACTGCTACTTGAATTCAAAACGTGCTGTTGGAAAAGATAAAACATGTGAGCAGAATTCAAACACTGAGAGGTTTTTGAAGTAAAGACTTTTACATCCTTCGAAACGTCGGGAAATAATTACCCAACGACATAACGTAACATCACAGAAGACTCTTAACATCAGCAACAGCGCTGTGAGAACCCAAAATACCGCAGACCCTGTCCTCATCCGAGATTTAACCATTGAGGCATGAAACTTATTTTACCCATGCCGAAACGTCTGAGCCCATTCGAACATGCTCTGCATTGTCATCAGGCTCACAGGCTACTTCTGGATACTGACAAGTTCGAAAGTGAACCACTAGTTGCTAACTACTGTTGTAATGGGCAAAAAGAAATGAAACACCCCACATTTCAGTTACGTGGCAACACTAAAAGGATTCACAGGCATGAGAGACAGTTCTGGGGGCTGCGAACCCCCTTTAATGGGGTAGCAGTTAAAGCACATGTGATACCACTATGAGTGACAAGGGTAGATTTGTCTCGCAGTATGACAGAAGGCCTGGGAGAGTAAAGCTTTGCCACTGAAGGATACTTCAGTATGACGTATCGCCTTTTAATTGCATTTTAAATAGCCGGGAGGGATGAGAATTTCGCGTCTCTGTTCATTTCTTTATGCCCGGAAGCGGGGAAATGAATGAGCAATAATTTCGTCGTCAATTTGCGAACACATATGTTGATAAAGGAGTTTCACACTTTGTTCCCCTGATTTGTTGTATGACAGAGCATTGCGGCCTGTCTGAGAGCGTCGTTGTTATACACAACTCTGATCACGGGGTTGGAGAAATCCAGAGGGTACAGTCCAGGATTAGAGTCCCTGTCGCTGGGTTCTGCACACAGAAACTTTTAGTATGACGCAACTCTTACCTCCAAACTGAGGAAGTAAGTCGTCCTGTTCAACTTCTGCTCTCCTTTAGTGCGCCGTGCCAAATCTACTGCGCTTTCAGTTGACACTATCACACATTAAACTAGCACCCTACCTAAAATCGGCTAGTGCGGCACTTTCATATTGAAACACGGGAGAAGTCAGGAGAATGCGTGCAGATTGGGCATTCATAAGAACCAACGTAATGCAGAATACCCCATAAAATTCTACATGAATTTCTAAGTTGATTAATGGTGACATTTTGTTGACCTTGCATCTCAGTATATTTATCTCAGTATTTAACCAACTTGACGCACAAAATTTGTTTCACAATAAGTTTTATTTCATGCCTCTACATGTTTCAAGCACATGTGCTCATCATCACGAGGTCAAAATTGCATTACACAGCCTCTGGTATCATCACACTGAAAACAAGTGAGTTGTCTAAAATTACTAAAATACAATTCTATAAATATGAGCAAATAGTAGTAAAATTTATGTGTGAATTTTTCGGGTGTGATTACTGTGTATTACTTACTATAAAAATGCTGTGTCATGTAGAGGTTATGTTTATCCAGTTATTAAACTTATTAGAAAGGTACTATGTCTATTTACATTTATACGATTTATGACTAGATAGACTAATCAAACATACTTTACTTGAGATAAATGGGTTTCCTTGAAATGAACATACTTATTTTAAATGATAACTGTGTTGTATCACTATAGCGATTAGCCAAGGTGGATTCAGGTTAAAAGTGGGAGATAAATGTTGATTTAGTAAGACCTGGAAGACAAAGATTATTAACCATAATACAGTAGGGAAGACTGATGACACCCACAGCAGACCGATATTTCATACAGCTAGGGAGCGGTTAAAGCTATAGAACTAGTGGGTTCTAAAATCGCAAACTATATTAGAAGACATGTCGAACTTATGCCGCCATACACACTTCATACATAAGTTAAAACAATAAATAGGTTATTGTTCAAAAATCAATAACAAAGAAGCAGATGACATAGTCATATTTAAAAGAAAAATTACAAAAACTACACTTCTATCTATATTCGCAGCTCTTTGACCCGGCCCACACTGGCCGCGCGGTCTAAGGCGTGGGTCTGCGGCCGCTCGCTTCCTGAGATTGCGGGTTCGAATTCCACCAGGGTCATGGATGTCTGTCTCTTGTGAGTGTTGTGTAATGTCAAGTACAAGTCTCCGCGATGGGCTGATCACTCGTCCAGAGGAGTCCTACCGACTGTGGTGTGTCTAAATCAGTGTGCTCGAGTAACCTCGTAAGCGAATCCCGGCCCCACAAGGGCTGTCACGCCATGAAATAACATAACCGCCCAAAATTAAAAGTTATTCCCTTACAAATTCCCTGTACCACTGTGTAGGTCTATTAGTGATAGCTTAAGTATAGGGAGATAAATAATGCACCATGATTTTTTTTAAAGGCACAACCACCAGATTAGTGTATAATCAATTAAGGAAAGAACAGATGAATAAAGGCCCTTCTCTACTTGTATACGCCCTGAACTCTACGGCAGAGTACACGAGGGTGGTGACCACCTAAAAGACACTGTACACAAAAACTGAAACAATGTAATACAAATACAAGCACAGCAGCAAATTGTAACGTGCTGAAATTGTCTTCAGTTACTCTCAGTAAAGTGTTATTCGTATTTATATTTATTTCACTCTTCCTGCCGTACCCTGTACAAGGCAGTTAGTTGCCTCCCCCTCGTAGAGTTACAAGTCCGAACCCAGGAACTTCAACGTGGGCAGAGTACTACACTTCGTGTTTCCCCTGTCAATATCACTTCACCATTGCTGCAAACTCGTTCCTTCATCTATTTCCGACGCTGTCTAATCTCAGCAACTAGCGCCGCCGTTAAACAACACTCACGCGCCATTTCCCGAAGTTACTAGTCACGTTGCCTTTTTCACGATTGTGCATTAGCGGATTAAGTGTTACCGAATGACGCTTACAGTCTTCTCCGGTATTTTTTCTCTGTCGAATTTCGTAGTTAAATATAATAATTTCTTTTTTTTACGTATTCTCCTCTTATCAGTGGTTATTTATCTCTGGCGTGATTAATTCCGGTCGGTTTCTCAACAAAATATCAAACTTGGCTAATTTATTTCATATTTTATAAGTTAATTTATATTTGTTTTCAGTAATCCTTTGTTATGATCAGCTCGCCTCTTATTATTGACATTCTTCTCCACATAATGTCGAACACTTTTAATTGTGTTTGTTATGTACCTTGCAATAATTATAATTTATTTAATACAATCGTCACACTACACAATCTGATTAAGAGAGACAGTATTTAAAGCACCGCTCCCCAGTACATTTCTGCCATATCAAAGAGCATCGCCAGAGACTACACAAAGCACTTGCACACACACACACACACACACACACACACACACACATATATATATATATATATATATATATATATATGTGTGTGTGTGTGTGTGTGTGTGTGTGTGTGTGTGCAAGTGCTTTGTGTAGTCTCTGGCGATGCTCTTTGATATGGCAGAAATGTACTGGGGAGCGGTGCTTTAAATACTGTCTCTCTTAATCAGATTGTGTAGTGTGACGATTGTATTAAATAAATTATAATTATTGCAAGGTACATAACAAACACAATTAAAAGTGTTCGACATTATGTGGAGAAGAATGTCAATAATAAGAGGCGAGCTGATCATAACAAAGGATTACTGAAAACAAATATAAATTAACTTATAAAATATGAAATAAATTAGCCAAGTTTGATATTTTGTTGAGAAACCGACCGGAATTAATCACGCCAGAGATAAATAACCACTGATAAGAGGAGAATACGTAAAAAAAAGAAATTATTATATTTAACTACGAAATTCGACAGAGAAAAAATACCGGAGAAGACTGTAAGCGTCATTCGGTAACACTTAATCCGCTAATGCACAATCGTGAAAAAGGCAACGTGACTAGTAACTTCGGGAAATGGCGCGTGAGTGTTGTTTAACGGCGGCGCTAGTTGCTGAGATTAGACAGCGTCGGAAATAGATGAAGGAACGAGTTTGCAGCAATGGTGAAGTGATATTGACAGGGGAAACACGAAGTGTAGTACTCTGCCCACGTTGAAGTTCCTGGGTTCGGACTTGTAACTCTACGAGGGGGAGGCAACTAACTGCCTTGTACAGGGTACGGCAGGAAGAGTGAAATAAATATAAATACGAATAACACTTTACTGAGAGTAACTGAAGACAATTTCAGCACGTTACAATTTGCTGCTGTGCTTGTATTTGTATTACATTGTTTCAGTTTTTGTGTACAGTGTCTTTTAGGTGGTCACCACCCTCGTGTACTCTGCCGTAGAGTTCAGGGCGTATACAAGTAGAGAAGGGCCTTTATTCATCTGTTCTTTCCTTAATTGATTATACACTAATCTGGTGGTTGTGCCTTTAAAAAAAATCATGGTGCATTATTTATCTCCCTATACTTAAGCTATCACTAATAGACCTACACAGTGGTACAGGGAATTTGTAAGGGAATAACTTTTAATTTTGGGCGGTTATGTTATTTCATGGCGTGACAGCCCTTGTGGGGCCGGGATTCGCTTACGAGGTTACTCGAGCACACTGATTTAGACACACCACAGTCGGTAGGACTCCTCTGGACGAGTGATCAGCCCATCGCGGAGACTTGTACTTGACATTACACAACACTCACAAGAGACAGACATCCATGACCCTGGTGGAATTCGAACCCGCAATCTCAGGAAGCGAGCGGCCGCAGACCCACGCCTTAGACCGCGCGGCCAGTGTGGGCCGGGTCAAAGAGCTGCGAATATAGATAGAAGTGTAGTTTTTGTAATTTTTCTTTTAAATATGACTATGTCATCTGCTTCTTTGTTATTGATTTTTGAACAATAACCTATTTATTGTTTTAACTTATGTATGAAGTGTGTATGGCGGCATAAGTTCGACATGTCTTCTAATATAGTTTGCGATTTTAGAACCCACTAGTTCTATAGCTTTAACCGCTCCCTAGCTGTATGAAATATCGGTCTGCTGTGGGTGTCATCAGTCTTCCCTACTGTATTATGGTTAATAATCTTTGTCTTCCAGGTCTTACTAAATCAACATTTATCTCCCACTTTTAACCTGAATCCACCTTGGCTAATCGCTATAGTGATACAACACAGTTATCATTTAAAATAAGTATGTTCATTTCAAGGAAACCCATTTATCTCAAGTAAAGTATGTTTGATTAGTCTATCTAGTCATAAATCGTATAAATGTAAATAGACATAGTACCTTTCTAATAAGTTTAATAACTGGATAAACATAACCTCTACATGACACAGCATTTTTATAGTAAGTAATACACAGTAATCACACCCGAAAAATTCACACATAAATTTTACTACTATTTGCTCATATTTATAGAATTGTATTTTAGTAATTTTAGACAACTCACTTGTTTTCAGTGTGATGATACCAGAGGCTGTGTAATGCAATTTTGACCTCGTGATGATGAGCACATGTGCTTGAAACATGTAGAGGCATGAAATAAAACTTATTGTGAAACAAATTTTGTGCGTCAAGTTGGTTAAATACTGAGATAAATATACTGAGATGCAAGGTCAACAAAATGTCACCATTAATCAACTTAGAAATTCATGTAGAATTTTATGGGGTATTCTGCATTACGTTGGTTCTTATGAATGCCCAATCTGCACGCATTCTCCTGACTTCTCCCGTGTTTCAATATGAAAGTGCCGCACTAGCCGATTTTAGGTAGGGTGCTAGTTTAATGTGTGATAGTGTCAACTGAAAGCGCAGTAGATTTGGCACGGCGCACTAAAGGAGAGCAGAAGTTGAACAGGACGACTTACTTCCTCAGTTTGGAGGTAAGAGTTGCGTCATACTAAAAGTTTCTGTGTGCAGAACCCAGCGACAGGGACTCTAATCCTGGACTGTACCCTCTGGATTTCTCCAACCCCGTGATCAGAGTTGTGTATAACAACGACGCTCTCAGACAGGCCGCAATGCTCTGTCATACAACAAATCAGGGGAACAAAGTGTGAAACTCCTTTATCAACATATGTGTTCGCAAATTGACGACGAAATTATTGCTCATTCATTTCCCCGCTTCCGGGCATAAAGAAATGAACAGAGACGCGAAATTCTCATCCCTCCCGGCTATTTAAAATGCAATTAAAAGGCGATACGTCATACTGAAGTATCCTTCAGTGGCAAAGCTTTACTCTCCCAGGCCTTCTGTCATACTGCGAGACAAATCTACCCTTGTCACTCATAGTGGTATCACATGTGCTTTAACTGCTACCCCATTAAAGGGGGTTCGCAGCCCCCAGAACTGTCTCTCATGCCTGTGAATCCTTTTAGTGTTGCCACGTAACTGAAATGTGGGGTGTTTCATTTCTTTTTGCCCATTACAACAGTAGTTAGCAACTAGTGGTTCACTTTCGAACTTGTCAGTATCCAGAAGTAGCCTGTGAGCCTGATGACAATGCAGAGCATGTTCGAATGGGCTCAGACGTTTCGGCATGGGTAAAATAAGTTTCATGCCTCAATGGTTAAATCTCGGATGAGGACAGGGTCTGCGGTATTTTGGGTTCTCACAGCGCTGTTGCTGATGTTAAGAGTCTTCTGTGATGTTACGTTATGTCGTTGGGTAATTATTTCCCGACGTTTCGAAGGATGTAAAAGTCTTTACTTCAAAAACCTCTCAGTGTTTGAATTCTGCTCACATGTTTTATCTTTTCCAACAGCACGTTTTGAATTCAAGTAGCAGTTTGTCCCTAATTTGTGACAGAAGTAGATGAACATCCAAATTCTAAGCGGCGTCTCTGCTGACTGACACATAATATGGTCACGAAATTATAGAAGACCAATTCAGCAGACTGTGTTATTCCATCATGCAGCACAGGAATTCTGTACTAGTTAAGAGTATCTTACAGCCAATTTAGAGAACTCCTAATCACACTTCGATTGCTTCTCGCGGAGGAATTGTGTTTGTCCATAAGATACGGCGTTCAGAAGGCTGACTGTTATGGTTTGTTTGGCAGTAAATACATTCGAATCTTCAAGTTTATCTCTATCTCATCATACGGTAGTGTCGAAAAACCACAACATTTCCGCCTGACCCCGTATCCTCCGAACCGAAGGTGCCGGTGTGATGTGACGTGTAATGCAAGACCATCACATAACCCGCTATTAAGTATACTGCGCGATTTCGTAACAGTAAAATGACATCAGTTTAGCCTACATACCGCACTTTTGTGAAATATATCATCCGATCTAAAAATCGATTTCAGAAATCTAGAATAACCTTCTAAAACCGGGACGAAGGAAATACCTCAGTAGGTATTTGAAAATAACAAAGGCAAGTAGCCACTAATTAGTGCTAAGGAACTTTAAGTAGGAGTTGCAAATTGTTTAAATTGTCTTGTTTGCCGGCAACAAGGCTGCATGCTTTACGCTGCCGACTGACTGCGGTGTTGCAGGATAATGTAACACACAGTTACTTCACAACGTGGCGAAATTGAGGGACTTGTGAATAGCGAAAAAAAATTGAAGTAATTACACAGCACATTTGCACATAAGGTCACAGCATAGGTGTATTCCTCAGATGTCTTTCTATGATTCATTTAACCAGGCTGGGACTCTACAGCAACCAGGGCAGATGAAGGAATGTGACAGTACTGCTGTGGTGGAAGGATAATTGACGGGAGATAACGGCAGTACCCGGAAAGAAAGCCGTCCCAGTGTCTCCCCCCATAAACCACATATGAACTGCCCTGGAATCAAACACGATCCTTCTTACTGATAATCTGACAAGAAGCCACCTGAAACAGCGCGAACCGCGCCTTGTGCCGTCCCTTTCTTTTTATCAGTCTGTCACCGGTTAGAGGCTTCTGCACGGTGCGACACAAGAAGACGGTTGTAGTCACCAGGGTGCAGCATATTTGTCTCTCTCTAAGTGTAGTTCTTACCATCGTATCTTAAAAGTTTGAACTATAACTTTGAATGGAATTAAATTATAGTGTATTAGGTCATTCACTACTGTCATTGTACTGCAACGTAGCTTAGCTCAGCGCTGCGACAACTGTTCATGTAATTTTGTTTGGGAAGTATTTCGGAAAGACAGAACTGGGAAGAACGAGAGTGGGATTGGAAGATAGCATGAACAAGTCTGCTCGGTTAGTATGGTGTAATAATAGGAGGGTAGCATTAATATGGCCGCTTGGTATTTATGGCGTAGTAATGGGAGGCGGATCCGATCCAAGTGGCCGCTCGGTCTAAGGCGCGGGTGTGCGGCCGCTCGCCGGCCGAGATTGTGGGTTCGAATCCCGCCGGGAGGATGGATGTTTGTAGTGTGTATTGTGTGTTGTCAGGTAGAAGTCTCTGCGACGAGCTGATCATACGTCGAGAGGAGTCATACCGACAGTGGTGCGTCGTTGTGTGTAATCTAGAAACTTCAAGACGGAGAGGCCATGGACGGTGTTGGGTCGCAGAGACACAAGAAAAAAAAATGGGCGGCAGACCGACGTGGCCCGGATATTTTACAGCAGTTTGAATCATTATATAATTGCTCAACAGTTGGTTTCAGTGTTAGGAATTTTAAAGATCTGGCTTCGGTATTAGAATTGCTAAGCTTTGCTTTTATAGTCAGAGATTTAGAAGTTTTCCAACTAACCCGACTGAATAAACCAGTTGACAGAAAGGGAAGAGTTACTTGAAGGTAACTTTATAGTAAGTCGGACCGAAGAAGGCAACTTTCCCATAAATATTTCTTTGATTTGTGCATGGGTCTGTTTAGTACTGCTTTTTGAAGGAAGAGTGATAATATAGATTGCCTAAAAAATCAATGTAGCAATGTAATTGACAGTGATGGTAACAGCACATCGTCATAATAGATCGCTATGTGAAGCAGAAGACACTTGCAGAACGTGGGATACGAGCAAGCAGCATCGATCACTAGCCACAATATTTCTCTTGAATAAGGCTGGCTTTGTCACTAGTTGACGTCATTCACGTTTCAAAGTTCTATAAGAAATCAGTAACTTAGCATAGACATACACGTATTTGGTCTCTGTAGTTGCGCGCTGCAATTCCGTTTATGTATGAGGCTGCAGATCGTTGCGGCAAGTGGTGTGCAGCTTGCGGTCTGAAACAGGACGGATTAGCTGTGTGGATGGATACTGCAGCTGGTTTTATTACCTCTCCGTGTAATGTTCGCTCCAATGCTCTCAGCTGTGGCATCACACCACGGCCTGCGTTTTATGGTTACACTCAGACATCACGCAACCTTGCCGGTAGCAGCGTTCACAAAGCATGTTTCGTATCTCTACCGTTTAAAATGTATAGGCATTTTTCATATGAGCGAAAAAATAGCGGCTTAAGGTACGCTGTCAAGCTGTAAAATGCGCCAGTTCCTTAACACTTGTTGGTTTTCACATCGTCATCCCTTTCTCTACAAGTTCATCTCCACCCTGCGGATGCCTTTAACCAAACAGAAAAAGCCCTCCGTATTACTGGACAGAAATGTCGGGGGTGACGTGCCAGCGACAGTAACCTTCACCCGTAGCAAGGAATCGAACTTTACTGTTTGTTCTGTAGTGTTTAGTGATCAAGGTAATTGTACACTCAATAATGACGGTAAAATTTTTCCTGTAGAGGTCATGAAGGCGTATGGGGAGTGGAGGTACAAATCCATGTAGTTCTTAACCTTGATACTAAATGGAGGCCGCTTTACCCCTGGTGAAGGAACTCTACGGAGTCCATTGAATAGGGAGCTGGCAGGCTGGGCCCCAGTACCGGCCTGAATATTTGGGTGACAAAAATGTCTTACCTTACCAGAAATCAAACCAGGATTCCTCTTTTGCTCAGCCCTTAGTCTGCTCACTACGAGGATTACGTTAGCTCAACTCCACAATAATAATAATAATAATAATGAGATATATTTTAATATAGAGCAGTCAACTGGCAAAACCAAGAGAAACATAGACGCGTGCTTAGGTGGAGAGCATTAAGAGGGATCTTAAGACGTCGACGATGACAGACAAACGGCTTTGCCTCGCGATGGTGTCAGGTGGCGGTCTTTGTTCTCGGCGGTGTTCAGCCGTTGGCATGTACTAGCTATAAGACATGGTGTGTGTGTGTGTGTGTATATATATATATATATATAAGCGGTAACCATGACCCTGTAGTGCCCAAGAGCCTGGAAGCATCAAGAGATACTTAATTATACTGGTGTGGATCGCTGATATTTACTTCAGTACGGTTCCTTGTAATGGGTCACCACCTCGTCTTGTCCCGTTGTTTGTAGTAAAATACCACAGACATTTCATCTTACTAAGACACTAAATGACCTTCATTGTAGATATGATTCCGTTAAGTGATGTAGGGACTAACCAACCCCAAGTATATATGTAACGTACCAACACAGCATTCAGAAATACTGTGCCGGAGAAGTACAGTGTCGTTACTATATTTATATCACACAGCAGCTTAAAGAAATTTTCTGTCCTAAAGTGCTGTATTTTCAGCTCCATTTTAATATTATCCCCTCAACTATTCTGACATCTCCTAAATGACATGTTTCCTTCAGGATATCCTGGACATATATGCGCCTCTCGTCTCGCACAGTGCGGGTGGTATAGAAACAGCGAACGGAACACATGTACGAAGGGCCATGTGTTCAGAAACACTGTGTACATTACGCTTGAAGCCGAAGCGAGGATGTCTGGTACTGTGGCTTGTTCTAAGAAACCTAGAGGTTCAGAAATGCAGTTTCGGGTGCTTTGTAGCGTCACATGGACACGTCTCGTTTCTTGGTTTAGGTTGCAAGGCTTGGCAGCAGGAAGAGTTCGATTGTTCTATCACAATCGTCCCTGTTCACCGTCTGTCCTTTTCTAGAAATCATTGTAGCGTCTTTTCCGAGCCGTGGTGACACTGCGGCGGTGAGTGTGGGGGTGGGGTGGAGTTCGGTGTGGTGAGGGGGTGTTGGCGCTGTCGGAACACTTCAACCGCAAGACGTCGCTATCACCATGTCCATCCACCTCTTTCCCCCCACCCACCCTTTTTTTCTTGTTCGTATCCTTTTTCTCTACCTTTTCCATTTGGGATGTTCTCTCCCATGTCCGCCATCTTGTAACTCACGACCGAATGAGCAGAAACAAGGCAGGAGAGGGTGCAGAAGGGTTGGTTAGCACGAGTTGGAGCGTTCGCTCAGATGTTGATTTCTAACTGGCCGAGTCGGTCTTGTCTTTTTATTCCCTTTGCCCTTTTATTTTGTCTTTCCTTATTCTTTGACTTGCGTAAGAACATGAGGGGTGAAAACCGGAGGAAGAAGTCAACATTACCGATGGTATATAAAAAAAGGAAAATCACCTGTTTCCCCCTCCCTCTTCTTGATGTTTTCAGACAGTCGTCGCAATCCTTCCAGGACCACCGGCGCCATCTTCTCTCGTGCGCCATTCATTTAACATTGATCTCTCGTCCCCCCCCAACACGCCATTAGAAAACAAAGCTACAGCTCTGTGTAGATGGGACACGCCTTACACAACAGCAGTCTCGGTTATGTATGTGAACTCCTCAGCTTGTCTTTAAACTTACAAACATGAAGGCCTCCAGCATCTTCATGAAGAAAGAAAAAGAAAAATGCGCGGTTGCCATGTTGCATTTGTATTTGGGTCAATGTTGCCTTAACAGAATATAGCAATTTTGAAGAAAATCGTTATCCAGCGTTTCAGGCCCTTCATCCTTGTTACCTCAATTTGGAGACTACTGCCGTATCGTAAAGTCAGGAATTTACAACTATACGTAACATTATAGTTTTTATAACATGGTATCAAATATTACCACTTAATTTTAAAAGGTTTACTGGCACACGCACCTTCACACTAACTAAATACTCTGTCCGGAGGTTAAATTTAAAAATTGAAATGCGAAAATCAGTATTATTAAAAAGCACGAAGAATAGATTAATTTTGGCACAACAGGATAATTGGAGAACTCCCAAACGAGGAGCTATGTGATTTGGAAACCTTGTAGGCATAACTAATGTGATCAGTTCAGGCAGGATGAGATGGGCAGGACATGTAGTACATATGGGTAACGAGATTTCAGTGAGAAAACCTCCAGGAGAGAAACAAGACCCGGGTTTGATGGAAGGTCAGTAACGAAGTATCTTTAAGAAATAGGATGGCAGGGAGTGAAATGAATTGATCAGGCTCAGGACAGGCCCAAGTGGCGGGTCCTTATACACATGGAAGTTTTTAGCGGCAGTAAGTTGCGAATAGCCTTTAGAACATCAGTGTAGCCCATTTACCGCATCGATACAGAAGAGAAAAACACAAAATAGTGCCCAGTTCTGTTCCCGAAATTTTGTTTAGTGTCCCTAGAACAATAAGAATCGAATATATATATATATATATATATATATATATATATGTGTGTGTGTGTGTGTGTGTGTGTGTGTGTGCTGGGGTCAGCCTATCGTGGTTCTTTTTTTTTAAAGCAACGCGAGTAAAAAGAGAGAAATTTACTTTAATCGTGATAAATTGATGTGAAAATTGTCTATTGTTTGCACAATACATGTAATAAAACAAAGAAGAGAGCGAAATGAAATCAGGTTTTATACAACACAAATCCATGTACAAGTTTTACATTGTATATGATCCAGAATATCTTAGGTGGGATTTAATACAGCAGTATAAATTTGTTATAAAAGGAAATTGTAAGGAATACATCTCTTCCACATTATTCAGAATTATAAATGTTGTAGCCCTCGCCGTCTTTTTAATTTTTTTTTAAATTTTCTCGTCCGATGATAACCCTTTAGGTTTGAAACAGGTATCAATTACGAAAACACATACTGTGTTTACGATACATAATAGGTTTGTTGACTCCATATGCGGGCGATACAAACAAAAAGAATGAGATGGGCGGGGCATGTTGCACGTATGGGGGACAGGAGAGGTGCGTACTGGGTTTTGGTGGAGGGACCTGAGGGAAAGAGACCAATTGGAAGCCGTAGGCATGAATGGGAGGATAATATTAAAAAGGATATTCAGGAAATGGGATGGGTAGGCATGAAATGGATTAATCTAGCTCAGGTTAGGGAGAGATGGCGGGCGCTTGTGAATTCGGTAATGCGGTAATGAGCCTTTGGGCTCCATAAAATGCAGGGAATTTCTTCACCAGATAATAAACGCTTAGCTTCTTAAGAAGGACTGTGCTCCATGGAGTTTCAGTTGTGTTGAATGTACCGCCTGTTAAGTGCTGAGTTACTGAGACACAACTGTGTGTCCTCTGTTCAAGCAAATCGTGAAGCTCCGTTCTATGATTGCGTCCCAATTGTTTCTCACTTCGTCTTTTTTCCAGATTTTAGTGTCCCCAAATTACTCCACGTGTATAAAATAGTTTAAAGTAACTCTTTGAGATGGATGAACGTGTTCTGAACCGTCGCCCCAGTGCTTTAACCTTTTGACGCCTAATGTCAACTATAGTGGTCGTACCGCACCGCTAACCTCTAAAGTTGCATTTTATATATTTATTCAACAAATATAGGTACTGAATATTTTAAACATGGTATACACT
>Ga0123353_10003298_pt1 | contig 20347 bp, 17 predicted proteins | sample TergutLab28metaG_3_FD_92763 | JGI IMG/M metagenome (GOLD analysis project Ga0123353, IMG submission 92763) | Labiotermes labralis P3 segment gut microbial communities from Petit-Saut dam, French Guiana - Lab288 P3 | ecosystem: Host-associated > Arthropoda: Insects > Digestive system > Gut ... | reverse complement strand
CTGCGGGCGATGGGGCGGTGGACCGAGGAGCACGGCGAGGAGTTGCTCGAAGCCCAGGAACGGGCCGGCGGCTCCGCCTCGTAGGGGGACAACGGCGAGCCGTCGGGACGGAGCGCCGGGCCGCCCGAACGGGTCCGGGCCCGCCCGCCGGCCGGACCGGCTCAACCCGTCGGGGTCCGTCCGCCGAGCAGCGAGGCCGACTGCGGGTCGGCGTAGACGGTGCAGGAACGGTGGGTGCGCAGCACGGTGCTGGGCCACTCGGTGCCGAGCGGGGCTTCGAACGTCGCCCGCACCGCCTCGGCCTTCAGCGCGCCGGGGACCATGCAGAACAGGTGGCCGGCGCTCATCAGCGTCGGGATGGTGACCGTGACGGCCTTCTCGGGCACGTCCGCCAGGGCGCCGAAGCAGCCGTCGGCGACCTGCTGCTCGCGGCAGGCCCGGTCGAGGGACACCGGCTTGACCGCGTAGGGGTCGTCGAAGTCCGCAACGGGCGGGTCGTTGAAGGCCAGATGGCCGTTCATGCCGATCCCCAGGCAGACGATGTCGATGGGCTGCTGGAGGAGGAGTTCGGCGTAGCCGGCGGCGGCGGCCTGCGCGCCGCCGGGCGCCGTCGTGTCGATGTAGTGCACGGCGCCGAAGGGGAGCCTGCCGAACAGCGCCTCCCGCAGCCAGTTGCCGAAGCGCTCGGGTGCCTCGGGGGGCAGGTCGAGGTACTCGTCCATGTGGAAGGCCGTCACCCGGCGCCAGTCGATGCCGGGTTCGCGGGTCAGGGCGGCCAGGGTCTCCGACTGGCTGGGGGCCGCGGCGAAGATCATGCGGGCGTGACCTCGGTCGGCCAGGATCCGGCGCAGCCGCCGGGCGATCTCGTGCGCTGCCGTCTCGCCGAGCACCTGGCGGTCCGGCAGAACGCGCAGCATGGCGTCAAGGTCGTTTGGTGGCATGACGGGAGTGTGACGTGCAACCGGTTGCACGTCAAGTGCCGTCAGGCGCCGTAAAGTGAGCGCATGCCGACTCGCCCACGCCCGTCCTCCGGTGTCACCATCGGCGACGTCGCGGCCGCCGCCGACGTCTCGCGCGCCACGGTCTCCCGCGCCTTCTCCCGGCCCGAACTGCTCCGCCCGGAAACCGTCGACCACGTGAAAGCCGTGGCGGAACGGCTCGGTTACACCGCCAACCGCGCGGCGCAGGCCCTGTCGACCGGGCGGTTCGGCAACATCGCCATGGTCGTGCCGGACGTCGCGAACCCCTTCTTCCCGCCCATGGTCCGCACCGTCCAGTCCCGCGCGGAACAGGCCGACCTGGCCGTCTTCCTCGGGGACGCCGACGAGTCCGCGGAACGCGAGGCCAAGCTCGCCGCGCGCTTCAGCCCGCAGGTGGACGGGTTCATCCTGGCCTCGCCCCGGCTCTCGGCCGAGCGGATCTGGGAGCTGGCCGACAAGCGCCCGGTGGTCCTGGTGAACCGGGACGTCGAGGGGATCCCCCGGGTCCTCATCGACTCGTCGGGCGGGATGACCGAGGGCGTGGTGCACCTGAAGCGGCTGGGGCACCGGCGGATCGCCTACCTCGCGGGTCCCCGCGACTCCTGGTCCGACCAGCAGCGCAGGTCCGCCATCACGCGGGCGGCCGCCGCGGCGGGCATGGAGGTCGAGGTCATCGAGGTGGGACGGCCCAGCTACACGGCGGGCCGCAGCGCGGTGTCCGCGCTCGTGGCGGCGGGCGCGACGGCCGCGGTCGCGTTCGACGACGTGGTGTCCCAAGGGGTGCTGGCGGGGCTGGAACTCCGGGACATCGCGGTCCCCAGGGACTTCAGCCTGATGGGGTGCGACGACACCCTGGCCGCCCTCACGACACCCGCCATGACCAGCGTGTCCGCCGCTTCCGCCGCGGCCGGCACCGCGGCCGCGGACCTCCTGGTGCGCATGCTGGAGACCGGCCGCGCCGAGCCGGAGCGGCTCACCGTGGCGACCCATCTGGTGGTCCGCGCGACGACGGGGCCCGCCGCCGGCTGACGCACGCCGAAAGGCAAAACCTTCGCGCGGGCCATTGACGTGCAACCGGTTGCATGTTTGGGTTCCGGCCATGACGCGCATAGCCGTTGCCGGCGCAGCCCATCCTCACGTCGACTACGTGGTGGACGAGATCAGCCGGTCGCAGAACCTCCAGTTGGTGGCCGTCGCCGATCCGGTGCGCGAGCTGGCCGAGAAGTGGGCCGCTCCGCACGGCGCCCCGGTCTTCACCGACCACCGCAGGATGCTCGACGCCGTACGGCCGGACGTGGTCGTCACGGCCGGCGTCTACGGTGACCGGGGCCGGATCGTCCGCGACGCGCTGGACGCCGGCTGCCATGTGCTGGCGGACAAGCCGCTGTGCACGACGCTGGACGACCTCGACGCCATCGCCGCGGCCGCGCGGCGCAGCGGTCGCCACGTGGTGCTGATGCTGGAGAAGCGGTACTACCCCGAGACCCTGGCCGCCCTGGAACTGGTACGCGCCGGGGTGCTCGGCGAGATCACCGGCGTGCTGTCGTCGGGCCCGCACAAGCTCAACCGGCCGGCGCGGCCCGGCTGGTTCTTCGAACGGGCCCGCTACGGCGGCATCCTGGGCGACCTGGCCGTGCACGACATCGACGCCGCGCTGTACTTCACCGGGCTCACCGCGGGCACCGTCGCCGGCAGCGTCGCGGGCACCACCCCGGGCACGGCGGGCTTCGCGCCCTACGGCGTCGCCACGCTCGCCGCCCCGGACGTGCTGGTGACGGCCGAGGTCAGCTGGATGACCCCCGCGGCGTCCGCGGTGCACGGCGACTACCGCATGAGGCTGGTCGGAACGCGCGGCACCGCCGAACTGCTGTGGGCGCGCCGCCGCCTGGTGGTCACCACCGACGGCGAGCCGACGCACGACGTCCCCCTGCCCGAGGGCTTCCGCCCCGCCCAACTGCCGCTGCGCGCCCTCGCGTCCGGCGAGCAGCCCGACATCTCCACCCGCCAGGGCCTGCTGGCGACCCGGTTGGCGCTGCTCGCCCAGCAGTCCGCCGACTCCGGCGGGACGCGGATCGCGTGGTCGGCCCCGACCGTCGCCGCCGCGGACACCAGCGCCTGACCCGCGCGAACACCCCAGGAACCGCCCGAAAGTGAGGGAAGTGACCATGCGATTCGCCCTGGTGGGCGCCGGCGTCATCGGCGCCGTGCACGCCCGGCTGATCACCGCGCTCGGCGAGAGCGACGCGAGCGTCCGGCTCGCCGCCGTCGTCGACGAGGACCTCGGCAGGGCCGAAGCCCTGGCCGGCCAGTACGGCGGCCGCGCCTTCGCGAGCCTGGCCGACGCGCTGGCCGCCGAAGCCGTCGACGCGGTCGCCGTCTGCCTGCCCAGCGCCCTGCACGCGGACGCGGCGGTCGAGGCGCTGGCCGCCGGCAAGCACGTGCTCGTCGAGAAGCCCGTGGACATCACGCTGGCCGCGGCCGACCGGATCGTCGAGGCGCAGCGCGGCACCGGGCTCACCGTCGCCGTGATCAGCCAGCGCCGCTTCCAGGCGCCCGCCGCCTTCATCAAGGACTCGGTGGAGGCAGGGCGGCTGGGCCGGATCACCTCCGGGATCGCCGAGTCGGCGTTCTACCGCCCGCAGGCGTACTTCGACTCCGGGGACTGGCGCGGCACCGCGGCCGTCGACGGCGGCGGTGCCCTGATGAACCAGGGCATCCACGCGCTGGACCTGCTGCTGTGGATGCTCGGGAAGCCGGTCGAGGTCAGCGCGCAGACCGGGCGCGTCGCCCACGAGGCCATCGAGGTGGAGGACCTGGCCGCGGCCACCATCCGCTTCGAGAGCGGCGCCGTCGGGCTGGTGCTGGCCAGCACCGCCGCCTACCCCGGCCTGCCCGTGCGGCTGTCCGTCCACGGCGACCGGGGAAGCGCGGTGATGGCCGACGACCGGCTGGAGTACTTCCACTCGGCGGACCCCGCCGCGCCCGCCGGGCCGCCCGACGAGCCACTGCGCGACGGCTGGGGCCCCGTCGACGTCGCGCACCTCGCCCAGTACGAGGACTTCGTCGACGCCGTCCGCACCGGCCGCGAGCCGGCCGTGACGCTGGCCGCGGGGCGCCGGGCGCTCGCCGTGGTCAGGGCCGTGTACCAGTCCGCCGACGAGGGCCGCCCCGTCGTGCTCGAGGAGGTCTGAACCATGAACGCCACGCGCCGTCTCGCCATCGTCGGAACCGAGAACAGCCACGCCGAGGAGATCGTCCGGCACCTCAACGTCAAGCAGATCTCGCCGCACGCCCGGGTGACCGCCCTCGTCGGCGAGGACGACGCCCGCAACCGGGAACTCGCCGAGCTGGGCGGCGGCCTGCCGATCGTGCCCACCGCGACCGCGGTGCTCGGCCTCGTCGACGCGCTGATCGTCACCAACCGCGACGGCGCGCTGCACCGTGCGCAGGCCGTGCCGTTCCTGGAAGCGGGCATCCCGGTCTGGGTGGACAAGCCGCTGGCCGCCGGCACCGCGGACGCGAGGGCGATCATCGAGGCCGCCGCCCGCGGCGGGGCGCCCATGACCTCCTACTCCGCGGTCCGTTGGGTCCCGGACGCCGACCGGCTGGAGGAGGCGGCCACCGGGATCGGTGAGATCCAGGCGGTCACCGTCACCGGCCCCGCGGACCCCGCAAGCGAGCACAGCGGCATCTTCTTCTACGGCATCCACGCCGCCGACCTCGCCCAGCGCCTGGCGCCCGGGGTGCCGGGCCCCGTCGAGGTCGAGCGGTCCGGTGCCACCGTCGTGGCCCGCTACCGCTGCGGCGGGGTGCCGGTCACCCTGCAACTCGTCACCCCCGACGACGCCGGACGCGTGCCGTTCCACGCGGAGATCGTCGGCCGCCACGGCCTGGTGAGCCGCGACATCGAGCTGGACGCCGACTACGTGGAGCCGGGCCTGCGGGTCTTCCTGCGGATGCTCGAGTCCGGCGTCCCTCCCCTGGACGCGGAGGTGCTGCTGGCACCGATCACCGTCCTGGAGCAGATCCGCGCCGCCCTGTGAGGCAGCCACCCCCAGCCATGCAAATCCTTCATCGAAAGAGACATGCCCTATGGATGCGCGAATCATCAAGTGCGCGGCGGCGGCCCTGGCCGTCGGCCTGCTGACGGTCGGCTGTTCCTCGGCCTCGGGCGGCAGCGGCGAATCGGTCTCCGGCGGGCCCGACAAGGGCACCGTCCGGGTGTGGTTCATGCAGGACTCGATCCCGCAGGACGCGCAGGACTACCTGAAGACCGCGTTCGAGAAGGAGCACCCCGGCTCCACGCTGAAGATCGAGATCCAGCAGTGGGACGACATCATCGCCAAGCTGCAGACCGCGATGGCCAGCGACAAGGAGACCCCGGACCTCGCCGAGATCGGCAACACCACCGCGTCGACGTTCGCCAGCGTCGGCGCCTTCGCCGACCTCAGCCCGCTGTACCAGGAGCTGGGCGGCGCGAAGCTGATCCCCAGTTTCGTCGGCGCCGGCACCGCCCACGGCAAGAAGTACGCGCTGCCGCTGTACGCCGGAGCCAGCGTCATCTACTACCGCAAGGACCTGTTCGCCAAGGCGCACATCGCGCAGCCCAGGACGCTCGGTGAGCTGGTCCGGGCGGCCCAGAAGGTCAAGGCGGCCAACCCCGACAAGCACCGCAACTTCCAGGGCATCTACCTGCCGGCCGCCGACAACCACTTCATGGAGGCGTGGATCTTCTCGCAGGGCGCCAACTACGCCCGGCAGAACGCCGACGGCACGTGGAAGGGCACGCTGGCCACCCCGCAGGCCGGGGCCGGACTCGCCATGCTGCAGGAGCTGTGGAAGACCGCCGCGCTGGGCGCGTCGGACTCCTCCCAGCAGGGCGCCGCGCCCTGGGTGCCGTACAACAACGGCGAGGTCGCGATCGTCTCCGGGCGCACCTTCGCGGAGAAGAACATCTCGCCCGAGATGAAGAAGAACACCGCGGTCATGGCGATCCCGCCGGTCACGGCAGGGGGCGTCGGCCACTCGTTCTCCGGCGGTTCGAGCATCGGCATCTCGGCCAAGTCGCAGGTGAAGTCGCTGGCCCAGGACGCGCTCAAGCTGGTCTACGGCAAGGAGTTCCAGGCCAAGGTCGCCGCGCAGGGGTGGATCCCCGGCAACACCGACTACACGAGCGCGATCCCGCAGAGCCTGTCCAGCGGGCAGTTGCAGGCGCAGATCGTGGCGAACTCGGTGCTCACCCCGACCGCCGAGAACTGGGCCGTCGTGCAGGGCGACAACATCCCCGCCGACTTCTGGGCCCAGCTCGCCCGCGGTGGTGACGCCGGGAAGCTGGCCCGGGAGACGGACGGCAAGATCGAGAAGGTCCTGAACAAGAAATGACCACCGATCCGGGTCTCACGCCCGCGGTGCCGGCGGCCCGCCGCCGGCACCGCAGGACGCAACTCACGCCCTACCTGCTCGTCGCGCCGGTGTTCGTGGCCGTCATCGTGGCCCTGGGCTATCCGCTGGTCCGCCAGATCGTGATGTCCTTCCAGGAGTTCGGGCTGCGCCAGCAGTTCGGTCAGGCACCTGAGTGGGTAGGCCTGGACAACTACCGGACGGTGCTCAGCGATCCGGCGATGCTGAGGGTGCTGCTCCGCTCGATCGTGTTCTGCCTCGTCTGCGTGGTGCTGACGATGGTGGCCGGGACCGCCCTGGCCGTGCTCATGACGGTGGTGAGCCGGTGGGCCCGGCTCGCGCTCCAGGTCGCGCTGCTGTTCGTCTGGGCGATGCCGGTCATGGTGACCGTGACGGTGTGGCAGTGGCTGTTCGACAGCCGCTACGGCGTCGTCAACTGGCTGCTGAGCCACCTCGGTTTCACCGGGATGGAAGGGCATGCCTGGACTGCTGATCCGATGGGGCTGTTCACCGTGGCGGCGCTGATCGTGGTCTGGATGAGCGTGCCGCTGGTCGCCTTCATGAGCTACGCGGGCCTCAGCCAGGTCCCGGCGGAGGTGATGGAGGCCGCGTCGCTGGACGGGGCGTCCGCCTGGCGCCGGTTCCGCAGCGTGATGCTGCCGCTGGCGCTGCCGGTCATCATGATCGTCGGCCTGCTCCAGATCGTCTGGGACCTGCGGGTGTTCACCCAGATCTACGTGCTCCAGCAGAACGGCGGCTCCACCGACGACACCAACCTGCTCGGCACCGCCATCTACCGGCTGGGCATCGGCCAGGGCGACTACGGGATGGCCTCCGCGCTGGCCACCGTGGTGCTGATCCTCACCCTGCTGCTGACCTGGAAGTACATCAGCACGCTGGTCAACCAGCAGAAGGAGGCGGCGGCCCGATGAGCACGTCCACGTTCTCCCGCACCCCCCACGGCGGCCCGTCGAGGACGGGCCCGTCACCCGCGGCCGGTAGCCCGGCGCCGGCGGGCCGGCGCAAGCGGCGCCGGCGCAGCCGCCCGGTGCTGAACGCGATCGCCGTCCTGGCCGCGCTGGTGTGGGTCTTCCCGGTCTACTGGATGGTCAACACCGCGCTGGTGCCCACCTCGGAACTGTTCACCCTCACCCCGCGATTCGTGCCGTTCCCGACCTCCTTCGAGCACTTCTCGGGGGTGCTGCGGGACGAGAAGTTCTGGTCGGCACTGCGCATGAGCGCCATCGTGGCGCTCGTCGTGGTGGTCCTCGCGGTGCTGTTCGGCTTCCTCGCGGCGGTGGCGGTCAGCCGCTTCCGGTTCCGTGGCAGGGGTGCGCTGATCATGCTGGTGATCCTCGTACAGATGCTGCCGGCGGAGGCCCTGTTCATCTCGCAGTTCCGGATGCTCGACGACTGGAACCTGCTCAGCTCGGTGCCCGGCCTGTCGCTGCTGTGCCTCGGCGGGATCGTGCCGTTCACGGTCTGGCTGCTGCGCGGCTTCATCGACGGCGTCCCGGTGGAGCTGGAGGAGGCGGCGATGGTCGACGGCTGCAGCCGGGTGGGCGCCTTCTTCCGCGTCACCCTGCCGCTGCTCGGACCCGGGCTGGTCACCTCGTCGGTCTTCGCCTTCCTGCACACCTGGAACGAGTACAACCTCGCGCTGATCGTCATGACCAAGACCGACCACGCGACGCTGCCCCTGTGGCTGCGCAGCTTCAGCAGCGAGACCTCCGCGACCGACTGGGGCGGGGTGATGGCCGGCTCCACGCTGATCGCCGTGCCGGTGATCGCCCTGTTCCTGTCGGTGCACTCCCGGATGGGCTCCGGTCTGGTGGCGGGGGCGGTCAAGGGCTGATGGAGGGACAACTCCCGGGCGGGCGCAACGCCGTGGTGCGGACCGACCGCGAAGGCCGGATCCGGTCCGTCGAGCACCGTGAACCCGCCGGCCGCGACGCGGCGTGCTTCCTGACCCCCGGCCTGGTCGATCTCCAGGTCAACGGCTACGGCGGCCATGACGTCAACGCCGAGGGCCTGAGCGTCGACACGGTGCACGCGCTGGCCCGCGCCCTGTGGGCGGCCGGCACCACGACGTTCTTCCCGACGGTCGTCACCGCCGGCCACGACAGGATCGTGCACGCGCTGGAGGTCATCGCCGAGGCGGTCCGCGGCGACGCCCTGCTCGCCCACTCGATCGCCGGCATCCACGTCGAAGGCCCGTATCTCTCACCGGTGGACGGGGCACGCGGCGCCCACGACGCGGACTGCCTGCGGGACCCGGACACCGCCGAACTGGCCGACTGGATCGCGGCGTCGGACGGCCTGCTGCGGATCGTCACGCTCGCACCCGAGCGGGCGAACGCCACCGCGTACATCGACCGGGCGGTGCGGTCCGGCGTCCTGGTGGCGCTCGGGCACTGCGCGGCCGAGCCCGACCGGATCCACCGGGCGGCGGCCGCAGGGGCGTCGCTGTCGACCCACCTGGGCAACGGCATCCAGCCGACGCTGCCGCGCCACCCGAACCCGATCTGGGCGCAGCTCGCCGACGACCGGCTGTCCGCCGGGTTCATCGCCGACGGCCACCACCTGCCGGCCGACACCCTGACCGCCATGGTCCGCGCCAAGGGCCTCCGGCGCTCGTTCCTGGTCAGCGACGCGGCGGCGCTCGCCGGCTCCCCACCGGGCCGCTACACGACACCCGTCGGCGGCGACGTCACCGTCACCGCCGACGGCGGCCTGGTCCTCACCGGCAGCGCCCTGCTCGCCGGCTCGGCGGCCTCGCTCGCGGACTGCGTCCGCTGGACGCGCGCCCACACCCCGTTCCCCGACGGGGACGTCCTGGCCCTCGCGACGTCCAACCCCGCGCGCATCGCCGGGCTCCGCGACCGCGGGACCCTGGCGGCCGGCGCCGCCGCCGATCTGGTGCTGCTGGACGAGGAGTTCCGCGTCCTGCGCACGGTGGTCGCCGGCACGACCGTCCACCGCGTGGACGAACTTCCCACGCCGTAACCGCAGTTCTCCCTCCCAGAGAAGAGGAGCACCGTCATGCGAAGAAGCAGAAGACCCTGGGCCCTGGCACTGTCCGTGCTGTGCGCGGGCACCGCCTGGCTGGCGCCGGCCGGCTCCGCACACGCCGCCGAGACCCCGATGATCTCCATCGACTCCCCGGCCGACCACGCGACGGTCGACGGGCACACCCTGACGGTCAGCGGCCGCTACGCGGAGACCGGCGACCTGAAGCTGGTCGTCGACGCCCAGCGGACCGTGCCCGTCACGACCGACGCCGCCGCCGGCACCTGGACGGCGACCGTCGACGTCGGCGACCAGGACGGGACCGTCGGCCTCGCCGTCTACGGCAAGAACCTCCAGACCCTGTACTCGAAGTGGTCCAACCTCGTCTCGGTGGACGTCCACAACCCCGCCGCGGCGAAACCCGCGGTCCGGATCGTCTCGCCCGCCATGTCCGACCGGCTCACCGGCGCCACCGTGCCGGTCGTCGTCGAGGCCACGCCGGGGAGCGGGCTGCGCGGGGTCGAGGTGCGGGCCAACGGCCGCGCCTGGCGGACGGCCCATCCGGTCCCGGGCTCCCCGAACCGCTACCTGGCACGGCTCGACCTGCGTGCCCTGTCCCCGGGCTTCGCCGGCCTGGAGGCCCGAGCCACCGACCGGCGCGGGCACGTCGGCACCTCCACCACCACCTACGTCTCGCTCGGGGGAGCGAAGCCCGCCGCGCGCCGGACGTACGACCAGAACCGCGCCATGTGGGTCTGGGAGCAGAACTCCTACCCGGTGGTGTTCGACACCGCCGCGCGCGACCGGCTCGGCCGGATGATGGACGACACCACCACCTTCCCCGGTTCCGACCCCGTCCGGACCCTGTACCTCGGTGTGGCCGCCTCCCAGGGCAAGGACATGCTGCGTGACTCCCGCCCCCAGGTGGCGTCCTTCGTGCGCTGGGCGCGCGGCCGCGGCTACCACGTCCAGGCGGTCGTCGCCGGCGGCACCACCCCGCCGAACCTGGGCGCGCTGCCCCCGTACCAGCACTACGCGATCAGCGAGTTCGAGAAGGTCCTCGACTACAACCTGGCCGTCCCGGCGGACGCCCGCTTCGACGGCGTGAACGTCGACATCGAGCCGTACAGCCTCGCCCCGTGGAGCGACGCGAGCAGCAACCTCCAGGTCGTCTACCTCGACCTGCTGGAGCAGCTCGTCCGGCTGCGGGACGCCTCCGGCGAGCCGCTGCTGTTCGGCCCCGCCATCCCGAGCTGGTTCGACACCTCCACGCCCTGCTGCACCGCCGTCACCTGGCACGGCAGGACCGCCCCCCTGAGTGACCACGTGCAGGACCTCAGCGACTACGTTTCGCTGATGGACTACGTGGACCACGCCGACAACGGCGGGATCATCGCCCGCGCGGCCCACGAGGTCGCCTACGCCCGGCAGATCGACAAGCCGGAGTCCGTGGTGATCGGCGTGGAGACCAAGGACCTGACCGGCGGCGGCGATCCGCCGAGCGTCACCTTCTGGGAGGAGGGCCGCACCTACATGGAGGCCGAACTCGCCAAGGTCTACGCGGCCTACGCCCCCGACGAGACCTACTTCGCCGGCATCGCCATGCACCACTACGGGAACCTGCTCATCTTCCCGTCGGTGCAGGGCGGCGGCGGGGTCACCTACCCCCAGGGATAGAAGCACGCTCGATGCGCACACTCAACCGGTCGACGGCCGGGGCCCGTTCGCGGGCCCCGGTGCGGATCGTCCATCTCGGACTCGGCGCGTTCCACCGCGCCCACCAGGCCTGGTACACCCACCGGGCCGACGAGGAGAACGCCTGGGGCATCGCGGCGTTCACCGGCCGCAGGCCCGACGCGGCGCACCTCCTGGCCGCGCAGGACGGCCTCTACTCGGTGACCGAACGCGCCGGCAGCGGCGACCGCGTCGAGCTGGTCGGATCCCTCGTCGCCGCCCACGACGGTGCCGATCGGCAACGGCTGCGCGAGCTCGGCGGGGGACCGGGGATCGCCGCGGTGACGCTGACCGTCACCGAGGCCGGCTACCGCCTCGACCCCGAGGGGGAGTTGGACCTGGCCGCGCCGGACGTCCAGCAGGACCTGCGGGTGCTGCGCGGCGGCGACGGCCCGCTGCTCACCGCCCCCGCCCGGCTGGTCGACCTGCTGGCCGCCCGCCGTCGCGCCGGGGCCGGTGGCATCGCCGTCGTCTCCTGCGACAACCTCCCCGGCAACGGCGCGGTGACCCGGCGCGTCGTCCGCGCCCTGGCCGCCGAGGTGGACGGGGCGCTGGTCGACTGGGTGGACGCGCACGCCGGATTCGTCAGCACGTCCGTCGACCGCATCACGCCGCGCACCACCGCCGCCGACATCGGGCTGGCATCGGCGCGGCTCGGGCTGCGGGACGGCGCGGCGGTGGTCGCCGAGCCGTTCCACAGCTGGGTGCTCAGCGGCCGCTTCCCGGCCGGCCGGCCGCCGTGGGAGCGGGCAGGCGCGCTGTTCGTCGACGACGTGGAGCCGTACGAGCGGCGGAAGTTGTGGCTGCTGAACGGGGCGCACTCGATGCTCGCCTACACCGGGTCCGCCCGCGGCCACGGCACGGTCGCGGACGCGATCCGCGACCCCGCGTGCCGGCAGGAGGTCGAGGAGTTCTGGGACGCCGCCGCCCGCCATCTGACCGAGGAGAGTCTCGATGTCCCCGCGTACCGGCAGCAGTTGCTCGACCGGTTCGGCAACCCTCGCATCGCCCACCACCTCGCCCAGATCGCCATGGACGGCAGCGTGAAACTGCGCGCCCGCATCCTGCCCGTCGTCCGGGCCGAGCAGGCGGCCGGACGCGACGCCGCACCCGCATTGCGCTGCGTGGCGGCCTGGGCCGGGCACGTCCTCGCGGCCCCCGACCCCGCGGCACTTCCGGACAGTGCCGCTCCCGACCTGGCCCGCGCCTGCGCGCTGGCCGGCGACACCCGGCGTCTCGCGGCGCTGCTGTCGGTGATCACCCCCGCCTGGGGAGAGGACCCGGCAGTCGTGGCCTCCGTCCGGCGGCTCCGCCGATCCTGAAACCAAGAAGGCAGGCATGCAGATAACCTCGGCCGACGTCATCGTCACCAGCCCCCACCGCAACTTCGTCACCCTCAAGATCACCACCGACGAGGGCGTCACCGGCCTCGGCGACGCGACGCTCAACGGCCGGGAACTGGCCGTCGCCGCCTATCTGAAGGAGCACGTGGCCCAGCTCCTGACCGGCCGCGACCCGCACCGCGTCGAGGACACCTGGCAGTTCCTCTACCGCGGGGCCTACTGGCGGCGCGGCCCCGTCACCATGGCGGCGATCGCGGCGGTCGACATGGCGCTGTGGGACATCAAGGGCAAGGTCGCGGGCCTGCCCGTCTACCAGCTCCTCGGCGGCGCCTGCCGCACCGGCCTGATGACGTACGGCCACGCCTCCGGCCGCGATCTGCCCGAGCTGTTCGACTCGGTGCGCCGCCACGTGGAGGAGGGCCACCAGGCCGTCCGCATCCAGAGCTCGGTCCCCGGCATCGAGAAGCTGTACGGGGTGGCCGCCCAGCCGCAGGCCAGCGGCGAGCGCTACGACCACGAGCCCGCCGGGCGAGGGAGCAGGCCGGCGGAGGAGGACTGGGACACCCGCGCGTACCTGCGCCATCTGCCCACCGTCTTCGAGGCCGTGCGCAACGAGTTCGGCCCCGGGCTGCCGCTGCTGCACGACGGCCATCACCGGATGACCCCGATCCAGGCCGCGAAGCTCGGCAAGGCGCTGGAGCCGTACGACCTGTTCTGGCTGGAGGACAGCACGCCCGCCGAGCACCAGGAGGCATTCCGGCTGATCCGCCACCACACCACCACCCCGCTCGCGGTCGGCGAGGTCTTCAACCACGCAGCCGACTTCCACCAGTTGCTCACCGAGCGGCTCATCGACTACGTCCGCGCCTCCGCGACCCACTTCGGCGGCATCACCCCGCTGCGCAAGATCATGGGAACCGCGGCGGAGTACCAGGTCAAATCGGGGTTCCACGGACCGACCGACATCTCCCCGGTCGGCCTGGCCGCGCAGGCGCACCTGGGACTCGCCCTGCACAACTTCGGCATCCAGGAGTACATGGGCCACAGCGACGCGACGAACACCGTGTTCCGGTCGTCGCTGACCTTCGAGAACGGCCTGCTGCACCCCGGCGACACCCCCGGCCTCGGCGTCGAGCTGGACGAGGAGGCGGCGGCCGCGCACCCGTACCAGCAGGCGTATCTGCCGTACAACAGGCTGGCCGACGGCACGATGCACGACTGGTGAGGGCGGGTTCCCGCGTCGTACGCACCGGCTGACGGCCCGTCGGACGGCGGCCGTCAGCCGTGCCTCCGCCGGTCGTTCACCGGATCGCCGGCTGCCGCGGTCTCGCCGGTGACGGTCCCGCCGGCGGCCGCGGCGAGGAGCGCGAGGCGGGCCGGCGCGGACTCCACGAGTTCGAGGTCGGCCTTGGTGTGCGCGATCGCCGCGTCGATGAGGAGCGAGACCAGCGGGTCGTCGGTGTGGGTGCGGCGGAGCCGGGTGAGGCCGCCGATCTCGGAGAGATAGGTGCCGCGCTGGGCCTCGACGAGCGCGGCGAGCGCCTCGGGGCCCAGCGACGCGGCGCCGAACAGCTTCAGGAAGAGTTCGTCGCGGTAGCCGCCGGTGCGCACCCAGGCGCTCGTGGCCCAGTCGTGGAGTTCGGCCCGCCCGGACGCGGTCAGCGTGTACCGGATCTTGTCGGGCCGGTCGCTCTGCGAGACCTGGGAGCGCGTGATGTACCCGTCGCGGACCAGCCGTTCCAGGATCTGGTACAGGTGGCCGATGTTGAGGCCGCCCCACTGCGGGCCGACGGCCTGCTCGAATCGGGCCTTGAGCTCGTAGCCGTGGTCCGGGTTCTCACTCAGCAGAGCGAGCACCGCGTGGTGCAGTGGCATTTACACCCCTCCTAAGTTGTGACAATGTACCGCTCTATTGTGACAATGTAAGAGGGGGGCGCTCGTCGTGCGCGTGACGCTGCGGGAAGTGACCAGGCGCTACCCGGGGTTGACGGCCCTGGACGCCGTCGACCTGACGGTCGGGGACGGGACGTCCGTGGCCCTCACCGGGGCATCGGGGGCCGGGAAGTCGACCGTCCTGCACCTGGCCGGCGGGATGGACCGGCCCGACGAGGGCACGGTGGAGATCGACGGCGAGGAGCTGACCGCCCGCCGGCTCGACGCCCACCGGCGCGTGACCGGGTTCGTCTTCCAGCGCTTCCACCTGCTGCCCGCCCTGACCGCGCTCGACAACGTGCTGGCACCGGTGCTGCCGCGCAGGGTGGACTTCGACCGCCGCGACCGCGGCATGGAGATGCTCGCCGCGGTCGGCCTGGCCGACCGCGCGCAGGCCCTGCCGTCCGAGCTGTCCGGCGGCCAGCGGCAACGGGTCGCGATCGCACGGGCGCTGGTGAGCCGGCCCGCGCTCCTGCTCGCGGACGAGCCGACCGGGAACCTGGACAGCGCGACCGGCCGCGGCATCGTCGACCTGCTGATGAACCTGCGCGAGCAGTTCGGCATGACCATGCTGCTGGCCACCCACGACGCCGAAGTGGCGGCCTCCTGCGACCGGATCGTCCGCCTCCAGGACGGCCGGATCGTCGCCGACGACGCCGTCGAGCCGGCCGCGGACGCCCTCGACCGGCTCGGCGGTTACCGGCCGTGACCCTCAGGCGCTCCCGCACCGGCCGCCCCGGCCTGCTGGGCATGATCGTCTCCCAGCTGCGCCGGCGCCGCTCGCGCGCCCTGGCACTCGGCGCCGGCACCATCGTGGCCGCCACCAGCTTCACGCTGCTGACCACGGCCGTGAGCACCAGCCAGGCCCGCACGGTCGGCGTCGTCCAGGACAACGTCCGCTCCGCCTACGACGTCCTGGTGCGCCCGAAGGGCAGCGAGACGCAGCTGGAGCAGAGCCGGGACCTGGTCCAGGCGAACTTCCTGTCCGGCATCTACGGCGGCATCAGCCTCGGCCAGTATCAGGCGATCAAGAAGATGGCGGGTGTGCAGATCGCCGCGCCCGTGGCCAACATCGGCTACGTCACGGTGCAGAGCCACGTCCGCCTCGACGTCTCCCGGTATCTGAGACCGGGCGCCGAGGGGCAGGCGCTGCGGGTCAGGACCACGATCTCCACCGGGACGCAAGCCGTGCCCGGCTCCGACGCCTACCTGTACTTCTCGCGCACCCCGATCGGCACCGTCGACCACGTGGACAACCTGCCCTTCCCCGGGCTCCAGGCGCAGAAGGCCGGGAAGTCCACCTACTACGTCTGCTGGTACTACAACTCCGACAGGTCGGAGATCCCCATCAACGGCGACGGCAGCCCGCGGAAGCCGCTCGACCTGCCCGAGGACCTCCGCGAGTGGTCACCGTTCAACCCCGACATCAACGCCACGCTGACCTGCCGGAGCGGATCCGAGACGGGATACGTGGACCTGCCGGTCAGCTACCCGGTGCTGCTCGCCGCGATCGACCCGGACCAGGAGAACCGGCTGGTCGGCCTGGACCGCGCGGCGGTGGCCGGACGGGCCCTGCGCGAGAGCGACAAGCCGGTGTGGAAGACCCCGCGGGACGCGTCCTACTACTACGACGTCCCGACGGTCCTCAGCAGCCGCGCGCTGACCGCCGGCCGGGTGGACGGAACCGTCGAGCAGCTCGACGTGGGCGATCCCGCCGCGCTGGCGAAGAACCTCGGCGGGGTCCACGCGCACACGTTCCTCAACGGCCTGCACGGCACGCCCGTCGGCAGCGTCACCGCGAACCTGGACGACGGATTCCCGGCGAGGGGGAGCCTCAAGGCGCGTGTCGACACCGACGAGTCCTGGACGACCGGGCCGGTGCGGTACAGCTCCTCGGACGGCGTGCTCCACCCTGTGCTGAAACCGCCGCAGTCGAAGGAGCTGTGGCGGACCCGGTCGGAACAGCAGTTCATCCCGGCCGTCCCCGAGGAGAACAAGGGCACCCAGTTCCGCACGGTCACCCCGCATCCCGGCACGGTCTGCGTCGGGCTGCACGACGTCTGCATCGAGCAGGACTACGGGCGGCTGCCGCCGCCCCTTCTGGACGTCGTCGGCCGGTACGACCCGGACCGGCTGCCGGGGTTCTCGGCCCTGACCGCCGTCCCGATGGAGACCTACCGGCCGCCGTCGGTCGTCGGGGCCGACGCGGCGACCCGCAAGGCCCTGCACGACGCCCCGCTCCGCCCCGACCGGAACCTCGGCGCCTACCTCAGCGCGCCGCCGACGCTGCTCACCGGCCTCGACTCGCTGACCGCGGTGATCAAGAGCCGCCACACCCCGGACGTCCAGGACACGGCACCGATCAGCGCCATCAGGATCAGGGTCGCCGGCGTCACCGGCGTGGACGCCGTCTCCCGCGCGCGGGTCAGCGCCGTGGCCGGCGAGATCAGCCGCGCCTACCCGGGCCTCCAGGTCGACCTCACCGTCGGCAGCTCGCCGGCCCCGCAGAAGGTCGCCCTGCCGGGCGGGCTGACGGTCCGCGAGGAGTGGACCGCCAAGGGCGTGGCCCTGCACATCCTCAAGGCCGTCGACCGCAAGAGCGAGATCCTCTTCGTCCTGGTCCTCGTGGTGTGCGGGCTGTTCCTGTCGCAGGCGGCGCTGGCGTCGGTACGCTCCCGGCGCACGGAGATCGGAACGCTGCGCTGCCTGGGCTGGAGCGGCGGCGAGGTGATGCGGCTGGTCGTCGGTGAACTGGTCGTGATCGGCGCGGTGTCCGGCACGGTGGGGACCGCCCTCGCCTACGGTCTCGGCGCCGGGCTGGGGATGGGCCACGCGGGACCGCGGTCGGTGCTCGTGCTGCCGGTCGCGCTGCTGCTGACCGTGGTGGCCGGGCTGCTGCCGGCATGGAAGGCCACCCGCCTCGGACCGCTGGACGCGGTCAACCCGCCGGTCAGCGCGACCGGTCGGGCCGCCGCGGTGCGGTCGGTCCGGGGCCTGGCGTGGTGCAACCTGCGGCGCACTCCCGGCCGCACCGCCCTCGGCGCGGCCGGAATCGCCCTGGGCGTCGCCGCGTTCACCGTGCTGCTCGCCCTGACCCTCGGCTTCCGCGGCCAGGTCGCCGGCTCGCTGCTGGGCAACGCCGTTGTCGCGCAGGCCCGTTCGGCCGACTACATCTCCGTGGCCCTGTCCCTGCTGCTGGGCGCGGCCGGCGCAGTCGACGTACTGGTGCTGTCGCAGCGCGAGCGGGCGGCGGACCTGGCGGTGCTGCGCGCCACCGGCTGGAGCGACCGCGAACTGGCCCGGCTGTCCCTCTGCGAGGGCGCTCTGCTCGCCCTCATGGGCGGCCTCGCCGGAGCGGTCGTGGGCCTGGCCACCGTCCTGCCCCTGGGCGCCGGCATGCTCGCCGGCCGGCTGCCCGCCCTCACCGGCGCGGCGCTCCTTGCCACCGCCGCGGGCGTCGTCCTGGTGTGCGCGGCCCTCACGGTCCCGATCCGTTCCATGTCGCACCGCGCCCCGGTCCAGGTCCTGGCCGAGGAGTGACCGGACCCGCTGGGGGGACGTGGATCAGATCCCCTTGCCGCAGTAGAATTTCTGGTCGCCCCAGTCGAGGTTGGAGATGCAGACCCGCGCCTTGTATCCGCTGTCGTCCCGGTGGAACCCGGTGCGCCATGTCTGGTCCTCGCCCGCCTGCGAGAGGTAGGCGTTCGAGACCGGTGCGTAGCTGCCGCTGCCGTGTTTGCGCGCGAGGTACATCTCGCAGTGGGCGTTGTCGGACCTGAGCACCCCTTGGGCGTTCCAGCGGCCGCTGATCTTCTTCGTGGTGACCCACCCGGTGCAGTGGCCGCGCTGGATGCGGGTGCTCGACTCGTAACCGTCGGGATGGACCGCGGCGGCATGCGCGGCCGCCGGCGCCGCCACCGGGGCGGCGCCGGCGGGTGCGGCCAGGCCGAGGGCGGCGAGGCCGGCACATGTCGTGGCGAGGGCACGTGCGGTGATGCGTCCGCAGGTGGTCATGCTGCGGCTCCTCTCGATCCGGTGGGGCGTGCGTCTGCCGGCACAGCCCCGGCGTGCCTTCGACTATGAGCAGGCGTCAGGCGGAAGGCCAGGCCCGTCCGGCAGGTGACGGCATCTCGGGACGTCCCACCCATTGACCTGCGGCGATCCCGGCCGAAGCGGCGCTCCTCCTGGGACGCACGGGCGCACACGGGCGCATGGACGCATGGGCGCGTGGCCGCACCTGCGCGGGGATGCGGGGGCCCGGGCGCCGGAGTCGGCGCGCGGACGACGCCGAGCGTGCGTCACCGGCAGAGGGCTGCCGTTGACAGACGGCCGGCGGCGCCCGAAGGTCGGGGGATGGCGAGCGAGGGCGCCGACGGCGAGCGCGAGCGGGAATGGCAGGCGACGCTCGACGCCTGGGGGCCGCCGCACCCGGCCGGTGACCGGGCGAGCCCGGCGATGTGGCGATTGCTGCGATTGGCCGCGGAGGAGCCGGTGCTGCGGGCCCTGTTCCCGTGGACGAGCATGACCATCCTGCATGTCTCGGCGACGGGCGACTTCCGCGACTACTCGGGCGAGCCGTTCCCCGCGATCGCCGCATCGACCAGCGGATTCCTCGTGATGACGCACCCGTGGGGACGGGAGCGCGTGGTGCTGGACACGGCGGATCCCGCGGCCGCCCTGGCATGCATGCTGCGCCTGATGGCCGGTCAGGAGCCGTCGCCTTCGTAGGTCGGAGCAGTGCGCCGCGGGCCCGGAGGCTCACCCGTGCAACGGAGGTCAGGGCCCGCGAACGGCCTGGCGACAACGTCTTGTTTCCTGTGCGCGGCCTGTGGTTGAGTGGTGTACAGACGGGTTGAAACGATTCAATCAGCGAGCGGGCGGGGGAGCTGCGCGGGGCGCAGCGGCGGATCCTTCGCCGTCCATGGAGGCAAGCGTGAGAAAGCGCGGATTGGCTGTCGGGCTGATGCTGTCGCTTGTGGCGGCCGCGTCAGGGCTGGGCGCCTCGCCCGGTGCGGCCGCCGTGGCCGTACCGGATCTCGGGCCGGGCACGGCGGCCGACGGATCCGCGCCACGGGTGAGCGGGCTCCAGGTCGAGCACCAGGTGCAGCCGTTGGGCGTCGACGTCACCCGGCCCCGGCTGAGCTGGCAGGTGGCACCGGGCCCCGGCGCCGCCGGCCACCCCGCCGTCGAGCAGGCGGCCTACGAGGTCGAGGTGTCGACGTCCCCCGGTGGCAGGGGAGTGGTGTGGGACAGCGGGCGGGTGCCCTCCACCCGGTCCTTCGACGTGACCTACGGCGGCCCCGCCCTCGCGTCGCGTACGGGCTACTCCTGGCACGTCCGCGTCTGGGACCGCGCCGGGAACGCCTCGGCGTGGAGCGACGAAGCACGGTTCGAGACGGCCTTCGTCGACCCCGCGGACTTCCAGGGCACGTGGATCGGGGCCCACGCGAACGCGCCCGTGCTGCGGCTCGACGACGCGAACTGGATCTGGTACCCGGAAGGCGATCCCTCCGACTCGGCTCCCGCCGGGACCCGTTACCTGCGCCGCAGCGTCGACCTGCCCGCCGGAGCAGGGATCACCACCGCGGAGATGCAGCTCACCGCCGACGACAGCTTCACGCTGTACGTCAACGGCACCGAGGCCGCCGCCTCCCCCCGCGTCGCGGACTCCTGGCGGACGGCGAGCGTCGTCGACATCGCCCCGTACCTCCACCCGGGCACCAACGTGCTGGCGGTGGAGGCGACCAACACCAACCAGGGGCCGGCGGGCGTGCTCGGCAGCCTCCACTTCACCGGGACGGCCGCCCCCGCCGACCTCGTCACCGACAGCGGCTGGAAGGCCTCCGACTCCGCGGCCGACGGATGGCAGCAGCCCGGGTACGACGACGCTTCATGGCCGAAGGCCCTCGAAGCCGCCCGTTACGGCGGGGGACCCTGGGGCAGGTCGGT
>Ga0123353_10003296_pt1 | contig 20361 bp, 15 predicted proteins | sample TergutLab28metaG_3_FD_92763 | JGI IMG/M metagenome (GOLD analysis project Ga0123353, IMG submission 92763) | Labiotermes labralis P3 segment gut microbial communities from Petit-Saut dam, French Guiana - Lab288 P3 | ecosystem: Host-associated > Arthropoda: Insects > Digestive system > Gut ... | reverse complement strand
TGGCGGAGAGAGTGGGATTCGAACCCACGGTGCCTTGCGGCACGACGGTTTTCAAGACCGTTCCGTTATGACCACTTCGGTATCTCTCCGCAAAAACCGGAGCGTATAGAATACGATAGCATAAGAACGCAGAGATGTCAATTCTTTTTTCTTATAAAAACGATCCTCATTGTTTTTTTCTGTATTTGGGGGCGGACAGAATCGTCCGCCCCTGCAATCGCCGCAGCGTCAGCGCATCAGTCGGCAGTGCCTCAGCCCGTCACCCGCTGGTAGATCCCGTAAAGCCATCTGGAAAGGGCCCCCGCGGTATCCAGGCGGCTCAGGGAGTCAATGCGCTCCATCTGTTCGGTATAAAACGGCAGCGTCCACTCCTTCGTCTGCATCAGGCCGATGGGTTTGCCGTGGTCTCCGTCCAGGGTGGGGTACACCATCCAAACACCCTTGTGCATATCCGCCTGTGAAAAGTCTTCCTTCTCCGCGGCTGCGCCGGAGGGAGCGGTCGCGTTGGGCGCGATTTCAGAAACGGTGTTCACCAGCCCGTCGTTCGGGAGCCAGGACGCGTCGATGGGAATGTCGTTGAATTTATTTTGCGAATAGGCGCCTATGATGGCGGCGGGCACCCGCAGCGGCAGGAACATCTCGTTCGTCGGCACGCGCTTGCTGCCGCTGGCTCTGGTGGCGTCCGCGGGCAGGGAGAAATAGTAGACCTCGGGGAGCGTGCTGATCCGTTCATTCAGCTCCTTTGCGCCCTGCAGAGTGAGGTCATAATAGGCATTGTCCTTCGTTTTGGAGAGGGCGATCATCTCATCCAGCGACTGCCCCGCCAGGAGATTCTGGATGTCAAACCCGAAAATGTTGAGCGCCTCCTGCACGCTTTGCCCCGCCGCGCTGTTCAAAAGCAGTTCCAGTCCGCTCAGCAGAGTCCCGATGATCTGCGGCCCGTCCCCGATGGCATAGAGTATAGTCGTGCCGTTGTGGGGCGCGGTCAGCGCGGTCAGGCTGAATACCCAGTCCGCCTTTCCGCCGGCAAACAAGGGGGAACAGTCCGCGCCGGAGGTTGTCCGCTCCGCTCCGCTTCCGTTCGCGAGCAGTTCCGCGAACAGCCGTACCGCCGCGCCGCCGAAGCTGTGCCCAATCAGATTGATTTTCTGCAGGTTGCCGTCGGCGTCTAGTTTCCCCCATTCGGGCAGCAGCGCCGTTGTGTAGACTTCCCCGTAGCGTTCGTGGCCAAAGGCTTTCGCGTGGGCCTCTCCGTAGTCCACCGTCGTGCCGGTCAGGGCGGCATAGAGCTCGCAGGCCCGGTCCCAGGCACTGGCGGCCGGCCCGCCGGAGGGCGCGACGCAGGTGTAGCCCTTGTTCTGCAGTTCCTCCATCAGGTAACAGCTTGTCGCGCCCCAGTATTGCAGGAGCTGGGCATTGTCTTGTGTCCCCCAGCCATTCAGCCCGTGGACGAACACATAGGGGTAGGTGGTGGGCACCGCCTTGGTGAACAGGGCCTTCGGGTGGGTTTCCGGCTGCAGCAGCGGCTGCAGTTGGTTGTGCACTAGGCCCGCCAGCAGGGCGAGCACCAGGCACAGGGACGCGGCGATGATTACAATGCGCCGCAGCAGTTTCTTTTTCGGTTGCGTCATAAGTATTTCCCCCGATTATCCTAGTCTTGTAGCTATATTATAGATTCCATATCCAGTCAAATTTATTAAGCGATTGTAAACTTAATTGCTTTACAGGACGACATTTTGTTTGTTCAGCCAGCCTATCTCTTGCAATATACACCAACATCGCCGGGTGACACATCCCAGCGGCATTGGGTATTTTTTTGAAAGTCTTGATAACCTCCGTGTCATATTTTATCATACGTATTGTAGCCAGTTGGGCGGCAAGTTGTTCCCCAATAAGGGGGTGGCCGTATGTCAGTGTTAGAAACCATTGCGTTGTTGGCACTGATTGCATCGGTTGTCTTTGGTATCTTAGGATACATAAAGAAATAGCCGTCACTTAAGCAGCAACGGCACTTTCTTCAAGCTCGAAACTTGAGAGGGAATGGCCGCCTGTGCAAGAGGCAAGCCGCCCACTGGTTATAAGTATATCCGATTAGGGGGATATTGTCAATCCCCCTGTTTCCAATTCATCTCGTCCAGCGTAATCACCCTTGGGTCGGCATGAACCGCCTTCATTTTTTCCGCGCTGTTGTAGTAATCCAAATATTCCCTGATCTGACCGGGTCCCTCCGGGTTGGGCTTGAGCACTTTCTCCCGATCCCAGGTGCAGAAAAACAGCCACTTGACGTTCTGGCGCCACATCATATCCAGGTCGGGGATGGTCTCATTTTCGCTCATGGCCACCATTTTTGTGCCGCTGGCCCGGGCGGTATATTTGAAGCGTATGGCCTGCGCCGGATCCAGGGGATACAGCAATTTGAGCTGGTAGGGGTCATCCGCCAGCATATCCACCCGGTCGTCCCCGGGGTACCAGCTGTTGTTCTGGGCGTTCCAGAGCCAGATGAGGTTGTGCAGGCCGTATTCAACCGTCAGCTTGTCGAAAACCAGGGTGTAGAGCTCCAGATAGGCCTCTTTTCCCGCGTCGCCCCACCAGAACCAGGCGCCAGAAGCCTCGTGCAGGGGCCGCCAGAGGATGGGTACCCCCGCGTCCTGCAACGCTTGCAGCTGCGCGGCAATTTTATCGATGCACTGCAGCAGCCACTGATAGGAGGGACTGCTCTTATCCGCCAGAGCGGCCTTCAGGTCGAAGTTGGTGTCCTTGCTGTAGATGGCGCTGTCGTAGCGGGACCACGTTGCCGGGTCCTTCGTCATGTCCTTGGGGACCAGCCAGTGCCAGCAGAAGGTCACCACGCCGCCCAGCTCGTGCCACTGCAGGGCGAACTGCGTCACCCAGTCCCGCCACTGGGCCGGGTACTCCGCGCCGGTGAAATCCAGGCCCAGCACGGCGGGGTACTTTCCCCCGTTGACGGACTGAACCACGTCCAGCTCGTCGGTCAGGCGCACATCGAGGTTGCCGTTTTCATCCCGGAACTGCGGCTGGGTGTAGTCGTTGTAGGGACTCACATACTGCCCGCTGAGCATGTAGGAGCCGTACTGCGCCTTCAGCCAGGCCATGAGTGCCAGGGCTTCCGGCGTGGCCTCCGGGTCGCAGAGCAGACCGGTGGCATTGTCGTAGTGCGCATCCTTCATGCGGTCCAGGGGCGCGGTACTCAGTTTGCCGCCCGTAAATATCAGGCTGACAACCGGGAACAGCAATACTTGCAGTACAATCAGCAACAGGGCAAGGGCTCTTTGGAAAATGGTCATGATACTTCCTCCCAATTTTAGATATTAGATTTTAGACGTTAGATAATAGATAATATAATTTTTGAATAAAGCAATGGTTTTCTCATGTAGGGGCGGCTTTTAGCTGTCCGCAGGTCGCAGGGCGCGCCGTTTTACGGAGCATTGCGGTGATATGAATGACGTGCCGACTACAAATCTTGGCTAAAAAATTGACAAACCCATGCAAAACCAAGTACAATAAAACCCCAACAAATTCAAGAAAAGAGGTTGTCTGCATGTTCGCGTTCTTTGAAAAAATCCTTATGGTCATTTTCTCGTTCTTTTTTGGAATCAGCGCGTTTTTCTACCCCCAGGCGCCGGCCTGGCCCGGGGCCGCGTTGCCGCGCCTGTCCTCCCAGGCGGCAAAGGCAAACTCGTCCGCGGCAGCTTCCCTGCCCATGCTAGCGTTTGAAAACGCGTTGCCTTTGCTGCAAAACCCGGACAGAGGCCTGCGCATGGAGACCTATATCACGCTGGGCGAGGTTCCGGAGTGCTATCCGGGCAACAAAAGCGACCCCTACGAAAAAATGCTGGCTATGATTGAAAAATACCGCGAAGACAGCCCCACCGTGGTCCAACTCTATATTTATTTGTGCCGCTACAACGATAGGCCCTTGGACGACAATGCCTTCGCGCAGATGGAGCGCATGCTGGAGCTCTGCCGCGCGCACAACATTCGGATATTGCTGCGCTTTGCCTACCAGAACGAATCCACCCCGGACCCGAACACCAGCCGCGTTCTGGAGCACCTGGATCAGTTGGGGGAATGGTTCCAAGCCAACGGCCAACTACTGGACGATACGCTCTATGCCGTGCAGGCGGGCATCATCGGCTATTGGGGCGAGGGGCACAGCAATATCAACACCAAGGGCCGCTATACCGGCCAGATTTTCAACCGTCTGTGCAGCATCACGCCCGAGGACGTCTTCGTACAGGTACGGAACATCGATCAGATAAACGCGGTTTCGAACAGATATCAATCCCGCATTGGCATACACGACGACTACATCATCGGCGAAAAATACGGCGAATGGAGCTTTTTCTTGGGTAGAAAAAGGCTGTTGTTCAATGAAAATCGCTTCCAGCGCACCATCAACGACGCGGAAATGCCCTGGGGCGTGGCAACCCACTACGACCAGCCGGGCGGCGCGCCGCTGAACAGCCTGAACGCCGTTGCCGTGCTGCAGCAAATCCAGCAGTATGCCCTCACAACGTTTTCGTTGGAGCACAATTACCGCGAATCGAGTCCGGACCGCATCTATTCCATGGCGCGCTGGAAAGACGTGTACTTTACACCCGCACAGCTGGAGGCGCTCGGAATGCCCTATTTGCCCAGCTTGTTTGAGGGCAGCGGCACACTTTCCGCCTACGACTATATCCGCTACCATTTGGGCTATCTGCTCAGCGTCAGCGCTTTCAACTTGGACGCGGCGCAGAACAAACTCCGTTTTACCATTCAAAATAACGGCTTCGCCGCGCCGTTGAACTGCAATGCCCTCAGCCTTGTCCTCGACGGCACGGAGTACTTGATCGACAGTTACGATAAATACGCTCTGGGTTCCATGCAGGCAGTGACTTATACGATTCAATTGCCCGAAGATTTTAATGCCGCCGCGCAGCATACGATTGGCATAAAGCTGGCGCACTGCGCGGGCTCCTCCGTCTGTGTCCGCTTCGCAAATGATACGGAGTTTATCGACGGCGTACAGATGCTTGTATAACGGATGATTTGTCAGCGAACCGTGTAGCACACATAGTAAAGGGAAACCATGATGCTTCCGGATAAAAACAGCAGTCCTCCAAAAATCGCGGCGCGCATAAAGAGACCTCCTTTTCGTTGCCCCACACCGGCTCCACTGGCTTGCGCCCGGGTTCTGGCAGCCAGCGGTGCCCCTGTGTGAGCTGCGCTTTCGGCGCCAGAATGGTGACGCTCTCCAGATTGTCGCCACTGTAAAACGCATAGTTGCCGATCTTCCGCACCGTAGCGGGAATGGTGATTTCCGTCAGGCCCAGGCACTTCAGGAAGGCGTCGTTCCGGATGGTCTCCAGACCCTCGGGCAGCGCCAGCTGTTTCAAGTTCTGGCAGCCGTGGAAGGCCCGAATCCCGATGAGACGCAGGCTGCCCGGCAGCGTGACCTCCTTCAGGGCATAACACTTGTAGAAGGCCGCGTGGGCGATTTCCGTCACGCCCTCCGGCACGGCGTAGCTGACTTCTTCTTTCAGCGCGCCGCCCTTGTCGTACTCCGCCGTGTTGGCGTTGGGGTAACTGACCAGGCAGGTCCCGTCCTTGCTGAACAGCACTCCGTCCACAGCGCAAAAGGCCGGGTTGTCTTCGCGGACGGCAAATTCTTTCAGATACCGGCAACCGAATACGCCCCATTTATCAATTTCAGTCAGGTTTGCGCCGATCTCGATTTTTAATAGGTCATCGCAATTTTGAATGGCCATGCCGCCAATCGCCGTCACGGGTTTACCCTCGAAGGTGTCCGGGATGGTCAGCACTGTTTGACTGGCGCTGTTCTTGTAGCGGGTCAGGGTGTAACCCTGTTCGTCCTCATTCAGGGCGAATTTCATGCTGCCCAGGTTCGCGCTGTTACAGCCCGCGAAAAGCAGCAGCATAGCGGCGCAGAGCAGAAAGGCAACCGCTCGTTTCCCCATTTGAAACATTCGTTTTTCAAGTTGAAACACACGCTTTTCAATTTTCATACCGTGACGCCTCCCTCCAGCACAGTTTCGGCTTCCCTGTCCGCCGCCTCGGCGCGGGCCTTCAAGTCGCTGCCGATCTGCTCCATCTTCTTGGGCGTCAGGTCGTAGAGCAGGTAGGGCAGAGCCGAAACCACCGTCAGCCCCACGACGACCCATATCTGCGCGGTGAGGACACTGTACATGACCTCCGAGTCGTAGAGGACGTCCATGTCGCCGAACAGCCCCGCGCGGTTCAGGAAGAACGGCAAAACAAAGCCTGCCAGGGATTGCAATGGGCCCGTGACATATCTGAAATAGCCCCCGCCTCCCATGCTGGCCTCCAGCCGCTCGCCGCTTTTCCACTGCTGGTAGTCCCAGATATCCGCCGTGATGGTATTGTTGATGACGTCGTGGGCGGAGACGAAATAGGTCTTCAGGCTGGTCAGAACCATCAGCAGCGCAATCTGCGCCGTGCCCTGGGGGATCAGGTTCATGGCGGGCAGCAACAGAATGGCGAGCCCCGCGCAGATTATACGCAGACCGACCATGTTCTGCCGCTTGGAAAACCGCTTGGTGAAAACCTGCGCCGAAAGCTGCCCGGTGAAGCTGGTGGGGAGCTTGGCCAGATTGAACATCAGGCCGTAGGCCCAGGGCATCCGGGTCGCGTAGATGTATGTCCAGGTAATCATGCCCTCCTGAACGTTGGGCCCCATGCCTACGGCGTCGGCAAAGCTCTTGATCCACTGGTATTTGTTGCTGAACACGTCTTTGAGCGTCTGGCCGAATTTTGCCCGGGCCACGTGGCCCTTCTCCTGCACGACGCGCTCCTGCACCCGAAGCACCAGCAGCCCCTGCGCCAGACAGATGGCCGCGTAAATCGGGTAGATAACTTTATAAGTGCGGACATGTTCCACGCCGCCGAAGAGCGTCGCCAGCATGGGGAACACAATGCCGAAGATAGAGCGCAGGAAGCCCGTGAAAATCGGCGCGACGGACATGATGCGCGAGCGCTCCTGGGAATCCGGACTCATGCGGCCCTGCATTTCCTGCACGTTGCCGTAACGGTTGGCGAAACCCACCAGGTCGTTCGAGTATTGCGTCGCCGTCCCGCCGATGAACAGGGTCGTCAGGTCCGCCAGCAATAGCAGGCGGCTGTAGCTCATATTTTGGTAAGGTATGTTGACCAAAATAATGATGAGCAACAGCAACAGCGGGCCGTAAAACACCATGAAGGGCTTGAATTTGCCGTATTTCGCGCCGAACCACCGCAGCATCAGCGTGGTCACTGCGGCGGTACCCAACAATACGAGCAGCCGCAGGGAGACGTGCTTGAGGAAATCCGGCATCAAGCCGTCGAGAAAGGTGTTGGCGGGCATAGCCCACAACAGTCCGGCCAGCAACAGTATCCCCGTGCCGCCCAGCAGAAAGGCCCGTGTCACTTTCTTCGGAAAGCGGCCCATGTTGTCCGTGATGTAGGGCCCCAGGGGCAGCGTGATGTAACCGAATACGAGATTCATGATACCGATGGCATAGATGTCCATCAGCCTCAGCTGAAAGATCAGGCTGCAGAAGAGGGCCGGGCCGATGTTGATGGCCAGGTTATCGAAAATGGTTTTCCAGCCACCCAGACCCATGCTGGCCAGGCACCAGTTGACAAACTCCGAGTTGGAAACGTAGTTGCCCTCCTTGGGGGTCTTCCAGTTCGCGAAAAATGAACTTTCTTTCAGTTTTTTGATCAAAAACCGCGCCTCCTTGTTGTTGTTTTGCCTGGTTTTTCTGTCATGAGTATAACATATTCATGAGAGAAATACAAACAAAAAGAAAAAAACCCTCAACGCCTTATGCGCCAAGGGGTTTCGTTTTGGCTACAAGGACAAACTTTTGAAAAATAACGAAAAAGGCATATACCATAAATCCGATTATGCAAAAAGCGGTAATCGCCTAAAATCGGCACCCCTATGGTTTTCGAGCTTTTCACCCGCAATTTTTTGGGTGATTTTTGCATAGCCAATCAGATTATTCATTTTGTGCAACGAAAAAGCCCCGCCGGGGTGGGGCCGATTCGTTGTATTGTCGCCGGGTTATTATTCGGCTTCGGGGGTGAAACCCTGCTCCGCGAGGGCGGCCAGCATATCCGGGGTCGCTTCGCCGGATTCGGAAATCCTGCCGATAGTGGACGATAGTCTCCAGGCTGCTTGGGGCCGGTTCTGGAATTGGTTTATGGCTCATATCATTGCCCTGATTGAGCGGCTTATGGACATCGCCATGAGAATCTTTTGCTGGCAATGACAGAGCCCTATAATCCCAGATTAGTATAAGTGTAAGAGACGGCCGGGCGGCCGTCTCTTTTCTAAAGTAATTTATATGTTATGACTAATTTTGATTATTGATTTGTTTGTTGGAAATGCCCGAAGAAAAGGCCCTGCCAAATTTCAGTTGCTTCATTTCGAACTTGGCTTCAACATCCCCTATAAAAGCCTGTAAGCCCGTTCAACCCCGGAGTTCATAAAAATTTTCCAGAATACTCGACAGGTAATCCCCCCTGTGTTATACTTTGACTATATAGAGAAGTCTTAATAGTCCGCGTAACAGTATGGAACGAAAACCCGCATAAAAGAGTAATAAAAAGGATGATGAAGATGAAAAAGTTGGTCTCCCTGGTCCTCGCGGCGACAATGGTGGTTTCCCTGTTCGTCTACAGTAAAGCGTTCGGCGATGCCGAAAACGCGCTGGACCTGTATGTATCGCCTACAGGAAATGACACGAACAGCGGCGCGATGAACGCACCGTTCGCGACAATCGAACGGGCGCGCGACGAGATTCGTGCGGTTCGCAGCACCCTCGGAGCCGGAGATATCGTCGTACATATTTTGGAGGGCGAATACCGAATCACCGAGAGCATTGTGTTTGCAGCGGAGGATTCGGGCACAGCGGACAATCCAGTCATATACCGCGGCGAGGGCAAAGCCGTGCTGACCGGGGGCATCACACTGGACACCCAAAACGCCGCGAACCCCCAGGGCGAAGCCGCGTCGCGGATTGATTCCGGCGCGGTGCCGCACATCCAGGTGTTTGACCTGACGGCGCTCGGCCTGACTGCGGCGGACTGGGGCAAGCTCTATGCCACCGGGTTTGTCAACATCGCGCCCTATTACGACGGCGACCATGCGGGGCCCCAGGCCTGCGAGCTGTTTTACGGCGGCGAACGCATGACGGTCGCCCGCTATCCCAATGCAGGCGGCATGCTCGGCGTGAATCCGATTTCACAGGGGCAGCCTGGCGCCATACGCTCAGATAACAATAAAACATGGGACGAAATACGAAATCCCGAGGCGGGGACGATTGAGTTGGACAGCAAAACCAACGACGTCGTGAAAAACTGGAAAAACATCGAGGACGTCTGGCTATTCGGCTATTTTTACTATGACTGGGCCGACATGACGACGCCGGTTAAAACCTATGACCCCGCCACGGGCTACGTCACGCCGCTGTACGCCAGTTATTACGGCTACGCGCCCACCGGCCGGTTTTATCTGTTCAACGCGTTGGAGGCGCTCGACGTTCCGGGCGAGTGGTATCTGGACCGGGAAAGCGGCCTGCTCTACGTCTACCTGCCGGAGGGAAACGCCGCTTCGGAGCTGACGCTGTCTCTGACGACCGACGACCTGATTTGCATCAATGACGCGGAGCGGATCACGTTTGAAGGCTTGACGCTGTGTTACACGCGCGGAAACGGCATCACCTCCGTGGGAGACGACATTACGGTCAAAAATTGCACGGTCACCGGCATCGCCTCCGCCGGCGTCTCCATGAACGGCTTCCGCAACACTGTGGCGGATTGCGAAATCAGCCGGATTGGTGTTCACGCGATCGTGTTCGACGGCGGCGACAGGATCACGTTGACTCCGTCGGGCAACGCCGCGCGCAACAACCACATACACGACTGGGCGGAGGTGCAGCGAACCTACGCCTACGCAGTCTTGCTCAACGGCGTCGGCGTGGCGGTGGCGAACAACGAAATGCATTCGGCGCCGCACACGGCGATTTGGCAATACGGCAACAGCCATTTGATCGAATACAATGAAATTTATAACGTACTCACCGAATCGGACGATGCCGGCGCGATTTTCTGCGGGCGGGACTGGACGGTGTACGGGACGGTCATACGGTATAATTATTTCCATGACATAAAAAGCAACGTAAACGGCCCTGTGGGGGGCCCCTTTGCCATCTACTTTGACGACGGGGTGAGCGGGCAGACCGTGTACGGGAATATTTTTGAAAACGTGACCGCGGGCGTGTTTGTCAATGGCGGACGCGACTGCAGTATCACAAATAATATATTCATCAATGTGGAAAGAAAAATGATATGGTATTCTGACATCGTCCGCGCGGGGTTCCTGGACAATACTCACTGGTACGCCTGCGTACAGGACCCGGACTGGACGCTTTGGGTCAACTTGCGGAAGATGCCGTATCAGGGTGAGATTTGGAGCGCGCACTACCCGAAGCTGGCGGCGGTGACGACAGACGCTTCGAACATCGACGATCCGAACTTTGTCTGCAACCCGGCGGGGGCCCTGGTCGAAAACAACATTACCTTCGGGAAACCGGCGCTATGTATGCTGGGGGATCTGCTGTGCGGGATATTCCAGGATTTTCCTGCCTTTGCTGACGGCCCCGTGGAGTTTTTGATGGCGCTTGGTTTGGGATTCCTGGGCAACCTGAACGCGCTGCTGGAGGCCATTGCGGACGTGTTTCTGAGCGTCGTCCCCGGCGGGCGGTATTCCATGCGGTATTCCATATCCGCCGCGGCTAAAAAATTCGGCACGGTGGGGCAAAACCGGTATTTCATGCTGGATGACAAGCGACTGGATTCCTACTATAAAGATGGAATCAAAGCGTTTGAGAACCTCTCTGCCTTTAGAGAATTGAAGGGATTGGCCGGTATCCCGGCAGGGGAAATAGGGAGAAGGTAAGGGCGTCAAGGGAACTCTGGATTGCAAAAACTATACCTGATTCTAACCAAGATCATTGCAAGTCCACAACGAGACTTTAGAAACGGTATTGTTCAAGCAACCTAAGAAAAGAAATGCGGCTCTCCTCAAAAATTGAGGAGAGCCGCCAGACTTTCAAAAAAGCTCGCCTTGGCGAGTTTTTTGTGATATAATACAATGGGTGATAGAAAGTGATAGAGCAGAAAACAGATGCGCGAAACGAAATACGCTTTTTGTGTATAGAGGAACTTGTGCCGGAGGAACATCTGCTGCGGAAAGTTGAAAAAGCCGTGGACTTCGACGAGATATACCCGATGGCAGAAGCGTACTACTGCGTGGACAACGGACGGTCAAATGCCGCCGACATATTCACGCCCGGCGGTGGATTCGGTGGTACTGGTGAAAATAGTGCTCATACAGCACTTGTTTGGGTTGGCTAATGCAGGAACTTCGCAAACACCTATTTTAAGGTCGGAATTCGGATTCAAGTCCCGGCCAAGATTTTTTTTATGAGGTAATGCTGTAAATCTACATTGACTAAATAGCACAGCGTTTGAAATCTGAAAAAGCAACTTGATTTCCCCAAAAGTTCGGCTGATTTATAAGCGCACTTATATATTAGCCGACAATATACAGCCGAAAGGCCGTCAGCGTACGGTATTTATAAAATTATTCCCCCAAAACAATGGCCGAAAATTTTTCTGTCAACATAACTATTGTTGAGGATGAGCGGAAAGCACTTCCATTCCGTCCGAAAAAACAGTAGGAAAGGTTGACTTTAAAATGAAAAGAGGGTATAATAATGAGGTGCAGGAGATACGGTCTTTTTATATTTTTTGCTGCGGCAGGGATAAGGCGTATGAGATCATACATAGCAGAGGCTTCCCGAGGATGACCGTCGGACGGCAGTTTCTGGTCTCGCCCGACGCCCTGCAAAAGTGGATTAATCAGAACCACAATTCCGACATTTCACTGCGATAGGGAGATCATAGGGAGACGGCCCTACCTCCGCGTCGCAGAAACCCAGTCAAATCAGAGGGTTATTAAGGATTGGGATACCGGTCTTCAAAACGAATGTACCGGCGGCCTCTTCCCCTTATACAGGAGTATGATGTAATGGTAACATAGCGGTCTCCAAAACCGTTTTTGAGGGTTCGAGTCCTTCTACTCCTGCCAAAACAAAGGACAAACTTTGGCATAATGAAAACCGTCTGTCATGGGCGGTTTTCATTATGCCAAAAAACGCGAAAAGCCTTGTGGCAAGCCACTTTCCGGCTTTCAGCCTCTTTCACATTGACGCTGGGACGGGCGGCAAAGCGACCTCAAAACTGCCCCAAAATAGCTGTGCGAAGCAACAACGGTAAAATCGCTAAAAAATTCCGAGCCCCCCACCCTGCATCAATAAACGCACTACCGAACGTTAACCTCGGGCAGAAAAAACGAGCCCCTCCTCGAAAAAAGACAAATTTTACGCCACGCCGGATTATAATTCCGGCGTGGCGCTTTTTTCATTTCCGGCCTATTCCCACTCGAAGGGAACTCCGCAATCCCCACATATTACATTGACCTCCCGCGTCGCTCGGATAATTGTGCCGCATTCCGGGCAGACATATTTGATACTGCGGTTTTTGGATTTGCTGCCGCCCTTTTTTCCTTTGCCGTTGCCTTCCGGCAGGCGGGACGCATGGAGCGCGTCGTCGCCCAAAGCCTCGGCCAGCCATGCGCTGGCTTCCGGGGTGAGGGTGGTTATCGTCCAGCCGTATTTGTCGTGCTTCTCAATAACCAGCCCGTGGGCCTCCGCCGTATCTTTGAACCGCTTGTTATGATAATAGCCGTTGTTGCTTACGTCCTCGATACCGTGGTGGAGGTTGTAAAGGTGGGCCATTTCGTGGAGCATGGTGCCGCATACTTCCGGCATGGGGCGGTCGAGGTATTCGGCGCAGAGGTTGATTTCGCGGTGGGTATCGTCGCCGGTTTTCCATATTTCGTCTACGCTGCACCAGCCGTATGCGCCCCGGCCTCCGTCCGGTGATACGGTGATTGCCGGGCGGGTAAGCTCGCCGTTGTAAAAATGCGCATTGAACAAGTCGAACAGAGCCTCGGATTTCTTCACGATTGCGGATATTTCTAACATGGTGCGCTGCCTCCTTGAAGATATGTTTTAATTTCTGTGAGTGACAGCTTACGCACCACGGATGAAAAAGCAAGCTCTTTTTCAAAGTTTTTTAAGATATTTTTGCAAAACAAAACCCCGCTGAAGCGGGGTTGTCCGTTATATGGAGCCGGGGCAAAGATTACGTGGTGGCGGTTTCTTCGAGGATGAAACCCTGCTCCGCGAGGGCGGCCAGCAGTTCCGGGTTCAGATCGCCGGTAAGGGCACCGGTCTTATCAACACGGTACGAGCCAATGGCATAAACAAAACTCGGAGCGCCGAGGTATTCGGCCTGTTGATTTAAGTAGGCGCTCATGGCTGCCACCAGTGCCTTGCGGCGGTCGCCGGTTACGTTGAACCTGGTTTCTATGTGCACGGGTTGCTCCGGTATTTCATCCGCACTTGCCGGTTCTTCTGCTGCCTTCGCTGCCGCTTTTTCCGCCCGCGTCATTTTCTCACGCACCGGGGGGAATTCTGCCGGGAGTATGCCGGGGGCGAAGTACAGCCGGAAGCTGATTTTCCCATTTTCCGGGGTGATGAATTTGAAGTCCGTGATTTCCAGTTCTTTGAGGCTATCGGGGATGTCAATGTTTTTGTACTGCGCCTTTTCGCTGTCATCCTGATAAAATTCTACCGGGACCGCGTCCCTCAGTTTCGCTGTAATTTGTCCTGCTTTCATGGTGGTTTACCGCCTCTCGATGATTCGGGGCTTTGCCCCGTTATTCCGGGATCCCGCCCCGTGAGTGACAGCTTACGCATTACGGGTGAAAAATCAAGCCTTTTTCCAAAAGAAATTTACCCGCTATTTTCATCCTAGCGGGCAAAATCGTATGCTACATTTTATTAGTGCTCATTGATACTGTTTATCGAAAGCTTATATAATGAAATTTCATAGGTTCAAGTCTCGGTTTTCTTAGTGGCAAAGGTACAATGAATTGATAATCGGTACACCCTGTAATTTGATAATCGTTGAAAGGGAGAAATCGTTAGATTTGAAACCGCCACCTTTAAGGAGAGGCATGGGTGCTTCGGGCCAGGAATTGGATGGAGATTGCGGCTTAATTTAAGAAATGTGGATTTTATTTAATACATCCGTCAAACACTAAAAACACGTTACACATGGTGCGAATTGCTTTTTCTGAGCGCCCCGCACCGGTGAGGTCAGCGTACCAACGCCGAAGCGGTATTCCAATCTTTGCAGATATCTATCCATTGCAACCCACTTGCCAGCGTAAATAGTTGTTCACAGTCAAGTTCTATGGCACTGTTGCTGCTTCCGCAGGCGGGGAAAACGGTTTTAAACCGTTTTAAGGAAATGTCCAAATAAACTGTGATATGTTTACCGATGCCAAATGGACATACCCCTCCCACTGCGTGCCCGGTTAACTCGAGCACTTCCTCGGGCGTCATCATTTTGGCTTTCATGTGGAATTGGCTCTTAAATTTAGCATTATCAATTTTAGCGTCCCCGGCGGTCACAATTAAGAAGCCGTTTCCTTCCTTTTGCTTAAAAGAAAGTGTTTTGGCAATTCTAGCTGGTATGACGCCCACTGCCTCGGCCGCCAGCTCTACTGTGGCACTTGAAGTGCCAAACTCCAAAATCTTCTCTTCCATACCATATTGTTTGAAAAATTGTTTTACTGTTTCGATGGACATCAAACAATACCTCTTTTCCCTGCAGGTGAATAATTTCGAAACGAATTATAACATGGAGAGGCAATGAACTCAATAGGATTGTCGCAGCATAATCTAGGGAATATATTTCTTTTTTATTAATAATCCAGATTTGCGATTTCATGTTTTATATGGCAGAAAGAACAGTGAAATAACTACTCCACCGACATTGTCCGGATGTACCTCTTGAAGAAAATCAAAGAATCTCCTAGCCGTGTGGCCGGCAGCCGCTCATTCGTACCGTGTGTCAGGTTCAGTAGTCTCACATCCACAAAAAAGGGCGAGAAGCGGTAGATGTTGTTCGTGACGGCCTGATAGCGGTAGGCGTCCGTGGCGCCCATGACGATATAGGGAGCTACCAGAACATCGCCGCCATACATGTCATAGAACAGCTTTTCCAGTTTTTTGTAGCTCTTCGTATTGAGGTCAGAGATGCTTGACGGCTCCTGCCCCTTATAAAGCTTCACTTCAATATTTTTGTTGCGCGAAACATCCTTGATGTGCTGTTCGACGTCGGCCAGGGTCATACCGGGCATAATCCTGAAATTGGCGTTGATCGTGGCCTTTTGCGGCAGGATATTATGGGCCGGGCTGCCGCTGGCCATGGTGACGGCTGTCGTCGTCTTCACAAAGCTGCCCGTTTCCGGAATCTCGGCCAGGAGCTTTGTCAAAAATGGTTTTAATAGGGGCAGGTTGCAGGCGACCAACCTCACCGGGAAAGAAAAGTGTTTTCCCGCCTCTTGGAGCATATTGGAGGTCAAATCCGGCATCGTGCCTTTGAACTGGTTATTTTCAATGTCCTGTATCACCCCGGCAAGCCGGCCCAGTGCGCTGTGCTTCGGCGGCTGGGAAGAGTGGCCGCCCTTGTCGAAGGTTGAGACAGAAAAATCGCCGTAGCCCTTCTCGGCAATCCCTATTGCAACAATGCATTTATCTTTGATGACGCCCTTGATGTTGAGTTTAAATAACGTACCGCCTTCGTCATTGAGGCTGTCAAGCCGGAGGCCCCTCTTTTGTAGTACCCGCGCCATCGCGGATGCACCTGAAGTCTCACTGGTTGTGGGGGGTTCTTCGTTGTGCCCAAGGCAGAGGTAGACGTCGCGCTCGGGACTAAATCCCTCCGCGAGGAGTATCTCCACGCTCTCCATAAGGCCTATGAGATGGTTTTTCATATCCAGGGAACCACGGCCCCAGATGAACTCCCCGTCGTAATGGCCGCTGTAGGGCGGATACTTCCAATCGCCCTCCGTGCCTTCGGTGACCGGAACCACATCCAGATGCGCAATCATAGCCATGGGATCCAGCGCCGGGTTTGTGCCCGGCCAGCGGAACATTAAGCTTGCCCTGCTCACGAGTTCCAGCTCCAGCTTATTATGAATGAGAGGGTAACGCTCCCTTAAAAACGCATGGAGGCGCTCAAAGACCGACCAGTCGGTCAGCGCCGGGTCGGCGTTCGCGATCGCCGGGATTTGGATGGAATCCGAAAGGTTTCGGATGAACCGTTCCACGTCTGCGGTTTCGAGAGGCAGGGCTTCTGTGGTTCTTTTTTCCGGTTTGTAGCGCGCGGCTTTTACCGCGTTTGTCGCCGCCAAAATCCCGATGGCGGTTCCTGCGCCCAGTAGAATTTTCTTGGACTTCTTCATAAATGTATGACTCCTATTCCCTGCGCGCATTTTGCACGCTTGCCCCTATTTCCTCAGCGGGCTTCAATCCGCCCGCGATCCAGAGCGAATCATAGGGCCGCCCGGCGAACGCGGCGTAAAGCGCCTGATCCTCCGCCAAAACTTCGACAAAACCTTCGGTACGTTTCTGCGCGATATGCGCTTTGATTTTTGCGTGTGTTTCTTCGTTGAGCTTGTACTTCCGCGCCAGCAGCAGTATTACGGCAATAGCGATGATAGGGATCACGCACAGCATGATCTTCACCGCTGCCATGGTGCCGAAGGTCGCCAATTCCGGGTTGGCGTTGGATTCGTCTAACCCAAAAATAGTCATCAGCAAGCTGAAAACCAGAAAAGCGGCTCCCTGCATAACTTGCTTCCCCATCTTGACCATGCCAGCGATGACCCCTTCGCGGCGTTTGCCGTATATCATCTCGTCAACCTCAGGAATATCCGGCATAAGGGCGTTTGACACAATGCCCAGGCAGGATGTACCCGCCCCGATAAAGGCTATGCCGACTACATAAATCCAGATAGGCGTAGAGGGCGTGATAAACATCAGGATGAGCAGCCCTGCCAGCAGGATCGGCAGGTCAATCAGAAACGGGAAATGCTTGCTCTTCTTTTTCATCATGATCACGTTCGGCACAAAAAAGAAGAACTCAAACACGCCCTTCAGGTTGATGGTGATGAAGGTCAGCGTGATACCGCCCAGCAACGGCACGTTGAATTTTAAATTGCTGTATACCAGCAAAACATAAATTACCAAGGTAGTGACGATTGCGTATGCGATAAACGCGCACAGCATAGTCATCGTATAACACTTGCGGAAAAGGCTTGACCGCAGCAGTTCTATATAACCCCGCAGGGTTTCCCGGTAGGTTACCCGCTCCTCCGCCTGCAGTTCATAGCGCTCTTTTGAGCCGATAAACGTAATGAGCATTGGAACAGCAAAAAAAGCGCCCAATACAAGTCCTAATATAACAAATTCACGGGTGTACAGCGCATAGTCGGCAGTGGTTTTTACCGGGACAATCGCCTCGTAAATGTAGATGGAAAGCGTAGTTGCGATACCGGAAAAAATCATGCGGTAGGAGGTATAATTGGTGCGTTCGCCGTAACTGCCGATCATGCGGGGCAGCAGAGCGTCATAGGGGATCATTCCAATCGATGATGCGGTAGCAAAGAGGAAATAGGCGAACATGAAGTAGAAAAACCTTGCCGTTTGACCCTGTATGCCGAGGTTTGTCCACAGCATTGTATAGGTGACGAATATCGGGATGACGCTTGCCAGTATCCAGGGGCGGCATTTCCCCAGTTTCGTATTCGTCCGGTCTACAAGTATGCCGATGACCGGGTCGATCACCCCATCCCAGATTTTTGAAATCCCCGATACGAGCCCGGCCAGAAGCGGGCTCATACCCATGGCGAACATCAGGAAGTATAAATAATACATGGATAAAACCATCCCGACGCCGCCCTCCAGCGTATAACCGGCCGCGTAAGCCGTTACGCGCCAGAAATTCCGAAAACCGCTTCCTTTTTGTGAAACATCTTTTTGTAATGCCTCATTCATTTTTTTGACCGTCCTTTCATCAAGTCGGCGAAAGTTTTGTGTGTGAAAAATTTCGAATTGCCTTATCAGCAGGAAAATCTAAATATGATATTCCTGCCTTGAAAACCACATAACTTCCCGTTGGAAAGATTTATCTTTCCAGCTTCCCTCTATGTTTTGGTTCTGCGAGTTTCGGCACCATACCAAACACCCGGTTTACAAGCTTCAGCGCGACAGGGTTTTTGATCATCGAAGCGGCTCCCTCTGCAATAAAAGCAATGATATGCGCCACCGGCGGCGTGCTTTTTGATTGCATGGCCACCTTATTTTTATGAAATGTAAACACAAAGCTCTGGCTGGAAATCGTTTCGATATAACGCAGCTTAACCTGAAACGCGCTGTCATTCAGCCATTCCCCCGCGCCCAAAACTGTATAGTCCTGGCCGTTGATGCGCATTGTCCCCTCCCGGCAGCTGCCGTCCAGCCCGAGGGGGAGCGCGTTTTCATCCTTGCCTTCGCGCCAATAGAACTCCGCCTCCTGCTCGCCAAAATGCAGGGTAATATCATTAATTTGATGCGTCAGATAGGGGTTCTTCACGGTTAAAATCACCGGCAGCGCCGTGACCTGAAAATGCATCGGCGGCAGCAGGCGGTTGCGGCGCAGATGAATGCGGCGGCCGTCGATCTGTTTTTCCAGCGGGCTGCGCGGCGAAACGGACGGCGGCGGCTCGAACGGGGACGCCTCGAAACAAACAGTGGCGGCTTCGCCGTGCTGCGCACCATCGATAAAAGCGGCAGGGATGTATTCCCACACCAGATCGTGCATGACGGTTTCGTCCGCGACGGAAGCGTTGCACACGAAAATGGCGTCCTGCTCCGGAAAGGCGATGCCGAACTGCGAAAACATGCCGTTCGCCCGCCAGCCGCCCACCCTTTCGGGGTTTCGCCAGAAGCCGAAGCCGTAGCCGTTTTGGGTGCTTTCCCGCACACCGGTGCTGTCCCGCTGCTTTTGTACGGCCGATTTTGCCCAGTCGGCGGGAATCACCTGGAGGCCCTCAAATCTGCCCTCCTCGAGATAACACAGAATAAACTTGGCCAAATCCTCCGTCTTGCAGGAAAATCCCCAGGAGCCGCACTCCACGCCGCGGTTGTCCGTTTCCCATGTGGGGCGCGCAAAGCCAAGAGGCTCGAACAGGCGCGGCCTGAGGTAGTCCATCATCGGTGTACCTGTGGCCCGCTGGAGCGCCGCGCTGAGCAGGAAAAAGTTTTCGTTGACATATCGATTCTCGACGCCGGGGTCGTTGTACCAGGGAGAATCGATGTAGGTCTGAATCCAGTCCGCGTCCGGCCCCTTGGGCGACAGGTAGGGCGGAGATTTTCCCGCGGTCATCGTGACCAGGTGCTCAATCGTGAGCTTTCCCCAGCGTTCATCCGGTTTTTTGGGAGCATATTCCCGGAACAATTCGGCAAGGCGGGTGTCCATGCAAATCAGGCCCTCATGGATCGCGAACCCCAGCGCCGTAGCGGTAAAGGATTTGCTTACGGACCACATGTCGTGATTGCGCTCCGGCGAAAAGGGTTCACGAAAACATTCCACCGCCACCTTGCCGTGCCGCAGCGCCATAAAGCTGTGGAGTTCCAGCCCGCTTTGCTCCGCTTCCCGCAGATATTCCGCGATTTTTTGCGAGGAAACCCCCACTTCCTCCGGCGTTCGCGCACGGGGAAGAGTCTTATGCAATGCTGTCATATCCATCCCCCATATACTTTATTTCAACTCATTTATTCTCTCATCTCCGCCAGCTTTTTCTTCCCCGGCGGTCACGGCTCGGGCCTGTGTTATGCCCACAGTGGAGGTCTCGTAGCCCATGGAATAAAGCATCGCTTTTCCTTGCCCCCGATACAGGTTATGGTGCATTTTACTCATTGTTAACCAACTATCCAATTTAACGGCAACAGCAGCAGCCAGCGCCAAATCTTCAGCAGATGCAACCCGATAGTTTTCAATACACTTTCAAACACAGTTGGCTGCTCTCTCACCATCGGTACAAAAACGTAAGGGTCCGATTCCTCCACAAACTGCGGATAGGCCTCGTTGTCGAACACGGTAGGGTTATCGGTCCTCTTAAACCAATCATACCAACCGGAGTAGTCGCTGTCCGATTTATGTGGCCTTTTGTAGTTGAACCAGGTTTGTTCCGGCAGCAGGCAAGTGGAAGCGTCAATCAAACGGTCGGGAGAGATGTGGTCGTGACCGTCTTTTACTTTTTGTCTGTACCAGGGGCCGAACGGAGTTTCCAGCGGCGCACAGGTGGCG
>Ga0123353_10003294_pt1 | contig 20372 bp, 6 predicted proteins | sample TergutLab28metaG_3_FD_92763 | JGI IMG/M metagenome (GOLD analysis project Ga0123353, IMG submission 92763) | Labiotermes labralis P3 segment gut microbial communities from Petit-Saut dam, French Guiana - Lab288 P3 | ecosystem: Host-associated > Arthropoda: Insects > Digestive system > Gut ... | reverse complement strand
TCCAACTAGATGCGACTTATTCAGTTTATTACATTACTGTAGGCAGCTCTACATGTTTCGGGTGTTGACACCCATCATCAGGAGCTCGTACAACTGTAAATACAGCTTCTGGTATTGATTAACCGGATCTACTGCCATCTGCTCTCGTTGTTGAGTTCCAACTCAACAACGAGAGCGGATGGCAGTAGATCCGGTTAATCAAAACCAGAAGCTGTATTTACAGCTGTACGAGCTCCTGATGATGGGTGCCTATACCCTAAACACGTAGAGTTGCCTACAGTAATGTAGTAAATTGAATAAGTCGCATCTAGTTAAAAAATTATTAAATTCGAATCACGATGCACGGACCCTGGAATATAAAATTTAACTATACAATTGCCTGCGAAAAATTTTTCTGTATATAAAGCCTTAGAGATAAATTTAAAACGGACTTCCTATTCAATACATATTTCCTGTGAATGTTACAGGGTTAGAATTAAGAGAAACACAGCGCATGCGCTACAATTGTTACGTTATGTGTTACTTAACTTGTTTTTACAGAACGTATGTTCACGTAACGCTTCCTGCTGAACATACCAACATACACACTCAACGTGCAAGAAATTTAAGTACCATAAATTTCACAGATTAAACTAATATAAATTAATTCACGGACCTCAGCCATGAAATAAGTTTGCTTGTGGTATAGTCTTGTAAGTAAAGATTCTACTCCGACTGAGATTACCACATGTCACGTAAAATCATCGCACACTGATAAACATACCTTGACAGGGTTGTAGGAAAATCGTGGTGGCTAGAAAGTTAAACGACGATGCGGAGGTGGAAACGCTTGTGGCACGATTTTTTCGTAAATGGCAGAGATTTATATCAACGTGGAAGAGAAAATTTCGTCCTAATTTGTGACAAATACTTAAGTTTCTGTGGTCTAAATTATTTTTGTGATTTACAGCAGGCTGTTTCGAATTAATTTTCCACAAAATCTCTAAAGTTCAAAAAGAGTCACTAGATATAAGGAGTTTAAGGAAAACCAACATAAAACTGTACAAAATAACATGTACGTAGACTTGAGCTCCACATTTCACCTGGTACATCAGACGGCGCTGTCGAGTGTGACTCGACGGTGAAACGGTAAGGGTTAAGACGCTACGTGGAAATGCAGTGAGATGTGAGATAGCAGTCCAACTAGATCTAAGGTGTTCTTGTCAATTTTGAAAAAATACACAAAATAAACGCTTTGTAAACTTATTTTCTGACCACATCTCATAATGTCATTTTTATTGTGCCACGCACCCTTCTCGGAATCCTGCACTCATCTCCCTTTCAAAGTTATCCCTCACTGTCGAAAGTGCTATACACGCCCTCAAATATTAATCAGAATTGTTATGCGGTGGAACGAACACCCCTGATTCCCCTTGTAATACAGATCATCCCTTAACATGTGTCGGTCTATTTATCATGTCAACGCAAATATTTGCATAAGTTTTGATTCATAATTAACCACTTGTGATTACAAACATAATTGCTATGCTATGCTTTATAACGTTCCTACCAGTAGTTTCTGCAGTGTAACCACATATTGATGAATCAGTTTTGATACATAACTGAGTGGCACGTGATGGTGTCAGAAGCTGGAGTGTTGTATCTTGAACAGAAGGTCGTTAGAAGACAACGAATGAAGAACAGAGCTGCTGAGAAGAACAAAATTTGCAATACAAAAGACAACAGATTTTTCGACTCCAACACTGAGGACAGTGATGTTAGTTTCGTACTTTCTTCGACATTACAACACTTACTGGAACGTCGCGCTCAAATCGACAGAACTGCTCCTACATATTTCGAAAATGTGATAAATATTTTGGTCCAAAACAATCTATCCTGACTTGTAGATTTCGTAGCCTTCCTAGTTTCCTCAGATTGGTTCAATTGCCATATTCTTTCCAGTTCACTGTTCAAGAATCATTCTTACATTGGACGTCATGGAGTATGAGTCTTTAACAGCACTGTTAATTAACCACAATTAAATATAGAAAAATTCGCAATTTCAGTATTTCGATGTAATTGGATTTTAAGTTACGTTTCTATCGGAAGTAAAAAGAGGTTTTAAACATGAATTTAATAATAAACACAAATGCAAGACGATTCGCTGAAGTGTTACAAATTTCAAGATCTTATTTTACGAGTCATTTTGTTTTTAAAAAATACTGTATTATCAAATGCCCGATTACCAACCGTTACATCGCTATGAGTTATGGAGTAGGACCATCTGCGAGATTCGTTAAATGGACACAAAAATATAAATACATTCACAGTTTCAGAATTGCGAAATATCAGATTTCTTACTACACTTCTATCATACCAAGTAAAAAGAAGTTCACTACATAAGGATTAACGTGCATTTAAATTATGCAGAATAGCGACTGGCTATTGGCTGGACGGCCCGGGGATCGAATTCCGGTGGGGGCGAGATTTTCCGCACCTGTCCAGACCCGCCCTGGGGCCCATCCAGCCTCCTGTAAAATGGGTACCGGGTCTTCCCCGAGGGTAAAGAGCGGCCGGGGCGTGACGCTGAACCCTCACCCTCTTCTAGTGCCGTGGTGAAGAGAGAGTAGAGCTATACCTCTACTCTCTCCTATGGGCCGTACGGCCTGTACAGAGCCTCACTGCATGTACAAGGGTGCACTTTACCTTTACCTATACAGAGAGTTCCGAATCTCTGCACCAAACTTAAGAACGTTATTTTATGAGCAATTTGTTTACAAATTCCGGTTTTATCATATGCCGGATTATCAACCGTTGCATCACTAGAATCATTTCAATATACGTAGGCCTACTTGGTTGCAACCGAAAATTTTACAATAAGTATCATTTATCGTGCTGTAGAAATGGAAAAAAGAAGTTATGTGTCAGAAAGCACCACAAAGGAAAGATATTCATTAAGTTTTAAACGTCCTGTACTGTGTCCGATATCACCACAAAACAGAGAACAGAGGGAGCAGTAACATCTTACTCTACTGTAAGTATGAGCATCAACACGAGCATAAAGAGAAAATTATGTAATAAGAAATAAACAAATAACCATCAAACACAATTTTATAAAGTATTCATACAGTATTATTTATAAAGTATTCATATTATAAAGTTGTGTTCTATTGTTATATTCCACAACGGGATGCACAATTTTAAAATTTTTAAAATAAAAAAAGACAATTATATGTCAGGTAAAACCAAAAAAAAAATAGACAAATTTTATTTACATTGCCAAGTTACTTATTTACGTTTACGTATTTATCTTACAACACGGAAGAAAAAGTCAATTCTTATTAAATACTATTAAATAATGCAATTTTTCAGTTGTTTTTCCGAGTACTGTTCACAATTTTCTTCGCCCTTCTGCCTGCGTAGTTCTGCGCCTCTCAAAGAGAACTAGGAGAGACTGGTGTTTACCAGAGGTAGCAGTAAGAGTAAATGTAGTTCATAAGAATTGATATCGTATAGTATCATCGCACAGTATCTTGAAACATTAATATTCTCGTAGTCATGTAACTTTTGAATACCGGAAATATATTAAACTTATTACAAAGACCAATAAAAGGACTTTTGTTTGATGAATGTAAATTTTATTGTACACTGAACACCGACATGTTTCGGTCACTTACGTGGCCGTCTACAAGCTGACAAGTTCAAGAATACAAATATATGTACAGTGTTCGTGATCTTCCACACTTAAAATCATACAGTTTTGGTATCTGCTTTGGACTTAAGTGATTTAATCGACGCATTTTATTGAAACAGATGACGGCTTTCGTTTTAAGCAGTTTTTCTGCTGTATTCTTGTAGATATATCTAGATTTTGCCTTCTGAGCATTAATCGGTTTGATATGTCATAATCCGTGCATTAGTTAGAAGTATACAGTTTACTTAAAAGACAAAAAAAGCACTTATGAATTTAATTTTATTATATAGTGACCATCGAACTGTATCGGTCACTCATGTACATTTGTTGGTATTTTTAATAAATTGTACACATCCAATTAATGCACGGAATATGGAAAATAGCACATGTTGATATAGAATTTTTGATAACAGCATATAAACGCATTACCTCACAGAAATGTAGTACTAAGTACACAGAAGAAAGCTATTCAGCTATTATCTAGCTGTACACCAACTGCCTGTTGGAAACGTGTAAAGGAAAATGTGGAAAAAAATCAGTTATGTAATTAAATTTGGAATGAATCCATATCGAAATACTCGTAGTCGACATGATACGACAAATTTGAAAGGACAAAGGTAGTAAAATATGTAAAAATTCGTAACAATTGTGGTACAGCCTGTATCCACACATCGTGCTCATGTTCACGACCTCACAAATTCTTAATAATTTTAACAGTTTTGACTGAGTTGTATGTATCATGCAATGTATATTTTTTCCTCTCTTTGTTCGAAAGACCATCTTTGACCTCGAAGATGACTTGAGATAGAAAGATGTATTTCTATTTAATTAAGAGATGCTAATTCTACCTGGACGGATTTTGATTTAATTTCTACACTATTAATAACACAACACCATGACATTCATTAAAAATTTCTGAAGTTTGGCCAATCTTATGTGGAAGAGCCATTTTTCGTAAGTCGCAAAGAACACAGTGCTTGTCTATTACAAATTTCAACAGGTTTACGTTGTTGAGCCAAAGAATCGCCACTTATGTGAGAGAGACTAAACAAATAAATGTAATGTGTGGAGAAAATGTGGAATTTCTTAACGTTAAAACATTACATACATATAATTAACACTGGTCTTTATGCCGTTAGTAAAACTATGTGAAATCAATTTGTGCTTGGATGTCATAATTTCTACATGTGTAACAGATTAACTGAAACTGTTATAACAGAGACTGAAATCCCAATCTCCTTAATACCATAATTCGCCATTTGACAGAGTAACAATCAATCTCATTCGCGATGCCAGTACACTTTTACTGATATTTCCCACCAAACTTTTGTTCTCTTTCTTATATTGGCCATCCTAACTATATTCTTTCACAACTAAGTCTACCTTAGGGCCAGTTCACTATTTTATGCGAGTATGCATAAACCAGCGTGGATACGGACGCATTGCAAGCGCATTGCTTGGCGGTTAGTGGAATGGCAATAGCATTACGTCACATGCTACCCAAATATCTTCCAAGCGACACACTAACATTGCGGCCGTATTCCGAGTTACGCTTTACCACAACATAGATTGACATTACGCCTCTTCCAATCCAATATTTTTTTTTGAACGCTGTTTTTCTTCCGCCGGTTTTGAAACGTGAACTAAAATATACCTTTGATACACGTGAGATTTCAAAATGTTCAATAAAATATAGCTAGGAATCTCTAAGAAAATGTCTTCTTATAGAAAGCTTTTTATGGGAATAAATTACTGGAAATACCTGGACGCCTATCACCGTTCCCTAGATATTTTAAGTCTGGTGTTATGTAAAGGCCAACTAGTATTACTGTATCCTAACATGAAGACTTGGCAGTGTTTTCATAACAAGCATGTAATCCATACTGCACGGTCACTAAATTAGTCTGGTTGCTGTGCAACTTTAGCCGAACAACCCTGTTCAAAACCCCAGAGAAGTTATCCCTCTCTGTTATGCGGGAAATGCTCTAGAAATTCGAGTTTTACAAAATCCCAGGCAGAGAGTTTGGCTACAGGCAGTCTTCGCTCCAAATTGGAGCAGTTCTCAACGTTTATCAGGCTATACTTTTTGGAGCAGTTCTCAACATTTATCAGGCTACACTTTTTCTCTTTACCTGTGGCATATACGTTAGTCGTTTCGCAAAACCAAGTAAGTTGGACCTCGCTCTTGGACAGGCTCAAATTCCTTTTTGACCGTTTACATGAGTCTCGACTTTCAAGTTTCTTGAACTTTTAACCTCTGCACTCCAATATTACAGCTTATACCGCTGACTTTTTATACCTGGCGACATTAAAATTACGTTTATCCACTTAGGTACATGCACTGTCTACTGATGGAGGGTCAGCCAAGGACAGACCAATGACAGGTAATGAAGGCACACTTTTCAGAAACGTCACGTCAGAATGCGAAGTACTTATAGGGAGGAATACGTGACTTCACACGCATTTCTGGTCAGTCCTTCGCTCAAAGTCTCGTGCTCAGACCAGTGGTCAGCCTGTCATTACTAAGGGCTCACAAAAACATATGCATCTCACATTACACTGAAACCTCTAGACATAAAAGTGCTTACAGTTTCCAGCCACGTGTAACGGGTCAGTGTCTCTTACCGTAATATCGTACCGAAATGTTATCGTGGTTATCAGACTGTGTACTCAAACTGACCGTTACTAGATCCAACAATAATATCATAGGGAAGAATCAATTGTTATCCATTCAACAATACCTACTTCCCTCTTCGTGGATCGCAAGCGTAAATAGTCCGTGTGTCCAGTCAGCTAAACCGTGTATCTCCGTTCTCCTTCACTCTACCTGCCGTAACCCATTAACTCAGAGTCCATCCCTTTGGTAAGAAATTTATGCAGTAATGATAGGTGAAATTTATGTCGACCAGGGATGAGACTCGAACATGGACCTATTGTGGACGGTGGCACGATAGCAGATGATCACAATTCTCAGCATACGTTTATTTATTCTACAAGTTACAAATTTTCTTTCAGGAATTTCAATGGTTTCTCCGTCATGTAATATTATAGTCTTATTTAAACCTAACTTCTCTCCAGTAATCCAAAGGAGTGGACCCAGTCAAAATGGCGCAAAGAACAGAGAATTCCACGCTCATGTCTTCAGCATTCATGCGACATAGACAGGAAATCTACAGATAATTGAACAAACCGCAAGTAATGTTTCGTAATGCTTTGCGTAACAACACATATAAGAAAGAGATAGGACATTTCATCTTTCAGAACAGGGTGCAGAAGTTCATAAAAAAAAAGAGAGAAAAGATTAAATTCCAGTTTTTGTTCTTTCAGCATGATGATTCAATTTATAAAGTCGGACATACATTCTTGTAATTAGCAAGTACTTAATAATTATTTCTGAATCGGAAAAAGTCGATGGTGATAATCAGTGACGTCTGAAGGATGTGAATAAATAAGATAATAAAAAAAATATTATACCTCTTATTCGATATTTGTAGCTCTTTATCGATGTCCTAAGTACTTCCGTCTGCATAGAATCAATGGACAATGACAAGTATCGCCGGACATGCAGACGGCATCACACATTATGTAATCTTTACACTTCCGGCAACGTCAAATTTCACAAGTCTCAGATGAAGGTAGGAAAACATTTTGTTTGTTCTATCAAAACAATTTCAGAATTTTTTCCCACATTTATCATACTTTACTGAACATACAGACAGCAACAATGAAGCAAATACACGTCCAAACAAAGCAACTAAAGCTTGTAGCTGGGGGAATCACAGGAAAATAGTTCTGGTCTTGCGGAGCGATATGAACTGTGACAGAGAAAGAGGGTTGGCCAGCCGAAATAGAAATAAAGTAGTTCCGTGCCACGAAGAGGAGATTGGCGTCACAAAACCGTATTGCGCTGTATTTCATGTTATATTGGAGCTACGTGACACTAATGACAATAGCTAGAGTGGGAGTGGGGGTTGAAGGGCAGCTAGGGTTATTGGAAAGACCACGGGAGCGAGCACCCCAATCCCCCTACCACCGGAACTTCACCTCTTGCAACCAACAACAACAAAGTTTTATTTTTGTTTGTGTTGGGTGTAGAAGGGGGGAGTTGAAGCTTTGTTTTTGTGGTAGGCTAAGGGATGGACCTTTTGCTATCGTTCGAAAATTACTTGGATATTGATTAATGGTTTTTATAGGAGGGCGGATGTCGAGTGGGAGTTGGGTCAGATACTTGGTATAAAGGATGTAATTATGGGCATGAAAACATTTTCCTCATTAAACTTGATGGTGTCCTGCGAACAAATTATCTGTGAGGTCTACTGGTTCATGTGAATTGTCAATCAAACTCACCAGACGCTGCAATCACCAAATCATTTGTAACATGGCCCCACGGAGTTTGATGGACGAACAAGAATATTACCGAAGAGCGCTGTGACAACAAAAACTATCTCTACCAGCTGTTCATAGACTTTGAGATTGACGTCACCCTTTGAGGTCCCTAGGCACCCTCAGGTTTTGGTTATTACAAAGCAGATTTAAACATGCGTCAGTTCTTCCTCACCTGAAACAGCGGTTAAATAATATTGAATACCAACGTCAAAAAATACGGACATTTTCTAAAATAAACTCAATATTAGGCACTTTCCTTTACCAACATTCTGAACTGATTTCATTAATATTACAATCCCTTCACCCCTCACCTAACTTCATCCCTGTTCCCAGACTGAATTTTTTTTTAATTTAGTAGTTCTTCGTTGTACATTTTGCAAATATTTGTAATTACAGATTATTATCTATACCAACAAATGCACAAAACACAAACACACACACACACACACACACACACACACACACACACACACATATATATATATATATATATATATATATAATATTTTGTAAATACTCCTTTACTTGCAAAATTGCTTACAAAAGATAATTTATTGGTAATATAGACAGTAGACAATAGACTGTACAAAATTCACGGTACGTACATCCAAATAAATCAAAATTTTTATTTACGTATTAACTTATGGTCCTCTCTTCAGTACTTTTGTCTGCATAATTATTTTCCTCTATACTTCATCATCTTCAGCGTAACATTCCCACGTATCTCTATACTTCCTTACGTCTAACAGCGTCTTTGGGTGCTCAGCACAGCATTCGGTCGCTGCACTGAACTGTCCGCAATGTTCAGTAAGCTGCACATATATTGCCAGTTGGGCATAACAATTTATGAGCCGCGTAATTTTTACCATGCCGCAATAGCCCCCAGTGGGCCAGTGTCTCCTCATTGTCCAGCATTCATCATCATACTCAGTTCGACACACCACACTCGGTAGGACTCCTCTGGACGAATAATCAGACCAACACAAAGATCCCTACCTGTCACATAAAACACTCACAAAAAGACAGAAATCCTTGCCTCCGGCAGATTCGAACCCAAAATCCCATCAAGCGAGCGGTTGCAGACCCACGTCTTAGACCGCGCGACCACTGGGATCGGCAGCCGCATATCTTACTAGCCACAAATACAGTAGGTTATTCTTTATGGGTAACGAAATCCTTTCGTAATCGATAGTAAGTTACTGCTACTTTCTGTTACCACGAGACACGAACTAACTCAAAACAATAAAAGAACCTACTGTCAGTCTATCATTATATCTTAGAAGCCTGATATTTATTTGGATAAAAATTATATTCATACGTCAGAGAAACACAAAGACCAACCCCTTGCGCTCTTGGAGTCAAATACAACGCTTAAGAACACTCTAAGGACAAAATCATTTTCTTGAATATGAAAGTAGTGATTCATATGATAAAAGTAACCAATATGTTCTAAAGGATTAGTAATTTTCTATAGTATAGTGCCATATTTTACAGCTTCCATCCCCTGAACCCTAAACACAACACGCATTTTGGAAGTATCACCACAGGGGCGTAACACCTTATATATATATATATATATATGATTGATTATGTAATCTTGAGAAAGGTTCTTAATGTCAGAAGGAGCTGGGCGTGGTCAATTTTCTGGGAATAGACTCAACCGTCACAGGCTATAGAATATGGTGACAGCACGCAAATGAAGAATTCTATTCAGGCTGTGTGTTTCGATTCCCTGTAAGTGACACCCTTTCTGTTGTGGCAAGACAACACATAATCACTGCAGCTGACCTCCTCCAACACCAATTTCACTAAATTGCAAGCCTCTTATGAGAACAAAAACAAACCAATTTAGGAAGGGTTTAATTACAGTCTAACTAAATGGTAGCCTCCATTGCTTTACGACGCAGTTGAAAGGGTCCTATTCAGCGACGTTCACCTGAGTAAAGACAATTAAATACCTCGCTTGTTTCCTTTATATAATATATACTTTTCATCACTATTCTTTCTTCCTTAGTGGGCTTTGTTAAGTGAATAAGGCAATGTTTAAGTAACGTAATTGTAGGGTCAGGTATAAATTGAATGTCGGAGCCATACAATTATTTTAAATTGCTCTCTACTGCTCCCTGAGGAAAGAATGCTCCTTGATGTTCTTTTTCTAAGTGGAAGAGAGTAAACAGCACTTTGTACGGACCTCTGCCTTCCTCTTATTTATAATTAATTTACTTTGAGTTGGAGTGCGGAGACAGAAGGGGAACACATCACATACAAACGTAAGAGTGAGTGAAGACAGTGCTAAAGTGAATTTCAGTAGTACAGTAAGTACAACAGACGTTTTCAATTGTGCCTGTGGTAAGGCGGTTTGCTTCAATTGCTGGTATTTATTCAAGAAATTCTCTGAAAAAGCAAGTTGACTCAAGAAGAAAATTTCAAACGTTTAAAAGGAAGGCGTCCATTTAGAAATTCGGACAGTACAGTGCCCATCTTGAATGATGTCTTTTAAGTTATTCTTGGTGCTTTCAGGCAGATTCGGAATACTTACTCTACGGTAGGCCATGACCACTTCCTGCAACGTCCTTTCCAAATCCTTATGTACTTATCCCAAAATGGAGAGCTCCAAAATCCAAAAATAATGACAGTCAACAAATAAAAAAGCATAAATAATTTCATACTATTCATCGCCGTGACCCAAGAACAAGATCAAGGTCACCAATGAATAACATTGATCACCTAAAATATGAAGGCCTGAAATTGTATAGTTCAGGCAGGCCAACACGCCGTCGCTGAGCTTCATTTTGTGGACCGATCAGGTTTCAATATTTATAACTTTTCACTTTCTGTATTAGCCTTTTTTCTGCATTTTACACCCAATGAATCATGTAAAATTAAAGACGACTGTTTTGTATCTCTATCTTTTTCTACGTTAAAAATTTTACAGAGAAAAACGAGAAAGAAATGTGGCGTTATGTTTGATACATTCCATATCGCATGTATTAAATATATGCAAAAAATGTGTATTAAAAAACAAAAAATACACTCTTATAATAATAGCCAAAGAGATGCACTATTTCTCAAGTTTATTTTGATAAAGAACTCTATATGTTTCGGACAGATCTCCTGTCCGTCATCAGGAGTCTCAACACTGCATACACAGCAACAGGTATTTGTCATACTAGTTATGTTGACTGTCTCCTAGCGAGGTCAGGATGGCACATCCTGACCTCGCTAGGAGACAGGCTATTGATGTGTGTACAGTGTTGAGACTCCTGATGATGGACAGTAGATCTGTCGGAAAAATGTAGAGTTCTTTATCAAAATGAAATTGAGAAATAATGCATCTCGTTGGTTTTTATTATAAGAATATATCGCGACACACGGTCCTCCGAATGTCAAACAAATACACTGTGAATGTATATAAGTAATATTTTCGTATTATAGTCACAAAAATGTTTGGCCACTCATGTGGCCATCTTCAGGGTGGTTTTTTGGAAAACAAGAAATGAATTTTACTATAAAATGTGCCTAAGTCACCACACACTTTTAAAACTTTGGAGTGATTCAGACACATTTTAAGTACAGTTGTATTTTTTTTCTCAAAGAAATCACCCTGAAGATGGCCACATGAGTGACCGAAACGTGTTCGTGACCATAATACAATAAAGGTACACCTACAGACTTAAAGTGCATTTGTTGTTCTATAATACATTCTAAGTGACATTACGTGCTGGTGCCACAAGACGTCAAGTCGGATTTTAGATTTGGTGCGAAACCGGTTCTGAGTTTACAGGTATGTTATAAATATTTTAGCCCTGCTTATCGAAACTGTTCATTACCGCCCGTCGGATTCTGCATGGCATTTGTAATACATAATACAAAAAAGGGTAACTACACGCGTCACTTTATTAAATGACGATGTTTCACCACATAAGTAGCAGGACATTCCGTACAAAGAGTGCGAGATTTCAATTAATCCACCACTCATTTAAGAATAAATAAGAATATATATAAATTAACTGCTGATTTGGAGAGGAACCTAAAAGAGTTAATAAAATCTTTGGCTGAAACCTGAACATATTAAACAGCAATTTTTTCAGGTAACATCTCAATTGCATATTGCTGTTTCAAGAAAAGGCACATATATTATTACCTGTAATTTGTGCATAGAGTTCGTAATTATTGATTCTAATTTACCGCAAACAATTACTTATACCTCAGGCAAGTGACGTTTATTTCAGCTAACTGGTTACGTTACGATTCTTCTGTATCTTTATAACACGAAATGTGTTTATTTTTCATAACGTGATGAATCCTGTTTGCTGTAATAAAACAAACACAACACAAAACATAAGCCTTTTTTTTACACTCTCTTCTTATCATGCGTCCTTATTTTAAAGGCATTACACAGCCTACCACACGTGTCAATGGCTTCCCCACTTCTCCCAGAGGTTTTGGTATAAACAAATTCAAAGCTTTCCACTTTCATAAACGTAATCATTCATTCAAAATTTTGCACACCCTTTCTACGTAATTTGATCGAAGTTATCCCGATGTGTTATGGAGCATTAAAATGATGCAAAAATATACGTTAAACACATCAATTTATTATACAAGTTGGCGTATTATTCCAATACTTTATAACACATCGGGATGACTTCGATCAAGCTCGTTGCATCAGTCAACATAAGAACCTAAGAATCAAAGTTTTAAAATACAGCGCGAACACATATTTTAATCGCCAAAGTTTAAAACGTGGTATAGTTTCCAAATACGCTAAAATCAAAGTCACGTACACATCACCCGCTTCAAAAATTGGTAAATTGTATAAAAATCATGTGTTTGACTTATATTGTTCCATTATTTTAATACTTTCTATGTAAGATATGTCATGTGCCAACGTCAAAATAGCAGAAAATAGATTATATTATGTTATGTTAACTGTAATCAAAATCAAAAGCAGTATTATAATACGGTGCATATCCTTCGAAGACGTAGCACAATATAAAAATATAGAAGCCCAATGTTTTTATATAATGCTTATATTCTGCCTTACTTGTATGCAGTTTCATTCAGCATGCCATTGATTTAAGCAATTTACAGTATGGCTGCGTCATTTTGTGTAATAAGAACACCCTAATTATATTCATTAGGGCCACGACACCCAGTCACTGATGGCTGCTGCATTTTGCTGATGGATATGTACTGTCTTTTACATCTGTGTATCAACTGCTGAGCTAATGCAGCACTGGAACACACATGCAGAAAACAGAGTGGTTTATAAAATTGGCCACGAGCTGCGAAAGTACTGTTCACTTGCACATTGTCGTAAGAAACAATAATAGGAATACTGATCTAAGTACCAGGACGAGGAATTTCATTCAAGAATATCAGGGATGTAAATCAGCTGACGTACCGTGCAGATTTTGCGTTATTTGCGCCCTGTAAATCTACTTTCCCCTCATTCTGAAAAAGCCTTCTAAATCGCATACAAATTACGAATTTGAATTGAAAGCTGTAAAAAATTCTCCTTCTTTTGTATGAAACGTGTACATGGTACTGACGGGAGCAGTGAGAGTGCATTATGTACAGTGAGCAGGCTACAAACTGCCAAGCCGATAAACCTTGGTTCAATTCCCAGCGGGAACAAGAAACTTTAGTCTTGTCCACTGTAGAAAAAACAGATCTGTAGCCCAAACGGCTTATCACTGTACCTATTGAGGTACGGAATAAGCCGCTCTGGGCTGGAAAATAAACACCATCAAAGACTTAGCGCCATGATAAGATATGAACCGAATGTACGTCACCCCCCTTCCCCCAACCTTACCCATGTCTTCACGGCGCGAACAGGGCTCAGACTATCTTTACACGCTGGAGATAAAAGATTTCAGATTGAATAACACTTTTTAAAAAGTCATAAAACTCGGTATGTCATTCTTGATCTTCAAATGACATTCAGTTCTGCAACATTTTGGTGCTGGATGGAAGTACGATAACTTATCAGCTAGTAGAAAGTACTCAGTAAAGATAAACAGTTTCAATAAATAATTTTAGTTCTTAATTCCAACCTATAAACTTGACATATGCTCTCACTATAAAACAAATATCAAATGAAAGCGTTCCGCCAAATTCACACAGCAGGATGTTATGCAACTAATCCTTCATCATCATCTCACATATATTAAGGAATGTTCAGCTCAAAAAATAAGAGGTCATTTGAACTTTTTATTGAAGAAGATCTAAACAGGAAGTGTTTTGTTATTTAAGTCTCAAATAAACAACTGTCATTGTAAGCGTAACAGACTTTGAAATGTATTACTGTCCTAACTAATTAACTGCATTGGACAGTCTATTTCAAAAGACGAAAAATGTACTTTTTCCTACTCTTACGTAAGTTATTTACAAAAGCCAGACACTGAATCTTATTCTGAGCCAGTTGAATCCAGTACACATACCAAGGTTCTCAAACATCGATTATAATACTCTGCTTCCAAATATGTCCACATGATCTTTCCTCTTACGTTATCTAAACAGAACTGTATAGGCTGCTGTAACCATGTGTGTATGTCCTACTGCACTCCTGTTTCTACGGTCCTGTCCCCCGTCGAAATATCCCCATGCACATGTGCGTGAACAGTGCTGCACTAGGTAGAACACGTGACCTCTGCCACGTAGTGCCAACCCCCTCCAACACCGACCCCTTGTGCAGTTCGGAGCAACATTCGCTCTTTGCGGATTCAAATCTAACCCACTTCCTACAGCTGACACCTGCACAGTAACTTATCCCTCGACTTGTATTTTAGAAGTACGCTACGATGAAAACGCTTACTTTTCCAATTCAAATGACCATCGTTTAGAGGCTTAAATTAACTGGCGCTAGAGTCGCTTCCGCTCTACAAACTTACGTGTCCGCCATTTTGTTATTACTGGCTGCAAGTAATGACGTCTAAGGCTTTGCGGTGACCATTTATATTTCGTGAAAACACACTGAAGTAAGACTGTACACAGTATGGCAACATAAGTTGCATATTTCTGCCATTTGTTGGAAGGAAAATTGGCTAAAAATAAAGTTCTGACTTCGCCATTGTATTATGAGTGTGTTTATGGGCACGTCTTTCGCAAACGACGCTTTGATTCAAGTGACCTTTGTGGCATAACACGGAATGAACTTTATGGCCTTCGATGAAACCACAATGGCTACACTCCGTGATAGCAACATGAAAGAAGAGTGAAATTTTGAGTTGTAAGCGATAATTAATATCAGACACTGAAACCTTTAAGTGGTTAAGTTCTGGAATGTCGAATAGCAAGATGGCGGCAATGCATGTTCTCCATTAAGATTTCTGTTTCTGACGATAACAGTCCACTGGGCATAGAAACTTGAAACTTGATTCCGAGCTAAACATTAATCATGTCTATATCTCAGGCAATATAATGTTTCTAAAGAATATGAACACGCGGTAATGTGGATCAGTGAGTTTATAGCTGACAAATATTATGCTTACAGAACTTTTGTTGTGTAAATATTGATTTGTGAACAAAATAAATTAAAATATAGTAACAAAATAAGTATATATAGTTAAAAATCCATGCAGAGTAACGTGGGGTTTCAGTTCTACTAGAAAATCCTTGTTTCTGCTTCTGCAATTCACCTTTATTAGGTGAGTTCGGAAAGTAATTATGAAGCGATTGTTATCTTCTTTTCCTGTGTGTCCGCTTGTGTCAGAGCGACCCCCGCCGAGTGTGTATTTTTTAACTCTTTATTTGGACTTTCGACACTTCTGAGTTCGCTGAAAAAGAGACACAAATCATCCTTTTTACGTAGGTGAATGATCTCTCGCCATTATTTGTCGTTATAAATGAGACAGATTTTTGTAAGATATGAGCTGAGGCTGAAAAACCAGTTGATCATGGGGCATGTAAGATTGTAAAATTCGAGTAGGTCCTTTAAAATTAAGGACCATCGCTTGTGTAGCTGTACATTAGTCCACTTGACCTAATGTGTATCTTGTCATTTGGACCACACTGAAGGTTATACTTTGATACCTCAAATTAACCTGCAACAGAGAGGATAATTTCCAACGACATCGCTTTCCGTAATGTCTAACCACACTCCTTGTACTGTTAAGCAACAGTTACATAATGACACGTATAGAAACGCCGTGAAAAAATATAATCTCTCTTATCATATTTTGCTTGTTGCAGTGTCCCACTTGATTTGGAGGAGAGCTTACGTGGTAATTTTCCTCATGTACAAAGTCTGTTCACCTGACAGTCGATATCGCAAATCCGACCGATGTCATAAAGACAGCTTCCTTGTAATAAGAATTATTATTTGCACTTCATCATAATGGAAATATTGCGATAAACTTCGGTGGAAACACACATGATCCATAAGTCAGGAATTATTGGATTTTGTTTATACAGAGTCAAAGTTATGAAACATTCCTTTGTAGACAAATGCGTGGCACGATCAAAACCTTCACGCAAATTTAGCATAATTTGTGGCACAAGGTACATGTATAAAACCCAGCGTAATGCGTTTCGGCACATCAACTTCTTCCAACTGTTCTTCCTATATTTGAAGTACAGCTATAAATTCACTCTTTTCCTGTCTGTGAGGCCCTGTCTCGCTTTCTGTTCAATTTCTTGTGCTGAAGAAAAGGCCATCAATTTTCAACCCAATCCTGAATCTCGTAGAAAGCCATAATTCGCACACAATGAGTTCTAGTCATGAATTTACCCAAATTTTAAGTAATATGAATTTTCAGTGCCGTGTTCACAACATTTGGCCATTTAGCGCTAACCGGATTAACATCAAACCAGTCCGCGCCTTCCCATGTTATTGCTTTAGGATCCACTGTAATGTTAGCCACACATCTCGCCTAGATCTTACAAGCTGCCTCTTTCTTTTAGAATAAACCTATCAAATCACAGATAGTATCTTCCACCTCATCCATACATGCGGCAAGAACGACCCATCATGTTCCGCTTTATTTCATCATCCGGATGATATTTGATGAGAGGATTATAAATGATAAAGCTCCATTTATGCAATGTTCCCAGCCTCCTATTACTTTCTTCCACTTACGCTCAAATTTATTCTCAAACTTCATACGGACGATAAGCATGGTACTGCTGCGACAGAGTTGAAAACATTTTGTCTACGAGTGTCACAGTAGAGTATTCTTTTTCCAATGCGTGTAAAATGACAGGGGTATTTATGAGGCTTAGAAATCTTGAGACCAAATTTGTTGTAATTTTCGATGTACGATAAAATTTTTATAAGTAAAATATTTTAACCGGAATTTTTTAGCTTTTATGAAAACCAACAGTAATGGCGGCAGTTGTACAACAAGGAATACAAAGATAGCCCCATGAAATGAAAACAGTGCAGCACACGATGATATTCAGAATGTTTATTTGCAAGATATATGCAGTATAATTCATGTCCTTATCGTAGAACGAAATTTACAAAACATAGTTGCATTTATTTGTACAAAATACAATGTGGTCTCAATACAGTGTGCTGTTTAACCATGTACTTTGAGAGTAGTTTTCAATACACCCAGATAATGCAGCCACGAGATGCAAAACATGAAAATTCATCATTAATTATAATATCATTTAAGTTCACTTTCAACTAAATACATAGGAAGCCACCACACTGTTATTTTTGCAATGCAGACTTCTTTTGTTTCGCTGTCCCCAGCAAATGTTCGTGTGAAACTGCCACGTTCGGTTATGTCCATTTATGAAAGGAAACAAAAATTGTTGTCTGTTATTTATAACGTAATTATGTGCTATTAGCCAGAGTAACTATGCAAGCGATTTATTGAAGCATATAAGATAGCATTCCGAATAACGAGCGTGATAATATGACTGCAAATTTAGTTCTTTATTATCTAATTGGACGTCATTAATAATTTACTAATAATTTTACGAGTTCGGAGTACGTTCCACAGAATTTGCACTAAAATGTAATATAATATGAAATATAATTAATATAGTCAGACACAACTTTGCATTTTATTAAATTATATTAGGTTATAATTCCAGCGATATGTTTTCGGCCCTATTTGTAGGGCCATTTTCAGGCTGTTCTTTAGACAGGTGGAGTTTAAAAATTGATGAAGCTTTCTATTTACGAGATCTCGTATTACAAAAATTGGTTAAAATAACAGAATATATTGTATAAGAAACTTAAGATAACAGTTTAAAATGTGGTACTTGATACAATAGATTTTAAAACCATATAAAATAGAATTAACGAGGTGCTTATGGGCAGAGAAATGTCGCTGGAATTATCTAATATAGTTTATTAAGACACAAAGTTGTGTCTGAGTGTATTATATATATTTTATATTATATTTTATCTTATATTCAACACAACGGGGATGTGTCACTTGAAAATTACAAATTTGAACTTTGCACAGAACAATTCACAGGGCCTTCAGTTTGCACAGCGTGTTAGATATCATCTTAACATCCACTCGTTCTGTACCACTGTCTGCTTGCACTCTGCGCGTTCAGCCAATAGCATTTCTTTGAAAGATCTAACTGGACGCTAAGTATTTAAGAACCAGCTGCACTCCGCTTCAGAAAACATCAGTTTGACAGGTCTTGTCTTGTTGTGCAGTAATTTGTACAGTCGAGCAGCTTCTACGGAATTGTTGTAAGTACAATAAATTTGCACAATAGTGTAACTTGTATGTAATTGATAAATTTACTGTTTATGCTAAGGGCTAAATTTTTACACACCCTGTTTTGTAACAATTTTGTTTATTAATTTGAATTACTTTGAGTTTTATTTATATTATATATGTTGGTTCCGCTATGTTCAGTATGCTACGTGAGAAAATAACGCCCGGCCCGGCGTGTTGCAATTGGCTACGTGCCATTCAGCACATCGCACTTGCTGATTCATGGTCATGAGACTGGCGGCGCGCCTTCCCTTCCTGTATATACTAGAACATTCCAGCTTACGTAACTTAGCCTTACTTTGTGTAAGTGGGCGGTTACATACCTACCCGCTTTGTTCTGTAGTGTAGCGAGTTCAAGTTGCACGTCCGTGTCGGTAAGACATGTACAGGCTTGCGTCCTGGAAGGTGCAATCGCAAGTCGACAATAAGTGCAGTTCAGAGACGACAGCTAAGCATTACAAGTGAATCTCACAGTGTTACAGTTGCAGGAATTGTGTAGACACTTCAAGGATTGCTTCCTACAAACAGGTCATGCGGGGCCGTCAAGCACAGAGGACAGGTACGTTCTAGCTGTAAGGGACGGCAGTTTGTTTCTTTGCCCTAAATTCAGTTCATGGGGACATTCAAACAGGTCGTTTCTCGCGTGGCGGCTCGATACGCAGGACGCTTTTTGGTGTTGCTCTAAAAATAACAAACGTTTATATAGTTCGATGTGCAAAGGGCAGTAAAACAGTGTTTTGTAACATTCAATCACTATGAGTTGCGTCGTTTTGTAGCTCATAACCAGTGGCGTACCGAGGGGGGTTAGGGTTTCGAACCCCCCCCCCCCCCGAAATTCCGAAGGCCCTCCTAAATCGTGCCAAACTCAACCCGATTGTGAAAACTGTTAAAATCTGCTGAATTTATGATGCCAACGCCACAAGATGCTCAGAAAAAAGGCAGTAACTGTCTAAAACTACATAGGTTCGCAATTGTTTTACATTAGCAATGACAAATAAATTGGTTGTCATCATAAATAGTCGTAAAGTACCAAAAATTTAGACACTTTTACTATATGAAATGAAATTTCTTGTACCAAATTACAGCTGCACTCAGAACCCCTGACTAGAGGGCTACCGCCCCCAGATCCCCGTTCTTTCAATCCTCAACTGAATTTGTTGACCCCCCTGAACAAAATTCCTGGGTACGCCACGGCTCATAACATAGAACAAAGGGTTATAAAATTATAATTATCAGTGCATAAGGCAGTATCGTGGCATAATAGTGTTTGTGACATTCACTAGTAATACTCACAAGGAGGCTCAGGGTGAGACGTGTGAAATGCAAGCTGCTTCTGTACAGTATACAGGGTGTCCCAGGAGGAATGTGCCAGAATCCGGGAGTGTGTTCCTTATGTTAAGGTATACCGATATAACCCAAAACACCTATATCCAAAGTTGAACGTTTACGGAGATAATGGCCTGAGAAAAGTGGGGACTTCTTGCGGTCCCAGTTACTGCAACCTGCACAGCTGATGCGTCGCGCGACAGCGTTGATGACCTTGAGAGTGGAATGCAGTGTTAATCGTGCCTGCGTGACTGTTACTTGCTTGTACGGGAGTTGGAAGCGACATGTAAAGT
>Ga0123353_10003293_pt1 | contig 20378 bp, 7 predicted proteins | sample TergutLab28metaG_3_FD_92763 | JGI IMG/M metagenome (GOLD analysis project Ga0123353, IMG submission 92763) | Labiotermes labralis P3 segment gut microbial communities from Petit-Saut dam, French Guiana - Lab288 P3 | ecosystem: Host-associated > Arthropoda: Insects > Digestive system > Gut ... | reverse complement strand
TGTCATGGGAACTTAAAGAAGGCAGCGAATTGCCGTTAGGCTTGGAATTGAGAGATAACGGCGTCATTTCAGGAACGCCAAGCGTAAGAGGTTCTAAAACCTTTACGATCATACTTTCAAATGATGTAGGCACAGTAGAAAAAGAATATACGATTATTGTTGAAAAAGAATTGGTTAGATTGGATAAACCTACCCTTTTAGAACAGGGCGAAAGCAGCATCACTGTAAGCCCGTTGGATATTCCTGCAAGTCTTCAGGAAATAGAATATGCCATTACAACTTTCAACGAACCGCCCCAAACAGGTTGGTCTGACAGTTTCTTCTTCGACGACCTGAAACTTAACACAGTGTATTATATCTTTGCGCGGGCAGTTGAAAACGACGATTATGGAACAGCGTATTCGCCATCGTTGCGCGTTCAATTTGGTCTTGGGAACGATTTTTTCCCTGTTGATTTCGACCGTTTAGAATGGACGGTTACTTCGCTGAATCATCCTGACGGTTCAACGCATAATATTGATGGTAGTAATGGAGCCGTTGAGCATATTCTTACAACTGCCGGCACATACCTGAGTATGACTAAACCCGGCAGATCGGCTGTTCTGGCGCCGGAGGGTGGTGTTGCAAAAATGGTTCCGGCAGATTTCATACCTTATTTCATTGTAGACATGAAATCGCCGCAAAAATTTAACTATTTTAAATGGCAGCATCGTAATTTTAACTACGGTCAGCTTAGAGTTTTTGCCGTAAAACTTTATGGAAGCGCCGACGGGGAAAATTTCACGACAATCATGCCCGAACTTCCTGAAGCACCGAAATATCCCGAATGGTTCTGGATTCCGAATGTTCAGGGTTATGACTTCAATGCAAACTCTGCAATGGTAGATGATAATATATATGTAATCAATACTCCCGAAATGGAATGTCGGTATGTGAAGGTTGAATTGGTAATGGAGTGTCGTCAGTATCGCAACCATCATCCGTCATATTTCAGAGCAGAAGGTGCAGCAGGCGGCGACAACATGCAAGTCCGTCAGTTTGCGCTGGGGCGTCTGTTTACCCCGGAAGATTATGTTGCTCCTCAAATTACCACCACAGAACTTCCAGACGGAACAGCAGGCGAAACATATAACCAAACTTTAACATCAACCGCTATTCCGTATGCAACATGGTCTGTTGAAGAAGGTGCTTTACCTAATGGTTTGACATTGAGAGCAGCCGACGGAGTTATTTCCGGACGACCGATCAAGAAAGGTATCTTTAGCTTTACAGTAAAAGCATTGAATAATCTTGGCGAAGATTTCAAAGTATTGTCTATTGAAATACACAAAGGAACTTCCGTAAGTGTAAGTACTCCAACACTTCGACAATTAAACTTTAAGAGTATCGAAGTCAACACCGTAGTTGCTTCTAACGGACAAGAGGTAGAATATTCCATAAATACCGAAAACGTTGTTCCTGCAACAGGTTGGCAAATCGCTACCACCTTTTCTGCCTTGACGGCTGAAACTACGTATTACATTTTTGCGCGTGGTAAAGGCACCGAAGATTTTGAAGAAGGACAAGCATCTGAACCGTTAGTAGTTACTACCTTAGATGCGCCAGTAGCGCCAAAAATTACCACAGCTGCATTACCCAGTGTAACAGTTCTCCAAGAATATAGCGTTACCATTGTTGCTGATGGCGATGAACCAATATCTTGGGAAATTGGCGATTTGCCTAACGGATTGGAAGCTGAAGAAAATACAATTTCCGGAACGCCAACAATTGGAGGAACATTCACCGTAACGGTAAAAGCGATCAACGAAGGCGGAGAAGACACAAAAGACTTTGTCCTTTCTGTTGAAAAACTTGCCGGATTTAATGTGGCAGCTCCCACGCTTGCCGAAAACAAGGGAACAAGCATTATCATTACGAAGGTGGAAACTTCCAACGGACAAGAAGTTGAATATGCTATAAACGCACAAATGCCGGTTCCTCCAACATCAGGTTGGCAAAGCGAACTTACTTTCAGTAATTTGACTGTAAATACAAAATATTTTGTTTTTGCACGCGCAAAAGAAAACAACGTCTACAAACAAGGAGCGATCAGTCAACTGGAGATTACTACCATTGCTCTTACAAGCAGCGGCGAATTATTGCGGCCAAACCCGTTAAAAATTTGGACAGCTAACGGGAAACTTCGTGTAACAGGCTTAACCGAAGGAAAAACATGGAGCGTATACAGCGTTTCAGGTACGTTGATCTATCGCGGCGTAGCCACAGGAACCGAAGCTGATATAGCCTTACCTGTGAGTGGTGTGTACATCATTCAATCCGAAAACAATGCTTTAAAATTTGTACTTCCGTAAATAAATTATGAAATAATATGAAATATTTTTTAAAAATATTGACTATTGTGTTCATTTTTCCATATTTCACGGAATTAATGGCACAAACGACAATTGTTACGCCATATCCCGAAACAATTCTGTTAAAACAGACTGCCAGCGCTGTCAAGGAACGAACTCGCCTGGCACAGGGACATAATAAATATGACAGGCAACCCACAGGTTTTTACATCGAAGCGGGTAAGAAAATAGTAGTCAATGTGCAAATCAATACTGCCGCAACAGACGGACAAAGACCTGTTCTTACCGTTGGTACGCTTGGTTTCAATCCGGGCGGCAGAAACACGGGAGTGCATCATAATCTCTCAGCCGGCGTTAATACGATCAACTCGGCAGTTGCTGGGTTGATATATCTGCGATTTATCACAGATAGCCAAGACCAACCGGTTGGCGAAGCGAGCATTACTTTTACCGAAACAAGCGAGCATGTTCGCGCTCCGCGTTACGTCTACGGCGTAACTACCGATACGGAATTTGCCCAAATGATGGATATTTACCGAACCCAAGACGTTATTTTTCATTCCGATTATGCAATAGTGTGCGCTACACGAGAATCGGCAATCCAGTATTCGCTCGGCGAAAACAAAAATAACTGGATGAACCAGTTGCACAAATTGATAGCGTTGGAAGAAGGAATCAGTGGAATAGATAATGACGATCCAAACCCGGTGCATCACCGTCAGAAAACCGGAGCGGTACGTCATTTGTTGGTTGAAAATACCAGCGCCAGCCCTCATGCAAACTCTGGGGGATACACCGGATATCCCAACGGTAGCAGGCATCGTTACCTAACCATGTTTAATACAGTCAATAACAATTCATGGATGTTGGGACACGAAGTAGGACATCAGCACCAACAACCGGCTTACCTGATAAACCAAGCCACCGAATCGACGGTAAACATCTATTCATACGTAGTGGAACGCGACCAGGTGGAGCGCGTACAGGGAAGAGATCCTTACAACCGGACGTCGGCGGCAAGATGGTCGCAGGTGCAAAGCACCTACCTGAAGCTTCCCGTAGCGGAACGGGTGTATGATATGCCCGACGCCGAATTGGAAAGTATTACGGGATATAACCGCGACGAAACGCGCTTTATGCCTTGGGAACAATTATTCTTGATTTTCGGTGATGAATTTTACCATTATCTGCATCGTATCACGCGCGAGGAAAAGGTAACAGGTGGAGGAGCGGATGAACGACGTTTTTACCTGATTTGGAAAGCATCCCAAATAACAGGGTACGACATGTCAGAATTTTTCAACCTCTGGGGAATAAAGATTCTGACAGACAACACCTTGAGAGAACGGTTGAAAAAAACAATATATACCGCCCTGATCAATGGCGATATAGAGCCGCTACCGGTATCGGCTGAGCAAATGACACTGGTAACAGGACAGCAAAGACCGCCATGGACACCTCTGCCGCTTAAAGGTATTAAAACGGCAATACCGTCGTATGGCACCCTTCTGGATATCCAACCCAGACCCCATATCATTACAGATAAACTGTTAGTTGGGGAATTAGACATAGCCTACAATGCTGCTGTCTTTGCAACAGGCGACCCAACAATTACATGGGAAATTACAGCTGGCAGTTTACCCGATGGAATAATTTTTAGCGAAAAAGGAACATTCTCAGGCATACCAACTAAATGGGGCGTTTTTACTTTTACAGTAAAAGCGACCAATCAAGTAGCCGACGCTTCCAAACAGTTTTCCATTACCATTGAAAAAGGCACGGGTGCAACAGTATCAGTTCCTACGCTTCACCAAAAAGACAATACCAGTATCATTGTAGATGCAGCGCCTGTTCCCGACAACGGTCAAGAGGTAGAATACGCTATCAGTGTCGTTAATGAAGTCCCTAAAACAGGCTGGCAAACGACAACGCAATTTGAGGATTTAACCCCAAATACTATCTATTTTATCTTTGCCCGCACTAAGGAAAACGATTTATATCAAGCAGGGGTATGCCCTGTTTCGTTACGTGTTGCAATTGATTTGCCGGAAGGTTTGAACCTGTTGGAATTTGACTCTGCAGAATGGACGGTAACATCGGTGAACCACCCCGATGGATCTACTCATACAATTGAAGGTAGCACCGGAAATGCGCAGGCTATTTTTACAACCGCCACAAATACTTTCCTGAACCTGACTAAACCGGGTCTATCGGGTAATCTGGCGCCTCCGGACGGAGGAACAGGTACAACAAAAACAATACCTGCTGATTTCAGACCATATTTTATTGTAGATATGAAATCGCCCCAAACCTTTAATTACTTCCGGTGGCAGCACCGACAGAATTTGCATTTGGGTCAATCAAGAGTTTTTGCCGTAAAACTTTATGGAAGCGACAACGGTGAAAATTTTCATCCAATCATGCCCAAACAACCGGAATCGCCAAATGATCCCGAATGGTTCTGGATTCCAAATTCGCTGAATTATTCCTTCAACGTCAACAGTATTCTGACGGATAATCATTTTTATCTGATGAATACATCCAAGTCCACTTATCGGTATGTGAAGGTTGAAATGGTCATGTGGAGTCAGGTTTATGACAGTCGGCACCCCTCTTATCCCGGAACAGGCGCAAATAGCGGCGGACAAGTACAAATCTGTCAATTTGCGATAGGCTATGTTCCGGCGCCTCCTGTTATTACCACAACCATTCTGCCTGATGGCGCTGTTGGAGCGCCATACAACGCAATTCTTGATGTTATAGCTGACCCGTCTGCTAATTGGGAAGTTTCAGAAGGCAGTTTGCCTGCCGGATTAAACATTGTGGACAACAAAATAGAAGGTACGCCCATCATTACAGGCGCTTTTGAATTTACGCTGAAAGCGACAAATGTCGCAGGCAGCGACAGCAAAGCATTGCATATCAGCATCGGCAAAGGCGTTGGCGCGGCGGTAAACCCTCCCGCGTTTTCCGGCGCAACTGCCTCAAGCATTACCATCCATGCTGTGGCTGCTCCCGACAACGAACAAGAGGTTGAATATGCAATCAACACCGTAAATTCGATGCCGGCAAACTATCCAATATGGCAATCTTCTCTCACATTCGTGGACTTGAGCGCAAACTATGGTTATTATATCTTTGCCCGCTCAAAAGAGAACGACCATTACTTTGCGGGCGCAGTTTCTGCTTCCCTGTCGGCCTCAACCGGTAGTCTCACAAGCATAGTAGAAACGGGGCGCGCCCCGTCTCTACAGGCATGGACAAGCAACGGACAGTTGCACGTAACAGGCTTAACCGAAGGTAAAAAATGGAGCGTATACACCGCGTTTGGCCTTTTGGTACACCAAAGCGTGGCAACAGGCAACGAAGCAAATATTGCGCTGCCTGTTAACGGTGTGTATATTATTCAGTCTGAAGGTAAAACAGTTAAGGTAGTATTATATTGATAGTTAATTTAAAAAACAAATAATATGAAAAAAATATTTTATTTATTGTGTGTGTGTTTCTTGAATAATTTGTTTGCATTGGCGCAAACAAATAGAATGAAAATTGATTCCAATGGAGTAGAGATTGGCGGAGCATCAAATCGGATATTCTATTCCTCGAATGGAACATCAATTGAAAATGGATCAAGTTTATTAAATGTTAAATCAACTGGGGTATCAGCAAAATACGGATCAAACCAGTTAAACCTCACCTCGACCGGTACTTATAGTGTTCAGACATCAGTTGCCGACTTGGGAGCAAGTACTTATATTGTAAAGGTTACAAGCGGAGGACAAATAGAATCTAAACAATTGATAATTAATTAACCATGAAAAAAATAATATTTGTTTTCTTACCGTTTTTGTTGATATTGGCTGTCTACTTTGCCGGTTGTGAAAAAGGCGACAAGAACAATAAAAAGACACAAGAGTTTCAAGTTGAGCCAATAGTACCAAATGACGAAGTAATCGCTTTTTTTGAAAAGCATTTGCCGACGTTTTCAGGAATATATTCTGATTGTTTTTTGGTTGATATTGACAAGAAGGAAAGCGCTTGCTTCATCATCAACAGTGTTGAAGAGTTTGGGAATATTTTTTCCTGTTCATCCGTTACGCTGCCTGCAATAGATTTTGATTCCTACACACTGATTGTTGGTCGGTATGATTACGCGCCGGGTACAGTTTATAATGTTGTAGGACAGAATCTTATTGTTGAATCAAAAAAAATGGAATTGAACTTGAATGTGATCATACCAGAAGATGGATTAGTAAGAGTAAACAATTCACTTTATATCGTAGAGAACTGGAGTATTTTACCCGTTGACTTGAGTATAATAACAGTAAAACTAAAATATGGACCATTATTAATGGAATTGATAAAAGATATAAACAATTGGTCTGATTTTTTTAACGGTGGAATTGCGCTTAGTTCGGATCATTTCGATTATGATGATTTAATTGCACTTAATTTGAATCAGTTCGATTATTTTGATATTTTAGTCCCTGCAGGTGTAGATGTTGAAGATTTTGTGTTGAATATGAAAATGACTGATATCTTTGAATGTGTTGAATATAATACAATAAGCAAATGGGAAGATACATCCATGATTCCTTTATTTTATTGGGGAATATACCCGAAAATTAGAAATATTAATTCTATTAATGTTAATCTTATTTCGGAAAATAAGAAGAAATATACCTTAACAGGCACCAAATGGAAATTGACCGGGATTGTAGATGCAGACACAAACACAATAACGGAAATTGAGCCGAATTGCGACGAGTGTTTTACGCTTGCATTTGCTACAGATAGTACTTTTTATACTTACGCTTTCATCAATAAATTACAAGGAGTTTTTAAAGCTGATTATGAGCAAGACAGTTTTCATCTTCTCCTTTTTGGTGGAACGAAAGCAGGTGAGTTGGGGAATGGTAATTTATATATTGACCCTTTTTGGGAATACAAAATACAATCATTTTCTTTCAAAGAAAACGAACTTAATTTGTATTATGATGAACAAAAGAAATATTTATTATTTAAACCTTTGAAGCCATGAGAAAATTTTTGTGTTTGTTTATATTTCATTTATTCTGTTGTGCAATTTTTGGACAAATAACCACTGATGAAGAAACTGTGAGTTTTAAAATGAATGTCCCTGTATTGACCAAAAGCGAAAAAACGCAAAAAATACTTCCAGCACTTGATATGAATAGAATAGCGCAGGAAGATAAAAAAGATGAAGAAAGCGGAACACCGCCACGCTTTGGTTATAAGCATGAGGTTAGTTATAATTTGGATAATTCGGGCGAATGGTTAGTTTTAGATAATGATGACCGAATATGGCGGTTAAATATTTCTTGTCCGGGTGCTTTGTCTATCAATCTTTTGTACGATCAGTTTTGGATACCCGATGGCGCTAAATTTTTTGTTTATAACAATGATCGTAAACATACAATTGGCGCTATTACCAACAAAGGAGACAAAGAGAATATAATAGGGTATGCTACAGGCTTAATGTATGGCGACCAAATTACTTTGGAATACTATTTGCCGAAAGAAGTGAAAGAGGTAGGCATTATTTCTGTTGCTTATGTGGTGCATGGTTACAGATATATTTTTTTATCGGAAAACAATGGAAAGTCAGAAGAAGGATCTGCTGACTGTCATATAAATGTCAATTGTAGTCAGGGCAATGATTGGAAAAATGAAAAAAATGCGATAGCAATGATTTTGATAAATGGAAACAGGGTGTGTACTGGAGCATTAGTGAACAATACAGCAAATGATTATGCTCCATATTTTTTGACAGCAAGCCATTGTTTATATGGAAGTGATGCCGAAGGTTCATTTATTTTAAGTCATTGGACATTTTATTGGCATTATGAATCCCCTTGGTGTTGGGGTACTTCACCTACTATATTAGCAACAACAGGCGCTCGCGTTGTTGCCAACAGTAATAGTAATAGTAATGGTTTTGATCATTCTGATTTTGCGCTGCTTTATTTGGAGGAAAATCCACGATATAAATCTGGAGTTACACCTTTCTATCTTGGGTGGGACCGTTCGGGAGTTTCAGGAACAGGTGGCGTTGGAATTCACCATCCAGTTGGTGATATAAAGAAAATTTCCACATACACAATGACACCAATATCAACAAATTATTTATATGATGCATTTGATACAAATGGATCTCATTGGCGTGTTGTTTGGTCTTCTGGAATAACTGAAAGCAAGTCTTCTGGTTCGCCGTTAATTAACAATGATCAAAAACTTATAGGACAGTTACATGGTGGGTGGTCTTCTTGTGATGTTCCAGATAATTCTGATTGGTATGGTAAGTTTAGTGTTTCTTGGACGGGTAGCAAGACAGGTACCCCAGTTACGAGTAAGTATAGGCGGCTTAACTACTGGCTTGACCCGCTCAGCATTGATCCACCAACACTTGATGGAAGAGGATTGTGTAGAACATATTATGGTTACCAGTCAGTTACCAATCGCACAACGATTTTCGGTTGTGATGCTCTCAACGTTCAAAATGTAGACATTACCAACGGTGGAAAGTTAACAGTTGTTTCAGGGGGAGAAGTAACAATAGAAGATTATTTTGAAGTAGTAGATGGTTCAGAATTTGAAATCAAATAATTTGAAATTCATAATAATGAAAAATTATATTCAAATAAAAATACTCCTTCTTGCGTTCATCTTTCCATATTTTACGGAATTGACGGCGCAAACGGCCATCGCCACGCCATATCCTGAAACGATTCTGCTGCATCAGATCAACAGCGCCGAAAAGGAGCGTAGCCGTCATGCACAGAACATGCTTAAATTCGATCGCCAACCTACAGGTTTTTACATCGAAGCAAGTAAAGAGATAGTAGTTAATGTACAGACGATTACCCCCACCGCTGATGGTGCAAAACCCGTTCTTACCGTAGGTACGCTGGGTTTCAATGTAGGCAACAGAAATACCGGAACCCATCATCAACTTTCGGAAGGCGTCAATACAATCACTTCGCAAAACGCGGGGCTGATATACCTGACTTTTGTTACAAGCGGCCTCGCTCAACCGGTTGGACAGGTGAGTATTACATTTACCGGCGCAAGCAAACATGTTCGCGCTCCGCGTTACGTCTACGGCGTAACAACCGATGCGGAATTTGCCCAAATGATGGATATGTACCAAACGCCAGACGTTATTTTCCATTCCGATTTTGCAATCGTGTGCGCCACGCGTGAAGCAGCAAACCTGTATTCGCTCAAAGAGAACAAGGATAATTGGATGAACCAACTACACAAGTTGATAGAGTTGGAAGACGAAATCAGCGGAATGGACAACAACGATCCCAACCCACTGCATCACCGCCTGAAAACCGGAGAAGTGCGATATTTGCTGGTTGAGAATACCAGCCCCAGCCCTCATGCAAGCCAGATTGGATACACCGGATATCCTAACGGTAGCAGGCATCGTTACCTGACCATGTTTAATACGGTCAACAACAATTCATGGATGTTGGGGCACGAATTGGGACATCAGCATCAGCAACCGGCTTACCTGATCAACAAATCCGGCGAGTCTACGGTGAACATCTATTCATACGTAGTGGAACGCGATCAGGTGGAACGGGTGCGGATGGCCGGCGTTTACAGCCGAACGTCGGCAACAAGATGGCAGCAGGTTCAAAGTACCTACCTGAATCTTCCCATAGAGGAACGGATTTACAATATGGACGACGCCGAATTGCGACGTATCACGGGATATAACCACGACGAAACGCGCTTTATGCCTTGGGAGCAACTTTTTTTGGCGTTTGGTGATGAATTTTACAAAATTCTGCATCGTATTGTTCGCGAAGAAAAAATAACAAGCGGCTCAAACGATGAACGTCGTGCTTACCTGATTTGGAAGGCGTCGCAAATTACCGGATATGACCTGACCGAATTTTTCAATCTATGGGGAATAAGGATTATGGAAGACAATGCGGTAAGGGAACTGTTGAAGGCAAGAATATATACCGCGCTTATGCGTGGCAACATCGAGCCGCTACCGATAACTGCCAACGAAATGGTGATGACTGTTACCGGACAGCAAAGACCCGAATGGATCCCCTTACCATTAAAGGGTATCAAATCATCAAAACCGCCAGAGGAAGTATTCGACCGAACAAAATGGACAATAACGACCTCCATAAACGGTTTCCCTGATGCAAATACCAACGTTGGCGGAGACGATCCGTATCATATCATCAATGGAACTTCGGATACACGAGTTTTCTCATTCGTAAAACCGGGACGCACGGTGACCGGCGGTTTAAATGGTACTTTGATGACGGCGCCTGTCGACTATATCCCTTCCTTTACCATTGATATGAAAGAAAAAGCAAAATTTAATTATTTTGTATACCGCCACCGAGCCGACAATGCCCACACAAATCTTAGAGCGTCGCGAATATCGTTTTTCGGAGGTAGTTCCGAAAACGATTTTGAACCCATCAGGGTAAATATTGATATCCCATTCAGTTCAAATCAAACCGATTTTAAAGTATCCTTTGATGAGGTCGAATACAGGTATGTAAAATTGGAGATCACAGACTGGGACAAGGTCAATGGTTATACCATTCAGGTGAGCGATTTTCGCTTGGGCGTGGAAACTCCCGAAGACCTTTTACAAACAGTAATACCGTAAATAAACAATAACTTGTAATAATTATATAATATTAAATCTAATAACAAATAAATTAAGTAGTATGAAAAATTTATTAAAAATTTTAATGATCGCGTTCATAATTCCGTATTATGCGGATATGAAGGCGCAGACGCATACGGATTTAGTCCGTACGGAGTGGATGGTCAATACACAAACTGGAACCGATTACGGGTATACGGTTGACGGTACAAATGGTCCCTTTGAACTAATGTTTGACGGCAATACCGGTACTTATAGTGCGTTGACAAAACCGGGTAAATCTTATTCTCCAGTCCCGACTCAACCGGCATGGAATGTGTTCTTGCCCGGATTTACCGTTGATATGCAATCAGAACAAACGGTTAATTACTTGTTGTGGGGACATCGTGCATCATTTCAATTGCCGGCAAGCGTATTTGCCATCAATATTTTTGGTAGTTCCGATGGTGAGGAGTTTACGCAAATTAATACAGACGGATTCATTTGGATACCAAATAATCTGAATACTTACTTGGGTACTGCTAATCTCAATACCACGCTTCACAAGGTTTATGTACCGGAGTTTACTTACCGGTATGTCAGGATTCAATATGCTGTGTGGAGCGATATTTATAATCCAACAACAGGTTTTCAGCATCCCGATTCACCCGGCACCGGCTCAACCGCGGTTTCCAATCTCTGCGTTGCCGAGTTCGGAATGGGCTTTTTGACCAAAGGCGAAGGCGCAACAGTAGCCGCTCCAACGATTGCAGGCACAGCTTCGACAAGTATTACCATAAATGCTGTTGAGCCTCCCGAAAATGGACAAGTAGTAGAGTATGGTATCAACACAATAGACGAAGTTCCAACCGATTGGCAAACCGATCTCATTTTTACCGGCTTGGAAGCCAATACTACCTATTACATTTTTGCCCGCGCAAAAGAAAGCAATACTTACAGCGCAGGAGAAGTCTCTGCTTCGACAGAAGCAAAAACAAGCGCTGCCGCTGTGCCTCCTGCCATTATCACCATCGAATTGCCTGACGGAAGAATTAATGAACCGTACAACACAACGCTAACCGCTTCAGGCGACCTTCCTATCACGTGGGAAGTTACAGACGGCGATTTGCCCGAAGGTTTAGAGTTAAGCGCTGAAGGCTTGATTTCAGGTACTCCTTCAACGGTGGGTGTAAACGCCTTTACGGTGACGGCTACCAACTCAGGAGGTTTCGACGAACAAGAACTGTCTATTACTATAAACAAAAAATTGGGCGCAACGGTACCCACTCCAACGCTTGCAAGCAAGAACTTGACGAGCATTACCATCAACGCTGTGACAGCTCCTGCCACCGGACAAGATGTGGAATATGCCGTCAGCATCTCTAACGCCGTTCCTGAAGACGGATGGCAAAACGATGTTTCCTTTGAGGGCTTAAATTCAAACACCACATATTACGTCTTTGCCCGTTCAAAAGGAAACGATACTTATGAAGCAGGAGTAGCTTCCGTTTCGTTGCGGGTTGCAATTGATTTACCGGGAAATATGGTTCCTGTTGATATAGACCGTACGGAATGGACAGTTAGTTCGAAGAATAATCTCACAGGAAATGATTATTATCCTGACGGTAGTACCGGACTGCCTGAACACTTGTTCACAACCTCTACAACTCAATATCTGGCTTTTGTGAAACCGGGTAAGACTTTAGCTCCTGTTTCATGTCCGGCAGATTTCAGACCTTATTTCATTGTAGACATGAAATCGCCACAAACATTTGTTTATTTTAGATGGTTGCACCGTCAAAATAATACCTACAACTATCTCAGGGTTTTTGCGGTAAAAATTTACGAAAGTAACGACGGTGAAAATTTTGTACCGATTTTACCTGAGTATCCGGAAGCTCCGGATTATCCCGATTGGTTCTGGATTCCGAATAGTTTGAGTTATATCAGCGCTGCTACAGCGAGTGATGCAAACTATTATATCATTAATACTCCGGAAACAACTTGTCAGTATATAAAGGTTGAAATTGCCATGTGGAGTGATGCTTATCAAAGCCATCATCCTTCTTTTTCCGGAAATGGCTCGACTTCCGGCTCGTCAGCATCTATTGGTCAGTTTGGGTTGGGAACGCTGCAAAACGCTACCACTCCGGTTATTACCACATCTGAATTGGCTGGTGGTACAGTTGGCGTAGCCTACAACCAAACTTTGGCAGCCACAGCTCTTCCACAGCCAACATGGTCAATTGACGAGGGTAATCTTCCTGCCAGTTTGACGCTGAGCACCGCCGGGGTAATTTCAGGTACGCCTTCCAAAGCGGGACAGTTTACTTTCACAGTAAAAGCCTCCAATGCAGCAGGCAACGACAGTCAGGAATTGTCTATGACCATAGCCAAAGGCGAGGGTGCAACAGTAGGCGCTCCTACGCTCGTCAACAAAGGCTCTTCCAGCATTGTCGTTGAAGTGGCTACTCCCCCAAACGGACAGGAAGTAGAATACGCAATCAATATTACCGACGAGGCGCCTGACGCCGACTGGCTAATTTCGCCTACCTTTACCGATCTGGAAGAAGGAACAGAATATTTCATCTTTGCCCGTGCAAAAGAGAACGATGACTATCTTGAGGGCGCAATCTCCGCGTCTCTGCCTGTTACCACCAATACCACTCCCGTTCCGCCAACCATTACCACAACAGAATTGGAAGACGGAATGGTATACGAAGAATATAGCGTCATCTTTACCGCTTCGGGCGATGTGCCCATTACATGGGAAATTGACGGCGATTTACCGGAAGGATTGACTTTTGAAGACGGTGTAATTTCAGGTACGCCAACCGAAGTCGGGACATTCCCATTCACGGTTATAGCCACCAATGCCGAAGGTTCAGACGAAATAGAACTATCTATTACCATTGCAAAAGCCGTTGGCAAAACAGTATCTACGCCCACGCTTGCCGAAAAGACAACATCAAGTGTCATCATCAATGCCGTAGTGGCTCCCAATAACGGACAAGAGGTGGAATACGCGATCAATACCACAAACCAAGCACCTGCCGAAAACTGGCAACTTTCATGCACCTTTGAAGATTTGAACTTGAACGTCTATTATTACATTTTTGCCCGCGCAAAAGAGAATGATTATTATGAAGCAGGCGTAGCCTCCGCTTCGTTGCAGGTGATGATTTCGGATGGAACTCAACTACCGGGAGATATTGATCGGACAGGCTGGACGGTAACCACACAAACAGACACCAATTATGGATATGTACCCGACGGCACAACCGGATTGTCTGAACATTTGTTTGACGGTAATGCAACAACATTTTTGTCATTAGTTAAACCGGGTAAGAGTTATTCGCCCGTTCCCACGCAATCGGCGTCATTTTTGCCTTCGTTTACTGTTGATATGAAATCGGATTATTCCTTCAATTATATTGTATGGCAACACAGAGGAGGAAACACCTACAATTATCTTAGAGTGTATGGCGTCAATGTATACGGTAGCCAAAATGGCGACGATTTCACACCCATCAATACAGAAGGAATAGTTTGGATTCCGAATGTGGGCAATTATGTTGGGACAGTTTCTCAAAATGATGCAAATAGCTACAAGATTGAGATACCGGAATCAAATTACAGGTATGTTAAGATTGAATTAGTAATGTGGAGCGATATCTATGCGGGGCAACATCCCGATTATCCCGGAAATGGAGCAGCTACGGGAAGTACGATGCAAATCGGAGAATTTGGATTAGGATTGATCCTTAAGGAAGAAGGCACTGAAGTTGCTACTCCTGTTGTTGCTGAAGTTTATTCAACAAGTATCACTATAAACCCTGTTGAACTTCCCGCCAACGGTCAATTGGTAGAGTATGGTATCAACGCTGATAACGCCGAGCCGACCAAATGGCAAAACGGCTTAACCTTTGATGGTTTGAACGAAGGTACCACCTATTATATTTTTGCCCGAGCCAAAGAAAACTTTGATTACAAAGCTGGTCAAGCCTCTTTGCCCTTGGAAGTTGCCACAAAAACAGCAGCAGTACCGCCTGTTATCATCACAAGCGAACTGCCCAGCGGAAATGTTGACGTATCCTACAACACAACACTTGACGCAACAGGCGATAATCCCAAAACTTGGGAGATTACAGAGGGCGATCTGCCCGATGGTTTGGAATTAAGCCTTGAAGGCGTAATTTCAGGAATGCCTACAACGGTGGGAGTAAGCACCTTTACGGTGACGGTTACCAATACCGGAGGTTCCGACGATCAAGAGTTCTCAATCACAATCAACAAAAAATTGGGCGCAACAGTATCCACGCCAATGCTTGCAAACAAAGATTTGACGAGTATTACGATCGATGCCGTAACGCCTCCTGCCAACGGACAAGAAGTAGAATACGCCGTCAGTATTGTCAATGCTGTGCCTGAAACAGGCTGGCAAGACGAACTCCTGTTCGACGGTTTGAACGCCAACACCACCTATTATGTCTTCGCCCGCTCAAAGGGGAACGAAGATTTTGAACAGGGAGCGCCCTCCGCTTCGTTGCGGGTTGCAATTGATTTGCCGGCAAACCTTGTTGCTGATGATCTTGACCGCACAGAATGGACAGTTAGTTCGAAGAACAATCTCACAGGAAATGATTATTATCCTGACGGTAGTACCGGACTACCCGAACACTTGTTCACAACCTCTACAACTCAATATCTGGCTTTTGTGAAACCGGGTAAGACTTTAGCTCCTGTTTCATGTCCGGCAGATTTCAGACCTTATTTCATTGTGGACATGAAATCGCCGCAAACGTTTGTTTATTTTAGATGGTTGCACCGTCAAAATAATACCTACAATTATCTTAGGGTTTTTGCGGTAAAAATTTACGAAAGTAACGACGGTGAAAATTTCACACCGATTTTACCTGAGCATCCGGAAGCTCCAGATTATCCCGATTGGTTCTGGATTCCGAATAGTCTGAGTTATATCAGCGCTGTTTCAGCGGGTGATGCAAATTATTATATCATTAATACTCCGGAAACAACTTGTCAGTATGTAAAAGTTGAAATTGCCATGTGGAGTGATGCTTATAGAAGCGATCATCCCTCTTATTCCGGGAATGGTTCAACATCCGGCTCGTCAGTGTCTATCGGTCAGTTTGGACTGGGAAATCTGAAAACTCCCGTGGTTCCTGTTATTACCACAACTACTCTTCCGGAAGGAGCAGTTGATGCAGCATACAGGCAAACGTTGGAAGCTACAGCTCTTCCGCAACCAACATGGTCAATTGCCGAGGGTACTCTTCTGCCTGCAGGATTGACGATGAGCGCCGCCGGAGTAATTTCAGGTACGCCTACAAAAGCGGGATCGGTTACCTTCACTGTGAAGGCCTCCAATGTTGCAGGCGACGACAGTCAGGAATTGTCTATTACCATAGCCAAAGGCGAGGGCGCCGCAGTAGATGCTCCGACACTTCTCGGCAAGGGCGCTACAAGCGTTACTGTTGAAATGGTTGCTGCTCCTGCAAACGGACAGGATATAGAATACTGTATCAATACCTCAAATACTCCTGCAGCCAATCAGTGGCAAACTTCGCGAACGTTCTCCGGCTTGACCGCGAATACCAATTATTTTGTCTTTGCTCGCGCAAAAGAGAACGATGATTACAGGGAAGGCACAGCTTCCGCTTCGTTGCATGTTACCACCAATGCTGAAGTTTTAGCGCCAACCATTATCACCACCGAATTGATGGACGCTACAGTAGGTGTGGCATACAGCGATATACTTGCCGCTACGGGCGATGCGCCTATTACATGGCAGATTATCGGCAATTTGCCCGCAGGATTGACTCTTACGGAAGATGTAATATCGGGTATGCCTACAGCAGCCGGAACATTTACATTCACAGTTAGAGCCACCAATTCCAGAGGCATTGACAATAAAGAATTATTTATAGTCATTGAAAAAGGCAAGGGTGCAACAGTGCCTGTTCCGACGCTTGTCGGAAAAGGCGCAACAAACATCACCGTTACTGTGCCTGCCCCTGCCACCGGACAAGAGGTTGAATACATTATCAATACCGAAAATGCTCTTCCTATCGAAGGTTACAATTGGCAAACTTCCTATACCTTCACCGGCTTGAGTTTAAACACCACTTATTACATCTTTGCTCGTGCAAAAGAGGATGATAATTACTTTGAAGGTACGGTTTCTGCTTCGTTGGCAGTTACCACCGACGCCACCGCCACTCCGCCCACAATTACCACAACCGCTTTACCTAATGGCTCGGTAGACGCGGCATACAACGCAATCCTTGCCGCTTCGGGCGATGCGCCTATTACATGGGAGATTGTCGGTAATTTACCCGCAGGATTGACCTTAAACGGCGATATAATTACAGGTACGCCAACTGCAGTCGAGACATCTTTCTTCACGGTTAAAGCAACCAATATCATAAACTCAGATAGCAAAGAGTTGTCTATTACCGTTGGCAAAGGACTGGGCGCAACAGTAGCAGCTCCGACGCTTGCCGGTAAGACGAGAACAAGTATTACCATCAATGCTGTGTCGGCTATTACCGGACAAGAAGTAGAATACTGTATCAACACCAGTAACGCAGTTCACGGTAACTGGCAACAAGAGCTCGTTTTCACGGACTTGAATCCAAGTACCGTATATTACATCTTTGCCCGCGCAAAAGAGAACGATAAATACCTTGTTGGTGCAGCTTCCACTTCATTGTCGGTTACCACCGACGCTCCGGCAGCGCCACCCACAATTACCACAACAGCCTTATCTAATGGCAAGGTAGACGTGGAATACAGCGTAACGCTCGCCGCCTCGGGCGAAGAGCCTATTACATGGAATATTATCGGTAATTTACCTGCTGGATTGACTCTTTCAGGAAACGTAATTTCCGGTACGCCAACTGTTGCCGGACAGGTCACTTTTACCGTTAAAGCAACCAATGATGTAGATACTGATAATAAAGAGTTGACTATTACCGTTGACAAAGGTTTGGGCGCCATTGTATCTGCTCCTACGCTTAACGTAGCTACCTCGACGAGCATTACCATCAATGCCGTAGCTGCTCCTGCCACCGAACAGGAAGTTGAATATGCAATCAACACCGTAAACTCAATGCCGGCAGATTATCCCATTTGGCAAACTTCTCTCGTCTTCACAGATTTGAGCGCAAACTCCGGTTATTACATCTTTGCTCGCGCAAAAGAGAACGATAATTACGTTGTCGGCGAAATATCTGCTTCGTTGCATACCACCACCAGTAATCTGACAAGCGCAGAAACGCAGCCTGCTACGCCTTTACGGGCAAGGATAAACAATGGGCAACTGTACGTTACAGGTTTAACCGAAGGTAAAACATGGAGTATATACAGCATGTCGGGTATGCTGATTTATCGTAACATTGTCACAAGCAATGAAGTTGAAGTTGCGCTGCCTGTTAGCGGAGTGTATATCGTTCAATCGGAAAACAAGACATTAAAAATAGTGATTCCGTAAAAAAAATATTAAATGATTGTTACATGTAAATATTGAATTGAAACAAGGGGATTAATTATCCCCTTGTTTTAAATTTTTCTCTGTAAATCAGCGAAAAGATCAATGTTTTCGATTTTTGTAGCAACTAATATTATGATCAAAACAAAAATGAAAAGATTAATCATCAGTTTAGCATTTTTAGGAATAATTTTTGGAAATATTCAATCTCAAACGGTCAAACGCGCATCTATTCCATTGGAACACGGCGCGCATCGTATTGGTCCCCGCACCGACGCCACTATGCAGAAATGGCGCGAGTATGGATTAGGGCAGTTTATTCACTGGGGCGTGTATGCCATTCCCGGTGGTCATTGGAACGGACAGACGTATCGCGGAGCCGCCGAGTGGATACGCTCATGGAGCGGTATGCCAAATTCCGATTACGATAATTTGTACAAACAGTTCAATCCCAAAAACTTTAATGCAAAGCAATGGGCACGATTAGCCAAAGAAATGGGAGCAAAATACCTAATTATCACCACAAAGCATCACGACGGATTTTGCCTGTGGCCCAGCAAGTACACCGACTATACCATTACCAACACTCCTTACAAGAAAGACATTATCAAGGAATTGGTAGATACGTACAATGCTGAAGGCATAGACGTTACCCTCTATTTTTCTATAATAGACTGGAACCATAAGGGTTATCGTTCATCGCCACCCAAAACTGACGAGGAAAAAATCCTTTATGAGGAGTTCAAACAATTTACCCGTAATCAGTTAATTGAACTGTTGCAAAATTATCCTACCGTCAACGGTCTTTGGTTCGATGGAACTTGGGATCAGGCATGGGTACAGCAAGCTCCATGGGTTGATGAATTAGAAAAGGAACTGCGCGCCTTGCATCCTGGCGTCATAATCGGTAGCCGCTTCCGCGCCGACGACTATGGAAAACGCCACTACGATTCCAACGGCGATCTGATAGGTGATTACGATCAGACATGGGAGCGCAATATGCCTGAAACAATCGAAGAACTGAACGGCGTGGACTGGGATTGTGTGATGACCATACCCGAAAACCAGTGGGGTTACCATTCTGACTGGTCGCTCACATACATAAAGAAACCATACGAGTTAATCGAAATGATGGTAAAGTCGGTATCGCTCAACGGAAATTTCGTGTTGAACTTTGGACCCGACGGTATGGGGAACATCCGTCCCGAAGAAACGCAAATAGCCAAAGAAATAGGCGCATGGATGAAAGTGAATAGCGAGGTCATTTACGGATGTAAAAATTCGCTTTGGGAGAAACAGAGCTGGGGATACTACACGCAAAAAGGAGATAACAAACTGTACCTCACTGTTTTCAATCAGCCGTTGAATAACAAAGTAAGAATAAAAATTCCCAAATGCAAGGACGACAAAAAAATAATGATTGTCGAAAAAGCATATTTCTTAGCCGATAAGAAAACTGCCACAGTGAAAAACGCAGGCAGAGACAAATACGGAAATATCTATTACGACATCGAAAGCACAGCGGTAAATGTAACATCGCCTTATGTTATTGTGTTGGAAGTTAGAGAGGTTGACAAAGACGAAAAAGATAATTACCAGCAGGCAATAATATAAGACGTGTTAAAGGCTGCGCTAAATTTTCTTCTCAATTTACTCATGTCTTGACTTTTTTAATTTGAGGCAAATGTACGCCTTTACACCTTAAGGGGCTGTCCGAATTTTGGGGAGTATTTCGCCCGCTTGCAGCCAACAGAATATCTTACGAAAACTTCCTTTCTTTTTTTATGATTTCGTAAGCTTGGGTTAATTGCTGAAATTTTTCCTGTGCAATTTTTTTCAACTCATTGTCAGAAAATTCCACCTTATC
>Ga0123353_10003292_pt1 | contig 20385 bp, 1 predicted proteins | sample TergutLab28metaG_3_FD_92763 | JGI IMG/M metagenome (GOLD analysis project Ga0123353, IMG submission 92763) | Labiotermes labralis P3 segment gut microbial communities from Petit-Saut dam, French Guiana - Lab288 P3 | ecosystem: Host-associated > Arthropoda: Insects > Digestive system > Gut ... | reverse complement strand
TATTAAAGCCCGGGGTAAAATTCCCCAATTTAACCAACATGGTTGACCACTACCTTTGGAAGTCATTACACACTTTTCTCCTCTTTTTGGCAAATTCCCCCCCCCCCCCCCTCGAACATTAGCCTGCATTCCTGTGTTTCCTGCTCGCTTGACGACGTATTGAGTGATTCTGTTTCTTATAGACATTAGTATACCCAAGGCTGGTGTTACAGTCACCTAATATGTCTGAAATATTTAATGTAGTTTTATATCGATAAAACATATGTACCAGAAAACTAAAATCTTTATCACAATATACTAGAAAGTTTATGTCTAAAGGCTTGTAGTAAGCATACAAGATTTAACGTTATTACCTCCCAGTTCTGCCATTGGACACTGTTTGGATTAAGTTATGTCTCATTTCCATCAAGGAAACCTATTTATTTAATATTCTGTTTATTCAGTTTAATTATATCTGCATCACAGAATATATAGGTACAGTATAGTCAAACACAACTTTTTTAATGTTTTTGTTACTAAGAAGTACCTACATAGCTTCTCTCAACATGTTTCGGACATCTTCAGGTTGATCACTTTTTTCTTTGCAAGACAAGCCATACAGCAATGCTATGTTATTGTCATTGGCGAGATCTCATGTAACTTATATAAAATTGAATTAAAAATGTATTGAAATAATTTAGTGGAAATTAAAATGTTATTACACATAAAATATAAAAGTGCAGGCTATCACAATCCCAAAGTTGGGGGGGTTACCAAAATTAGGAAAATTATTTTCTATTTAACTATGTTGTGGTTTCTTCATTGGTTCATTTCTCATAGCAGTGTACTGTTGGGTCTAGGGAAGATGAAGTTCAGACGTTTGTGACGGTGTGTATTGGATGTTGATATGTATGTATATATATATGTGTGTGTGTGTGTGTGTGAGTATCATTGTGTAATAGATGAGAACTGCATTAAGACATTGCATTCTAGAGTGTTTATTTTGGACATATGATGTATGATGTAGAGAATCCATCGAGTGGCTGGTATGTTTGTTTTGTTTTAATTGCATATTTTTGGAGTATATGTTGATTGATGTGGGCTATAATTTGTGGTGAAAAGAATAATTTCTTGAATTCTTGCAGTATTGCTTCACTTTGCTAGAATTCAAGAAATTATCAAAAAGTGAATTATCGCACAGCGAAGCAATACTTTAAGAATTCAATAAATTTTTCTTTTCACCACAAATTATAGCCCACATCAATCGACACATACTCCAAAAATATGCAATTAAAACAAAACAAACATACCGGCCACTCGATGGATTCTCTACATCATACATCATATGTCCAAAATAAACACTCTTCAATGCAACGTCTTAATGCAGTTCTCATCTATTAAACAACGATACATATATACATATCAACATCCAGTACACACTGTCACAAACTTCTGAACATCAGCTTCCATAGACCCAACATTACGCTGCTGTGAGAAATGAACCAATGAAGAAACTACAACATAGCTAAATAGAAATTAATGTTCCTAATTTTTTACCCCCACCACCCTCCGTGATTGTGATATCCTGCACTTTGATATTTTTTATGTAATAACATTTTAATTTCCATTAAATTATTTCAGTACTGTTGTAGAGTGGGATCAATTTTTATTCAGTTTTATATAAGTTACACGAGATCTCGTCAATAACAATAACATAGCACTGCTAATTGTATGGTTTGCCTTGCAAAGAAAAAAGTGATCAACCTGAAGATTGCCAAAACATGTCGTTGAGAGAAGCTATGGAAGAATATCTTAGTAATAAAAACATTAAACAAGTTGTGTTTTACCATATTGTACCTTTTTGTGATTCTGTACAACACAGTGGGGATGTCCCACCTGAAAGTTATATATGCATGTCTTCTTATCATTCTATGTGGTTGCTTTCCAGGAGGACCCCCCCCCCCTCCAAATTGTGTACTGTTATTTGGTTTCATGTATTCAGCTCATCATAAGCCGCCTGATGTGACTGATATAACAGTGATAGAATTTTAAAAGTTCCAAACTCTTTGTCCTTTCCCATTTACTTGGTCTTAGTCTACATACTTTAATTAAAATTTATGTTTTCTAGCACCTGGAGTTAAGTTCTTCCATCACATTCAAGAAACAGAAATGATCTTTCTGAGCTGCGTGAAATGCTTGTTCCTCTCTTTGATTCCTATGAATATTACTGGATGATATTTATTACTAATTGTCATTACTGGGTCTGGCAGGATACATTGAAAGTGGCAATTAGAAGCAGGGAAGTTAAACTTACTGACTTTGCAGTATGAATGCTGTAGTATATGACAGGCATTTTATCAGAAGTGACAGACTGATTGAAGAGCATATGTGGAATTATTTCTGTCACTAGTGGCTACAATTTTGTTGTAAACCTGTTTTGATATATAGGATATTGATTGAAGCTTGTTAGGCACTGACATGGCTTTGCTTTCATGTTAGATTTCTTTAACCTTGGCAGTAGATGGGGTGTGTGGTTAATGCTGTGCACTGGCTGCAGATATATACTGTAGGTAGAGAATATATGAAAGACAGAACTGGATGGGAAATGAGGAGTAAGACAAAAATATTGGAGGTGCATGTAGAGGTATGAACGAAATTAAGAAGGTCTGTTATTTTGGAAAGAACTTCCTAAAGGATAGGAATGATAGCCTGTGTGCAGATTTCCTTATTTTTAAACATTCGGAATGTTTATTGGAAATTATACAATTTATCTGTATTTTCTGGATTGATCATGGAAGGGAAAAATTCTTCACCTCTGTATATTCCTGTCATTGACAGTTAGGAGACATTGAATGTGTAAACATGTCCAGAGACTGGATCTGGGCCTTGAATCCTTCCATCACATTCCAAATTTTTTTATTGTCCTAGACACTAATTCATATCTTTTTGTATGTGGCTGAGTTTTATACTTCCTTCATTACTTCAAGTTCCTGAAAAAGGAAACAGAGAGAGAGAGAGAGAGAGAGAGAGAGAGAGAGAGAGGGGGAGAGAGAGAGTTATGAATAATTCATGTTGCATATTGGTTTTTTTTGGCACTTTTTTTTTTTACACCCATCCTTTTGTTAGCAAGCAGTGCGGTACTTCTTATTATTCTTTATTGTCTTTATTAAATTTGCTTGAAAAGGAAACTGTCTCAGCAGGTCTATCATATGAACTCCTGTCCACACATTAGAGAACACATACACATTACAACTATATGTGTGTAGTCAGTAATGTTATGTGGTATAAATATATCAAGAGTTCCCCACAGATATATACTGAATGAAACTAATCATTGTATGTGTATTTTAATGTGATTCAGTAGAACTTAAAGACAGTTTTATTGCTGCAGATCGGTGCTTTTCCAAACTTTTTATTGTACAGTTTTTCTTATTTACTTGATAATCACAGGACACTTAAAAAACTGCAGTAACTTGACAATTGTGAAAAAAAAGTTACATAGTGTAAAAAATAAATCTGTATGACATAGACAGGTAATAATTGGCATAGCTTTATGTTTTTGAATGGATGAATACATTTCTTTCTATGCCAGAAATATGAATTAAAGCTCTCCATTGCACATTGGTGGTTGAGAAGCACTGCCTTAGATCATAAATTTACATTTTGTATCGTGTTTTTTAATCTTTTTCATTGATGTCTGTAATTATTTCAGTGGGGGAAAATAGGTATGTTCTGTGCGTTTTGAAGAGCAGTGCATGTGGCCAACATGTGTTGGGTCTATCACAACTGACTGGTGTTTCATTTAACAATATTTTTGTCAAAGGCATTTAATGTGTTTATTTGTTTGTTTCATTGTGTGGCGTGCGTGCGTGTGTGTGTGTGTCCAGCATAACCTGTTCTGTTAATGTTTGTTTCACTTTATAATTACATTGTTAACATTCAGTCATGGATGTAAGTATGCAATTGACAATGTCATGCTTATTAACTCCCATCATAAAGCTCTGACCTCTCTTCTCCCTCCCTGTCACCCTCTTCATCTGTTGCCTATAATCCTCAGGTGAGTCACAGCTTTGTTTGGTTCTTCATTGAAAATGTTAGTGGTTTGTTCCATAGTTGTAAGAGCATGTGTGTTTAGGACCAGAGAGTACGCTGCAGCATATCATGAATGCAAAACAAGAAGAAATCAACAAATTTTTGATGTTTTGGTGTTGCATTATGTTATATTGTTTTATTTTCTTCCTCGTTGTTTCTTGTCAATGTTTAATTTTAAATTTTGTGAATTCTACTGGCAATTATTTTGTTTCAAGACTGCAGCAGCTTCATGCAGTTATTTTACAGTGATTTTTAGTTTCGACTTTAAACATCAATAGGGTGGGATGATGCAGCATGAGTTGTGTTGTTGCACACATTCTTCACTACCTGTGCCCTCTATCCATGTCTTTTCAAGCTGTGATGAGGTTTGTGATTGCCTTCTTTATTTATGTTTTACCAAGCTGGATTTGATTAAATACTAGATTCTACTCCTGCCAAAAATTTAGTAGTAGCTGTGACACATGAAGGGAAAGGCCGTATGATGAGGTGTTGTAATTTTTAGAACTTACAATTTTAGCAGGTAATTAGGTTTTTGTATCTCTCAGGCATACTGTTTAAATAACAGTATTGGAGTGTTCACAGTGCTCTAGTTCTACATTATTTCATTTATATAATGGTGGGCATGTTTGACTTTTGGAGACAAGATATTCCCTCCCTTATCCAGTGTTCATTGTTAAGATCTGTGTAAGATTTTAGGGATATTACAAAGCACAATTTCATAGTTGCTTTATAATTCAGAAGAATATTCACTTATCAGGAGTTATGATTTTCTCTCATTTAAATATTGTACCCAAGAAATCAATGGCGTCACAATATCTCACACAGTAAAGGTTGTACCATATCAGAAACAAATAGGAAACTGGGAAAAATTCTCACACATTCCTTCAGTTTGTATGTTTCATGAAGCAGTGTTTTGATTATTTGACCTAATTGTGTAATAGTTTGCCCCAAATTTTTTCATTAAAGATTATGCAGTCAGAGTTTGCCAAGATAACTACAGTATATTTATTAATTAATGAATTAGTAACAGCTTAATATTCCTCTCAGACAGCCTGAGAGGGCACAAGAATCTTATGGTTATCTTTGATAGTAGCAAACCATAAAATAGGTTTTTGCTTCACTGTTAGATCCAGGGCATAGGCAGAGTGATGGTCCTGTTTGGGAATCAACAGAATATGAAGCCTGTGGATACAAGCACCATGTTACACTTTGTAAGCAGTATTTGTAACTTATGAGCAACCTGTATATAACACTTTGAAAGTTTCATATATTTTAGGAACTATTAAGATTTGTCCAACAAATATTTAGATATTCATTAATTTATTTCTTCAAGGTCATGAGTATCTGATTCAAATTACACAATACCAGAGTTTACAGAATGAGCCCATGTCTTTATAGAATGAATTCACAACCCTATTAACTGGTCTGGCAGGAGAAACAGTGCAGAAAATATGCTCAGTTTTGTTTTGAAATGATGTGAAGCCCATAAGTATATTCTGTGGAAGAAATGATGTGTTATTAATTACAACAACCCTGTTATGCAGAGTAATTTTTAATGAAGTATATGTCTTAATGGAGTGGGTCAGGATATGTTAGTGAAAGAAAAGTCTTAAACTGAAAGTGTCTGGTCACAATGCAATTTTATTTTTGTAAGAATGCAAATTCCACATAGCACCTTTGAGGAGGTGTCCAAATTCTTTGTCAGCACAGCTCTGCCACAGTGTGATTACATGGCTGTTGATTAAACAGTTTTTTTACTCTTCTGCCACCATTTACTTAGAAGTAATATATATAAGGGAGATTACTCTGTATCTCTTTAGAGGAATATTGTTTTAAATAATTTGTTCACAGCAATGTCTGTATACAGTTTTTAAACAAACTCCTTTTTTGTAATGCTTATCTGTGCAGCTGTTATGCATCTTGGTGGTGTAGTGTCTAGATACAAGTGTAATGTTATTTTTAATATTTGATCACAGAAATAAAGTGAAAACATGTGACAGTACAAGATTGACATGTAGTAGTTTTTACTGAATTTAGGTACATGGCATAAGTCAGAGAGCTTAAGCTTCATCACAAACAGAATACCTCACCATTCATGATATTCACATGGTTTTCTAGATATTTCTTTAGAATTTAAGGGGTGAAATTCTTTAGGTGTTTTTTTACATAAGAATGGCAAGTTTTTAAAGCAGACATTCTCTATAGTGGCAAGTATTTGCATACAGATATTTGTGCTATCATCATTATAATATGTATGATAATAGCTGCTCAGTGGGTATGTAAATACTTTATGTTATCATGAATTACATTGCTGTGTATGCCCAGGGCAGTGCTGTGGATGAAGTAAGCTTTTATTCTATGTGGTTAGGAGGATGCCTGTAACTTGTTTTCAAATTATGATATGGTACAACCATACAAGTTCCTACCCTTAAGAGTGCTGTGCAGGTGTGGTGCAACAGTGCAGCATGGCAGAGCGGCATCAGGTTAGTGGCATGATTATTGTTACTTGGGAACTGAACTGCTGGTTCCAGTGCTCTTATTCTTGAATGCTTAGGCACTTAAAGTTCTTGATAGGAACATTAGAGAAAACAAATGTATACTTTTGGGTGGGAATTTTGCACTTGTAATGTTGAGAGTGGTAGAATGAATAGATGCTTGCCTCGTAGTTATCACACTTGACTCACCTTCCCGTGCTGGGCACACACCTGTGATAATATTGACAATGGTTATTGTGTTCATTGTTGTCATGTTTATTACACGCGTGCATGGATTAGTGTCATCCCCACACCCACTGCCACTGCCAGTTACTTCTGCTTCGTCACAAGATGATGATGATTCTTTGGACATAGATGGATTCCAAGAGCAATTTCTACTTGAAACATCCCCGCCGCCTACTGAAGATACCCTCAGGAGGACCAAGGAAGAGATAATGGGAACCAAGATGACTATACACACACAACAGAGAACATCTTCTGATGAGACTGTAGTGCAGTTAGAAGAGAGAAAGGATTTGGCTTCTGGTGAGGAGAGTGAATTGGGCGAAGATGATGACTTCACAGAGACGGTGTCTACTCGTAGTGAAGTCACCACAGATGTTGAGGAAGCAACTGACACACACACCAGTGTTGATTTGAGTGATGTGGAACCTAGAATTCGACCGGATCAGTTGCCATTTTACAATAGAGTCAGATCTCCTGAAGAGGAAAAGGGAGCGAAAGATTCGAAACGAACCGAGAACATAAAGTTTCAAGAGGAATATATGGAGAAAAGAATGTCTTTCCATCCTGTTGAGAGATTGTCTGGAGGAGTAGGTGAAGAAAAGGAGGTGCCTAGAAAACATAAATGCGACAGAGTTGAGGAACCTGGCGAAGCAGACGCTGAATCTCAGAAAGGTGAGGGCAGGAAGCAAGCAGGGGGCAGTAGGGAGGTGACAGGTGGAAAATCGCGCGGTCCGGGAACTGATGGCAAACGTATACATCGTAGTACAAGTCCTCTCGAAGGAAAAGCGCTTACTAGTCCTAACCCAAATTCTACCCCTCCGGAACCGTCGCCTCTATCAGCTGCTGGAGGACGGATAAATCACCCACTTCCAACACTGGAGCTCGTAATAGGGCGTAAAGAGGTGCGTACAAGAGAGGCTAGTGCTACAGCTGAAAGTCGTCTAACGCTCTATGGAGCGAGAGATGTAGAAATATCAATCCGCTCTCAGTCCCACATCAGTGTTACAACAACACGTCGAGAGGCGAGTGGACAGGAGACATCGGAGCGCGTGGATGTTGGGATGACAGCTACTGCAGGGACCGGTGGTACAACCAGAATCCCCCGTGCAGAGCTGAGTCCGGAAGCAACAGAAGAACCTGTAGGAGAACGGCGGGATGTGTATATTATCCCTCCCCCTGTGTCAGAACAGGACCAACCGCGACAGACGGAGCTGACCAAAGAACGTAGACGGGAGGACTCAGTGATATTCAGTGGAAAGAAAAGCGTGTATCGCTACGAATCGCTGGAAGCAGCAGGAACGCCAGTATTTGAAAGCCCTACTACAGAGGAAAGCGCATCACACCACATTACTGATACCGGTATTAGTCTAACGCGAGGAACAACCGATACAATTACGAGTCCTATTGAGAGACCTCCAGGTGAGATATACATTAACGATAACGGCGTTCTGTCTGACACAGCTGTTGATGTTGGTGCCGAGGAAGCGGAACTTACTGATGCTGGTCTGAGTCCCATACAAGCAGATGACGTAGGACTTGGATTACCCAGCACTGAGCTTATATTTTTAGATGAAGAAATTGTATTGGCTCACTACTGTGACACGGCCTGTAGTCCTGTCGAATTTCAACAAGTGGACACTACATCGGTGGCTCTCTCTCCGCTAAAAATCGAGACATCAGAGGCCAGCGTCTCAACAGATAAGGTTGATACTTGCGAAGCGAGTATGAGCCCCATCTGTCCTGAAGATGAGAGCCCATTCGTACAAGAAAAAGCTGATGAAGTCAGCGCGAAGCGGGATTCGGGTGATGTAAGAGCATTAATAAAACTTATAGAGGAGGGAGCCCAGCAGAGGACGCAATATGTCCTTGCTAATGAGACGAAGAAAAAAGATGAACCCCTTCATATTCGAACAGTTGAATTGCGAGAAGGAAGAGAAGCTCGAATCGTGAAGGAGGTTGGGATTGATTCAGCCACTGAACGATCAATGGACACAATGGAAACCAGCGAACAGGTAGCACAGGAAGTCAAGACGTACAGACCAACGTCTGTACCGACAACACCGAAACATATTGGGCCTAAAATAAAAGAACTTCAAAGAATGTTTACACAGTCAACTGAACAGGACACAGAGGAAATAGCAGAGAAGAAAGTCGCATCACCTAAACATAAAATTACAGTTGATGAACCTGTTGTTAGTAAAGGGGATGTGCAAATTACAGGGGGACTTTCTGCAGAAACAGGAGAAAAACATACATATCCGTACGTGTCTCAAGTTGTACAGACTATAGAGAAACGAATTGCGACCGAGGGACAAGTCAGACCATTATCACCTAAGTATGTTGGTACAGATATGGAATTAGATGAGAAAGTGAGGCCATCCCTGGTGGAGGAACGGCTCACCCAGTTAGTAAAGGCCGAGGAACAAGTATTAAAGAAAATCGAAGAAGTTATAACTTTTGTGGAAGAATCTTCAAGCCGAAAAGAATTTCTTACGCACCCAGAACAAACGAAAGAATTGGATACAGTGGAGATACACATAGATAAGTTAGAAATGCCTTGTTTGTTGTCAGAGGACAGCACATATGACAAAAAGAAGCCACAGGTTTATTTTGCTGACGATGAGAACCAAGAAGGCAAACAGAAGGAAACCACATTGGAACGACACATTCAAGATGAAAGACGGGAAGTTTTGAAACTAACTCAACAAAAGTCAGAAACTGTACAGCCTGAATTGGCATCCGAAGAAACAGCTGAACTGAAATATTTGTCACCTTTATTTGATACCAAAAAAACCCTCGAATCCTACGAAATTAAGCCCGAGAAGGAACGAACTTCGCAGTTAAAGAATTTCGAATTTGATCTACAGATAAAGGAGACAAGCACAATGATAGAACCATTAGAAAATTATGAACGTACGATGTTGGATGTTGCCGATGATGAAATACGTTTATTTCAGGAACGAATCGACGAAAAGGAAGTACATCCAAAAGAAACGATAGCTGAGACAATTGTCACTCAACTTGCACTCGAGCGCGATTTCCCTGCTGCGGAAACACTCAAAGAAAGCGAGTTTCTTAAAATTAGAACGAATGGAATGCAAGAGGAATGCATAACTAGTAAGGAAGAAGGAATAAAATATGTCGCGTTTGACGAAAGGCGTGACATGTCTAAAGCTGATACCGAAAAAGTGCTTGAGCAAGTTGTGGTAAGGGAATCTTCAACTGAGAAAAAATTGCCGCAAAATGAGTCTATATTGGAGAATGCCTTACGTATAGTGGATGCTAAAGACAAGACATTTTTTGGCGACAAGGGACGTACAATTGAGGAGTCAACCTCAATAACCGAGGCTAAACAGTTCACTGTAGTAGAAGAGGGCGTAGTAAAAGAGCGGGTTATTGATAGCTTGGTTTCAGGAGAGCATTTCGTGCAAGAAGAGGAAACTGAAATTATTTTCGAAATTACCGCGGGAGCTTCGATCGATGAAGAGGAGGAAATACTTATGACGGAAGAGACTGTGGTGGAGGAATCCGAAATGGAAGATGCAGTTGTACCTGCAATGACGACTATGAAAATGCAGGCTGATAGAGTGGAAACGGAGGTTAATGTGACGGAGATTGAAGCATTTGCAACTGAATGGAAACAGCTGACCACTGACATAACCAAGCAACAAGGATTTACAGAGGAAGATGAAATCAGACAGGGAGTAAAGCCTATAGAGGAATGCCCTCTGAGAAAAATGACCTACGCGCAGCATGATGACCTTGTTCCTGAAGAAGCGGCAGTAGCAATAGAAGCAGGTGTGTTTATCATACAAGCTCTTGAAACACCGAGGAAGGAAGATGTGCCTGAAATTGAGGCACTATCGCAAGAATCTACGGATGGACGAAGTGAGCAGAAAGACGAATATTATGGAGCCGAGGTAATTTATCCGGTGATAAAACAAACCGACTATGATAAATCGACAGGGCCGGAGATTCTTCCTCAAATAAAATGTGGCAGAGTGGTTGTGGGAGAAAATTCAGTTGAAGTGGTGGAGAAAGTACACAAAGGCACGGATGAATATGTTCGTGAAATCCGAGAATGTAAAAGTGAAGAAATTCAGATTTTGGCAGGTATGGGAAGGGATCGACCTTCTATGCCCGAGCATAAAGAAACTGCAGTAGAGCTTTCGAAATTTGCCGAAATGAAAGCGGGTAACATGGAGGCAGGTGATATCGTCAAATTACCCTTGACAAATGGGCTAACAGAACGGCAGGACGACGGTGTTGGAACCTTAGTAACTGCAGAATCCCCGATGGTCCAGCCACCCGAAACAATAAACTTCGACAGACACGAAGTTGATTATGAAGAATTTAATGCTAAGACACAGATTGCTGAATCTATATCGACGTCGAGCGTAGTAAAATTCGAATCAGATGCAGCAGTTGCTGTTGAGAGTTGGAGTGTCGAAGAGGAACGGTTGACTAGTAAACAACCGTCCGAGGAATATTCATTAAAAAGATATTCAGTTGAGGAAATGGCAGTGTTTTTGGTCGAGGAATTGTCGAAAGAAGTTGAACCAGATATTGCATATGTGTCCGATATATCCGAAGCTGTAGATTTCCAGACTAGAGGCGATTCAATGGAGTACTTTGTTGAGAAATATGAAGGTCCAAAAGATGAGGATGTTGACAGAATAGATTCCAGGGAAGAATCCACGGAGGAAAGGAAACCCGCAGCATTTGGTGACGAGGATGAAGTTGAGGTGACAGAGATATGCGAAAATTTGACAGGAGGAGGAGAGGTGAGAGGACTCGTAGAAGAGGAAAGTGCATTTGAAATCAGCACCAGAGAAACAGATAGAGCTGAAATGCCCTTAATATTGTTTGAGGATGGAAGGAAGGTTTGTACAGCGGAAGATGAAAGAATTGAGATTCAAGACAAAGTGGCAATAACTAACGTAATTGGTGAAGAGGAAATCTCAGAGAAAATCGAAGCCAAAATACATCGGGATGAACTTATTAATAGGTGTAACGTAAGAGATTCGACTCAAGAGATCGAGGAATTAGTGTTTGATCGAATTAAGAAAAGGCTGATGATACAAGATAGTATGGTATCCATACAAGAAAGTTCAGACTCAACTAAAACATTTCAACCTGAAAGACAAAGTCCTACAATAGAGGCCGCTAGAAGTCTAGCTGCGAATGAAAGAGGAAATGCAGTAGGAGGCAGTGAACTTCCAACCAAGGAAGAGGAGGCAGATAAGGAAATGCTTTATAAATCAGAATTAGTGCAACAGCAGGCGAAAGACATTTGGCGTGCAGTAAGCGAAGGAGCAGATAAACCCTTTAAAAAATCGGATGTTGGGCGTGACCCTGATTCGGCAACGAAGGTTTGTGAGGAACAGATGGAACTATTTCGTGATGAACGCCTGATGGAAAAGCTTACAGACGCACGTGGGGAAGAGGAAGCTGTTGGGTGCGTTCTAAGAGACGAACCACCCTCTGAGTTTGAACCCAAAGTATTTAGTGCTGTGGGTTCGAAAACGGTTGAAGTGGAAAAAGAGACTATGGAAAAGGATATCGAACGGTCTGTGAAATCTGAAGCACATACATCTGAGAAAGATAGTGGAACCTTTGTTAGTGGTATAGTCTGCATGGATGAAGAATCCGTTAGGCAGAAATTTATCACTTCGGACGATAAATTTGTTTATCCTCACATCCCACTTTTTCCATCAAAGGAAAGTGAATTGACCCCCGAGTCTCGTGTAGACGAAACTGTTCACGACATATTTTCCAAAGGAAAAGGAGACCAAGAAGAACAACGTGGCGATGATGAATTTATTAAAGATACATTTGGAGAGGATTCAGGTCCTGTGGTTTCATTTGAGAAAGGGTTGTTGGGAAGGGGCTTTGTGATGGCTAAGGTACTTTTGGACGACTTTGATGGTCAAATGGAACCGTTTTTACCTGAGAAACAAAGCGTCGATAAACCGGCAAGTATAGCAAATGTGAGTGAGTCTGTTATGGAAGAAGATACAGAAAAAGAGGAGGAACGTGTCGCATTAAATCTGAAGGAGACGTGTGTAGATGCAAATGGCACTGTTTTGGGCGATGAAGTTTGCCCCGAGACTGAGGTTATTGAGAAGACAGTTCCGTCAGAATCAAGAATGGCGGACGAAGGAGAGATGAAGGAACGAAAGGTTTCTAACACAGAAGCGGATATGGTGGGCCAGATTTCAGTTGAAGGAACTGGTATTCAGTTACAGAAGCGGGAAGTAATTGAGTCAGTCATGAAGGTGCTCACTGCTGCCACTGTTACGGAGGAAGAAACAGATCAGAAAATTGTAGCCGAATGGGTGGATATTGCAGGGTCTGTTGCCAGCAAATCCCCTGCACAGGAAACTATCAGACTGACGGATGGCCCATTGATTGAAGGGACGGTGGGGCGAATTTCAGTAGAACCGTTGAAATTTGCCGGTGACGAACGTTTCGGAAGACCGATTACAGACCATGTCACTGAAGAACAAATACCGGGAAGAGGAGCGAGTGAAACATCACGAGCGCCTGAAGAATTTTCGGGTAAAATGGATGCTGACAAATTAGGTTTCGAGGAAAACGAAAATGAAGCGGAGGAGAATATTTGCGAAACGAAAATTGTAGTACCACTGAGCAGTGAAACTCTATCTAAAATTCACACATTTGAAGAAAGTGCCGTTCTAGTTTCACCAGTGGAGAGTACTGTTGAGCTGAGGTCTGAGGAACCACTTTTCGAGGCAGTGAAGAAAGTGTCAGATACTGAACACGCGGCTGGAACGTTTAAAGAAATAGATGCGCAAAGTTATGAAACCACCGAAGGTAACGAGGAAGGATTACAATGGAAGTTCCGCATAGTGGAGGAAACTCATATTTTGACAGAACCTAAAATAATTAAAAAAGAAGTGATAGAAGCCGCCGTCGAACACATTTATGGTGGTGATGAATTGGGTGTCACGGCAGACACAACTCAACCTCCATCAGTTTCATTTGTTGGGGGATCTGAGGCAGTTACCGAAGAAGCTTTTCGGGGGTATACTTTCGGGGAATTGCAATCTACACATACAGAAACAGCTGACGAATATGTACTTCATGATAGTTGGATTGCGGAGATGGTGCCTGAAGAACAGAAGATGGTCGCCGATTCAGTCACGAGGTATCGTGAATCTGAATTCGATATACTTATCAGCGAAATCCCCGCACTTGAACTGGCTTCAACCGTATCCCAGGCAAGACAGTTTGTTTCAGAAGAAGATGTAGTTGGAAGATTTGTTTCGAGGGAGGATTTCATGGATAAATTTGAAGCTGATATTGGCGACACACGGATTACGGAACATGATGTGAATGTTGAAGGAAGGTGTGTTCCGGAAAGAGAAACGGAAGAAGAAGTCGCTATTTCACACCAGAGTCCAGACACAAAAATTGGTGACATTTTTCTGGATTACGCATCTCGGACTTTACTTCAGAACGAAAGTGATGATTCTGTACAGAAAGAGGAAGGGTTTGAAATTGAAGATAACGTTATGAAATTGGAAACTTTCATGAAAGAAATAATTAGCGAAAGAGTTGAAGCTGTAGAGAGCGAGAATAGGGGAGATGATATTATTACAGGCACGGAAAAGGGAAACGTAGTTGGCAAAAAGCTTGCCGGCGACGACTTATCGGAATTAAGAACTGTAAAATTTCAGACCGAAGTTGTATCGGCTGTAGCGGAAGAAGAAAGACACAGTAAAATAGTAGACGGGAAGTTTCTGACACAAGCGAAGGATCTTATTGAAGCAGAAAGAACAGAACCTCAACTTACGCAGAGTCAACACGCGGGTGCTGAAACGACAGCACGTGTTGAAGTTGATGCGAAGGACATTGTTTCTCAAGAATGGATGAAATTTCCTCAAACCTCGTTGCATGGAGCGAAAGCTGAGGAACCGTGTTTAGTGATGGAGCATTCAGAATTTTATACTGGGGATACGGACTTACTAGCAGTGGAGAAAGATTTTGTCGCGAAAAGCAGTGTTGTTGAATCACCCGTCAAGACGGACGTGTCTGGAGTTCAGGTTAGAGACATTCCTGTAGTTGAAAGCAAGGAATTTTCTATAACTACGAAACCAAAAGAAGAGGGGTACGTTGGAGGTCAGGAGTCTGTTGAGAAGGCACTGTTTGTTAAGCCCGAGATCATTTTTTCTCCGTCAGATAAAAGTCGTTTGGAAGTTGTATCAGTGTCGAAACCACCTGTTGAGGCAGTGGAGTCGACCAGTGAAAAAACGTGTGACGAGAGTTACGTACAAGTAGTAAAACATACAAAAATTCGTGAAAGGGAGATTACTAGTGAAGAGGCCTCGACTATGCTGAAGGACGATGAGGCTGTTTGTGCGGAGGAAATGAATCTCGTAGAAACGAACGAAATATTTATTACAGTTGGTAAATTTAAGGAAGGGGCTTTGGTTGAGAGTGCTCACCAAATGGATGTTGGTCATTTTTCCGTGGAAATGGAGACAGCTGAGACCGAAAGTGAAATTCCTGTCATGTTAAGTAAAATGTCTCCGCTGGAATCACGCTCCGAAAATGTGAAGTTTCTAGGTGGTGGGCTTGAGAATGAAGATTCTGTTGGTACGACAGAGATAAAGTCAGAAGGAACTGAGTCTCTGATAGACGAAGAGGAAGAGGCTGCGAAAGGATTTATTTGGAAGGCGTCCTTGGAAAAAGATCGACCAGCAGTCACTGACCAAGGTAGCAGTGCCACTATTATGTGTGCTGAAATTACTGCACTTTTGGCAGCAGAAGGAACGTTGGAAAAACGGGAAATAAGCACGGCCGCCTATCAGAAAGAAACAGCTGAAATTTATGACGCGGACTTAAAGAAAACGGTCGTGCATCCATTATTCACAGATTATCCTTTAGAGTTGGATTCCAAGGACTTGTCTATTAACAGGAAAAAGCAATTTGTTTTGGAAGGTCCTGCAGAGGTGTTAATGGACGTAGAAGTATCAGAACTTACGCCTATGGACTTCTCAAGTTCAGGAACCGAAGCGCTCTCTTTGGCCGAGGATCCTGAAAGATGTAAGTTTTCGGAATTTGTAGAGGCTAATATAGAGGAAGACTATCTTGTGGCTGAGACTAAATTTTCTCCATCGGAAGAAAGTAAATGTGCATTAGTATCTGGTCCGGAAAGGACAATTGAAGTTCTACGGCTCATGGAGAAGGATGAGCCCCTTCAGCATTCAGCTGCTTATGTTGTAGGTTTACTTGAAGATAAACTTTTAGAATGTGTTGTTGTGGCCGGCGAGGGAGTGTCGGAGCAACGGCAAACTGTAACCAAGGAGAGTGCACTTTCATTTGTTCACAAGGAGGTTCGAGGTGCATTCGTTTCGGAAAAGACACGAGTAGACGATAATGAACCTGAAACGATTTCTAAACGTTTTGGTCAGCGCAACTTACTTTTGGACGATGAAACTGTGATTTTGGCAGAAGCTCTAGTGCAGGCTCCAGAGAAAGGTGAACAGGAAGACGCAACAAGAAATACTAGAGAACCCGTGGTATATGAATCACACGTAACTTCGTTTGAACAGGGAGCAAATCAGGTAATGAAAAAGGAGGAATTTGAGGCTGTGGAGAAATTAGTGCCCACCGTCTCCATTACAGAAACGGAAATAATCGCATGTGTTGAATCCGAAGGTTTTCTAGCAGGAGACGAACATACCTATGACGATTTGACAAATCTTGTTACGATTCACAATGCGATGGATGAAATACCAGAAGAAACTCTCTTGAAAGAAAATCAATTTGTTCACAAAGTAGATGAAGATGCAGGAAAGGAAATTACGGTTGAGGAAAGTGCTTTCAATGATACTAAGCGCTTAAGAGAAACTGAACACACGCCAGATCCTCCTTCCTTTATCCCGTATAGTCCCTTTCGTGGACACTTACTTACAGTTTCCGATTCTAGTGAGGTTGATGTGGACAACAGTAAATTAGAAGAATGCGGAATCGTTGAGATTTTGGGTTTGAGACATCACGCCGCGGAGAAAGATTCGCCTGCAATAAGTGGCTCTGAAATCAAAGGTACTCCATCCTGTGGAGAAAGTATCATTTCCAGTTCACAAATAATAACACAAGTTGTGGATATAACTGATATTGAAGGCGATAAAGCTATTAAAATTTCTCATCCGTCATTTTTTGGAGACGAACCTTCTGAAAGAAGTGGAAGAGATAAATGTGATGAAAGGGAACGTTATCCTGCGGGGCTTCAAAGAGGAATAGAAGCCCTCAATACGCAAAGCGTTTTCGAGCGGCATATTTACAAAAGTGAAGGTACGTCGAAATCCGCCGATCCTGGAGCTGAATACACTGATTACTCTGCCGAGAGAAATCCGTCTCTTACAGAAGTTTGTTTGATTCCTGCTGAAATTGTAGAGGTACTTGCGACGGGAAAACCTCATACGCTGAACCTGGAAACTACAGCTCAGGAAGGTATAGCCGAAATGGTGTCACTTAAAGAAACGGTAGTATTGTCGACAGATACGGTCAGTAAGCCTTTTGAATCCGCATCTAATGCAAGTAATTCTGAAATGATGCCCTTTGCGGATGAATGTGAAGAAAAGAAACGTGATCCTGCTGGGCTCCAAGGAGATATAGAGGTCTCCATTGCGCAAAGCGTTGTCGAGGGACAAATTGAAGGAAGTGAAATTATGTCTAAATCAGCCGAACATGGAGCTGAATACACTGATTACACTGCACAGGGAGAACCGTCTTTGACAGAAGCGTATTTAATTGCTGCTGAAATTGTAGAAGCACTTGCGACCAACGAAACTGATACTCTGAACTTGGAAACTGCAGCTGAGGAAGGTGTACTGATGGTTGTGTCACTTGAGAATGCGGACGTGTGGTCCAAAGATAGCGTCAGTAAGTCGTTTCAAGCAGAATCTGATAGAAGTATATCTGAAATTATGCCCATGCCGGATGAATTTAATGAAAAGGAAAGCTATCCTGCGCAGTTTCAAGGGGAGACAGAAGCCTCCATTGCGCAAAACGTTGTCGAGAGGCATGTTGACCAAAGTGATAGTGTGTCGAAATCCGCGAAACATGGAGTTGATTTTACCGATTACACTGCAGAGAGAGAACGGTCTGTGACGGAAGTTTGTTTAATTCCTAATGAAATTGTAGAAGCATTTACACCGAAAGTAACGTCTACGCTGAACATGGAAATTTCACCTGCGGAAGGTGTAATGGAAGTTGTGCCACTTGGTGATATGGTGGTATTATCGACAGATACTGTTATAAAGGCTTTTGATCCCGAATCTGATACAAGTATTTATGAAATTTTGCCCTTGCAGGATGGATGTGATGAAAGTGAAAGTGATCCAGCAGAACTTGAAAGAGAGAGAAAGGCGTCCATAGCGAAAAGCGTTGTCGATCGGCGCATTGACGAAAGTGAAATTATGCCAAAATCCGCCAAACATGGAGCAGAGGCGAAACCGTCTGTGACAGAAACTTCTTTCCTTACTCCTGAAATTGTAGAACCTCTTGCCACAGAGGGAACTTGTAAGGTGAAACTGGAAATAGCACTTGTGGAAAGTGTGGTGGAAGTTGCACCACTTGAGCATACGGTAGTATTGTCGACAGATACGTTCATCAAGTCGTTTGAACCCGAATCTGATTCACGTATTTCTGAAATTTTGGCCTTGCAGGATGAATGTGATGATAGGGAACGTGATCCAACGCTACTTGAAAGCCATATAATAGCCTCAATTGCGCAAAGCGTTCTCGAGCGGCATACTGACGAAAGTGAAAGTATGGCGAGATCCGTCGAACGCGGTGCTGAATACACTGATTACACTGCAGAGAGACAACCGTCTGTGACAGTAGACTATTTAATTGATGGACAAATTGTAAAAGCACTTGCGCCAGACGAAACCGATACGCTGAACATGGAAATTACAGCTGCATACGGTGTAGTGGAAGTGCTGTTAATTGATAATACGGAAGTGTTGTCGAAAGATACAGTCAGCAAGTCCTTTGAACCCGAATCTGATACATGTATTTCTGATATTTTGCTTTTGAAGGATGAATGTGATGAAAGGGAACGTTATCCTGCGCATGTTAAAGGAGAGGTTGACGCCTCAATTGCGCAAGGCGTCGTCGAAAGGCGCATTCACGAAAGTGAAAGTATGTCGAAATCCGCAGACAATCGAGCTGAATACAATGATTACACTACAGAGGAAGATCCGTCTGCGAAAGACGCGTATTTAATTACTGGTGACATTGGAGACGTACTTGAGCCTAAAGAAATTTGCACGCTGAAGCTGGAAACTTCGCCTGAGGAAGGTGTCGTGGAAGTTGTGCCATTTGAGGATACGGTAGTATTATCTACTGTTAAATTAAGCAAGGTGTTTGGACCCGAATCTGATACACGTCTTTCGGAAAATTTTCCCCTACAGGATAAATGTGATGAAACGGAACGTGATCCTGCGGAACTTCAAGTAGAGATAGAAGCTTCCATTGCGCAAAGCGTTGTCGAGCGGCATATTAACGAAATTGAAGGTATGTCGAAATCCGCTGAACTTAAAGCTGTATACCCTGAATACACTGCTGAGAGAGAACTGGCTGTTGCAGAAACGTATTTAATTACTGCAGAAATTGTAGAAACACTTGCGCTGGAAGAAACTGATACACTGAACCTGGAAACTACAAATCAGGAAGGTATATTGGAAGTGGTTTCACTTGAAGATACGGTAGTATTGTCAATAGAAGCAGTCAACAAGGCGTTTGAACCGGAATCTGTTACAAATGTTTCTGAAATTATGACCTTGCAGGATGAACGTGATGAAGAGATATGTAGCCCTGCGGTGCTGCAAGAAGTGATAGAAGCTTCCATAGCGCAAATCGTTGTCGAGCGGAACATTGACGAAAGTGAAAGTATATCAAAGTCCGACCAACATGTAGCTGAATACACTGATTACACTATCCTGGAAGAACCGTCTATGTCACAAGATTATTTAATAGATGCTGAAATTGTAGAAGCAATTGCTCCTAACGAAACTGCCGCTGAAGAAGGTTTAGTGGAAGGAGTGTTAGTTGACGACACGGAAGTATTGTCGAAAGATACTGTCAGCAAGTCGTTTGAACCCGAATCTGATACATGTATTTGTGAAATTTTGCCCTTGCAGGATGAATCTGAAGAAAGCAAACGTGAGCGTTTTGGGGTCGAAAGAGAGATAGAAGCCTCCATTGCGAAAGGCGTTGACTTGAGGCCCATTAACGAAAGTCAAATTATGTCGAAATACGCTGAAGACGGAGCTAAGTACACTGATTACACTGCAGAGGGAGATGCGTCTGTGACTGAAGCTTATTTAATTGCTGCTGATATTGTTGACGCACTTCCGCCGGAACAAACTGACAATCTGAACATGGAAACTGCGTCTAGTGAAGTTATAGTGGACGTGGTTTCACTTGAAGATGTCGTAGTTTTGTCGACAGATACGGTGAGCAAAACGTTTGAATCCGAATCTGATAGAATTATTTCTAAAATCAAGCCTTTGCCTGATGAGTGTTATGAAAAGAAACTTTATCCTGCGGAGCTTGT
>Ga0123353_10003291_pt1 | contig 20397 bp, 18 predicted proteins | sample TergutLab28metaG_3_FD_92763 | JGI IMG/M metagenome (GOLD analysis project Ga0123353, IMG submission 92763) | Labiotermes labralis P3 segment gut microbial communities from Petit-Saut dam, French Guiana - Lab288 P3 | ecosystem: Host-associated > Arthropoda: Insects > Digestive system > Gut ... | reverse complement strand
TTAAAGTGAAACTGTGCAGAAAGAAATTGTTTTAAACCAAGACCTTCCTGTATTCACAAATGACCGCCGTTTTGGAGACGTCTTTACAAGCAAAGCTATCTCTCATCATTTGCTGCATGCTTCCATGTTCGACCCACATAGCAGCCATACTTAATTACACATCCATACACGTGTGTAAATACATGTAGCATTCCACGTCTAACTTGCTTGTCAACACAGTGCATGAGAAAGTTACAGCTGAATGAATTGTTAAATACATGCATGCATATGTACATCATGTTATGAGTAGTTCTAAATGCCATCATGCAATACATGCAGCTCTTTGATGATGTGTATGTAAGACACATTTTCTTCACTATCATTGGTCTTAATCACACAGAATAGCTTATTGCATTGTGTCTTTGTTCCTCAAAATGCCAAACAATGTCCAAGACATCATCAATCCAAACCATCTTGTTATTTCACTCTTTATGAGCTGATGAATGCACAAGTATAAGCACTTCTTTTTCAATGCCATAATTTATGTTGAACTAATTTTAAGTTAAATTAAAGCCAGCAGAGTTACAGAAAATTTTCCAACTCCCATTCACTAGCTAAATGACACAATATGCAATGACAGAGCTGAATGAACAGGAAGGTCAGAGTGTGGGATCAGGGAATGTCACATAATGCAATATTTATGGTTGGCTACAATTTGAAGGAGGTAAGCACGTCAGAGATTCTAAAATGCAGACTTTCAATCTGAGACAAGTAAGTGGCACAGAGAATGGGTTATTGGTACCTTAATGGACCATCAGCTAAAAATACCTTCAGAAACAAAACTGCAGGACAGTGGGGGTGAAAGGTTATGCAAAAAATTCCACATTTAATGTAGGCAAGACTAAGGAGCCAGAAGAAACTACTCAATTTGTGTGAGATTTTCCCTGTATGTACGTAACATTAAGAAATGGAAAGTTCTGGTAATTTTGCACACAACAATGAATTTCTGATTGTAGCCATACTTACTCCATTATGTTTACTGTAGCCACTATTTTAATTTCTTTTCCCACGAATATTGCTGTGACAAATTTGATAAGCATTGTAAGTATCAAAGAGAAAATTTAAAATAGTTAATATAAATTAACAAACATTATGGTAAAAATGTTTTACAAATAATACACAACTATAAATCTTTACGTCTTGCTTACCTTGAATTGGTTGCACTTTCACATCAAATTCAGATGTAGTAATCAGTCTTCCTTTTACAACTAGAGGTTTGTTTGCCATAGATGATAAATATGTGACATACAGCTCCAGAATATCTGCTAACATAATAAACATTTAAAATTGTTAACAGGAATATTAATAAGTACTGGAATTACTATTAATTAATGTCAGGAATGAAAGTAAGGTCTTATTCAGAGATACAAAACTCCTCAGAAACACTGACAAGAAAATTGTTGGAATAAACAGTTGTAACATGAGAGACAAAATCAAAACTATGTGTTTGTTAGTTCACTGTGTCTTATTTAAAAATGCACATTTTGTGACATGGCAACCACACTGAAATGACCAAAAATCTAAGACCACTTGTTAAACAATGAGTAAGCAGTTACAATGCAGTCATTTTAAAAATGCAATTTAGTAGGAAACATTTAATTTCATAGTAAGAAACAGTTAAATAAGAACTGATCCTGTGTTCACTGCTAAAATACACTAGAATGTAGCTTGATAGTACCATCAAATTGGCCTATGATTTACATGACTCTTTGATTAGAATTACCTCTAGATCACCTCCATAAGTCTAACTAAACTGTAGGGGAACATCCTAGCAAAAATTATTTCTCATTTTGTTGATTCCAGAACTTTATGATTAATAATATCAACTCCTGATGTCATTTCATACTGACAGAACAATGGAAGACACAGTCAAGTCACATTCTACTTCACAACATTATTCCAATGCCTGCCTGAACTTACTTACTTACTCCATGAGAGTCCTTCTTAAGAAGCTAACCAGTTCTCAGGTAGTCAAGAAACTCTCAACACTTTATGGAACCCAAGAGTTCATTACCTTGTTACAAGAGCCTGCCACCTGTCCCTATCCTGAGCCAGATCAATCCAGTCCATGCTCCCTCATCCCACTTCCTGAAGATCCATCATAAAATTATCCTCCAATCTACTTCTGGGTCTTCCCAGTTACCTGCCTGGACAGAGTACACAAAACTATGGAAACTGTCTTTCATAACAGCCAGTCCACAGCCTTTAATAATTTACCATTCTTTCTATATGATAATCTGCTCATCCCCCCACCCCCCTCTGCTGAGAAGATTAATTAAAAGTATAAAGAAATAACATCTGTAAAGTACCAAGGTCTACTAATCTGAGTCTGTGTTGATCTCAGTTGCAGAAGACTGTTTGTGTTGTGTTGTGCATGATAGCAAATGTTACATATGTGCTCATTATCTACATACTCATTGAACCTTCTGGAATGTCTAAAATTCCTTCAGGAATCAACTGCTCTTTGGTATGTACAGCTCTTGTTTCTTTCTTCAGTTGAAGAATGGGTTCATTCAGTCTGCATATGGATGATGTGGAATGAAATGTATTTTCACTTGCCATTATACTTTGTTGTGGTGGCACCAAAACTTCCTTCAACTAAAAAGAAAGAAGAGAATTATTTAGTGGATTCTACCCATGAATATTATTATGCTGTATGCCATGCTAAGGAAACCAACAAGAGGAAATCCCCCCCACAGTTATAAACAACATTACAGAAAAAATTTCTACTTCCACCATCTGAATTACCGGAGAAAGATTTTTCCAAAACTTCATAATTTTACTGAGCCAAATACAGTGAAAAGTCATTTAAGTTTGCAACCTCCCTATATTAAAATCAGTAACAAATATATGGAGCTGCAGAGAAATTCAACCAGATGCAGAACTGCAGTAAATTCCATTACACCAACAATGAATCTTTTCTGCGTCTGATATTGTACAAAGATACATAAAATATGAAAGCATTTACAACAAACAATAATATAGTGCAGTCTATTTAGACATCTGTGGTTAATGCAGTCTATTTAGACATCTGTGGTTAATGATACCTGCCTAACAGTAAGAATATACTTGGCTCAATCCTGACTGCAATAGGCATGAATGTGGAACACTGACTGTAGTCCATACATGTACCTAGCAGTGAGATAGTTAAACATAGAAAATGACAATAGTCAGAATACTCTCCAATTTATACCAGTCAATGCTATACAGGCTGCAATACTAAGAGTGTCATTACATAAACCATACATAAAAATAAATATCATCATGGTGTCTATGGGTCTAATACATAAGGACAAGGGACAATATGAAGGAAAACAGTAACAATGTGTGTGTGTGTGTGTGTAAATACAGACCTTTTTATTCGACAAAGAGACTAAGAGAGAATGGTACATGTGAGCTCTATCTAGCAGGTCCACATCTTCACAGTTAGCCTTGAAATGTACTAATACGTCACAAAGCTCTGTAACAAAAACTTGGAATGATTCTTAAGCATGAAAAAAAGGACCCAAAACTCGTGGATGGGAGGTGGGGAGAAGTATGTATAATCCAGAGAGTTCAAGAAGCACACCCATGGTTTAGTAACACAATACTGAACGCAACAGGTAGAGGGTAGTGAAAATGGGAATAGTGAAAACAAAAAAGACTGCACAGAACATCAAGTTTGACAAGTAAATCAGTCAAATGCAACAATCCATAGGTTTTAGTGTGAAGAGAAGAAATTCACAATCAAAAAATGGGAGAGGCATACAATAACAGTTATGAATCAGTACAACTCAAAATGGATGCAATTCACAGTCCAGCAAATGTCATGGAAATATGTACACTCAGTCCACACCCTTATCAACAATTCTGGTGTCAACTGCCATGACTGTCACTGGGTTTCTGTGTCATGAGCCTTTCAAAGTGTAAACCTGTTTAACAAAGACACACTTCTTTATACAATCCCACAGGAAAATACCAAGCAGCATTAGTCAGCCTTTCTTTAACACCATGGATTGGGCCCATAAATTCCTGTCCATTAAAGTTTCTCTTATGGCTTATACCGACACAATAAACACTGAAAATACACACAGCATCACACCCACACTAATATTCAACAAGTGTGGTGATGTCAATACTTAACTTCTCTGCAGACTTACAGTATTACATAAAATGTACATAAATGATCTTTACAATTTTAAACTGTACTTAAAACAATTTCAGGTACAGTTAAAACATACCTTCCAAGGAAGAATATTCTCAAGAAGTTTGAATTTGTTAACTAGTATGCAGTCTACTGTCCATTCTGGCTGCTAGCAGAGCCACATTCACCAGTACAACAAAATGACATCCAAACCAGGAAAAAAGGTATTTTTGTGTGTTACTTTTCATGAAACAAAAGATACCTTGACAATGCAATAATGTACTTGGCATAAGTACAGGAAAATGTTTCAAGATAAACCATCATTTCATTAATGTCAGGCAGTTTAATATGGCCCCTATGATTGCCATATCTTACATCCCTCCATGGCTGACAATACATGGATTGGAGAGGCTTGTGAAGAAGCTTATCATGATATTATCTTAAAAGTGTGGCAGGAGGCTTAATATTGATTTGACATTGAATGAACCAATCATGGCACAATATATTTCATTAGTTTTTCATACCATTTCCTGGGGTGATCTTTCAAATGGTCTGAATTTCTTAAGTGTGCCTTAAACATGCTGTAAATAATACAAGATCAGAGTCACAAAGATCATTTACAGATATTCTGTATGTTTTCTTCCAGCCCCAGAGTTCTGTTGCAGACAACTTGTATATAACATAGATAGAATCTTTGTGCTTCTGCATATTCACTGGTATAATGCATCCTATGGTGTAAGAAGTTTGTGTTAATCCTAAGACCATACATATTTCCAAATGCCTACATCATGGATTGTACAGAGCAATGATCATTCTTTTGCTCACCATAGAAAAACTCAACAGTATCATAGCTTCTCATCAGCTTGTAGCATAAAGACAGAATTTTGTGACCAAGTGCCCAGCTTACTAATCCACATACCTCCTCACAAACAACACACCTTTTCAAATAGTTTAATATTGCCTGCAACAAAAACAATTCACAGTAATATCAATCACAAGAATGAAAGAAAATAACAGAATAGAATGAGGAAAAGTAATTCATTGCTTTCATTACCATATTTTTCACACAAAAACTCCTAATGACTTCTTACTGAGATACCACTGGAGTTGGAATAGAAATCAAGATATCTGCTGGAATACTGTGATGCTTGTTCTAGAGATACCTAGTTTGAAACTTGAGGATGGATGGAAACCCTAGCAAATGCCTCCCTCAGAAACCCCAAATGAACACAGGAAAATATAATTCAACATAAATCTGTAAGCTTGATCTTTGCTGCTTGCTACTTCAACAAGGTAGATATTGGTATACCTAAAAACACCAGTCCAGGCACAATGTCATTTACTTCCACTTGTAAAGCAAGACTATTAACTTATGCTGGCAGACATAGTAGTAACCAAGTATTACACCCAGACACAATTCCATTCAACTATAATTACTTTCCAGATGCCAAGCTTGCAGATTGATACATGTTACTACATCCAAAAAAACAGACAAAAATTTGCTTCCCGCTCACCATCAACCCATATTCATAATTCACTGTAATCTGCCACATGGTAAGTGGCTGTGAATAATTTACCATACAGCATTGATACACAACATAAAGTAACCGCAATACAACTAACCACATCAAAGAGTGTGCAAGACTGAACTACAAGGGTTCCATTCATTTGTTTTAGTGCACAGCTTTACCTTTGGTTGACAGATACTTAAATCCTGTGTAACTGCTGTCAGAAAGATATCCAGAACAAAGTGGAATGTAGAAAGCATGGCTGTGCTGTCATGCTGAGTAAATGCCATTACCAGTGATGAAAGAAGACCAGATGGAACAGATGATTTAGGTAAAACATCTTGCACACACTGAGTGAAATTCAGGACAAATGGAGCAAATGATACATCCTCTACAGTTACAACCACAAGTATCCTGAAACACCAGCAACATTCCAGTTCAGTATTAGATACTGGAGTGAAGGTAGTCATCCCCACCATGTTTTGCTCATTTGCACTGGAATCCTACACAATACAATATGAAACTGTAAATTTGGGAACATGGTTGTTAGAATGTAAGCTGGATTAAACTGGCTCAGGACGAGATCCAATGGCAAAGTTCTACATTAATAATGAAGAACCTTCAGTTTCTCCAATGAGAAATTTCTGTATCAGCTAAATGACTATCAAAGGTTTAAGTAACGAATATTATGTTTCTTGCAACGTACATTGTAATAGAATTATATGATATTAACCAACAAAATTCACCTTTTCTAAATTAATATATTAATGTATGATGATCTGAACCTAAGGGTTGTTTTACCCGCATGTGGTTAACACACTCCTCTACCTACTAAACTGCCTAACCTGATGCATGTAAAACATACTATACCATACCTAAATGTAAAACCGTCTTCCAGAAGATAAACCCTCGGGTTTTAAACATGTAGAATATCATAAATTAAAGTATTAATTTGAAAAAGGTGCATTTTGTTGGTTTACACCATATAAGGTTTAAATACCCTTTTTCCCATTTTATCTAAACCTCTTGGTCTTAAAAATTCAAAGATCATGATGTATGTTACATCACACCTGAAAGTTCTGAAACTTCTATAGTATTGTGTTAAATACTTCAGTAAATACATGTAGGTTCTTGGATTTCAGCACAATTTAGATTGTAAAACATGAGTGAACCCTTAACTTGAAGGTAGATAAAATTTCAAACAGACTGCAAAATGCTAAAGAATGAGGATATTATCTTACTGTAAGCCGTTAAATGTCAAAAATAATACAGAACAGCAGTGAAGAAATAGAACATTATGTTTACACTCTTAAGGTTTGTTTCATAACAGTGTTGTCGTTCTCTAAAACACCATCTACGGCAATTACATTGCTCTCTATACTTTTACATTTTCACAAAAATGACAAACTAAATCTGTGGTTTTAAAATCTGGAAGTTTAAATCCATTAAAGAAGCTCCCATTATAACAACCCACTTACTCCTGCCCATTCCATCATGGTGTATGCAAAAAGATCTATTTTAATATCAGCAATCCTGCTCTGTCTGTTTTTCTACCAAATGAATACTTCCCTCCCATACTCAATCCCTCTCTTTCCATCTTTCTGATCTGATAATGACAGCCAATAAATTGCTCCAACCAAGTGGTAAAATTTGGTTTGAAAATAAAGGCATCTATTAAGTACACATAAATGATACTGCTGTGAGAAATACTACAAACACAGTGATGGCACATAACTTGGTATTTATGTCTAATGTCTTTTTATTAATGGAAACAAAAGTAGCAGCACTGTAGCACAGAGATCACTCAACTCTATCAGTTAATTTATAAGAGTAATTCCTACTTCTGCTCATGTCTGTATGTACACAGAAGATTTAAAGAGGTAAAGCTATCCCTATACAGACATGGACAGGCCCTTTGACTCTCAGGAGGTTGAGGTTCCCAGAACTCTAAGTAACCAGTACATGAAGGTGGTCAGCCATATGCACTGGCTGCATTCACCCCCCAAGAGAAGCCCCTGGTACTCATTTCTGTCAGAGGCTGAGTTGACCCTAGAGCCACAATGCAGCCAGAAGGACTAAGTCAATGAAAAATCCCAATGACCCCATTAGGAATTGAACCCGTGATGTTCCAGTTTATATTAGAGTGCCTCAGCCAACTAGGCCACCACATACCCCACACAGAATATTGAACTTCCCAGAATTTTTGCCTTTGCCTAACTCTATGTTTACAATAACTGTCCTTCTTTAATACACTGAATAAATTCTGTTATAAGATTATTTATACCATTCATTATATTAATATACATACCTTTGCACTTCAGTTGACAAACCCAAATTGTGATGGTCACATAAAAATGTGTACAAGGCTTTTACTAGTGCTGATTTTAGTTTGGTGGATGATTTACATTTCAATTGTTTCTGTAAGGCAGATAATGACTGCAGAAGTACAGCCGAGGACCCTGAAAGAAAGCCCGAGAGGGTGAAATTTCAAACATTATATAAATGTGATGCTCAATTTTAAAACGGTGCGGCATCGTTGTTGTGTTTGTAAAATATGTATTCTTTTATTATGATGCCCTGTCTTTCTAGTCACGAAAATGGCAGTTACTGTGCAACCCAAAATTTATGATGGTACAATCCATAAGGAAAGCAAATACACAGTTCACAACAAAAAAGCCAGAGATGTGTACTTTACATTTCTTTACTTCAACTGATATCTACTTACATATATATACATATACACGCACTTAAGTGGGTCATAAAGACAGTAGGATGTGGAACAAGCCATAGATACACAAATACACAAACATACAGTGTAAAATACTACAAACATTTTACAAAAACAATATTATAAATCATCCATGCACATAAAAAATTCATCTACAGATGAAGAGCAGTGTGTATATAGCTATTTTCTTCAGGCTGATTTAAATTTTGAATTGTCATTCTTGAGGATTGCCACATTAGGTGGTAAACTGTTGAAAATTTGTATGCTAGCATAGAATGTACTTTTTTGAAAACAAGATAGGTTGGCATTTGGTCTAAGAAGATTCTGCTTATTCCTTGTATTAATATTGTTATTTCTTTGGGTTTTACAATATAGAATATAATGTGCTTTTGGATCATTTCTGTTCTTAGTAAAGGCATACAGACTTCTTTTGTGTTTGCAAGATATTTTTATTCCTTGCATACTTATTCTTGTTTTTTATACTTTTGTATTTAACTGGAAACTAGCTTGGAAAATGTTCAAGAAAGTGCATACAAATGAGTTAAACATATGGTTATGATCTTTATATTCCCAGAATTCTTTTCTTAGTAGAGTCTTGAAAGTTCATGATTGTTGAACTGTCTATTAATCTGCTTCTCTGTTTTAAAGGAAATTTGTTTATTGTTGAACATATATATTTAATTGTGAGAATTTGAGCATCATGGTCTAAGAGGCCATGTATTATGGGGAATATACAAGATTATTTTATTTTACTGTTATCCACAAATTATATTACCAATGGCAGTACTTGAGTTATTATGAATTCTTGTCACAAAATTAACTGTGTGTGACAGAATGTATGTTGTTAATAATGATGCTAGTTTTTTTTAGTTGCTTTCAAAGAGAAAATCTGTGTTTATGTCTCTGCAAATTAAAAATTCTGCTTCAGGTTTCTACTGATGTTTCAAAGCATCACCTAGTCTCTTTAAATTTATTAAAATCTCCTGTAGGCGCTATGTATTATTACTTTAGATGATTTAGTCTCTAGTTCAACAGCACAAATTTCCAAAATCTTTTCTTTACAGTTATGTGAAATATTAATGTTGCTGCAATACAGGTCTTTACGATGTAACAATCAAATTACCTTTCTTATTTTTCAGGACAGAACTTAACAGTTTCAATTTTCTGAGATGTGTTTCTGGCCCATCAAAGTTACCAGGCAAGAAACAGCTAACATTTGGTATATTAGCTGTTGTTTCAGGTCTCCTAACAAGATAATCACTGAGCCAGTCCAAGTAGAGAAGACGTATAGGAGCTGACAAAGATGGATGGCTTGAATTTAGGAGCAACTGCTGTAAAAGTCGTTTTCTATCATCTTCCTGAAAAATTAAACTTCCTAGATGTTTCTGAAACAGAACATAGAACCAAATTAAATCACAAAAGACATTAAATAAGACTACATTTATATCATAGTTCCATTTATTATTATTATAAAATCAAATTCAGTGTACTGCAAAGTGATTTATGAAATTCCCACCTAAATACCAATGACATAAATTGTAAATGGGAAAAACACTTCAATAATTTTACATTGTTTAAACGAACAGAAAATTTTAAAATGTGAGCAGTGGAATAAAATAAAAAGTAACAGAGCCTTTTATGTATAATGGCCAGTACAAGTATCATTTTCATTAGATGGGTGGATTTTTACAGCTGATTATTTAATAGAATTTCAGGTGCACCATTTGAACGCAGCAAACAATTAACAACCTACCTCAAGCAGGAAAACAACATGGGCAGCCAGTGTGCTGTATGTACTTGAAAAATGTAGTACCACGGGCTTTAAAACTTGGGCAGATGCTTGTATATCTGGATTGTGTAGCATCATGCCAATAATCTGCATTGCTATCCAGGCTGCACCTTCAGTTGAACATAGTGGTAAATGATCTACTAAGAAAGACACCATCTAAATAAGGGAAAAACATAGTAAATTACACAAATAAAACAAGTTTAAAAGTACTTTCAAATGGTTAGGACTGAAAAGGGTTAAATATTTCATGTTTTAAGATATGAAAAGAAATGCATGCAGTGTAATACAAGGGAAAATGAGAAGGTTGATCACTGACTGAAATCATCTAATTCAAGATACCTCTTTTAAATCTGGATATCCTATAGCAGCCATGTCACCTTCTTGTGTTAAGAAACTGGATTTCTGCTGAGCATTAGGATATTTACCCCAACTGAAATCAATGAACCTCATCATAAAACTTAAAAACAAACACAAAATTTGTAATCAGATAACAACAGCATTATTCAGTTTACTTACAGAGAAGTTTCCTTTATTTTGTCAGCTAAGGAATGATTGATGGTGAGGGCTAGAAGCAACATGTACCACTGATGTGCTATTGATGTTTCTGCTAATGCTGCTGTATACAGACTATCAACACATTCCTTCAGGATTTGCTGCCAAGTACCATAAATTACATCACTCATGAAAATTAAATACACTGGAGAATAACACAACCCTGAGATGCCTGTATTTCAGAGGTGCAAGGAATAGGTTGCATAGTATAAACACTCTCATATGTTAATTCCAACTCCACATCAGACAGTGCACACCTATTTGCATACCTACTGATAGCCAACAGACATCATATAATCATTAGATAAGTAGAGGAGGAAATGTTACTATACCGTTAAAGTAGAATAAAGTCATTGTATGCACATGCAATAAATTAGGTATGGAGAAATGCCAGTGCCAAAACTAGGTGTAATTTAGTTTTAAAATGAATTTATAAGTTTTGACTATATTTGTTTAAAGCACTTTTTGTGAAAACAAGAGTATGAATTGGGTGAGAAAAGAAATGTAACAAATTTAAATGATGACCACACAAACCACAAAACCACTGGTTCCTCATATCACACTTTCAGAGAGAGTAGAGAATAGGTTGTTATACTTGCAGGGAAACAGATTTCCATTTCAGTAAGGCACCTGGCAGCTACTGAACGAACGTGGATATTGTTCATGTTATTTGTCTGATTCATCAAACTGAAGAGGAACTCAATATGCTCTGTAAACAAGACTGCTATTTCTTCTGCATTCACCTGTAAAATGGACATTCCTTGCATAAAAATTATATTCATTAATTTATACCTGAATCATGGATTCATATGCTGTACTATTTGAAAAACGGAGTGATATCATCATCAAATTCATCTTTCACAGTATTAGGATTAATACTGCTGTTACAAGTATTAAAAAACATGACCTTTACCTCTTTCTACACTCAATCATGAGCATGGGAATACTATACACCACCTTCACATTTAACTAAGAAAGGCCAAATTGCTTTGATTAAAATCTGAATTTATTAAATCAAGAAATTAATTTCAGTTGAAATTACTTTGAACCTTTATTGATAAAGAGATTTTCTACCTTGATCTCAGCAACATACGAAAATAAATTATTCTATCTGCTCAGTGACACTTATTAGCTTAAAATGGGGGAAGCCATAGCTTGGAAGGATCAAAGTTTAAATGTCATAATAACTAGAAAATTTGTCACTGTGAAAGTTTATTCCACTTGACTGTACTATGATCACGCATACATACAGTGCTGATAGAAGTCAAAGAGGGAAAGATTTGTACCACAGTAGTTCCTATAGGTTTCAGAACAACTGAGTATCTTCTTTTCTCAAAATATTTGTTTAATTACTGTACCTACTTTTTAATCACTCTGTATACGAGCAAAAACATACATACAGTGAAGGACATAAATGAAGACTTCTGGCTTAAAATTTTTGAAAGGTGATATTTCTTCTAGTAGAAATATTTCTTATATTGTGGCTGTTTCTAAAGGAACACTACAAGCAAAGTATGTGCAAACAGAAACACAAATAAATACATATTAGAAGTGCATCAATTAAAATCAAAATGAACAGCATGGATTTGAGTCCTTGAGAAGGGATCATTGTAAAAGGTTTTCATATACAGAAAAGAGTTATTTGATTGATTTATGGTGTAAATACTCATGATTCATGTATGCATATTTTTATGGAATACAGAATCTAACTGTGGATTTGCTTTATGTCTTGGAGGTGTTAAGTTTTATAAAAAAATTCAAAGGGAATTTAAAACATAATTTTTATATTCATGGCTAAAACGCAAGAGGCAATACTGATTTAGATACACAAAGTTGTAATACAACTTTATTGCAGAAAAGGTTTGCAAATATGGGTACTAAGTTATACAACAGTTTGGCAGAGAGAATAAAAACAATAAATGATTTTAAAAGTTTTAAAAAATATGTAAAATTTTTAGTCTTAAATAATTCATGGTGCAGTTTTATAGATCTTAGTATTGGTGACATGAGTTTGTATTTAATTGTAATTTGTATCAGTTATACAATGCATTCTATTACCTTCTATTAGCGCACTATTTTTATATTGTTCATTTTTTACTTAATTTTGTATACTACTTTCTATATGGTGTCTTACTGTTATTGGCAAGTCTAATGTTACTATGTAACTATATGGATGAACAACAACAACAACAACAACAACAACAACAACAACAACAACAATCTCAAAGGTTCTCACATGTTCAATGGAACCTGTACGTCTCAATCAAAGTTGGACTGAAAGCAATTAATCTGCCAACCAGCACCACAAAATGTATACCTTTCAGAGCTTCTGTAAATATACTGTATGTGCATCTTAATATGGGCACATTACCACTGCATTCCAATATTCTCTAACTACGACGGTTACTAATAACATCTGTCTACTGTATGTCCTCCTTACCTTCTCAAATGCTTGCAGCAAAATAGCTGTCATGGATAAAATACACTGGCCTTGCAGCAGTGAATTATTTTCTGTTGCACAGTCTTGGAAAACATTCTAAAACATTAGAAAACATTTATTATTATTTACAAGAATAATACAGTAAAAATTCCATGTACATAAGCATAACTTGGGGGGTGCAAATGCACCTAAAATATTTTTTTTTTGTCTAAGAATTTTTTTTTGTTACTAAGTTGAAGCAATTTCATTCTGTACTTGGTATGTACTGTTAGAGATGTTAAATGCTTAATGAAGGGCATCTCATTCATACAAATTCAAGTAATATTCATGTGTCTAAGTTTCATATATCTGACCATTTTACCAAAGATGACCACCCCCTACCCCACACCCAAAAAAAGTGCACACTCACACATACACACACATACACACGCGCGCACACAGGGATAGCATTGTTTTGATGCAACATAATAGGGTACTATAGAGTTCTACAAGCAAAATTATTCTCCAACTGGCTGGTGAACTCTGGAATTCTATTGGGACTTTCCTGGAATTCCACAAATAAATGTCATGCAGATGTCATTAGTATCACATTAATGTAGTAATTTCATGCATCAGGGCTCTTGGGCAGCTCATAGTTACTCAACTAGCCGAGAAATTTCCTACTATTTATGGAACTTTTTCACTGCGGTGCTGCATAATCCTATCCTGAGAGAGACAAATCCAGGGCAAATCAACAGCCTATTTCTTTATCCCACATCACACAGAAATAACAGATTTATATCTATTACTAATACAAGCAGATGGTCAGATTCCAACTCGGGGGGAAATGGTACTTGATTTCAAAAAATGTGACTTCAGGCCAGCTGGACCACCCATATGCACCTTCATGTATGGCACATGGCTGACAAAGAATCATAAGCACTTTAAAGAATCCACACAAGCCCAAGGGCTTTTTCAATATCCCTAAACATACCAGTTTAAAAAGAGGTGTGATACACCCAAACCCAAAGCAAGAAAACTACTGCTAGCTGACTGTCCACAGTTGCTTGTTTTGCACACCTTTGCAGTTGATATGGGACATTCTGTTGTGATGTAAACACAAGATTAGAAAAATTAAAACAATGTCAATCACAACTTTGTCATGCTGTTATCACTTTAGACCTCAACTGTGTATTACGATATAATCTTCGCATTATACAAAAAACAGCTTTCTTTGAGTACTTTGTACTGCCCGATGATGGCTTGGTAGAAGTAGCTGAACAGCACAGTATCTTACATCATGACAATAACAGTATAAGAAAGTTATGACTGACACTGTTTTAACGTTCCTAATCTTACTTTTTCAGTTACCCTCCACAGGTGACTATTTCCATAAATCAGAAAAGATAAGAAAGGAAGCATTCAAGGTCGATATCAAGTTACTATCCTGGAAATTATCTCTAAGGACACAGGAAAACCACAATACTCAGGAACTGAGTGACAAGAAGAAGAATAAATAAATATATTTGTATCTGTAATAAATGGTAGGCTACAAAAAATTATCATATTTGTGTGTGTGTGTGTGTGTGTGTGTGAGAGAGCAAGATGCATTATAAAGAATGTGTCCTATTCCATTTCATGCCTATATGGTAGCATGGTTCCCAGGCTTCCTAAGAAAAAAATGGCAAATAATATATTATGTACACATGTCATGTGCATTTTGTAGCTTACCTGCTATTACAGATGGAAATATTAATAACTGTTGCATAGTTTGTATTTAATTTTCCACTTTTAGGTGAGACATCCCCATTGTGTTTGACTGTATTTTACTTATATTTTATAATCAATTTTCCATGTGATTGTAAACACTGTCATTAGTAATATAAAAGCAAATTCATAATTTGTAGCAATTATTTATGGTTACACATGTGACAGCATTCAATTGAAAGAAAGCATCAGACCCAAGATTTAGTAAGGTAACAAACAAATTAAAGAAACTATAGTTTTAAAGCTTGATGAAGCAACTGAAAAAGGAACTGAAAAAGGAAGCAGCAAAAAATGGGATTAGCATATACTTGCCAGAGTCAACAATTGAAGTAAGACAAGTGAGATAATTAAAAAATGTAACAGTACAAGAAAGACACACTTCCTTAATAAAATCTATATGGAAAGATTTTACATGTATATTACACCAAAAATAGACACAAGTGATGTAATGGGGATATACTGAATAATGTACAACAGATGATAGAAGTAGGATAACATGGCAGAAGAGTTAATTCTCATAAATTGAAAGCATTATCGTTTGTACACTCCACCTGTTCAAAGATCAGCCTGAAGATGGTCCTAAAATTGGGCCGAAATATAAAGCTGTAATTATAATCTAATATAATTTAATAAAATATAAAGCTGTATACGACTATATTATATATATTTTATATTATATTTTAGCTTATGGCAGAAGAGAGAAATCTGGAAATTAATGGAGAGTTTGAGATGATCTGCCAGAGAAATCTAAACATACAGTACACAGTACAAACTAGTACGTAATAAATGGCTGGGCATACAAATACCTAGGCATAAAAAAGGTCTAGCACATACAAAATATTAAACAGTACAAATGTAACTGATACATAAGCAAAACATGCTGGAAAATAGCTATTTAAAACAATATGCAGGCAGTTAGTAAGACATGACCTTATGTCACGGTAATGCAGAAATAGAAACATAGATACAGACAGATACTCTTGTACATTAAGAGACTAGAATTAATACACACATGAAGAACCCAGATACTGCAAGAACTAAGTGTTACGCAGACACAGATAAATCTATATCAAAACACAACTAAATGAATTTCAATTAAAAACAAAAAATAATCAAAAGGACATCTCAGTATTTCAGTAGCTGACCGACATCCAAAAGTACCAGACTTTTAAGGTAAATTTAAATCAGAAAGTGATGCTAATAGGCAATCCTGTTATACCACACGTGAAGGGCCTGTGCCATTATGCGCTGGCCTGTGCTTTGTAAATTCACTTTTCCTCACTGGTACATGTCACTGGGTATAAAGATAAAGCAGCATCTAAAAAACATTTTTACATTTTATTACAAGTAATATGTTGTAAACCAGAACATTCTTAACATATTATTTAACAATCAATAATAGAGAAGGGGGATATCACATAAGCCAAGGGTGGAAGAATATCACCCATGTATCCAAACAGCAGACATTTTGTCACAGCAATATTGAAAATGTGGACTCCTTGCAAAGGCCAGTGACAGCTGCACAAATTCTCTGCCACTTCTAGACCCTCCATATTCCTTCAACTCATTATTCAATTCAATTAAACTGATTACTATTAATGTGCTAGTTTAACAGCGCAGGGAAGATTATGATACTAGCATCAAGTACACAAAATTAACAGAACTAATGCACAAAACACACTTACCAGCACCGGGCCAATTTTAGTAGTACAAAATATACAAATTTAACAGAATCTAATATATAAAACACACTTGCAGGTTAGATTTACTACAGGATCTAGGTTAGACAGTTTCTGAATTATGTAGTAAAAGTATCAGGCACTAGCCAATCACACTAATTGGGAACAAACGTCCATTGAATATATTCATATTACTGCCGATGGCATTTGTTGCCTAAGCACATCTAGCAGAAGGGCAATTACAACATTACACAAACTAAAGCCTTCAGAATTTCAATTTGAGATGCGCAGACCAAGCGTTTCCAAAAGGGTAGAACAATATTTTGAACCACTGAAAACATTCATTACAAAAAAGGACTAGATAACACCTCTGAGCACTTTAGGTGTGTAATTTCAAGCAATTTAAAAAAGCAATTTAAAACATTACCATAGCTATAATCTAGGTGACTATAAAAACGACGATGACAAAGAGATACAAACTTCTGCAGGATGCGCACCACCTTACAAGCATCCAAAGAAGTGATAGATTTCCACACAACTGAGGCATATTCCAACTTGGGTCTGACTAAAGTGTTGTATAGCAACAGAAGGCTGTGCAGTAATGAGAAGGATAATGTCACAGCCCAAATCAACTCCAATGGTTCAATAGCCTGAGAGAAAATGTCACCTCCCTACTGATGAAACTGAAACTTTGTGTCTGTACACACTACCAGGTCCCCGATACACTCTGCGTGTGTGACAGAAGATTCACACAGTTTGTAATCAAAACCATGCCAGTTTGTTTTTCTACAAAAAGAAATGATTCTGGTTTTGTTGCTAATCAGTTTCATGTAGTCTGAAGTACAATGAACATTACTTGAACATTATTTATATCTGACTGGAGTAACCAACTGTCATATGGGGATTTTATTTCTTGATATATTTTGACATCGTTGGCAAAGAGAAGGCGATTTGAATGCTTGACTGTGCTACACAAATTGTTTATGAAAACACTGAACAGAAGTGGTCCCAGAACTGACCCTTGGGGCACTCTGGATAACACTTCATACAGCAGTGGAAGTGTGCCCTGACAGCAAAGTTCTTGTAATGGTCTTGTAACTATGCAACTAAGCAACATACAGAGAAGATAGTCCAAAATCATCAAGTTTATGAAGAAGCAAGGCATACAGAACTAGATCAAAAGTGTTGCTAAAACTGAAATAAATGGCATCATCCTTATGCTGGGAATGAACCAGGGGAGTAATAAAGTCAGGATAAGCAGCAAGATTTGTAAAAGGAGATTTAGATTTGATGAATCCATGCTGACGGGATTAAATTTGTACTTCAAGTGGTGTGAAACCTGCTAATGTATGATAATTTCAAATATTTTGGGAAAATTGTTGAGGACAGATCTGTAATTATTCACTAAGGCAGTCTTCCCTTTCTGTGTAAACGGGAACAAGGGCAGCTTGCTTCCAGAGGGTTGGGAGAATTTGCTGTTATAAGCTGAGATTGAAAATAAATTTAAGAACAGGTATTAAAATATCAGAACAACCCTTCATAATAAATACAGTAATGCCATCAAGCCCAACAGATTCTGATGGGCGCGCCTTTTAGCCTTGAGAACATCTAAGTCAAAGATAGATACTATAGGTAGGGAATCAGATGACCAAAAATTGGTAAAAAAAAGTCACGCATGCAGTGGTTGTTGCAGACACTCTTAAAGTATGTAGCTAAAGCCTCTGCAACTGAACATGGCTGTCAGACGGTTTCCATAAATCTCAAGTTTCATGGAATCATTGTTGTTTTTCCTGAAAGAAGACACATACTTCCAAAAATGCACTGGATTTGTCTTGAGGTTATTACCAGTACTTTTAAGCCAGTTGAGTTTATTGGACTCCCTATGGTTGCTTTGACAAGCCTACAATGAGGAAAATTTGTCAGAAAAGAAATTAGACCTACATACCTTAAAATGCCTGTAGAAGTAATTTTTTCTCTTCATGTAATATTTTAAATTCTCAGAAAATCATACAGGAAATTTACACTTCTTAATACACACAGTAGGGACAGCTGTTTAAAATGGCAGATTATAGCAACAATCAGTCTGTCAACAGAGGTCTCATTATAGACAGAAGATCAATCATACGTGGCAAGAGGTCTGTATAACAATAAGTAGTCACCAGAAGAGTGCTTTCTGAAAGAAACATTAGATGAATGATTTGATTTTCTAACAGATACCTGCATTTCAGTGACATAAGGAGGGTGGTAAGTATCAGAGGACACAAACATATGTACAGCATGGTTAATAGAAAGATCAGTGAAATAAAAAAAACAAGTTCAAGCAAGCTGCCACTGCTGTGGGAATAATTTTACTTAGATAAGCCGAGTAAACACGTGGAGAAAAAAATGGATCATATTGTTGTAGTATTGAGAAATGGCAGGAAACAGTTCAAGTTTCCCTTTGAATAAAGGCAGAATGAAGTCTCCCAGCAGTAGGACACAAAAGTTATAGGCGTCCAATACATGCTCTAGGTAGACAAAATACCGCTTAAATGTGTCCACAGTTGTGTCAGGCGCAAAACAGTGGTTGCTGATAAGTAAATTAAAGCCATCAAAAGAAAGTAATTCAACCCCCACACATATCTCAGCCAGCTCCTGGTAGTTCTATGTGTAATGAATGAGACACTGTCAGATACGGCAATTAAGGTACCCCTGCCACGTTTTTTCTAGGCAATCATCCTATCAGCTCTGTAAACTAGGTATAGGTCAGGCAAGAAATTGCAATTGAAGCACGAGTTGACTACCTCTCACTCCTATCCTCATTTGTCCTTGACCACAGGACATCTCACCACCACCTTCCATCTGCTCATCCTGTATCAAAAAGATAAAATGTATGGGACTTTGAAAGCAACTGGTTATATGCATTCATAATGCACCAATCCTATTGGGTCACAGCCAGCATTAGCTCACCCATCACCCCATAACATTAGTTCAGTTCATTTCAATTCAGTTTATTCAGTTCCATCAAAACCATTACAAGTCCAAGAGACCTATTGGATATAGAATTAGTCATAGTACAATATATATACAGATACTTATGCATAAAGATTCAATTCACAAACTAACAATTATAATTTGAGCTTGTAATAAAAATGATATTAATACATGGTTATTTGACTGAATGATTTAATTTGATATGATTGGTCGATCCATTTCCATAATTGCATTTGGTATGGACCTCGTCATAAAAATATACACAATAATTCTATATTGTATATTGTATATGATAAGAGAATGGAATATAGCTTCTTACGGAGACAATTCTCGACTGCTCTGCATCAAAAATACTGAACAGTATTATATACATAATAGCAAGACATATGCAAATGCTAGAATATATCAACATGTGTACAATAATTTAAATAGACTATAGTAATAGTGTGAGGTACATTTTTAAGATGAAATACAAGAGTAAAATACAGTGTAACACACAATTTTACAAAGTACATATAGTACATGCCAGTCTAAAATTACCCATATTGAAATGTCTCTAAAATAATCATATATCCCAATGCTAGGAGGGGAGGTGTACTGTCTATTACAGCAACAGTAGTGTTTAATGGAACATTTTACAGTGGTATAGTGAAATGAGTAAAATGATGTATAATTGGAGTCCAAAACAAAACGTTTGATAGAATATGATATAATGCTACAGAAACAGGGTGATTACAAAACACAAAAATACTTGGTAATGTATCTAACTATCGTTATTGTTTCTCTCTTCAAAATCTTGATAATTACCAGTTTAGGAGTT
>Ga0123353_10003290_pt1 | contig 20398 bp, 17 predicted proteins | sample TergutLab28metaG_3_FD_92763 | JGI IMG/M metagenome (GOLD analysis project Ga0123353, IMG submission 92763) | Labiotermes labralis P3 segment gut microbial communities from Petit-Saut dam, French Guiana - Lab288 P3 | ecosystem: Host-associated > Arthropoda: Insects > Digestive system > Gut ... | reverse complement strand
GGGACCGAACCCAATGATGGCGGTGACAATTTTCAAGTTGCACACTAAACCACGAGCGTAAGGACTTCAGTCCGTAGCGAGTGGCCGCAACCCACCTGCTTCAGCTGGTGGTAGTTTAGTTCCTCATCAAAAACTAAAAGAACAAAATAAAAATTCATTGACGCACATTGTAAAGACAAAAATCAAAGTGCACGAACATCGGAAACGATGTCGCTGCACCTTGTTTTCGCTTTGACTTGAATTTACGGGTTCGTTTTCAAGTGAAAATCGAATTGATTTTTACTCGCGTTGGTCGTTACGGTGGCTCGTTCCGGAGATGTCCTTTGACTTGTGTAAATCGGAGCAAGTTCTTCGGTACTTCGGGAATTTTTTACCGGCGGCGAATCAGGCGTAGGACCTGGCAGATAACTTTGTCCATCCCAAAGAATTTTCATTTTGCTGAACGAGACGATGTAATCGCCGGGTGTCGTGCCGCCGTCGACTTTTCCGGTTATTGTCTGAATCTTATAAACGCCGTTCTCGTCGGTTTTACCCGCGGCGTCCGTTTCTTTTCCGCCTAGCGTTTGCGGCGTGAAAATCACACGTGCATCCGGCAGCGGCTGATCGTCCAAATAAACGGTACCGGTCACGGTATAAACGACCGGTCCTTTATTGCAACCGGTCAATGCAACCAACAAGATCGAAACCGATAGGAAGCAAAAAGGTAAAATGGTTTTCATCATATAATTTCCCTAAAAATTCAAAACGGTGATTGATATAACGATGATGATACAACGTCATGGAAGCGATACATTTTCGCCGCCTGCCCGGCTCCCCAAAGCTCCCCAGACACCGAATGTGGAAGGTCCTCCGTAACGATAACAATCACCTCCGCCGTGATCATCCGGGTGTCCGTTGTGGAAGTTCTGATTACCGCAATCAATCGTTTCCGTGATGAATTGGACCGAGCCGTCGGCCATGGTAGCATTGACACCCCCGGTATGAAAGCTTGAAGCCGTGGAAGTCACCCATGCCCAACTGTCATTGGCACTACAGGAAGGACCGTTCGGAGGGCAAAATGTCGAAAACAACGTGTTGACATTTCTGGAATCCGCCCAATGGTGTCCTTTGTGTCCGTAATAATTCGGGGCACCCCCTTTGTAATCACTTCCGCCGCCGCGCCAGTCCATAATTTGTCCCGGAGTCAAACGACCGGTTCGGAAACCTTCCCCGCCTTCGACAATACCGGTTTTAATTTTTGTATCCCAACCACCACGACCCACGCAGCCTTCAGAATATAAAATGGTTTTGGTCAATCCGTCGGTCACGGATTCGAATGTCAGGACTCCGTTGTCGTTGTAAGGCATGTGATCCGGCGAATCGTAGTCTGGTTGCCAACCGTAACGACGGAAGGTCATGCTTCTCGTGTTGTACCAGTCATAAGCGGCATGGCTGTCTCCCTGACTGACCTTGTAATTGCACCGGGGAAAGCCGCGACCTGTACCATCGGAAGGACAGCGGAGCACGGAAACTTCGGCGGTCAACGGGTCACGAAGTGTACGACTCCCTGTTCCGGGGTCAAGATAACTTTCATCCGACCAAGGTTGCGGCGTGAACACGTAATCATTATCTCCCGCATTGACAGCCAGCGTCAATTGGGCATGTAACACATCAAACGTGGCCGTTTGTTCGAAAAACGGCGTAAGGCAGACAAAAACACTATAGACATCAATCCCGTGCATACGGACACCATTGAGAACAGCGGGGGACTTGTAGTTCATCCAGAATTCATCCCAACCGTCGCTCGGATAACGTTTATGAGCGTCGTAGAAAGAGTGCGTCGCCAGTCCCAATTGTTTCAAATTGTTGGTGCATTGCATTCGCCTTGCAGCCTCACGGGCGGCCTGAACGGCTGGAAGCAAAAGGGCGATCAAAATGCCGATGATTGCGATCACGACCAGAAGCTCAACCAAAGTAAAAGCTCTTAGCCTGCCCCCCCCCTCTAATTTAACAAGTCTCTTTTTCATCTTACTTCTCCTTATTAAAATCTGTAGGAACAAAATAAAAATTCGACGCGATATATTTATTGTGCTTTACATAAAAATTGAGCTAATTCGATGAATCGCCTGTTTCTCCGATGATGGAAAAACTGCCTGTCTTGTTTGATTTGGCAACATCGGAGTAACTGGCAGGGATGGAAGGGGTCAAAATTTATGTTCGCATCTATAAAGTCGCAAAGATTATTTCTGCGCATGGATTAAGGATAAAATTCAAGCCGTTTTTAAGGTATAAATAAATTATAACAAAGATTTGGTTATTTTTGTAGATTGGAACCCATAAAATTTAAAAACAAAAATGATTCATCAACCCCGATCATGCAAATCAGCGAATCAACCCTATCCCCCCCCTATCTCTGTCATGTTTTTTTCTTAATAATTGGAAAAAACTCTTCCCTTTTGAAAGTTGATTTCATGAAAAAACAACGACTGCTGACTCCGGGGCCAACGCAAGTGCCGGAAAATGCGCTTCTCGCGTTGGCACGACAAGTCACCCATCATCGGACACCTGAATTTCAATCGCTTTTCAAAAAAACGATTGCCGGTCTTCAGGAAATATTTCAAGCACAAAGCGATGTTCTTCTCGTGGCAGGGTCGGGGACAGCCGCCATGGAGTCCGCGGTGACGAATTTTGTTTCCCGAAACGAAAAAACATTGATTCTTGCCTCCGGGAAGTTTTCTGAACGTTGGAATGATATTTGTTGCGTTTATGGAATCAGACCGATACTCTACGAAGTCCCGTGGGGAGAACGGTTTGAGCCGACGGAGATCACAAATTACCTGATGAGGTATCCCGAGATTCGAGCCGTTTATGGAACGCTTTGTGAAACCAGTACAGGAGTCGGACAAGACATCGAAGGAATCGCCCGGGTGGTTCGCGAGACTGACGCTTTGTTTATTGTTGATGGAATCAGTGCCGTGGGGGCGGTGGAATGTCGGATGGATCGTTGGGGGATTGATGTTTTGGTCGTCGGTTCGCAAAAAGCCTTGATGGGGGTTCCCGGACTCGCCGTCATCGGGGTGAGCGAAAAAGCATGGAAAAAATGTGAAAAAACCGAACGTCAGGCGTTTTACCTTGATTTGCTCAGAGCCAGGAAAAGCGCGACTGAATCGACGACGCCTTTTACCGCTCCAAAATCATTGATCGAGACCCTTGCACTCAATATTGAGGCCATCAATCAAACAGGTATCGAAAATATTTGGCGAACGACAGCAAAACTGGCGGCTGCAACCCGTGCCGGTCTTGCCGCCATGAATTTACGATTAACGACCAGTTATCCGTCCGACGCAATGACCGCCGCTTATGTTCCGGAATCCGTTGACTACAAAATGTTTATGAAAACAATGGAGGAGCGGTTTGGCGTTAAATTTGCCGGTGGCCAGGGAATTTTCAAAGGGAAAATCTTCCGCCTGGCCCATTTCGGAATGATCGATGAATGTGATATACTGGGGATATTGGCCGCCATGGAAATCACGCTCAAAACACTGGGATATGACGTTTCTTTCGGAAGTGCCGTCCGCGCTGCGGAAGAAGTTTTTTTCAAATCATGATAAAGTGATAAAATATAACGTAATAAAATAAGGAATGACAAAATGGAGAAATTGATCGTATTTGCTCAAGAAGTAAACATGAATGACTGGGCTGCTCACGGCGGAGATGCCATTCCTCTGGGTGTTGGGCTTTTTGTTGTCCTTGTTGTCCTCACCATTGTTCTCTTCATTATTGTCGGGGCCATTCTCTTCAGATTGGTTCCCCTGTGGTTGATTTGCAAGAAAGCGGGACTGAATCCACTGTTGAGTTTGTTGATTTTTGTGCCACTCGTTAATACTTTCTTGATGTGGATCATCGCCCTGATAGACTGGCCGAATGTCAAGAAAGAAAACACACCCACAAACGGTTCCTCCAGCCCCCCGATGCAATAAAAAAGGGGAAAGGTATACTGGAGCAGGTATAGACATTTCCATTTTCAACCAATAACACAAATAGGAATATCAGCAATGCCTAAAATTGTCGTACTTGATCCACTTTCTGATGATGGATTGAACGTTCTCAAAGCCGCCGCGAATATCGATTATGAGGAACGAGTCGGCCTCAAGGGGGAGGACCTCCGCAAGACTCTGATGGAATTCGACGGCGCGATTTGCCGAAGCGGCGTGAAAATCACCGCCGAAGTGCTCGAAGGGAACAAACGTCTCCGTGCGATTGCCCGGGCCGGAGTCGGTGTTGACAACATCGACACCGCGGCGGCATCAAAACTCGGAATCGTCGTCATGAATACGCCCGGGGGAAACACCGTTTCGACCGCTGAACAAGCGTGGAACCTTTTGATGGGGCTTTCCCGCAACGTTCACGCGGCGTACCAGTCGCTTGTCGAAGGACGTTGGGACCGGAAAAAATTCATGGGCTCCCAAGTTTCCGGCAAAACCCTCGGCATTGTCGGCATGGGACGTATCGGTCAGACGGTCGCCAAGTTCGCCAAGGCGTTCGACATGAAGATTTACGCCATGGACCCGTTCCTTACACCGGAAAAGGCACAAGAATATGGCGTCATTCTCGTTACGAACTTTCATGAAATGCTTCCGCTGGTCGATTATCTGACGGTCCATACGCCGCTTAATGACGCCACCCGCGGAATGTTCGGGAAAAAAGAGCTGGAACTGATCAAACCGGGGGCGAGACTGATCAACTGCGCCCGAGGAGGGATTTTCGACCTTGGCACCCTGGTCGAGGGGATTGATTCCGGCAAACTCGGCGGTGTCGCGCTTGATGTTTACGAGTCGGAACCTTGCACCGACAATCCGCTGTTCGGAAAACCGAACGTCCTTTGTTCCCCGCACTTGGGGGCAAGCACCGAAGAGGCCCAAACCAACGTCGGGATCGAAGCGGCGGAACTTTTGATCGATTATTTCACGACCGGAACAATTCGACAGGCGGTCAACTTCTCGCCGCTTGATGCCGAGACGCTCCGCAGTGTCCGCGGTTATCTCGACGTGGCGTACCGGTTGGGACTTTTGGCCTCAAAACTGGCCAAAGGCGCCCCACAATCATGCCGGATGAAGTACAAGGGAGAAGTTTGCAAAAAAGACACCGGACTCATCTCCGTGGCGTTTGCCGCCGGGCTGATGGCCGGATACATGGACATTGACGTCAACATCGTCAGCGCAAAAGCCCTGCTGAAAGAACGCGGCGTCGAACTGATCGAGGAACGTTCCAGCGATATTGGCGATTTCAGCGCCCTGGTCACCGCCGAAGTGACAACCGATCAGGGAACGGTTTCACTGTCCGGAACACTCTTCGGAAACGACATGCCGCGGCTCGTCCAGAAAGACGGATCACGACTCGAAAGTTATCTCGACGGCACGCTTCTGATTTTCCATCACCGCGACATGCCAGGGGTGATCGGAGCGGTCGGCAATATTTTCGGGAAGCATCGCGTCAATATCGCCCACATGACGGTTGGTCGCGACAAGCCGGAACAAGGCTCGGAAGCGGTTGGCGTTCTTTCGCTTGATTCCGTTCCCCCGGCGGAAGCCCTGACCGAACTTGTGGCACTTGACGCCGTTTCCAAAGGAAAAGTCTGGTGTGTCCAGCTCCCCGCCGCCGGCGTTGCGCCATCCTGGATGGGATGATAGACCATACCACGCCAATAAAAATGCGTTTATTATGGTGAACTTTGTGCATCCTTTGTGTTCCTTGTGGTAAAATATTTTAACCACAAAGTCCACAAGGATTTCACAAAGGAAAATGTCAATCTGTTGGCGTGTAGCAGTATATATTGAGCGGATACACTCTCCAGTTGTTGCAAATGAAAAGTCAGCATCATGCCTAACCTGACAGGTAAACTTTTGATTGCGACACCGAACCTTATTGACCCGAATTTCAAACAAGCGGTGGTCCTCATGGTTCAGGTGAACGAGGAAGGTGCCGTCGGGTTGATTCTGAACCGTCTTTCCGACAAACGGGTGATTGACCTTTGGAACGTCATTTTCCAAGGGGTCGAGTTGGAGGACACGACACAAATGATTCACCTCGGCGGTCCGGTTTTCGGGCCGTTGATGCTTCTGCATACCCGAAAAGAGTTGGCCGACCTCGAAATTCTTCCGGGACTTTACTTTGCCACTCAAAAAGAGTATCTTGAAGAGGTCGTCAATAACAATATTCAGCCGTTTCGGCTGTTTCTCGGTCATTCCGGTTGGGGGCCGGGTCAACTCCAAAGAGAAATCGACGAAGGGTCCTGGTTTATCATTCCGGCAGCACCCGGATTTGCATTTGACAAGGAAAACGACATCTGGCAGATCGGTCTCCGCATTGCCGGTCGTGACGCCTTGGCCCGGTTGCTCGGACGGAACGATTTGCCGGACGACCCGATGATGAATTGAAAGCAAATCATTGGGAATCGGATTTTTTTATTTCGTGTTCCCGATTTCGCATTATTATTGGCCGTTCCATCAACTTTATCGCAAACATCTGAAAAGAAAGGTTTGTAACCATGAAACGACGTGAATTTCTTGAAAATGCCGCTCTTGGTGCCGGTGTCCTTGCTTTGGGGAACGCGGTTCCCGCCTTCACCGCAGAGAAAAAAAACAAACCCAAAAAAGAGTTTTCGACCGATCCTACCGCGATCATCCCGCTGACGGAAAAGGTCTCTTGCACGCGAATCGGGTTCGGCACCGGTATGCGGGGTTATTACCGGGAAAGCGACCTCACAAAAATGGGGGAGAAAAACGCCGTCGAGCTGTTGCAGTTCGCTTATGACCAGAATGTCCGTTTGTTCGACATGGCCGATCTTTATGGGACGCACCATTACGTTTCACGGGCCTTGAAAGGCAAACCTCGCGACAGTTACGCCATGATTTCCAAGGTCTGGATGCACCCAGGCGGACTCCACGAGGAGACTCGACCCGGTGTCGATGTGACCCTTAAGCGGTTTCTCCGCGAATGCAACACCGACTATCTTGACATCCTGCAAATTCACTGCATGAATGACGGGGAGTGGTCCACAAGATACGCCAAACAGATGGACGAAATGGAAAAACTCAAGGAAGAAGGGCTGATTCTCGCTCATGGGGTCAGTTGTCATGCGAACTCCGCTTTGGAAACCGCCGCCACGACTCCCTGGGTTGACACCGCCCATGTCCGGATCAATCATGAAGGAGTCAAGATGGACGGTTCCGTTGATGATGTTGTGAAAGTGGCCAACGCGTGCCATGATTCCGGAATCGGGATGATCGCCATGAAAGTGATCGGTGAAGGAGCCTTTGCCGACAGTCTCGAAAAGCGGAAAAAATCCATCACTTTCGTTTCCGGCCTGGATTGTATTGACGTCATGATTGTCGGGTTCTATAAAAAAGAGCACGTCACTGAGTTCATCACCAACGTCCGTGAATCCCTGGAAGCGATGAAGGCGAAAAACGTCGGATGACCAAACCGGAAACAGCGCATCCTGCCCCGGAAACAGCTCGTTCCGGCGCAAATATTGCCCGTCCAGGTGCGCGGACAGCGTGACCCCGGCGCGGATTTTGGCCATTCACGCCGGCACTCTCAAAGACAAGTGGGGTCCAGCGGCCATCCGCTGGCCGCCGGAGGCATTTTTGCAACGTCCTATGCGATGTGCGCTCACGGTTGGTTGATTTAATAACCCGACAGCGCACATAACTCAGGACTTTAAAGGATGTCTCCGACGGCGAACGCACGGGCGTTCGATCCCGGTAGCTCATGCTCACTACGTTCGATTCGCCGTTGGAAGTCGACCATGCGAAGCATCGGGAGACAACTGCGATCCAACGGCACGTTGGTCATGCTCACTTCGTTCGATTCGCCCGGTATAAATTCTCCATTCCCAACTCCTAACTCCCAATTCCCAATGAAAACACGATTATTTCTTCTTACTTTTTTGATGTTTGGCGCAGGAATTCATTGTCTTCGAGCCGGATTTCTTCGGGCCGAGGAACCGGTCGGACTGTTCGATCTGCGTTACACGCTGAAATACAATCTTGATGATCCAGGCCAACTCAATGCCGCCTGGGACCACGTCCATACGGTGGCGACGCTGCAAGGCATTGTCAATCGGGAATCACCCCGGGTCTATATTTTCTTTGTCGAAAACGGAAAAAACTGCATCGACGAGTTCTGGTGGGAAAAATACCGCAAGCCGGGAGAATGGCTTGCCGACCGAAAGACCGTCACTTATGAAAACATCGTGGATTTGATCGCCGCGTATCAAAATGACATCGGCGGCGTTGTGGTTTACGATTCCAATGTCGCCTCGACAAGTAACGTGGCTTCGGCGGTGGCCGGAATCGAAAATCTCATTGCCGTTCGGCACGACGTTTCTCCCGAGAGTCTTTATTCGAAGATTGTGCTCGGCGGCCCAAAACTTCCGGTCAAGTGCCGACTGATCCATGAGGACGGGTCACCGTTTTTCACCGGTTCCGGCAAAATTCCGGGCACCGACCGTGCTTCGACCGGTTCCGTCAAGTGCGACCCTTATGTCTGGTTCATCGAAAAGTATATGAAGACCGGAAAGTGCAACCCGGAATTCGGAGCGTATTACGTCGATCAAAAATGGCGGGAAATGCCGAAACGAACCGTGCAAAATCATCATACGTTGAGCAATCACGACTATTTCGTTTCGCAAAAAGCATGGTTTTTCGACCTTTCATCCTGGGGAGACGAACCGGCGACCGATGATCCGACCCAGCCGGTTGGGACCGATCTTGCCGTGCTCAAGGAATTCCTGTTGACCGCCTACAATCTTTCCGACGGCAAGAAAATTCATCACATCGGTGGTTTTCCGGCCTGGATTTACAAATATACCCGTCACGCCGGTGGAAAACATGACGACGTGCCGACGGAATGGGAGTTTTCACGAATCATCAGTGCCTACAACACGTTCAAAGACGCCGACGCCATCGGTTTCGGGGCGTTGGCCAATGCCTCCTTCTGGCAACATTTTCCGCTCCAGGAAAAGTATGAGCAAAAATGGGTGACGCCGGAAGAACTGAAAGAACGGGGCTACCTCACCGCCGACGGCAAGGTCGATTTCAAGGACCGACAGTTCATGATTTTCTATGTCGGCGATTACGACGCCGCGTCGTGGCTCTATCAAACCGTGCCGACAATCTGGGACGACCCGAACCGCTCGAAACTGCCGCTGATGTGGTGCATCAGTCCGGTTCTGGCAAGACGTGTCCCGATGACGATGCACTATATCCGTGAAACGGCATCCCCGAACGATTATTTTGCTGCCGCCGACAACGGGGCCGGTTATCTCATGCCGGGAATGCTCCAGGAACCGCGTGACATTTCCGGACTTCCCGACGGTCTCGACGCCTGGGCGAATCATTGCAAGCCGTTCTACGAACAATGGGGACTCACCATCACCGGATTCGTCATCGACGGTTACGCGCCCGGTCTCAGTGAAAAAGGGCTGGACTGTTACGCCTCGTTCAGCCCGGATGGAATCGTGCCGCAGAAAGTTCCGCTCACGCTGCTTCATGGGGAAATGCCGGTCCTTCGTTCCGATTGGGACCTTGTGTCGATGAACCCGAAAGAGGTCGCCCAGGTGATCATGGACCGCCTCAAGGTCCGTCCGAACATCCGTTTTCACTGGTTCCGCGACATCCTGAAAACGCCAACCTGGCACGTCAACGTGATGAACGAAGTGAAAGCGATGAACCCGAACGTCGAGCTGCTCGACGCTCCGACGTTCTTTGCCTTGTATAAAATTTACTTACAAACCAATCCTGATGCTGCGAAAGGACAGATCAAATGACACAAAATCAAAGGGCACAAACACGAACAGAAAGTAAAGTCGCCCCCGGATGGTGGGATTACACAACCCTGGACCGAGCAATTCTTGACGACGCTGCAAAACTTTCGGCCAAAGACTTACTTGAGCTTTCAAGACCGGGATTCCAGGTCTTTTTCCACGACACGGTCGAGGATTTTTATCTCGCCGAAGCCCTGCAATACATCACCGCCTGGAAACAATCAACGGCGGATAACCCGTGCGGTGTTTGTGGACCGATCGGCCCGACGGAGCAGTTGCCGCTGGTGGCCCGACTGGTGAACACCTTGGAGCTGAACCTGAAACACGCTCATTTTTGGGGCATGGACGAATGGGTTGTCGGTGACAAGGCGGCGGACCGGAATTTCCCGCTCGGGTTTGCCAAGGCCGACATGGACCTCTGTTTCAACCGAATTGATCCGAAACTGCGAATGCCCGAGGAAAATCTCCATTTTCCGACGGAAGACATCGCCGCGTTCACCAAATCATGGGACGACGTCCGACCGCTCCTGATGCAAGGGGGGCAAGGAGAGGTCAAACACTGGGCATTCAACGACCCGCCGAAACGGGAAGGACAATATGTTGATGCCCCGCCAAGTCCGGAGGAATATCGGAAACTTGGAACCCGAATCGTCGATCTGCACCCAATGACACTTGTGCAAAATGCGCGAACCAGTGGCGGCGGCGTTGTGCAGAATGTGCCGCATCGGGCGGTGACCGTCGGACCGGTGGAAACATGGAAATGCGAAAAAGTCTCCATCTGGCACCCAGGACACCATGACAACCCGTTCGGGATCCGGCTCACGGCTTTGATGATCTCAAAGAAAATCGCCGACAGTGCCGTCCCGATGTCGCTGTTGAGTGACCATCCGAACGTTGAATTTCACTACCTCATCAGTGGCATCGGCACCTGCCAGGTGGAAATGCACTGATTTTTCCGTTGATCTTTTGCAAATTTTGAATTATACTTGAAATTATTCATAAAATTGATATTTGAGATGCAAATTTGTTTTGTGTGTACAACAATTATTTTTTGCTCTAATTTCATAAATACAAGACCCATTTTTAAACTTTGCAAAAGTTCAGCTTTTTCTATCCAACAAAGAAAGACCCACTGATGAAAACGATTTATTTTCCGTTTTTGCTTTTATGCGTTATCGGATTATCAATAGGTAGTGCTTCCGCTCAAGTGGAACTCACCAAAACGTATAAAGATGCGAAAGATGGGTTCAGCTTCAAATATCCCAAGGGTTGGGTGGAAAAAAGAGAGTTCGTGGCGCGGATTGCAGTGTCCGATAGTCCTGTCGATGATGAACCTTCAACAGGCCTGTATATCTTTGTTCAGGCCAAGATACCGAATCTGATGAAAACGACACAAACTGATTTTGAAAGACAATTTTCAAAATTTGTTACCAATTTTGAGTCCAAACAATTCAAAAAAGACATATTTGGAGGAAAAGAGTGCTTGTTTCTGCATTACACTCATGACGAGAGCGGCCTAAAAACAGAAACTAAGGTATATAGCTTCAATCACGGTTCAAAAAATCTTGTCATCACGTTTAATGACCTTCAGGAAAATGGTAAAAAGAACAAACCGGTTTTTGACGCCATTGTCAGTTCATTCCAATTCGATACCGTAGCGGAACGCACCACCGAAGTATCAACAGGTAGTGCTTCCGCTCAAGTGAAACTCACCAAAACGTATAAAGATGTGGCAGATGGGTTCAGCTTCAAATATCCTGAGAGTTGGATAGAGAAGGAAGGGTCCGATGGAATGCGGGTTGAAGTGTACGGTGGTCCTGACGACGAACCTTCACCAGTCATGAGTATCATTGTTGGGACCAAGATGCCGACTCTGATGAAAATGACACAAACCGATTTTGAAGGAATATATTCAGAGTTGGTTATCAATTTTGAGTCCAAACAATTCAAGAAACTCGTAATTGGAGGAAAAGATTGCGTGTTTCTGCATTACACTCATGACGTGCGAGGCCTAAAATCAGAAATGATGCTATATTGCCTCAATCACGGTTCAAAAAATCTTACCATCTTGTTTGGTGACCTTCAAGGAAATGCAGAAAAGAACAAACCAATTTTTGATGCCATTGCCAATTCATTCCAATTCGATACCGTAGCGGAACGTACCAAAACGTATACCGATCCGACATATGGGTTCAGCTTCGAATATCCTGAGAGTTGGGTGGAAAAGAGAGAGTTCGAGGGAATGCGGGTTGCAGTGTTCGGTAGCCCTGTCGATGGATTTTCACCAGACTTGTGTATCTTTGTTCAGGCCAAGATACCGAATCTGATGAAAACGACACAAACTGATTTTGAAAGAGGACTTTCAATGTCAATTCCCAATTTAGAATCCAAACAATTAGAGTGCAAACAATTCAAGAAAGACGTATTTGGAGGAAAAGATTGCTTGTTTCTGCATTACACTTATGACGAGAAAGGCAAAAAAATAGAAATGAAGCAATATTTCTTCAATCACGGTTCAAAAAATCTTGCCATCACGTTTAATGACCTTCAGGAAAATGGTAAAAAGAACAAACTGATCTTTGATGCCATGGCCAGTTCATTCCAATTCGATACCGTAGCGGAACTCGACACCGAAGAATCAATAGATAGTGATTCCGCTCAAGGGGACTTCGTGAAAGACGCCGTCTCCTCAGTGGAACTCACCAAAACGTATAAAGATGCGAAAGATGGGTTCAGCTTCAAATATCCCAAGGGTTGGGTGGAAAGGAAACTCGAGGGAACACGGGTTGCAGTGTTTGGTAGTCCTGTCGATGGATTTCCACCACGCATGAATATCGTTGTTTCGGCCAAGAAACCGGATCTGATGAAAATGACTGATCTTGAAGGACTATTTTCAAAGTTACTTACCAATTTTGAGTCCAAACAATTTAAGACATACGTATTTGGAGGAAAAGATTGCTTATTTCTGCATTACACTTATGACGAGAATGGTCAAAAAATGGAAATGAAGCAATATTTCTTCAATCACGGTGCCAAGCATCTTGCCATCATGTTTTGTGACATTCCGGAAAATGTAGAAAAGAGCAAACCGGTTTTTGATGCCATTGTTGGTTCATTCCAATTCGATACCGTAGTGGAACTCGACAAAACGTATTACGATGTGACAGATAGGTTCAGCTTCGATTATCCTGAGAGTTGGGTGGAAAGGAGAGAGTCCGAGGGAACGCGGGTTGCAGTGTTCGGCAGTCCTGTCGATGGATTTTCACCAAACATGAATATCATGGTTGAGCCTAAGAAACTGAATCTGAAAAAAATAACAAAAACTGATCTTGAAAGACAACTTTCAAAGTCGTCGACCAATTTTGAGTCCAAACAATTCAAGAAACAAACATTTGGAGGAAAAGATTGCGTATTTCTGCATTACACTCATGACGTGGAAGGCCAAAAAATCGAAGTGAAGCAATACGGCTTCAATCACGGTTCAAAAGGTCTTGTCATCACATTCAGTGACCTTCCGGAAAATGGTGAAAAGAGCAATCCGGTTTTTGATGCCATTGCAAATTCATTCCAATTCGATACCTCATCCGATTTCGTTGCGGCAGATGCACACATTGCGGCGGATGCACACAATGGCTCGAAAGTGGCACTCACCAAAACGTATAACGATGCGACAGATGGGTTCAGCTTCAAATATCCTGAGAGTTGGGTGGAAATGAGAGAGTCCGGGGGAATGCGGGTTGCAGTGTTCGGTGGCCCTGTTGATAAACCTTCACCACACATGAGTGTCGCAGTTGAGGCCCAGAAACCGGATCTGATGAAAATGACAAAAAATGATTTTGAAAGAATATTTTCAAAGTTGTTTACCAATTTTGAGCTCAAACAATTTAAGAAACTCGCATTTGGAGGAAAAGATAGCGTATTTCTGCATTACACTTGTGACGCAGAAGGCCAAAAAGTAGAAATTAAGCAATATTTCATCAATCACGGTTCAAAAGGTCTTACCATCGTGTTTGGTGACCTTCAGAAAAATGGTGAAAAGAGCCAGCCGGCCTTTGATGCCATTCTAAATTCCTTCGAATTCCAATGAAAAGGCCTTTCCGGAGGTGATTCAAGACGAAGAACGCTCCGGTTTTTCACCACTATCACCATTTTCCACTTTTTCACCTGTAGAGAGAGTGACCGTCCCGAATGTCATGGGGAATTGTTGAATATTTTTGAGTCCCGAGTTTTCCATCATTTGGACAAGTTTCGGGCCTTGAGGAAACGTTTGGACGCTTTCGTGCAGATGACGATAGGCTCCCAGCCGTTCTCCGGAAAAAAACGCGCCGACCCGCGGAAGGATGTGTCGGAAATAAAAACGGTAGAAAAACGCAAAAATACCATGTTCAGGCATACTGAACTCAAGAATCGCGACAACGCCGCCCGGTTTGCAGACGCGGACCATCTCGGCAAGAGCCTGAACAGGGTCCGACGTGTTACGAATTCCATAAGAAACACTCACCAGAGCAAACATATCTGTCTCAAACGGTAACCTCAGGGCATCCCCTTCCATCAATGTCACTTGCGATTCGAGTTTGGTTCGCTTGATTCGTTGTCGTCCGACGGCGATCATTTCCGAGGAGAAATCCAGCCCAAAAATCTGCCGTTCCGGGTATCGTTTGGCATAAGCCGCGGCGAAATCAGCAGTTCCGGTACAAACATCCAGAATCGGCCCATCTCCCTTGGGAGTAGCCCGGCGGACGGTTTGACGTCGCCAACAACGATCCATGCCCAAAGAAAGAAGATGATTGAGAAAATCGTACTTTTTGGCAATCGTGTTGAATATTTTTTGAATACGTTCCGGAGATTTGTCCACTGTCATGTGACTATAGTGACAATGAATGGCGTGATTGTCAATCTGGAGCTTGAAAAACTTTCTTTCCGGAAAAACTTTTCCCCCTTTGAACCTGTCACAAGAAAGATATAATATTTATTGTGGTTGTTTCCCCTTTCCCTCCTCAATATTTTCACGGATTGCACGACGATGTCTGAAAGATACCCGCACTTAAAACAAACGGACCCTGAAATTTATCAACTGATTCAACAGCAGACGAACTACGAATCTTCGACGCTGAAAATGATCGCATCGGAAAGCTTTGCGTCATTTAGTGTTATGGAAGCATGTGGTTCTCCGTTGACCAACAAATACTGTGAAGGGTATCCCGGAGCACGTTATTATGAGGGCAATGAATTCGTTGATAAAATTGAGAATCTTGCCATTGAACGGGGAAAAAAACTCTTCGGGGCGGAACACATCAATGTCCAGCCGTACAGTGGTTCGCCTGCCAATCAGGCGGTCTATCGTTCCATATTGAATATCGGTGAAAAAATCATGGGAATGCCCGTGACCGATGGGGGACACCTGACTCACGGCTGGAAAGTCAACTTTTCCGGTAAGGATTATGTTCAGGTTCCTTATGGACCTGACCCGGAAACCGGAAAATTTGATATGACCCGGATTCGCGAAATTGCCAAAAAAGAACGTCCGAAAATGATCTGGGCAGGAGCAACGGCCTATCCGCATACCCTTCATTACAATGAGTTTGCGGAAATCGCCCGGGAAATTGATGCCTATCTCGTGGCCGACATCGCCCACATCAACGCCCTGATCATTGCAGGAGTTCATCCCGACCCGGTCCCGCATTGTGACATCGTTAGCAGCACCGGTCACAAGATGCTCCGTGGTCCTAGGGGAGGGTTCATCCTCTCGAAAGAGGAAGACCGTTATCAAACAAAATATCACTCGGAAAGTAAGCTGAATCTTGCCAAACGGGTTGACCGGGCTGTTTTTCCAGGACTCCAGGGGGGGCCGCACATGCACGCGATTGCCGCTTTGGCCGTTGCGTTCAAGGAAGCAAGTACCCAGAATTTCAGGACTTATGGAAAACAGATTGTTGCCAATGCTAGGGCACTGGCCGCAGGACTCCTCAATCGTGGTTACGACCTCGCCGGTGGTGGAACCGACACGCATTTGTTGCTTCTTGATTTTCGCAAAAAGGATTTCACCGGAAAAGACGCCGCCCAGGCATTGGCCAAGTCGGGCATCATTGCGAACTTCAATCAGGTTCCCGGCGATCAGCGAAGCCCGTTTGTCACCAGCGGTGTCCGACTCGGGACTCCGTCTCTCACAAGCATGGGGATGAAAGAGCCTGAAATGGACATGATCGCCGGTTGGATCGACCGTATTTGCCAAAACATCAGCAATATTGACGAGGTGGCCCCTATCATTCGTGCTGAAATTGCGGATTTGTGCGGAAAATTCACAATTCCCGGAATCACCGAGTAAATATTGAGCAAAATTGAGATTCAAACCGGAGATTGAGGTCAAAACCGGAGTAACAATAGTAAATACCGAGATCAAAACCAAGTAAAAAAGGCAAACGACGTGGACGTGTCGCATGATTCCAGAGTACTTATGCCGATCAGCAATCCGCTTGGGGGAATCAAGACGTATATTCTTTCCTATGCCCGTTATTTGGGGGAAACAGGATTTCGGTTCACCTTTCTTGCGCCGGAAGGCAAAAAATTCGCTTGTTTTCAAGAGGAAGCCGCGTCTTTTCCTGATGTTGAATTTATCAACGTTCCGGGCGGGGCGAGTACAAAGAAAATGGTGGTCGCCATTCGTCGGGCCATGAAAACCGGCAGATTTTCCCTCGTTCATTCCCAAGGACTCAAGGCAGGATTCCAAACGGCATTGGCCAACTGGGGAATTTGCATTCCCCATGTCATGACGCTGCATGACGTGATTCTCCCGCAAAACGACATTCCCGGAAGATTCAAATGGTTCAAAAAGCGACTCCTTGGTTATACCACAAAATTCATCGACCATATCATCGCCGTCACCGATGATTGCCGGGAGAACCATCTGCAACTGTTTCCTCAATGGAAAAAAGGTCCCTGCAAGGTTGAAACGGTTCTTAACGGCATCGACCTGGACAAGTTGCTTTTCCCCAACAATTCCGACTCACCTGCCAATTCCAACTCTTCTGTCAATTTCGACTCTCCTGCCAGGATTCGCGAGGAATTTGGCTTTGACCCCGAGATGATTCTTATCGGTTTTTTCGGACGTTTCATGCCACAAAAAGGCTTCCTGCCGCTCTTGGAGTCGCTGGAGATTCTTGCGGACCGGGGCTATCAACATCGAATCCGTTTGATTGCCACGCGTGATGACTTCGGCTATGGAGAGTATTTCGAGAAAATCCGATCCAGTGAAACACTTCAAAACATGGTTCGACTGGTTTCGCCACAAAACAACATCGCGTCGCTCATTTTGCAAATGAATCTGGTGGTAATGCCTTCACTTTGGGAGGCGTGTTCCCTTGTTTCGATGGAGGCGATGATCTTGGGCGTTCCTTTTCTCGGAAGTCGTTGCATTGGAATTCGTGAGGTGATTCGAGACACGCCGTCGCGGTCTCATCAACCTGATGATCCTGTTTCGCTAGCCGATGCCATTGAAGAGTACATCAATCATCCCTGGGACGAAGAAGCACGGGCTTTTGCCCCGATTGCCCGACAACGCTTCGACGTCCGAAATGGTGTCAGGCAAGTTGAAAAAATCTATCGAAGTCTCGAACGAAATCTTGAACACGGCGGGTCACGCGACCTTAAATAAAAAACCTTACGACACTGTTTTTCCATGATTATTCTCGGCATTGACCCAGGTTTGAACACAACCGGTTATGGAGTGATTGACACCGGGTCGGAAAAAATACGACTTCTCGAAGCCGGGATCGTCCGAAGCAAAGGGAAAGAATTGTCACAAAAAATCCGGGAGATTTACGATGGCGTTGCGGAGGTCATCAAAGCATTTCAGCCCGGCGAGATGGCCATTGAAGAACTTTATTCCCATTACGATCGTCCGCGAACCAGCATTTTGATGGGACATGCCCGAGGTGCTATTTTTCTTGCGGCGGAACAAGCCAATATTGTCATTTATACTTATGCGGCCACAAAAGTGAAAAAAATCCTGACCGGGGCCGGGCACGCCGCCAAGGACCAGATTCAACGGGCCATCAAGCTGGAATTGAACCTCGACCGCTATCCCGAGCCGCCGGATGTGGCTGACGCCCTTGCGATTGCACTTTGTCATCATTATCATGGACGTGTCGGCGAAAAAAAACGTTCCGCGTCAAAAAAAGAGGAGCCAATAAAAACGTTCGGAATGGATACTCACCTTCCGAACAGAGACCGCCGCGTATAACATGCAAGCCACGTGTAAAAATGGGCAAAAGGGAGAATTTCATGCAAAAAATGATTTGGGGCATCTTGTTTTTATTGTTTTTCGCGACAATTTTCTTGGGATTTGCTCAAGAAAAGCGGGAGGTTGCCCAAGAAAAGCCGGGGGTTGTCCAAGAGAAGCAGGAAACTCAAAAACCGCTTGTCGATCATCCGGAAAAACTCAAACCTCTTGACGTCAAGGGGGAAATTTGGGTGACCGAAGACAAAAAAAGCGTCGTTTTTCTGGGAACGGTCTGCATGAACAAGGGGCCGCTTGAATTTTTCCTTTGCAGCACAAACACCAAGGACTATGAATCGGTTGTTTCAACGTCGGTCAAGCCGTATATCATCCATGCCGGTCTTTTGGTGACCGGAATTGAGCCGGGAACACCGGTCAAACATACACCGGAGTTTGTCACCCCGAAAGGCCCTGAAGTCGAAGTGGCTGTTCGTTGGCTCGACAAGGCCGGCAATCGCAAGGAAATGAACGCCAAGGAATGGGTTCAAAACGAAAAGACAAAAAAAAGCATGGAAACATCCTGGGTGTTCACCGGCAGCCTGTTTCGCAAAATGCCGAATGGAATGTTGAATTATCTGGCGGATTCGACCGGGGAAATCATCGGGGTCTCCAACTTTCCGACCGTCGTGCTGGACGTTCCGTTCGAGAGCACCGACAAAAATGATTCCTTGTTGTTCCAGGCCTTTGAGGAAAACATCCCCGAGCCGGGTACACCTGTCACGCTCATCCTGACTCCTCGAAATATACCGTAGCCGGTAGGGCGGTAGCCTTCGGCCTCGCGCAAACGCCCTGCGTTGCAGGGCTTTCCGTGTCCAGCTTCTGGAATTTCTAACCGGCTTGAGTATAATAGTTCCAAGGAGACGAAAGAATGAAAGAAACAACGAAAACATGTAAAGCAATGAAAAATTGTAAAACAACAATGAAAAAAAGCAAAGCGACGACATTTTTTTGTTTCTTCTTTTTTCCCATGTTTTTTCTTGCCATATTCTGCTTTCTTTATATTCAAGGTAAAAACAGGATTACGGGAGTAGATATTCAAGGTGAAAGCAGGATTCAGGGAGTAGACATTCAAGGAGTAGACACGGTGCTCTATCGAGTCAATCCCCAGGCCACAGGGGAAACGACCGAGGAAATCCCCGCCTCGCTCCAACTCCAATGGGAATTCAAAACCAAAGAAAACGCCCCGTTTGAAGTAACCCCGGTCGTGTGGGACAACACCGTTTATCTCGGCGACGGCGACAAAACGTTTTATGCCGTCTCACTCGAAACAGGACAAATCGTTTGGACTTTCGACAAAGGGAATGGTTATCGCGGGGCCGCGACCGTTTTTGACGGACTTGTTTACGTCGGCGACATTTACGGAAGACTGTTCGCCCTGGATGCAAAAACCGGTGAAAAGAAGTGGGAATTCGAGACAGAAGCGGAAATCGACAATGCCCCGAACATCTGGAAAAACCTGCTGCTGCTCACCTCACAGGATCGGTTTTTGTATGCCTTGGATGCCAAAACAGGCGAAAAGGTCTGGGAATATGAGACGAACGACCAACTCCGGTGCTTTCCGACCATCGCGGAAAATGTCTGCTTTCTCGCCGGCTGCGACGGTTTTTTACATGTCGTTGACCTCGAAACCGGCAAGTCCGTTCGCACAATCGACATCAAAGCACAAACCGGCTCCAATGCCGTCGTTCGTGGAAACACGGTTTATTTCGGAACAATGGGGAATGAATTTTTGGCCGTCGACTGGAAACAGGGAAAAAGACTCTGGACATTCCCAAACAAACAGGCGATTGAGTCCTCCGCGGCAATCACGAACAACGACGTGATTTTTGGGAGCAATGACCGGCGTCTCCACGTGTTAAATCTGGAAACCGGCGAGGAAAAGTGGAATGTTCCGCTTAAAAATATTGTTCGCGGGGCCCCAATCACCGATGGAAAACATCTCGCGATCGGTGGAATGGATGGAAATCTCTACATTTTCGAACTTGCCACCGGTCAGGAACTGTGGAAATACGAATCGGACGGTCGCATCATCGGCTCGCCCGTCATGACACAAAATAAACTCCTTTTTGCCACCGATCGCGGAACCCTCTACTGCTTTATGCCGTAGCCGGCATGGGCGATAACCTTCGGCCTCTACAAATCCGCGGATTCGTTGATCCGCTTCCGTGTTCTCACTGAAAATTTAAACCAGCTTGGGTATAACTAGTGGTGTGTCAAGTCTAAAACTTGAAGTTGACTAAAAACATGATAAATTCTATATTGTCGGGGCTATTTTGCCCCAACTCACGGAGGACTTGTCATGAATACGGAAAAAT
>Ga0123353_10003289_pt1 | contig 20399 bp, 22 predicted proteins | sample TergutLab28metaG_3_FD_92763 | JGI IMG/M metagenome (GOLD analysis project Ga0123353, IMG submission 92763) | Labiotermes labralis P3 segment gut microbial communities from Petit-Saut dam, French Guiana - Lab288 P3 | ecosystem: Host-associated > Arthropoda: Insects > Digestive system > Gut ... | reverse complement strand
CCGGGCTGGATGTCCTGCATCCAGGGATCGGTGCACACGTTGCCGTAGTACCAGCCCACCCACTCGGTATAGGCTTCGCCGCGCTCCAAAGGAGCGGGCCCCTCGTAGGGAAGGTAGCGGGCTGTGCGGGCGATGCCCACCGCGTGGGTGCGGAACAGGGGCCGGATGCTGTGATCCACCGTGCCGTAGTGGTGATAGCCCATCCAGTCCATGCCGTCGCGCACGTCGGTGACGCGGCAAGGGGCAAACAGTTGGATCAGTTTTTGGTTTTGCTCCTGGTAGGTCATGGGTTACGCCTCCTTTTTTCTCCAGTTGCGATGCTTAAACGCCCAGGCCGAGAACATGGACGTGGAAACCAATAATACCACGCAGGCCACCAGCAAAATATTGTTTGCGCCAAAGGCCTCGGAAGCCAAGCCGCCGACGTACCCGAGGATCAGCCGGGAAAATACGCTGCCGATCAGCACATTAAAGCTTTGGCTGGTCGCTTTCAGGTCTTGGGGTACGGTTTCATTGATGTACACCACCAAACAATAAGCAAAGCCGGTGTAGCTGATGCCGTGGAGCGTGTTGGCGGCGATGATCAGCGTGGGATCCCGCAAAAAGGAGAGCAGCAACCACCGAAGGGCGCCTATCAGGCCCGAGATGATCAGCACGCGCTCCACGCCGAAACGTTTGACCACCCGGTTGGCCAGGTACAGGCAGGGAATCTCGGTGACGGCGCAAAAAAACATCATTACGCTGACATGGCCGCTGGTACCGCCGATGGAGTTGAAATAGATCGGATAAAAGCTGTAGAAAAAGGACATGCCCATCGCGTAGGACAGATTATAGGCGATCAGGATCATCAGCGGCCGGTTCTTAAGCACCACCCGGAAGCCGGATTTGTGCTTACCGGTGCGGTGGCCGGGCACCGTGGGCAGCTTAAGGGAAAAAAGGAGGCAGAACAGCAGGGCGATGGCGGTCATGTAGAAGATGCGGGCGTATTCCTCCTGGATCACAAAACCGATCAACAGCACCCCAACGCAGTAGCCGATGGTGCCGCCCATGCGTATCTGCCCAAAGTTCCAGCGCTTGCCTTCGGAGGATTCCAGCACGATGTTGTCCATGCAGGGGGGCATACCGGTGGAAAAGAAGACGTACATCGTAAGCACGGCCGTCACAAACACAATATGCTGTGACACATAATAGAGCAGGGCCGCCACCATGCATCCGATAAAAAGCACATGGACGACCGTGTTTTTGCGCTTTGCCCGGTCGCTGAGCACGCCCCAGGCCATCTGGGCGATCAGCGCAAAAAGGGTGGAGATGGAAATCGCCATGCCGATCTGCGGCTGGGAGAAGCCGATGCTGGTTAGATACAGGCCTAGGAAGGTTGAATAGATGGCCGTGGCGCCATAGGTGAACACGTACAGCAAGAACATGACGATGGGGAAGGAGGCGAACTCTTGCTTAATCGATGCGAACGGCTTAATTTGTATCACCTTTTCTCAATCATTTGCTTTCTGTTTATCTTTCATTATAGCGTCGGTTTGCGGAAAGGACAAGCGCGGACTTGACAATTTCCCTAATATCCATAAAATAAGAAGATCACAATGTCATGACATAAGGTTGCAAGGAGTAGCTTCATGCTTGATTTTACACCGGCACAACAGCCCACCATCTACTTTATTGGCGTTACCACGGGGAAATCCTCGATTATGCGGGTGTTTCCGCGTTGGGCCCGCGCCCTGGGCCTGGACGGCGCCGTCATCCGGGGGTTTGACCTGCCACTCCACGCGCCCCCGGAGCAATACCGGGCGGTGGTGGATTTTATGAAGCGTGACCCCCTGTCCCTGGGGGCGCTCGTCACCACCCACAAACTCGATTTGTTTGCCGCTTGCCGCGACCAGTTTGGCTATGTCGGCCCCTATGCCCAAAAGCTGGGCGAGGTATCGTCGTTGTTCAAACGGGAAGGTACCCTTTGCGCCCACGCCAAGGATCCGGTTGCCTGCGGCCTTGCTATGGAACATTTTGTGCCCGATGGCTTTTGGCGGGATCACGGCGGCGAGGTGCTGCTCCTGGGTGCGGGGGGCAGCGCCCTGGCTATGTCCCTGCACCTAACGCAGCAAAAGTTTGGCGACAACATGCCCCGGCGGATCATGCTGGTGAACCGCAGCTTGCCCCGGTTGGAATCGGCTCAACACATACTGGACGGGCTTAGCCCCCGGGTTCAATTCGCCTACAAGCATCAGAGCGCCCCGGCGGACAACGACGCGCTGATCGCCACCCTGCCGCCCCATTCCCTGATCGTAAACGCTACGGGCCTGGGCAAGGACGCGCCGGGCTCACCCACCACCGACGCCGTGCGCTATCCCGAACACAGCCTGGTGTGGGAGATCAACTACCGGGGCGATTTGATCTTTATGCGCCAGGCCCAGCGGCAGGCTAAGGAGCGCCGCCTCCACGTGGAAGACGGCTGGGTGTACTTTATCCACGGCTGGACCCAGGTGATCGCCGAGGTATTTGACGTGCCCATCGAAGGCGGTACCTTGCAGCGCTTGAGCGACATCGCAATGGAAACGATGGGAGGACCAAAATGACACAGCAGTTTGATTGGGCCAGGGGTTTCCTGCTGGATTTTGCCCTGGACACGGGGGACTGCCACGGGGCGGTGCCCACAAAACGGCGCCTTTCGCAGATGCAGGGGATGTACCAAGATACCGGGGCCGCCGCCCGCCTGGTGGGGGAGGGAGACCCACTGGTGTATGAATTTTATGAGCTGGGCGCGCCGCAGCATCCCGGCGACTTGGCTTTCGGTACTTCCATCGTCTATCCCGGCAAGGTGGGCGACGAGTATTTTATGACCAAGGGGCACTTTCATAACCTGCTGGACACCGCCGAGGTCTATTACTGCCTGGCGGGTAAGGGCGGCATGCTGATCGAAAGCCCCGAAGGGGACACCAACTTCTTTGAATTCATTCCCGGCCAGGCCATGTACGTACCAAAACGTTACGCTCACCGCAGCGTCAACACCGGCGCGGAAAGGCTGGTTACCTTCTTTGCGTTCCGTGGGGACGCGGGCCACAACTACGGCGCCATCGAAACCAACGGGTTTCGTAAGCGAGTGGTGGACCGTGATGGGGTGACCATAGTGATCGACAATTCCAAAGGAGAGGCGTGATGGGCTCCAAGATACTGGCCACGCCCCGCAGCTTTGGGCAAGCGGGCGATCCCGTGGGCCTGCTGGAGCGCGCGGGCTACACGGTGGCGATGAACCCGCTGGGCTGTATCCTTACCGAAGAGGAGTTGGGTGTCCACCTAGTCGGCGCAGTGGGCGTGATCGTGGGGGTTGATCCCCTCAGCGCCACAGTGCTCAATGCGGCAAAGAGCCTCAAGGCCATCGCCAAGTACGGTGTGGGCACCGACAACATCGACATGGCGCGGGCTAAGGAACTGGGCATTCCGGTGAGCGTCACCCGCGGGGCCAATGCCGACGCCGTGGCCGATTACGCTTTTGCGCTGATGGCGGCCTGCGCCCGCAGGTTGGTGCCCATCGACGCCCGGTGCCGAAAGCGGGATTGGGGGAAGATAACCTCCCTGGACATCTGGGGAAAGACCCTGGGCATTTTGGGATTAGGGGCCATCGGCAAGGGACTGGCCCGGCGCGCTGCCGGGTTCAACATGCGGGTATTAGCCTATGATCTTTGCTGGGATGCAGACTATGCCCGACGCCACAGCATCGCATATGCTGAGCCGGAAGAAATCTATCGCACTTGCGATTTTATCTCACTGCACCTGCCCCTCACCGATGCCACCCGCCGCATGATCGGCGATACCCAGTTTGCGATGATGAAACCCACCGCCGTGCTGGTCAACACCGCCCGTGGCGGGCTGGTAGATGAGGAAGCCCTGGTGCGGGCGCTGCGGGCAGGAACGATCTATGCCGCGGGGGTGGACGCCTTTGCCCAGGAGCCGCCCGCCGACGACACATTGTATACATTGGGCAACTTGGTGATGGGTTCCCATTGCGCGGCTTCCACCCAAGGCGCGGTGGAGAACATGGGCATGATGGCGGCCCAAAATCTGCTGGACGATCTAACAAAAGCAAGGGGGAAATACGCATGAATTTTGATCGGTTCGCTGTGGACAAGGACATACCCATACCTCTGTATTATCAGCTCAAGCTGCGGATCCAGGGGCTGATCGGCTCCGAGGAGCTGCGAGTGGGCGACATGCTGCCCCCTGAAAACGAGCTGTGCAGGCATCTGGGCGTCAGCCGCCCCACGGTGCGCCAGGCTTTGAGCGAACTGGTGGCCGAGGGGTGGCTCACCCGGCAGAAGGGCAAGGGTACCTTTGTGTCCCATCCCAAGATCGACGTGCGCTTTTTGCAAAAGCTGGACAGCTTTAACGATCAGATGCGGCAGAAGGGCCTCGCCCCCACCACCAAGGTGCTGTCCTTGGGCAAGGTCCCCGGCGTGCGGCGGATCAACGAGGGGCTGGGGCTGGAACCCGACGAGCCCTTGATTTCCCTGATGCGCCTGCGTTATGGCGACGGGGAGCCCGTGGTGAGCGTGGACACCTTCATCCCCTACAACCGCTACCCCGCCATCTTGGAGCACGATCTGGAAGCCGGTTCGCTGTACGAGCGCCTGGAGACCCTGTATGGCGCGCGCATCTGCCGGGTGCACCGGGAGATCGAAGCCGCCAACGCCAACCGCGCCGAAGCTGAGCTGCTGGGCATCGAGAGCGGCAGCGCCATCTGCCTGGTACGAACCCTGGGGTATACCGACGCCGATGTACCGGTGGAGTACTCCATGGCCCGCTACCGGGGCGACCGGAACAAGTTTAGCATAGACCTATATCGATAAGGGGAGGGATAAAGCCATGCGTGGACTCGCGGTGGACAAGGCTGGGAAACTCAGCGTGCCGGAGCTTTCCATGCCCGCCTATGGGGAATGCCAGGCCCTGGTGAAGACATTGAGTTGCGGCGTGTGCAGCGGCACCGACGGCAAGCTGATTCACGGTACGTTTAAGAACATGCGCGACTATCCCCTGCTGCTGGGCCACGAGGCTGTGGGCCGGGTGGTGGAGGTGGGCAAGCGGGTCACCAAGTACAAGGTGGGCGACGTGGTGATGCTGCCCTTTGTGTACGGCGCCCTGGACGGCTACTTCTCCGGTTGGGGCGGCTATTGCGAATACGCCGCGGTGGGAGATGAAGGGGCTTTCGCCCTGGCCGGCCAAGGCGTGGGTACGCCGGGCTACGACGAGGGCTGCCTGGCCCAAACCGTGATCCGCTCCCAAGACGCTGTGGATCCGGTGGGCGCGTCCATGATCGTCACCTTCCGGGAGGTGCTCAGCGCCATGGGCCGCTTTGGCTTTGAGGCTAACGAGAACATCGTGATCTACGGCGCCGGGCCGGTGGGCTTGTGTTTCACCCGTTTTGCTAAGCTGCTGGGCATGGGCCCGGTGGTGACCGTGGACATTCACGACGACAAAGTGGCCGAGGCTGCCCGTATGGGCGCGGACATAGCCATCAACAGCCAAAAGCAAGATGTGGAGGCCGAGGTTCGCCGCCTGTTCCCTAAGGGCGCGGACAACATCGTGGACGCGGTAGGCGTCAACGCGCTGATCAACCAGGCCATGAAGCTGGTGAAATACAACGGAAAAATCTGCTGCTACGGCATCAGCGCAGAGTTGGACATGCATCTGGACTGGAGCGGCGGCCCCTACAACTGGACGCTGCAGTTTTTGCAATTTCCGCTCAAGATAGAGGAAGCTCAGGCCCATCGCCAGGTGATGGCCTGGATCAACGCCGGGATTCTCGATCCCATGGCCTTCATCTCCGACGTGATCCCTTTCGAGCGCATCACCGAGGCCTTTGACCTGGCGGAGAAGAAGTTACCTGGAACGAAGAAGATTGTGATATCGTATTGATTTGTAGGGGCGAAATCCATTTTCGCCCGGCCCTGAGTTGGCCCGTCCTGAGCACCACGGCTAGGGCGGATATGGAATCCGCCCCTACAAAATACCGCCGTCCCATGTAGGGGCGATTATCAATCGCCCGCCCAACCGAGCATAGGGCCGCCCGGTAAACAAGGAGAATGCGTAATATTGTAAATAGAAAAGGAGTATCCGCCATGATCACACCCAAACTGTTTGCCAAACTACCCGAATATATCTCCACCCCCGACGGCATGGCCATCGACCGCCACGGCAATCTGGTGCTCTCCTGCCCCAATTTCGCCGACGGGCAGCCTGGCGTGGTGGTGCGCATCGACAGGGACCGCAACATCACCAAGTGGTTTGAGGTACCGGTGCATCCCGAAATCGGAGCGGCCCGCAACATGGGCATCGCCTTTGACGACGACTGGAACCTGTACATCTGCGACAACCAGGGTTGGAGCGGCGCGCCCGAGCTGGCCTTTAAGGGCCGCATGCTCAAGGTGACGGTGGACGACGCGGGCAATATCCAAGAATGCGTCACCGTGGCCACCGGCATGGAGCACCCTAACGGCGTGCGCGTACGGGGCGGATATATGTACCTCACCCAAAGCACCCTGAGCAAGGTGAAAGACCCTTCCGGCAAGCTGGTGAGCTGCGTGTATCGATTCGGCCTGGACGAGAAGAATATCGAAGTGACCAATACCCTGGCCGACAAACACATCATTGCCACCTTCGTCACTCAAAATCCCCAAGTACAGTATGGCGCAGACGGCATCGTCTTCGACAAGGAAGGCAACCTGTACGTGGGCAACTTTGGCGACGGCGAGATCTACCGCATCACCTTCAACCCTGACGGCAGCGTAAAAGAAAACAAGCCCTTTGCCAAGGACGCCGGTCAGCTGGTGAGCACCGACGGCATGGCCTTTGACGATGCGGGCAACATGTACATCGCCGACTTTAACGTAAACGCCATCTGCAAAATGTACCCGGATGGGCGGTTGGAGCGCATCGCCCAGAGCCCGGACTGCGACGGTTTGGACGGTGGCTTGGATCAGCCCGGCGAGCCCATCTTTTGGAACGGGATGATCGTAGCCTCCTGCTTTGACCTGGTGACCGACGAGACCAAGGTGAACACCAAGCACGAGATGCCCGCCACTTTGTCCATGCTGGAACTGCAAATATAAAACGGAGGGCCTTATGCAATACATCCTAGCCCATGATTTGGGCACCAGCGGCAACAAGGCTACGCTCTACGACATGGAAGGCAGCATGGCCTGCAGCGCGGTGAGCCCGTATCCCACGCATTACCCCTTCGACGGCGCGGTGGAGCACGATCCGGCCCAGTGGTGGCAGGCGGTGTGCGCCTGCACCCGGGATCTGCTGGAGCGCGGCAACGTATCGGCGGCGGACATCGCTTGCGTGAGCTTCAGCGGCATCATGATGGGCTGTCTGGTGGTGGACAAAGAGGGCGCTCCCCTGCGCAACATGCTGATCTGGGCCGACACCCGCAGCGCTAAGCAAGAAAAGTTTATGCTGGAGCGGGTGAGCATGGAGCGGGGTTATCGCATCACCGGCCACCGGCCCAGCGCTTCTTATTCCGCGGCCAAGCTGCTATGGATCAAGGACAATGAGCCGGAATGTTATCAAAAGGCCTGCAAGATGCTCCACGCCAAGGACTACATCGCCTATAAGTTCACCGGAGTGTTCGCCACCGACTACAGCGACGCCTCCGGCACCAACCTGTACGATCTGGAGGGCAGGCGCTGGTCGGATGAGCTGCTGGAGGCGTGGGATATCCGGCCTGGCTTGCTGCCCGAGCTCTGCGCCGCCGCTGATGTGATCGGCAAGGTAACGCCTCAGGCCGCAAGGGATACGGGGCTATTGGAAGGCACGCCCGTAGCCATGGGCGGCGGCGACGGGAGCTGCGCCACGGTGGGCGCGGGCGTGGTGGCCCAGGGTAATACCTACAATATCGTGGGCTCCTCGTCGTGGATATCCATGGCCGCCAGCGAGCCTTACTACGACCCGGAGATGCGCACCTTCAACTGGGCCCACCTCGATCCGGCTCTGATCACCCCCTGCGGTACCATGCAGGCCGCCGGGTACTCCTACAGCTGGTATCGGGATACCCTGTGCCCGCTGGAGTACCCCCTCCTGAATCGACATACGGAAAAAAGCAAACCCGGCGCGGGCGGTTTGATCTACCTGCCCTACCTGCTGGGGGAGCGCAGCCCCCACTGGAACCACAATGCCCGAGGGGCCTTCATCGGCATGGGAGTATCCACAACCCGGGAGGACATGACCCGGGCGGTGCTGGAGGGCGTGGGCTTTAACCTAAAGATCATACTGGATGCTCTGGAGAAACACACGCCTGCCGATAGCGTCACCATGATCGGCGGCGGCGCCAAGGGTGTTGAGTGGCTGCAGATCCTGGCCGATATCTGGGGCAAGGCGCTGCTGGTGCCCCGGTACCTGGAGGAGGCTACCTCCATGGGCGCGGCGGTTGCCGGCGGCATAGCGGTGGGCGCGTACAAGGACTACGGCGCGGCCCGGCAGTACAACAAGATTGTGTCAACGATCCAGCCCAACCCGGCGAACGCTGCTATCTATCGTGAATTGTACGATGTATTCAAGCTGGCGTATGAGCGGCTGGCGCCGGTGTACGAAGGGCTGGCGCGGGTGCGCGGGGTAGGGATTAGGGGATAGGGACACACATCGTGCGTCCGCGCGCCCAAGGGAAAGGAACGTTTCATAGATATTGTCTGATCGGAGGCGAAACCCATGTTGCAACAAGTCATGACCGCGCCGGGCGTGATCGAATTTCGCGAAGTGCCCACCCCCGAGCCCAAGGCGGGCGAGGCGCTGATCAAGATGCAAAAGATCGGGATATGCGGCTCGGACATCCACGTGTTCCATGGCAAGCATCCCTTTACCAAGTACCCTATCACCCAGGGCCACGAGGTATCCGGCCAGGTGGCGGCCTTGGGCCCGGGCGTAACAAAGGTGCGGGTAGGGCAGAAGGTGACCGTCGAACCCCAGGTGGTGTGCGGAAAATGTTACCTGTGCCGCCACGGAAAATACAATCTGTGCGAAGAGCTGAAGGTGATGGGCTTCCAAACCACAGGGGCGGCCTCCGCCTACTTTGCGGTGGATCAGAGTAAGGTGACGTTGCTGCCCGATGATATGTCCTTTGAGCAGGGCGCCATGATCGAACCTCTGGCGGTGGCGGTGCACGCCATTCGCCGGGCGGGCGATGTAAGCGGCAAACGCGTTGCGGTGCTGGGGGCCGGACCCATCGGCAACCTGGTGGCCCAGACAGCCAAGGGCATGGGAGCCGCCCAAGTGATGATCACCGATATCAGCGACTATCGCCTTGGCCTGGCCCAAAGGTGCGGCATCGACTTTTGCGCCAACACCCGGCAGAATGATTTTGGCGAGGCGCTGCTTGCTTGTTTTGGCCCGGACAGGGCCGATGTGATCTACGATTGCGCGGGCAACGACATCACCATGGGCCAGGCCATCCGCCACGCCCGCAAGGGATCGGCCATCATCCTGGTGGCCGTGTTTGCCGACATGGCCGCCGTCGATCTGGCCCTGGCCAACGACCACGAGTTGGCCATCAACAGTTCCATGATGTACCGCCACAACGACTATGTGGACGCCATCGCCCTAGTGGCCGAAGGTAAGGTGCGGTTGGATCCGCTGATGAGCAAGACCTTCCCGTTCCGTGAGTTTTTGCGGGCGTACCAATACATTGACGCCAACCGGGAGACCACCATGAAGGTGTTCATAGACGTGCAAGCATAGGAGGAGATCACTCGCAATGCGCGCCCATCAAACCTTTGAGTTCATCTACCACACCCCGCCCTCAGCCATCGCCTTCTGTCCCTATCGCATCTGCCCCATCGGGGCTCACTCGGATCATCAATACGGCAAGGTAACCGGCCTGGCCATCGACAAGGGTATACATATCGCTTACCGCCCCAAGCAGAACGGCGTGGTGGAGCTCGCTTCGCTCAATTTCGATAAGCGGGCCCAATTTCATGTCCAGCAGGTGCCGGAGATCAAACAAAATGACTGGGCGGATTATCTGCGGGGCGCTACGGTGATTCTGGGCCAGCGCTACGCCTTGCACACCGGTATCTGCGGCGTGATCGAAGGCAGCTTGCCCATCGGCGGGCTTTCGTCGTCCGCGGCGGTGATCATCGCCTTTTTGGACGCGCTGTGTAAGGTGAACAATATCTGTTTGACCAAGCCCGAGATCATCGACGTAGCCTTGCACGCGGAGAACGACTACGTGGGCGTATCCTGCGGCAAGCTGGACCAATCCTGCGAGGTATACGCAAAAAAGGATCACCTGCTGTACCTGGACACAAGGGACGACAGCTTTGAGCTCATCCCCACCCATCCCGGCATGAAGCCCTACGAGATCGCCATCTTCTTCAGCGGCGCCCAGCGGACATTGGTGGGCAGCCAATTTAACATGCGAGTGGACGAGCTTAAATCCGCCGCTTATGCCCTCAAAGCCTTCGCCATAGAAGAAGGTTTTGAAAAAGAGTTGGATGCTTCATACGGTATGTTCTGTGAGACGCGGCTGCGGGACGTGCCGCGCAGCCTCTACGATCGTTACAAGGCCCGGTTGCCCGCCTTATGGCGCAAGCGAGCCGAGCATTTTTACACCGAGTTTGAGCGGGTGGAAGCGGGGGCGGAGGCGTGGAGGCGCGGCGATCTGGAGGCGTATGGCAAGCTTTCGTTTGAAAGCGGGCACAGTAGCATCCATAATTACGAGACAGGCTCCGAGGAACTCATCGCCCTGTACGAGATCATGCGCCGCACCGACGGCATCTATGGCGGCCGGTTTTCGGGCGCGGGGTTCAAGGGTTGCTGCATGGCATTGATTGATCCCGGCTTCCATGATACAATGGAGCGCGGCGTGACCGAAGCGTACCTAAAGAAGTTCCCCCAACTCAAGGGTAAGTTTTCGGTGCATTTCTGCCATTCCGCGGACGGCGCGCAGCGATAAGGAGCGTTTGACGTGATTTGCATTGTGCTGGCGGCCGGGTATGCCACCCGGCTGTATCCGTTGACGGAGAACTTCCCCAAGCCGCTCTTGCGGGTGAAGGGTAAAACGATCCTGGATTGGCTGCTAGACGATATCGATAATACGGGCTTGATAGATCGTTATGTGATCGTATCCAATCATCGATTTGTTGCTCATTTTGAAGCATGGGCGGCGCAGAAAAAATTATCCACAAAGATCGATGTGCTGGACGATGGCTCTGCTTCCAACGAGACGCGGCTGGGTGCGGTAAGGGATATCCAGTTTGCCGTTGATGCCCTTGGGTTGGAGGGCGATTTGTTTGTGATCGCTGGCGACAATCTGCTGGATTTCAGCCTGGCCCGCTTCTTGGCTTATGGGCGGCAAAAAAGCGCCACCTACGTGATGCGTTATTGGGAACCCAGCTTGGACAAACTGCGCAAGGCAGGCGTAGCCCAGGTGGATACGACGGACCGCATCCTTCACATGGCGGAAAAGCCCCAGACGCCTGCGGGTCATTGGTGTGTGCCGCCCTTTTACGTGTATCGGCGGCAGGATGTACCCCTGATCTCCAAGGCCATTGAAGATGGCTGTGGCGTGGACGCGCCGGGCAGCCTGATCGCCTGGCTGGCGGGCGTCACCCCCATCTACGCCATGGAGATGCCGGGAAAACGATACGATATTGGCGACTTGGACAGTTACCGGGAGGTTCAGCAATGGTTCCAAAAACCTACCTCATAACCGGCGCGGCGGGATTTATCGGCTTTTTTTTGAGCAAAAAACTGCTGGAGCAGAACAACGCCGTGATCGGTTTCGACAACCTAAACCAATATTATGATGTGCGGCTCAAACACGCGCGGCTGGAGATATTAAAGGGATATTCCGGGTTTATCTTTGTGAAGGGGGATGTGGCGGACAGCGATGCTGTGACGGGCGTTTTGGCCGCCCATCGGCCCGACATCGTGGTACATCTAGCCGCCCAGGCGGGCGTGCGGTACTCCATCACCCATCCCCGGGCGTACATCGAAAGCAACATCACAGGATTTTTCAATATACTTGAGGCCGTGCGCCATAGCCCCAAGCGGGTGGACCATCTGCTGTACGCTTCCTCCTCCTCGGTGTATGGCAACCAGCATAAGACGCCTTTTTCCGTGGGAGACGATGTAAGCAAACCCATCTCCCTGTACGCCGCCACTAAAAAGAGCAATGAACTGATGGCCTATACCTACAGCCATCTCTATGATATCCCAACAACCGGCTTGCGGTTTTTTACGGTGTACGGCCCCTGGGGCCGCCCCGACATGGCGTACTTTTCCTTTACCGAAAAGATGCTAAAGGGCGAGACCATCCAGATCTACAACCACGGCGACATGAAGCGGGATTTTACTTATATCGACGACATTGTGCAGGGAATAGAAACATGCTCCGCAGGCCGCCCAAGGGCGCGGATCCCGCCCGGGTGTACAATATCGGCAACAACCGGCCCGAAGACTTGCTGGTTTTTGTACAGACGCTGGAACGCTGCTTGCTGGAGGAGGGTATGATAGACAAGCCTGCCAACAAAGCATACCTCCCCATGCAGCCAGGCGACGTATATCAAACCTACGCGGATGTGTCGGACTTGATGGAGGAGTTTGGCTTTAAGCCCTCCACGCCCATCGAAACCGGCTTGGGGCAATTTGTGAAGTGGTATAAGTGTTTTTATGGAGGAACGACGTGATGAAAATCGCCGTGGCCGGGATTGGGTATGTGGGCCTGTCCAATGCCATTTTGCTTGCGCAAAAGAACGATGTGGTTGCGCTGGATGTGGCGCCGGCTAAGGTGGCCCGGGTCAATGAGCGGAAGTCGCCCATTGAAGACGCGGAGGCGCAGGCTTATCTGGCGAATCCCGCCCTCAGGCTCCAAGCCACGCTGGATCCAAACCAGGCGTACCGGGGCGCGGATTTTGTGCTCATCGCCACGCCCACCAACTACGATCCGCAGCTGAACCATTTTGACACCTCGTTGGTGGAGGTGGTAATCCGGCAGGTGATGGGCGTTGCGCCCGATGCGGTTATGGTGATAAAATCCACGGTGCCCGTGGGTTTTACCGAGGCCATGCGGGAGAAGTACGGCTGCGCCAACTTGCTTTTCTCTCCCGAATTTTTGCGTGAAGGCAAAGCCCTGCACGATAATTTGTATCCTTCCCGCATCATCGTGGGGGCGCCCATGGACGATCCGCGATTGCTGGAGCGCGCCCGGCGCTTTGCGGAGTTGCTCAAGCAAGGGGCCGTCAAAGACGATGTGCCGGTGCTGATCATGAGCCCCACCGAAGCCGAGGCCGTCAAGCTCTTTGCCAATACATACCTTGCCCTGCGCGTGGCCTTTTTTAACGAGCTGGACACCTATGCCGAGATGCATGGGCTCCACACCAAACGCATTATCGAGGGTGTGAGCCTGGATCCCAGAATCGGGGATTACTACAACAATCCGTCCTTCGGATACGGCGGTTACTGCCTGCCCAAGGATACGAAGCAACTCTTAGCTAACTACGCCAAGGTACCCAATAACATCATCGGCGCGATCGTGGAGGCCAACCGCACCCGCAAGGATTTTGTGGCGGAGCGCATCCTGGCCAAGGCCGGTTTTCCCCAGAATCCCCGGCCCATTGTGGGCATTCACAGGCTGATGATGAAGGCCCAGTCCGACAACTTCCGCCAGTCCTCCATCCAGGGCGTGATGAAACGCATCAAAGCAAAGGGCGTTGAAGTGGTGGTGTATGAGCCGACGCTGCAAGAGGAGTTTTTCTTTAACTCCCGGGTGATACCCTGCCTTGCCGAGTTTAAAAAGATCAGCGATGTGATCATCGCCAATCGTTTTAGCGCCGAAATTCAAGATGTGACGGACAAGGTATATACGAGGGATCTGTACTTTCGCGATTGAGGGCCGCAGCCGTTATTTCGCCAGCGCGTCAAACAGCGCGCCGAACAGCTTATCCCTGTGGATATGATAGACATAGCGAATCATGTGGCGGTTGGGGTCGAAGCTGTAGTGATGATCGTATTGGGGGATAGGGCTGTGCTCCAGCCGGTCGAGCATATAATCCCCGTCCAGCAGCCAGCCCACGGCGGTCACATCCCAAAGCGCCCGCGTCCAGGTGGCGATCTTTTGCTCCTCCAGCGCCGCGCTGGTGGTGCGGTCCAGCAAATAATCGCACAGCGCGTTCTTGCCCCGCAGCCAGTACTCCAACTCGGGCCCACCGGTGGAAAAGGCCGATACCACCCCCATGCAGGGCAACTGCACCAGCGGTACGCCGCATCCGAACACCACCCGGGCGGCGGCTACGTCCTGCGCAAGGTTAAACTCGGTGTTGACGGGCCAGTGCAGCGCGTTGCCGCCCAGCCAGATCAGCACCATCCGCTCCCGAATTTCCGGCCGCATCAGCAGCGCGGAAGCTATATTGGTGATCGCGCCGATGGCGACGACGTACAGCGGTGCTTCAGTGGTGTAGGTCATGGCAAGTTCCGCGAGATGGCGCGCCGCCGGTGAATCCACCGGCTGGGTTTCCGAGGGCAGGTAATTCTCCGACCCCATGTGCACGATATCGTGCAGGTCTTCGCGCCCCATCAGGCGCAGCACGTTGAGAATCTCGGCGTAGCTTCTGCGCATGCCGTCCGCCGGGCCGCTGGAGCGGTCGTTGAAGAAAGGGGCGGCGTACAGCGCCTTGACCCGCATTTTTTCTTCGGATTTGACCATAAAAGCCAGGGCGTACTGATCGTCGATTTCGTTGTAGGCGTCGGTATCCAGCACCACGTCCACAGGGCCGGTGGGTTTTTGCAGTCTTTGGATTAGGTCTGTCATAATTATTCTCCCTTCTGAGCAGAGCATAGCGTATCCATATGTAGGGGCGATTACCAATCGCCCGCTGTATCGCACGAACCCATGTTGGTTTTGGGCGGCGGGCGATTCATAATCGCCCCTACAGCAACGGTGAGCTTATTTTTGCTTGATAATCTCCAGCCAATACCCATCCGGGTCTTCGATGAAGTATAGGCCCATGGCCGTGTTTTCGTAGCAGATGCAGCCCATTTCCTGGTGCAGGGCGTGAGCAGCGTCGTAATCCGCCACGGAAAAGCAGATGTGGGTTTCGTTGTCGCCCAGTTCATAGGGCCCTTGTTTGTCCCGCAGCCAGGTAAGCTCCAGGGCCAGGCCCGATTGACCGTTGGTTAAAAAACAAAGCACAAAACTGCCGTCGGGCCCCTCCTTGCGCTTTGCAACCTCCAGGCCCAAGGCCCGGCGGTAAAAGCTAAGGCTGGCCTCCAAATCCGTTACGTTGAGGTTGGTATGCTCTATTCTGGCTTGCATGGGTTCCCTCCGCTACATGATCCGGATATTTTTATGCTTGCCTGTAATGGAAAAAACCACCCATTCGGCGATATTGGTGGCGTGATCGCCGATGCGCTCGAAATACTTGGCGATGATGATCAGGTCGATGGCCTGGTCGCCGTTGTCCGGATTTTGTTTGATCAGTTCGATCAGCTCGGTCTTTGCCAGGGTGAACAGCTCATCCACCGTATCGTCGGAGGCGATCACGGCTTTTGCCCGCTCCAGATCCTTCTTTACAAAGGCGTCGATGCTGCCGGTGACCATCTGCATGGTAGCGGTGGTCATTTTGGGAATATGCTCCAGTTTGCTGATGTATTGGGTTTTGGAAAGCAGCTGGGTCATCTCAGAGATGTCGGAGGCGTGGTCACCGATGCGCTCCAGGTCCGTAGTGATTTTTAGGATGGACGATACCAGCCGCAGGTCGCCCGCCACCGGTTGCTGCTGCAAAATCACTTTGAGGCAAAGGCTCTCCAGTTCCTTCTCTTTCTCGTCGATCACATCGTCGGACTCGATGATCCTTTGCGCCAGCTCCACGTCCTGTTCGATCAGCGCTTTGCTGGCGTCCGCGATGGCGCGCTCCACGATGGCGCCCATCTCGATGAGGGAGGTATTGAGGTGTTCCAGTTGCTCATCAAATCTGCTTCGCATGCGTTTTGCCTCCTCTTAGCGTAGTTTAGCCAAATCTGCCGGTGATGTAGTCGTGGGTGCGCGGATCTTTGGGGTTGGAAAAAACCTTGGAACGGGTCTCCTCTTCGACCAATTCGCCCATCAGCATAAAGGCGACCCGGTCGGAGATGCGCGCCGCCTGCTGCACGTTATGGGGAGCGATTACGATGGTGAAATGTTCCTTGAGCTGCAACAGGGACTCCTCGATTCTGGCCGTGGAGATGGGATCGAGTCCGGAGCAGGGCCTGTCCAGCAGGATCACCTCGGGCTCCAGCGCCAGCACACGGGCCATGCACAACCGCTGCTGCTGGCCGCCGGACAGGGACATGGCCGGCGTGTTCAGGCGGTCCTTCACATCCTCCCACAGGGCGGCGGTGCGCAGGGCCTTCTCCACAATGCCCGCGATGGCGCGCCTGTTCTTCCTGCCGCCCTGGCGCGGCCCAAAGGCGATGTTGTCAAAGATGGAGATGGGCAGGGGGGTGGGTACGTCGAATACCATGCCCACCCTTCGGCGCAACTCGGTTACATTCTCGCCGGGGGCGTAGATATCTTTCCCGTCCAGCAGAATTTTCCCCTTCATCTGCGTGTCCGGGATCAAATCGCTCAGGCGGTTGAGGGTGCGCAGCAGCGTGGTGATCCCGCTGTTGGCTGGGCCCAGGATCGAGAGGATCTTGTTGGAGGGAATGTCTAAGTTCAAGTCATGGATGACCTGCTTTTTTTGATATGAAAAGCTCAGGCCTTGGATGCTGATCTTGTTGATCTTTGCTTGCTGACTCATTGTGCCTCCTCACCGTCCCTTTGCCATGAACCGGTTGACCAGTGTATTGGCAACGACATTGATAAAGAAAATCATGATGATCAAAAGGGCGGCGGTGCCATAGGCGTTCTCCATGGAGATGCCCTCCATGGCTAAGGTGTAAAAGTGGACCGCCATCGTGCGGGTGGGCGAGAACAGGGAAGAGGGCATGCGCAGGGTAGAGCCCGCGGTGAGCATCACCGCCGCGGTTTCGGCGATGCAGCGGCCCACGCTTAGAATGATACCGTTGGCGATGCCCCGCAGCGCCGAGGGGAATACCACCTTGATGATGGTTTGCCACTTGGTGGCGCTCAGCGAGAAGCTGACCTCCCGGTAGATGGAGGGTACGGCGCGGATCGCCTCTTCCGACGTGCGGATCAGAGTGGGCAGGATCATAAAAGCCAGCGTCAGCCCGCCGGAGAGCACCGACCAGCCTAAGCCTAAGTAATCCACAAAAAAGATGAACCCAAACAGCCCGTATACGATGGAGGGAATCGCTGCCAGGGACTCGGCGCAGAAACGGATGATGCGGGTGACCGCGCCCTCCCGGGTGTACTCCGCCAGATAGAAGGCGGTGCCGATGCCAAAGGGCGCGGCAATCAGGATGGCCACGGCGGTCACCAGTACGGTGCTGACGATAGTGGACGCGATGCCCCCGCTGCGGCCCATGCTGCGCGGGATATCGGTGATGAACTGCCAATTGATTCTGCCCATGCCCCGCGCAAGGATATGTATGATCACAAACAGTAAAATAAAGATCACAAACAGAGCGGCGAACCAAATCACCGACTTTGCGATCTTTTCGTTGGTGCGTACATTTGTTTTCATACTCAGCTCATTTCCTTCGAACGATGTATTGGGCCGCGGCATTTAACACCATGATGATCAAAAACAGCACGATGCCTGTGGCAAAAAGGGCCTGCTGATGGTCGCCGGAAGCGTACCCCATCTCGATGCCGATGTTGGTGGTGAGCGTGCGCACGGGATCCAGGATGGACCGGGGGAGAGCTACGGCATTACCCAGCACCATGATCACCGCCATGGTTTCGCCGATGGCCCTGCCGATGCCCAATATGATGGCGGCCACAATGCCCGACTTGGCTGCCGGCAACTGCACCGAACGTATAGTTTGCCAATGGGTCATGCCCAAGGCCAGGGCTCCTTCTTTGTATTGGCGGGGCAGGGCCAGGATGGACGCTTCGGAAATGGTGATCACCGTGGGCAAAATCATGATGGCCAAGATGATGGCGCCGGCTAATATGCTCAGCCCCGGCCCGCCCAGGTAATCCCGTATCAGGGGCACCACAAACAGCAGGCCCCAAAACCCGTACACCACCGAGGGGATACCAGCCAGCAGCTGAATGGCGGGGCGGAAGGCGTTGCGAAATTTCACAGGCGCAAACTCCGCCAAGAAGATACTGCAGCAAAGGCTGATAGGAATGCCCAGTATCACCGCTCCCAATGTGACCGCAATGGAGCCTACGATCATGGGGAAGATGCCAAAATGCCCTTGAAGGGGCGCCCACTTGGCGCCGAAGATAAAATCGAACACGCCCACCTTGGCGATAAGGGGCGCGCCTTGCACCAATATGAACACGGTAATGAGCGCCAGCGCACCGATGGAGGTGAGGGCCAACGCGAAAAAAACCTTGCCCGCCGTATCTTTTTTTGCTTTTATGCCGCTCATTCTTCAGCCTCCTCTGCGTCCGGAATCATCATGGGGATGAGTCCCTCGTGCATCAGCGCCTGCTGCCCCTCTGCGGAAAGGGTATAATCGATAAAGTGCTCGGTGGCCCCCGTGGGTTCGCCGTTTACCACAAATAGAAAGGGCCTGTACAGGGTGTACTCGCCGGCCATTACGCTGTCCCAGGTTGGCATTACGCCGCCCAACTGCAGGGCCTTTACCGTGTGATCCACCAAACCCAAGGAGATAAAGCCAATGGCATTGGGGTCACCGGAAACCAACTGCCTTACCGCGCCGTTGGAACTCTGCACGATGGCCCTGGGGGTGATTTCTTCCTTGGCCATCACCAGGTCCTCAAAGGCGCTGCGGGTGCCCGAACCTTCTTCCCGTGCGATTACGTGGATTTCCGCCTCCCGGCCTCCCAGTTCGCCCCAATCGTTTACGGTGGCCGCATAGATGGCCCGAACCTGCTCCAGCGATAGATTAGTCAAGGGATTGCCGGGATGCACGATCACGGCCAAGCCGTCCTTAGCGATGACCACGTTCCACAGCTCCAGTTCCTTGTCGTGCAACGCCCGGGAGGACATGCCGATGTCCGCCGTGCCCGACATCACCGCCGTAATGCCTGCGGAGGAGCCGCCCCCCTGGACATCCACGATGTCCTCCGGGTACAGCAGCGCATACTCCTCGGACAGCACTTCGGCATAAGGCTGCACGGAGGTGGAACCGGCCACGATCACAGCGGAATCCCGCTGGCTTGCGCAACCGGAAAGCAGCCCCACGCAAAGGGCCAACAGCAACAAGGCGATCATTCTTATCTTCATAATAGCTCAGAACCTCTAACATGATTTAGCCGTACCGGCCCGTGATATAATCCTCGGTGCGTTTGTCCTTGGGGTTGGCGAACATCTCAAGGGTGGGGGCATATTCAACCAATGTACCGGCTTTTTCTTCGTCTATCATCATAAACGCCGCCATGTCCGACACCCGCGTGGCCTGTTCCATATTGTGGGTGACGATGATGATGGCATAGGTTTTGGCCAATTCCCGCATCAGTTCCTCGATTTTCATGGTGGATTCGGGATCCAAGGCGCTGCAGGATTCGTCCATCAATATTACTTCCGGCGCCACGGCAAGGGCCCGTGCAATGCACAGCCGCTGCTGGGCGCCGGCCGGAAGATCCAGGCCGGGTTTTTTGAGGATATCCTTTACTTCGTCCCACAGGGCCACCTGGCGCAGGCTCTTTTCGGCGATATCGGCCAAGGCGCTCTTACTCTTGATCCCTTGGTGCCTGGGGCCGATGACGATGTTATCGTAGATGCTCATGGGGAACACGTTGGGCTTTTGAAATACCATGCCCACCTTTTGCCGCAGGGAAACCACATCCATAGCGCTGTTGTCGTATACGTTGACGCCGTCCAGCAGCACCTGGCCCTTCACTTTCGCGCCGGAGATCAGGTCGTTCATGCGGTTAAAAATGCGCAAAAGAGAGGACTTCCCGCAACCCGACGGGCCGATGATGGCCGTAATCGTGCGATCCAGGATGTCCATGGTGATATTGCGCAAAGCGTGGAAATCATCGTAATACAGATTGGCCGATATGGTTTGTATTTTTGCCATCCCTTTTCCTCACACCCCGACCCCTATTTTCACAGGAAACGACAGGTTTAGACAGTTGATTCTAGCACACGGGGCGGGCAAATACAAGGCGGATTTTTGGCGTTGCAATAGCGCGCCCTCTTTGCTATAATATACAACCGGCACATCCTTGCTCTGCACGCGTGATGCAGGGCCTCAAGTCCAAAAGGAGGTGAAAGGATCCCTATGACCCAATACGAAGCTATCTACATCATCGACGCGGCCATGGAAGAGGCGCCCCGAAACGAGCTGATCGCCCGGTTTAACGAGCTGATCGCCGCCAATGG
>Ga0123353_10003288_pt1 | contig 20400 bp, 23 predicted proteins | sample TergutLab28metaG_3_FD_92763 | JGI IMG/M metagenome (GOLD analysis project Ga0123353, IMG submission 92763) | Labiotermes labralis P3 segment gut microbial communities from Petit-Saut dam, French Guiana - Lab288 P3 | ecosystem: Host-associated > Arthropoda: Insects > Digestive system > Gut ... | reverse complement strand
CGCGAGCAGCTGGGGCAGGAAAAAGACCGCCGCGCCGAAAACGAACATGTTGTAGGGCCGAATGCCCAGAACGTCCCGCAGGCCAAGCAGGGGCCAGAACGCGGCGGCCACGCTATAGCTGATCATCCCCCCGAACTTTTTTGCCGTCACGAGCTTGATACGTTCCGAGGAGTGCGGGGTGATCTGCATGTAGACCTTCTCGCCGGCCACGCCCGAGGCGGTGCCGAAGAAATCCCCCGCGATGTTGAACGCGATGAGCATGCCCACGCGTTGCCAGGGGGTCAGTCCAAAATCAAACACCGTTATCAGGCTCATCAGGCTGCCGAGCAATACCGCTACCCGCATGATCCAGCGGTGGACGCGGGAGGGATAATTCCTGTAGTCCATGTAGGCGCCGATGAAGGGGTCGTTGACGCCGTCCCATATGGCGGACACAACGCCCATGACCGACTGCTGTTGCTTATCCACATGGAACACGTTCTGAATCAGCCAGCCCCTGTCCCCGTCAAACACGCCGCGTAGCCCGCCGATGACAGGCGGTATGATCTGTATCGCGAGCTCCCAGGGGCGCAGTTTATCGGGCGGCAGGTCCTTGCCCTTGAGCCACACCACCGGATGTCTGGCCGCGGCGCGCATCTGATCTTTTTGCTCCTGCGTGAGTTTTGCCACAGAACAATCCCCCTGTCTCAGTGATCTGCTGTCCACACCTTTACATAATCCACCACAAAATCCGCGGGTAAATCCGCATCGTGGTTTTTCGTGATGTTTCCCGACCAACCGGCGCAGGGAGTGCCTCCCACGCCGTCAACCTCCACGGAAAGCAGCATATACAGCGGTTCGCGGCAGACCCCGCCGAAGCGACTCCTGCCGGTTTCGACGCCGTTGATGTAGAAAATGTATTCCGCCGGCGTCCACTGCAGGCCGTATGTGTTGAATTCCCCGTAGGGGTTGCTTGCCCTGGCCACGGCAACGTTGCGCATACGGTGGCCCAGCGAATAGCCGTTGTAGTGGATATTCTGCGAAACCAGGCCTTTTTGCCCGTGTTGCTTCCACATCGAGGATTCCATGACATCCAACTCCGCCGCCTGCGTGCCGGGGACGCCCCGGCGCACACCGCTGCGGGTCAGCCAAAACGCCGACCACAGCCCCTGTGCGGCCGGCAGGATACAGCGTGCCTCAAAATAGCCGTACGTGCGCTCATAAGCCTGCGTGGTCTGCGCGCCATAGGAATAATACCCGGGGCCGTGGGGCCCGTCCGCCCTGTACTGCGTGCGGATCACCAGCCTGCCGTCCTCCACCCGGGCCTGGCCTTTATCCCAATAGCCGCCCTTACGCTGTCCCTCGCCATGGGGTTGCCAGACGTTTTCGTCCAGGCTGTCGCCTTCAAACGTGTCCTCAAAGACAAGCGTATAGCCGGTCAGATCGAGTGCTGTGCCTCTGTGTCTCCATGGCCAGCGCGACAGGATGATCAGTTCGTGGACGGGCAAGGCGAGAAAGTTTATCGCGCGGCCCCACCAGGTGTCGGCGGCCCAGATGCTGCGTTTTGCCTTTTTCATCGCGAAAGTGCTCCTTCCAGATTTCCAACCCCAGGGGGTTCAGATATCGACTACAATTCGGGTCACCAGCCGACCGTGTCCGGGTCGTTCGTCGTGCCGCAGCTGCCGCTCAGCCCTGCGATGGTTTCGATATCCTGCGTATCGATCGCAAAATCGAACACCTGCGCATTTTCCGCGATGCGCGCGGGTGTAACCGATTTCGGCAGCGGCAGCCAGCCGCATTGCAGGCTGTAGCGTACGCATAGCTGCGCGACGCTCCGGCCATAACGCGCCGCCATCTCCCGCATCGTCGGGTCGCCAAAAATTTTTCCTGTACCCATCGGGCTGTAGGCCTGCAAAAGAATGTTCCGCTGCGAGCAATACGCCACGGTTTCGGCCTGGGTCTCGCCGGGGCAAAGGCGGATCTGGTTGACTTGGGGCACGACCTGAGCGGTTTGCAGCAGCGCGTCCAGATGGCGCGGCATAAAATTGCTCACGCCGATGGCGCGCAGCACGCCCTCTTGATACAGTTTTTCCATGGCGCGGTAGCTTTCCGCGTTTTTTTGCGCCCACTGCGCGCGATGCATCGCCGGGTTCGGCCAGTGGATCAGGTATAGGTCCAAATACGCCGTGCCGAGCTTCTCCAGGCTCTCCTCCACGGCGGCAAGGGTCTCGTCATAACCGCGCACCGCGTTCCAGAGCTTGGTGGTCAAAAAGACATCCTCCCGTTTGATCCCGCTCTCTCGCATCCCGGCGCCCACGCTCTCCTCGTTGCCGTAGATCGCCGCCGTGTCGATATGCCGGTATCCACAGGCCAGCGCGGCCTTCACCGCGTTGACCCCGCTTTGGTCGTCCGGCGTCTGCCAGGTCCCAAAGCCCACACAGGGGATGGATACGCCGTTCGCCAGGGTGAAGCTGTCGGTTAGTTTTTTGAATTGCATTGTATCTCCTCCTCCATAATCTTTTGCTATGCCAATAAGTATAGCACAAACCAGTGCATTTGTCCACCGGGAATAAGGCAAAAACATGGAGATCAATATCGATGTTGTTGTTGCCCACGGCGAGTATCACTCGCCGTGGGCTTTGAAGACCAAAATGAATTCCGTGGCGGCAAAAACAACAACCGATATCCCGGCCCCAGGAGGGTCTGACATCGGCTGCTATTCAATTTGATGTTTAAGCCGTCATGACGACAGCCGCCCGAAGAAGCCAAAGAGCTTCCAGAATTCCATGTAGCTGCCGTCGCCCCAGAGTAGCCAGGCCCCGTGCCCAAGAGAGCCCATGGCATCGCCCAGGAAGCTCTCGAATCCTGCGGATTCGTGCTCGGGGAGCTTATTTTCGCGGAATGGCATGTCGTGCTTTTTGAGCAGCCCGACAAGCGTCTCCTGAACGGCGTCGGCGCGTTTCGCGTCGCCGATGGTGAGCGCGCGCACCGCGGTGGCCTCTTTTATGGCCGCTTGCAGCGCTTTTCTGTCCGCCGCGCTGAGGTTTTTCTCGGGGTCGGCCAGCAGATCCTGCGCGTTCCTGATATTTCCCCGGCGCAGGCTTTCGGTGTCCATGGCGTAGTTATACTGCGGATACTTCTTGGGGTTGGTCTTGATGTTCATACCGGGGTTTGCGAAAAGCGCTGTCATCAGGTTGATCAGGGCGTCGTTGCGGCCCACCTCGTGCGGTTGCCCAAGGAACACCCAGGTATTATCCGGCAGCAGGGCGGTGGAGCAGTCGATGCTGCCGTCCGGCGAGAGATAGCCCTTCTTTTTCGGCACATAGTCCGCCGGGAGCTTTTCGCCGGGCAGAGCGCAGGTGGCTCCCATGGTGGCGCCCTCCACATGGATGACGCCGTCGCTGTTCATCTTTGTCTCAAACAGCTGCATATAGGTATAGTCGCCCCTGGTGTCCCCCTCGCCCGCGCCGAAGCCGGCCCCCGCGATGTTGTTCACACGCACGCCGTCTGCCACGGCAGCCAGCACATTTTTATACAAGTTGCACTGCGCCTCGTAGAAGCTGTCGGTCTCCTTGCGCATCGCGGCGTTCAGCGGGCCCTTCAGCAGCGCTTCCCTGGCGGCGGGATAGCGCTCCTTGGGAACCAGGGCCCAGAAAAACTGTGTGCCGCCAACAAATTCTGTCAAGAGGTAGATTAAGCCCGGCCAACCCATCTTGAGGGCCCATGTGATTACGGGCGCCGGCAAAAAGCGCATGGTCAGTTCCAGCAGAGAGCCCAGGGAGCGTGCATAGTCGGGGCGGTCTTTCATGGTGTCCAGGAGCTCTGTCAGCCCGCCGTTGCGCCAGAATGCCGCGTCCGTCCTCAGGTTCCCGGTGGTAAGGTCGCCCAGCACTTGGGAGCCGTCGACGGTGGCGACGATATTCACGATTTGGTCCAGCTTTTTATGTCCGTAGCGGTCAAGGTAACCTGTGAGGAGCGTCCCGCCCAGGCTGACGGCAGCCAAATTCACTTTGCTGTGCCCGGTTTGCTTTCTCACCATATCGATGAATTCGGCGAGAAGATCCACGTTTTCCCATACATTCCCCATCTGGGCGTAGTTGAAAAGATACAGATGATCCTCGCCGATGATGTTCAATATGCCATGGGCGGGCACATGGACGTCCAGGAAGCCCCTCTTGCCATCTTCGGGCATATCGGAAAATCTGGCGACTGTCTCGCCGTTCGCGTCTCTTACCCTTGCCTCCGCCTGGCCGATGCCGGGCAGGATAATGACGGGCGAGTGCCGGCACAGGCGCTTCGGCGTGCAGCCGTTGGGGTTTGTGTACTTCGCTTGCGGCGGCGCGGCGAAGGCGGGCAGTGCCAGGGCGGTCGGGAGCATGGCTGCACACAGCAGCAGAGCAAGCAGCTTTTTCATGGTTATGATCCATCCTTATCAAATGTTTTTGCGAAGCACAAAATTATTGTATCACACATCAGGTCAGGGTGTCAATATCCATTTGTCCTACAAATCGGATGATTTTAAGCTCAACCCCGCGCAGTTCAATCATTTTGCTTGCTGGAGCGATGGCCTCTTCCAACACGCCGTAATTGCGCCGCAATAATTCGCACTTGCTTTTGTATTTCTTGTTGCGGGCCTGGATGGTTTAGGTCCCCTGTGTTTTTCCAGATAGAGCTCGCCCTGGTGGGCGGCATAGCGGCCGTTGTCCTGATAACTATTAATGCGAATCACCAGTGGAAATGGTTCTTTTGGCGGATGGTTGCGGCGAGTGAAAATGGCTTGGACCTCTCTTTCCGCTGCATATTTTGCAGTGAAAGCAGCCTTTGCCGCCGTGGGAGATTCCCCAAAAATCCGCAAAAAATCTCCTCGTGCGATTTGCCCAACGGGAGCCGTTTTTGTCCGGTGCAACAAAATAAAAAATCTCGCAATCCCTTATATACAAGAGATTGCAAGAATTTTGGTGCCGCTGGCCGGATTTGAACCGGCACGGTGTTTCCACCGGGGGATTTTAAGTCCCATGCGTCTGCCAGTTTCGCCACAGCGGCGTAGATCGGTTACGCCGTAGTGGCGTGTAGGGGCGGCATTCTTGCCGCCCGTTCAGTAGGGCCTATTCTTTATCCCCGCAGTCCTCGCGGGCGCAGTTTTCGCAGTCGCAGCCCAGGTCGAACTCCAGGTTTTCGTCGCAGCCGGGGCAGGTGATGCTGCCCTCCTCCAGGATGCCCTCGTCAATCTGGATCAACTCGCCGCAGTTGGGGCACTCCACCTCGAAGGTCTCATCGCCGTCCTCGTCGCCGAAGATTTCCTCGCACAACTCCTCCAGGTCCTCGTCCAATTCGTCCACCTGTTCGGTGAGGGTCTCGAGCTCCTCCTGTACGGCAGAAAGAGCCTGCGCCAACTCCTCGACGAGTTCCAGAACGGAGGCCATCAGGGTGGTTGCCGCGGGGGTCATGCCCTCCACGTCCTTGGCCAGTTCCCGCAGCCGCTGCGCCTTTTCGATGATGTCCATGGTGTATCTCCTTCATTGCGAACTAATCATGATTATAACGCTCTGATTTCCGCTTCCTGCAACGTTTTGCAGCGATAGGTGTAGCTGTGCCAATCTTTGGTTCCCCAATAGGTTTCGCGCTTTATGCGGATCGTCCCGTTGTCAATTTCGGTGAAGTCGATCCACATCATTTCGGTTCGTTCCGGGCCCGGGACACTCAGAACGTCGTCCTTGGCTGGATACCAGAAGGTCAACGCCGCTATGCCTCGTCGCTGTTTTCCCCGCCCATCAGCGTGCCGACGTCGTTGGCCTCGCCGTCATAAACGCCGCTGAACTCGCTGGGCTTACCGTCTTTATAAATGAAACTCATGAAGCCCGGATACTCGTATTCGTCGTCCCAAACTCCCTCCAGGCGCTTGAACAGGGCTTCCGCGTCGATTTCACGCCCTGCTTACATAGTCCCCGTTCCTGGTATCCACGATGATCGTCTCGCCTTCGTCGATGAACAGCGGCACCTTGACCTCCGCGCCGGTCTCCACCGTGGCGGGTTTGGTGACGTTGGTGGCCGTATCCCCGCGGAAGCCCGGGTCGGTCTTGGTGATCTGTAAAGGCACCGTGGTGGGAGGCTCCACGCCGAAGACGTTGCCCTTGTAGGACAAAATTTTGCATACGGTGTCCTCTTTGACGAACTTGAAGCTGTCCGGCAGGTCAGACTGGTTGACGGGGATCATGTCGTAACTCTCGTTGTCCAGGAAGTAGTACAGCCCGCCGTCGCTGTAGGAGTAGGCCATCTCGCGGCGCTCGATGTAGGCGGCAGGGAATTTGTCGGAGGGGTTGAAGGTGCGCTCGGTCACGCCGCCGCCGATGACGTCGCGGATCTTCGTGCGCACAAAGGCCGCACCCTTGCCGGGTTTGACGTGCTGGAACTCGATGATCTGATACACCGCGCCGTCCATCTCGAAGGTGACACCGTTCCTGAAATCGCCTGCTACTACCATATGAAAAACCTGGCCTTTCTTATTGTTGCCTGTTTATTGTACCTGATTCATTCCCAAAAAGCAAGCGAAATTTTAAATTCTACCCCTCAGTCGCTTCGCGACAGTTCCCCCAAGGGGGAGCCTTTGGCAACTGTTTCCAAGAGTACAACCAGGTGGAGGGAACTGTCGCGAAGCGACTGAGGGGGTAGAAAAATGCGAAAAGCATTGCCAAGCGCTCCAATCCATGTTACAATTGCTCTAGATTGGGGGTATCCACCATGTTCAACCTGTATTTCTTTGCCATGGCCCTGCTGGCCGCCGCGATGCCGGCCTGGATGCTCCGCCTCAACCGCCTGAACCTGCGGCACATGCGCTCGGGCTGCCCGAAGGAGCTGGAGGGCTTGTACACACCCGAGGAGCGGACGAAGGCCCTGGCCTTCCAGGCAGACTGGAACAAGCTCAACGCGGCGGGCATTTCCGCGCACGCGGGAGCAAAGCTGGCGCTGCTGCTCCTGGGGGCCTACGGCTGGCTGGCGGCACTGGCCGCCCAAGTGCCCGGCGGCCTTGTCGCCCAGACCGCTGTGATGTTCACAGCGCTGTATCTCTGGCAGGTGCTGCTGGGCCTGCCAATCGGCTATCACGTCCGGTTCGGCCTGCTGGAAAAGTTCGGCTTCAACCGCTCCACGAAAAAACTCTTCGTCCTCGACACACTGAAGAGCCTGCCCCTCGGCTGGCTGATGGACGTCTGGGAGCAGGTGTTCGCGGCAGCGCTGCTCCTGCTGCTGGGCCGGGCTTTCTGGCTGGCGCTATGGGGATTCTCCTGCGCCTTCACGCTGATGGGTTCGTATCTCTACCCGGTGCTGATCCAGCCGATGTTCAATAAGTATACTCCATTGCCAGAGGGCGAGCTACGCAATAGAGCTCTCTCCCTGGCCGAGCAGACCGGCGTGCCCCTCAAGAATATTTTTATCGAAGACTCATCGAAGCGCAGTTCCATGGGCAACGCGTTCTTCGCCGGGCTGGGCAAAAGCCGCCGCTGCGTGCTCTACGACACCCTGCTGGAAAAATGCACGGACGACGAGGTGCTGGGCGTTCTGGCCCACGAGATCGGGCACTACAGGCAAAAGCGCCTGCGCTTTCTGTATTACACCGCTGACTTTGCCAAGACCGGCATTGCCTATTTTGTGCTATCTCTGCTGATCAACAATGTTAATATCGCGCTGGCCCTGGGCGGCACGGGGGCCTCGTTCTGTCTGGGCTTCGCCGCGCTGGGACTGCTGTGGCGCCCGCTGACGAACTGGCTGCAGCCGCTGTTTATTTCCATTGGCCGCAAGATGGAATACGACGCGGACTGCTACGCCGCCGTCTGCGGTCTGGGTGCGGAAAATGTCTCAGCATTGAAGAAGCTCTACACCACGGGCTTGGGTAACTACAACCCCCATCCCCTGTGGGTGAAATGGAACGACCCCCACCCCACGCTGGCGGAGCGGGTGCGGTTCACGGAGGGGTTATAGCTAAAGATTGCTTATGGCTGTACGCACATATTCATTGATTCTCGATAGCGTTTCTCCATCGGTATTCGCTTCAATGGGCTGCACACATATGCCCGTATCCCACTCGTCACGAAATGGAACAAGCCTCAATTGCGAAACATGCTATTTCCTCCTTCCCCGGAAGAACCCGCCCCGCTCGCCGGCCGGGGGCTCGGGCGGGGCCTTGGGCGGGCCAGCGGTTGCCGTGGCCGGGAAGCCCCGGCGCAGTTGCTCCACAAGGGACCTCTGCTCGGCGCTGAGCCCTGCGGGGGTTTCCACCTGTATGCGCAGGAAGAGATCGCCCTTCCGCCCGCCGCCGCTGAGCACGGTAATGCCCTTCCCGCGCAGTGTTTGAATCGAAGCGGGCTGGGTGCCCGCGGGCAGTTTTAGCTCGACAGTGCCGTCCAGGGTGGGGACGCGCAGCGTATCGCCCAGGGCCGCCTGCCAGAACTGCACCGTGATGTCGCACCACAGGTCGTAGCCGTCGCGCTCGAACACGGCGTGGGGCCGCACGGATACTCCCACCAAAAGATCGCCCGCCGGGCCGCCGTTCTGGCCCTTATCGCCCTCGCCGCCCACGCGCAGTACCTGGCCGTTGTCTATGCCTGCCGGAATGACGATCTCCACCGTGGAGCGCCTGCGCACACGCCCGCCGCCCCTGCACTTCTGGCATGGGTTTTCGGTCACCTTGCCGCGCCCGCCGCACTTCGTGCAGGTTTTGGTGGAGGAGATCACGCCGAAGGGGGTGCGCTGCTGTACGGATTTCTGGCCCGTGCCGCCGCACTCGCCGCAGGTTTTCGTGCCCGATCCCTTCGCCGCGCCGGAGCCGCCGCAGTCGTCGCAGGGCTCCACGCGGTTGACCTGCGCTTGGCGGGTGCAGCCCCGCGCGGCCTCCTCGAAGGAGATGACCACGCGCTCCTCCAGGTCGCCCCCCTGGCGCGGGGCGTTGGGGTTGGCAGCGCGGCCTCCGCCGAAGCCCCCGCCAAAGAAGCTGCCGAAGAGATCCCCCAGGTCGATGTCCACCGCCCCGCCGCCAAAGCCCCCGAACCCGCCGCCCGGGAACCCGCCGCCTGCCATGTTCGGGTCCACGCCCGCGTGGCCGAACTGGTCGTAGCGAGACTTTTTCTGGGCGTCGGAGAGCACCTCGTAGGCCTCGTTGACCTCCTTCATGCGCTCCTCTGCGGCCTTATCCCCGGGGTTGAGGTCGGGGTGGTATTTCCGGGCCATCGTGCGATAGCCCTTCTTGATCTCGTCCTCGCTGGCACCCTTTTTGACGCCGAGAACATCGTAGAAATCGCGTTTGTCAGGCATTGGGGACTCACTTTCCGATTTTGTCGAACACATCGTCCAGGGTGTGCACGCGGTTTGCCATCTGCGCCAATTCGACGGAAAGACTGGAGCCGAAGCCCCATAGCTCCGTTTCCCAGCCCTCCCGGTAGGCGGTTTGGATCAACGGCACAAAGTCCCGGTCGCCGGAAAGCAGCTTTAGGATAGCCGGACGCTTTTCGACATATTTGTACCTGTAAATGACTTCCAAACCCCGGGCAACCAGTTCGGTGTCCACCGATTTTTCGCCCGCCAGGCTGCGTTGATAGGTGATTACCTCAAAGCCCTGCTGCCGCGCCGCGTTCCACACGGTGTCGTTGGGGGGCGGCTCGGAGCCTACCAGAATCGCCTGGATGATCTTATGTCCATTGGCGACCTCCCGCAGCAACGAACCGAAATCAATGCGCCAGTTCCAGTCCTGGGGATCTTTTTCGTCCGCCGGCCCGCGCTGAATGCCTTGCCTGCGCGCGCTGAATTTCATGCCCTCGATCCATACGTTGGAATTGTCTACGAGGATCAAGCACTCAGTTAGATCTGACATAAATCCGCCTCCCATTCTCAAAATACATTGCCCTACGCCTGCGGTATATCCTCATCCGCCGGCCCATAGTCCTCCGCGCCGTCCGGGAAGCCCTCGCCGCCGAATTCCCCGCCGGGGAACCCTTCCCCGCCGCCCTGGGCCGCCTGGGCCTGATACATCTTCTCGCTCACGGCGTAGAACTTCTGCTGCAATTCGTCCTTTCGGGTCTTGATCATATTGGTGTCCTGCCCACTCAGGGCCTCCCGCAAACTCATTACAGCCGCTTCGATATCGGAGACATCCGCCGCGTCGAGTTTATCTTTGTTTTCGGCAAGCAGCTTTTCAGTCTGGTAGACAAACTGGTCGGCCTCGTTGCGCAGGTCCACCTCCTCGCGGCGCTCCTTGTCCTCGCTGGCGAAGCGCTCGGCGTCCTGCACGGCCTTCTCTATGTCCTCCTTGCTCATGTTGCCGGAGGCGGTGATGGTGATGCTCTGCTCTTTTTGCGTGCCTAGGTCCTTCGCCGAGACGTTCACGATGCCGTTGGCGTCGATGTCGAACGCGACCTCAATCTGTGGCACGCCGCGCCTAGCGGGCAGAATGCCGTCCAGGTGGAACACGCCCAATGTCTTGTTGTCCTTGGCGAACTGCCGCTCGCCCTGCAATACGTGGACTTCAACGCTTGGCTGGTTGTCGCTGGCGGTGGAGAACACCTGGCTGCGCTTGGTGGGGATGGAGGTGTTGCGCTCGATCACGCGGGTGCACACCCCGCCCATGGTTTCGATGCCCAGGGACAGAGGCGTGACGTCCACCAGCAGCAGGCCCTTGTTGATGTCGCCGGCCATGAGGCCTGCCTGGAGCGCCGCGCCCAGGGCTACGCATTCGTCGGGGTTCACGCCCTTGAAAGGCTCCTTGCCGATGAAGGCCTTCACGGCGTCCTGCACGGCGGGGATGCGGCTGCTGCCGCCCACCATGAGCACCTTGGCGATGTCGGCGGGCTTGAGCTTGCTATCCTGCATGGCCTGGCGCACAGGGCCCATGGTCCGCTCGACCAAATCAGCCGTCAATTCATTAAATTTTGCCCGGGTGAGGGTGGCCTCCATGTGCTTGGGGCCGCTGGCGTCCGCCGTGATGAAGGGCAGGCTGATCTGGCTCGAGGTCACCCCCGAAAGCTCGATCTTCGCCTTTTCGGCGGCCTCCTTCAGGCGCTGCATGGCCATCTTGTCGCCCCGCAGGTCGATGCCGTTGTCCCGCCGGAACTCCCCGGCCAGCCAGTCGATGACTCTTTGGTCGAAGTCGTCGCCGCCCAGGTTGTTGTTGCCTGCGGTGGCCAGCACCGTCTGCATGCCCTCGGAAAGCTCGATGACCGAAACGTCGAAGGTCCCGCCGCCCAGGTCATACACCATCACGGTCTGGTCCTCTTCTTTGTCCACCCCATAGCTGAGCGCCGCGGCCGTGGGCTCGTTGATGATTCGCCTGACCTCCAGCCCCGCGATCTTGCCCGCGTCTTTCGTCGCCTGTCGTTGGGCATCGGTGAAGTAGGCAGGCGTGGTGATCACGGCCTCGGTCACGGTCTCGCCGAGGTATGCTTCCGCGTCCTGCTTGAGCTTTTGCAGGATCATCGCGCTGATCTCCTGCGGGGTGTACTGCTTTCCGTCGATTGTGACCTTATAGGTCGAGCCCATCTGCCGCTTGATGGACGAGATGGTGCGCTCGGGGTTGGTGATTGCCTGGCGCTTGGCCACCTGGCCCACCATGCGTTCGCCGTTCTTGCCGAAGGCAACCACGCTGGGCGTGGTGCGCGCGCCCTCCGCGTTGGCAATGACCACGGCCTCGCCGCCTTCGATGACAGCCACGCAGCTGTTGGTTGTGCCCAGGTCGATTCCGATGATTTTAGCCATTGTTTTATTTCCTCCCAAAAGAATAGAATGTTTATTTATTAGGGTTAATGATAATTACTACTATTGGTCTCACGCTTTACTTCCATGTTGCAGTTGGGGCAGTTAAGTGATTTTATAAGTTTAACTGAATCGCCGCCCAAGACACTGCGAGGCATCTTCTCTAAATTCATTTTCATATCTGAAGCCTGATATTTGAATGTATGGCCACAGTCTTTGCAAGAAGCAGTTTTCTCCATGCTCATTTCCCCTCCTTATTTTTTAGTGCGCGGGCGGCAGGTTGCCGCCCCTACAGTTGGGTGTAGTCGCTAGCTGGCTTTCAATTGATTCATCCCGCGTACAAGCGATTCCGTTATGCAGGACTCAACAGGCATGTTCTTTTGCTTCGCAGTTTCCGCCAGCTCGCGATATAGCTCCAATTTTACAGTGATGTTTGTCGTGTCTTGCGGCAACACCGGCTTGCCGTGCCGTAGGCAGAAATCAATATAGTCCTCTACTGATTCCTGGAAATTCTTAATTAACTCCGCTACGGTTTCCCCTTCATAGGAGATAAGATCCTTTGTGTTTAGCAGTTTTCCGTGCAGTACGCCATCTTCTTGTGAAAACTCTACGCTGCCAACCCAACCGCAGTGTTCCAATTGATTAATCATAGCAATTCCCTTTCCGTCAAATTATCTACAACATCTTTTACCTGATATGCCTTCAGGACATTACCGGGATGTGGCCTGTGTTGCCAAAGCGCATCGTTATGCTTGTTTTTGAACTTCACCCGTGACCCGCTGGTCTTCCCTCCCGTATCCAACTCATACCCCAGATACCCCATCAGCGTCACCAGTTCGTCAAACGTGAAATCCTTTGGGCGCGACAGCAGGCGTTTGATCAGCTTTTCTTTCTTGCTCACGCTTCCCTCCTCAACACCACATGGTGAAAAAACGCAACGCTCCGGTAAGGCTCCATCTCCGCCGCGGTCCGCTCTAGCTTGCAAGCCGCCTGCACAAAAGCGGGGTCTTCCCAGCCCTCGTAGTCGTCTCTCATGCTGTAGAACGCGCGGATGCCGTAGTGCCGTTCCAGCGTGAAGCCTCGCTGGGCAGCCCAGTCAATCAACTCGCCGGTATCGTAAAGGCGAATCGCGCCGAAGGGGTTCGTGGGCACTTCGTTCCGCAACAGCGCCAGCGCGCCCGCCGGGTCCTCATAGAGCACGGCCTGGCGCAGGGCCTTGCCCACCGTGTTGTGCTTGACGAAGGAAAGCCGTCCGCCAACCTTTACTCGTTTGGCCAGTTCCTCCAGATAGCGCTCTCTATCATCGACGAATTCCAGCACATTGTGGCAGGTGACCAAGTCAAACTGCTCATCGGGCAGATCGTCTATGCCGCCGTGAATCTGCCGGTATTCGTTGTCGCAATAGCGCTGTGCCAACATCTCGGCCGAGGGTTCGATCGCCGTGACTTCGTTGCGCGCGGCCAGATGATTAGCCAAGAGGCCCGTGCCGCTGCCAAAGTCCAATATGCGTAAATTTTTGGCAAAGTCCAGTTGATCAAATGTCTGGCGATATTGCATCTCCCCGCCGGGGGAGCGCTGGAAATCGAAGTAATCCCGCAGGCTTTGCATTGGCATCAGTTCGCCACCCCGACTACAGCTTCCCGGATGATCCTGTCCTTCAAACGGCAACCCCTGGTGTACACTTCGGCGATGACGTTCTCCCTCAACTCGGGGTTTTCCGTGTGGGTGATGGCGTTGTGGATGGTGGGGTCGAAGGCCTCGCCCGCCTCGCCGTAGGATTCGGCTCCCTGGGATACGAACACCCCCGCGAATTGCTCGAAGATCATCTCCACGCCTTTGCGATAATCTTCACCGGATGCATCGGCGGCGACAGCGCGTTCAAAGTTATCCAGCACGGGCAGGAATGCCTTTAGCACAGCGGCTTTCGCATTGAGGAAACTTTCGTCTTTTTCTTTCAACGAACGCTTCTTGAAATTATCGAACTCCGCCGCCAGGCGCAGCAGCTGGTCCTTCGCGGACTTCAGCTCCTCCACCACAGGGTCGAGAATCACTTCCTCCTCCTGCGCGATTTCCTCGTCAGGCAGGTTCGCCTTGGCTTTGTCTTTCATCTTCGGGTTTGCCCTTTCATTCCAGAATCGCAATCATCTCGCACACTGCGTCATACACAAGGTCGTCGTCTTTTCGCAGCCGCCGGGCCACGTCGGCGGCGAGCTCGCAATAGCCCCATTCGATCGAGTGGTCATGCCGCTTGGACCAGTTGCGGAAATTATAGAGTGCATGGGCCTGCCATCCGGCCGTGTGGCTGTCGTCGTATGCGGCGTTGATATCGTCCATGGCCTTTGCTAGGCGTTCGTCCTTCAGCTCGGCGAAAATTTTGTGCCGGAAGGTTTCGGCAAAGCTATGGCACCACCAGGTGATTGCCTCCTTCAGGTTGAAAAACCTGCTTTTGATCTCTTTGAAGCTCTCGTGTTCCAGGTTGCCTTCGCCCCAATAACGAAAGCTCTCAATATACTCTTCCCAGATATTTTGTTCTCTGTTGCACTCAATCACGCGCTTGATACGTTTCAGTGCGTCAGCTAAAAAATATGTGCGTTCTGTTTTTCCGGTGATGACATAGACGCTGTCAAGCTTGCTTACTGTCAGCGGCCTGTTTTTGGGCTTCTCCAAAGCCAGGAATTCGTTATTGTCATAACCAATCAGGATACGAAAATGATTGTCCTTCAGGCGTGCCAGAACCGGGGATCCGGCATCGATGAACTTTGCAACTTGAGCCCCGAAGTCACCGGTATGCTTCTCATAGCCATAGCCGGTATACTTGAGCATGAAGTCAATCGTGTCGTCTGTATCGCGTATGGCTTTGCGAATTTCGCTCTCCCTGCCGCAGGCATGAATGGCCGAATTCGTGCCGGACAGCGTTTCGAACGTGTGATACAGCACCTCATGGGTTCTCGCGGGCGAAAACTCGGTTTTAGTGCAGGCCGCATGCCTGCATCCGTAGCAGTCGCCCTTCTCCTGCTTGCAGCAGTGGTAATCCACCTTTTCGGCGGACATCCCCTCCAGGAACATATACAGGCTCCCGAAGCAGTCGGAAAAATTGTAGATGTCCCAGTTGGTGACGGGGTAGGGATAGTCTATCTTCTTCTTAGCCAAAACCGGTTCCTCCTCAGTTCAGCCCGCCGGCGTAGGGCAGTAGCGCCCAAGTGATCACATCGGCGGGAATGGCGTTCCCCGCTTCCCGCGGGTGAATCCGCATAGTGACATGGCCGCAGTTGCCGCAGGGGTAGTGGTCGCATTCCATGCAGGAGTTCAATCCCTGCTTGCGGGCGTGCTTGTGCTTGCCGCATTTTTTGCTGTCTTTTTTATTGAAGCAGCCCGGGCATAGCGTCATGTCGTCGCCGAAATCTTCAGGGCCCCAAAAGTTCCCGAGGAGCCTCTTCAGCTCTTCCCGGAATTCGTCGCTGATCGTCCCGCCCGTGTAGTGCACGCACAGATCGCAGCGCATGCCGCATCTGGAGTACACCGCCGTATCCTTTGGGAAGGGTACGCGATCGGACTCTTTCTTGGCGAGGATGCGTTCTTTGACAGCCTCCCATGCTTCCATATCTATGACCGGAAAGACCTCTCCATCCAGGATCATATCGTAATGGTCTTCGTATACGCGCACGCTTACCAGCAGCTCGCCGCCGCAGTCGAACGCGATCTCGTTATCGCTGGCCGCCGTTTCGCCCACCACGTATTTTCCGTAGACGAACCGGCCAAAATCCTCGCTGACCCGCTGCAGCGGGGTCTTCTCCGGAGGTTGCAATTTTCTCTTCATCGTGTTTCCTCTCATGCTCACTCATCCATCTGCGAAAGCATCTTCCCCAAGATCGCCGCGATGAACCGCAGGCCCGGAATCGCGTTGGCGTAGTCCATGCGCAGCGGGCCGATGATCCCCAGCAGGCCGCCGTGCTGCTGGCCGATGGCGTAGGGGGCCACCACCAGCGTGACGTTGCGCAGATCAGGCGTGTGCGCGACCTCCGCGCCCAGGAGCACCTTCAGGCTGTGGGGCGCCTGAGATTGCAGGTGCCGCAGCAGCGTTTCCGCGCCGTGCTCCCACGCAGGGGGCTGTGCAAAGCCGGGGTTCCCTACGAGCATCTCGGCTGAGCGCAAGTCCTCGGCCAAATCCGCGATGCCTGCCAGCAGCGGCGTGATGGCCAAAAACTGCGCCCCTGCCCGTGCCGCCAGGGACTGCAATCCCGCCTGGGTGAAGAAGTTCAGCGGCGCGCCGATTAGAGTATCTTTTATAAGGCGTACGAAAACTTCAAGGGATTCAGGGGTGATTTCTGTGTGTGTGCGTACTACCTTGCTCTTCACCGCGCCGCCGCTGGTGAGCAGGGCCAGCATCGCCATAGTGCGCCCCAGCGGCGCGATCTCGATGCGCTTCACGCGCACCTCCGCGCCGGTCGCGGGCACGCAAAGCGCTGTGCAAGCCGTAAGCTCCGCCAGGAGCTTGCCGGCATTCTCAAGCAATCGTTCGGGCTCGCGGGCGCGCTCCCTCAGCTCGGATTCCAGGCGAGCGCGTTCCCCGGCGGGCAGCTCCTTATGGGGCAGTAGATGGTCGATATAATACCGGTACCCAATGGGGGAGGGGATGCGCCCGGCCGAGGTGTGGGGCTGCTCCAGGAAGCCCAGCTCCGCCAGCTGGGCCATCTCGTTGCGGATGGTGGCCGAGGAAACATCGTCCGGCAGTACCTCCATGAGCCGCTTGGAGCCCACGGGTTCGCCGGTTTCGTTATAGAGCTCCACCACCGCCGCCAGGATGCGCTGCTTGCGCTGGCTGGGGTTTATCATCGGCACACCTCCTCTCATCGCTCTGTAAACACCCTCAGACCGCCAACGTCTCCCCTTTCAAGAGAATTAGCACTCGCGCGGGGCGAGTGCTAGCGCTATTCTTATCATACCCTGTAATGGCTGTTTTGTCAATTGTTTAAATGTAAATGATTTGTAAATTTAGGAAAGCACATGATATCCATAATGCGACGTGAAGATCGTAAAATTGAAGTCGAGTGCCTTAATATTTTCAATGGACGTCTCGGCCTGTTCCTTATCCAAGGTGAAGGGGTGGACGCTCATTTGTCCATTGCTGTAACGCAGCGCATCGCCGGTGAAAAGAAAGCTGTCATTCACATGATAGGCCATACCACCCGGTGTGTGCCAGGGCGCGGAGATGCATTTGACCTCAACATTGCCGAAGGCAAGCGCTTCGCTGCCGAATAAAAGCTGGATGGTCTCCGGGCCGGCCGGGGGAGGCGTCTCACCCTCGCCCATATAGACTTCGGCGTGGGGGAACAGCGGCAGTGCGGCCACATGGTCGCTGTGGGTATGGGTGAGGAAAATTGCTTTGACCTGCGCCGGTTCAATGCCGAGCTTACCCAGGCCGGCCTCTACGCTTTTGGCATTCGCGCCCGCGTCGATCATGAGATAGCCTTCGCCTGATTCAACGAGAAACAAATTGCCTCTCCCGCTGCGCAGGGCGTAGATTGGCGGATTCGTGCCGGGGATTTGGCCGGTCTCCAGGGGCTTCATGGCCAGCAGGGGAAAGGCGAAATACAGGCCTATGCCCGCCGCAATCACGAGAACCGCGGCCAGAACGGACAAGATGATTTTCGTGGTTTTCTTCATGGGTTACACTCCATTTTCTCCAGATATTCCATTGTCATCGGCAGCGCGCGCCGGCCGAAGGTCTCGGCCAAAAAGCGGCGCAGGCCGGGCAGTTCGTATTTCAGCGCGGCGTTGTCGGCGTAGTCCAGGCGGCGCATGGCCTTGTGGTAGAAGAAGCCGTCCAGTGCCTCGGTGGGGCGCAGGCCGCAGGCCAGGCACACGCTGCCGAAGGTGCGCAATTGCGTCTGCCCCTGCGCGCCCAGGCTCAGTTCCATGTGCTCGGCCATATGCTGCTCCACAAGGGCGAAGAGCCGCAGTGCCTCCTCCGGCAGGGCGTAGACCTCCCGCGCGTGGGCAAATAGTCCCCGCAACTGGCGCGCGGGAAGAGGGCTCGGGTTTTCCAGTGGTGTGAGGAAGGCCCTTGCGCCCCGCTGCCCGGGCAGGCAGAACTCCATGGTTGATGTGCGCAGTTGTGGTGAAGGTGGAGGGCTCCCGGGCGGCAGCGTACCGACCACCCACAGATTCCCGGGCCAGGGCAGCACGCCGTCCTGCAGCAGCACGGGATCGCCCGGCCAGGCGGTGTCCGCCAGGGTGATCTGTCGCGCCAGGTTGGCCGCGTTGTGGGACAGAGAAAGCAGCGGTAACAGCTGCGAGAGGCAGCACGCCGGCGCGGCGGTGATACCCTCGAGCACCGCGAGGCTCACGCCCTCCCGGTAACCGGCCTCGTAGATAGCGCGCAGCAGATCTGTCTCCCGGTAAGAGCCGGCGTCAGGGCCGGGTCCGCCCAGGAGAGGCTCGTCCTGCGCGGCGGTGATCTCGATGTCCTGCCCCCAGGCCGCAGCCACGGCGCGGCAGAACGCGAGGGGGCTGTGCCCGGCATCCCCGCCATGCAACAGTATAAAGTCTGAAGTTGCCATGGCCCCCAAAAAGCAGGCGAACAGCGGCCGCCCGGCGTAAAGGCCAAAGTGTGCCGCGGCGTAGCGCCGCATGTGCTCGGCGATTTGGGGCAGTACCGTCTCCCTTGGAGCCGGAAGCGGTGCGGCTCCGGCCTTCGGCGCTGTAATCGAAAGCCCGTCATAAATCGCGTTTTCGTATTTCTCGTCCACCGCACGCAGCAGTGGGAACCGGCTGAACGCGCTGGGCCGTGCCTCCTCCGGGAAATCGGGAGATGGAAGTTCAATCGGCTCTCCTACGCGCAGGCGTAAATTCTCATCCTGCAGGGCGGCGATCTCGGCCAGCAGGGCTTGTCTGTCACGCAGCAATTGCTTTTTGCGCATGTGGATGGCCTTTCTTTTACACACTCGTCACCAGTGCTCGCGCGTCCCCATCCACGCTGAACTTGCCCGCGCCGGCGGGGATGAGGATGCTGTCACCCTTCTTGACTCCCATCGACCTGTCCTCCCACTCCAGCACGGCGCCGTCCTCGGCTTCGAGTATGAGCAGATGGACGAAGCTCTCGTCCTCGGCCTCCTCCGAGAAGCCGCCGAAGCGGGCGTCGCGCTCCTCCACGGTGAACCAGTCGCACTCGCACAGTTTCTTCGTGCCGAACAGCCCCCATTTCTGCCGGGGGGGCTCGTAGGGGAGCAGATCGGCCACGGCCTGGGCCTGCGCCACATGCAGTTCCCGGGGCTTCCCGTCCTGCAATCTGTTGTAGTCGTAGACGCGGTACGTGGTATCGGAGCTCTGCTGGACCTCGGCCAACAGCACGCCCTTGCCTATGGCGTGCAGCGTGCCCGCGGGAATGAAGAAGAAGTCGCCCTCCTCCACCTCGAATTCCTGCACGTAGCCCATGATGGTCTTGTTCTCTATGGCCGCGGCGAACTGCTTGCGGGTGATGGCCTCGCGCAGGCCTATGCAGAGCTTCGCGCCGGGCGGGGCCTCTAGGATGAACCAGCACTCGTTTTTGCCCGCCTCGCCGGGTTTCAGTACTGCGTCGCCGTCCCGCGGGTGGACCTGCAAGGACAGGTCCTCGCATGCGTCGATGAGCTTGACCAGCACGGGGAAATTCTCCATCCCCGCGCAGTTGGAGCCGAAGAGTTCCGGTCGCTCGGCGAACAGCTGCGCGAGCGTCTGCCCGGCAAAGGGCCCGGTCTCCACCGTGCTGCATCCCTTCGGGTGGGCGGAGAGCGCCCAGGCCTCGGCCACGTTGGCGCGGCCCTGCGGGTCGATGCCGTATTCCCGCACGAGGCGGTCGCCGCCCCAGACGGTTTCGGAGATGTGCGGGCGCAGCTTCATGGGACTTCGGTCGCTGGTTTCCATGGGGATGTGTCCTCCAAAATCATTTTCTTGATTAAGTATAGCATATTCGTCCAACAATTGCTATAGAAATATTGGGCCGGGACAAATTTTTTGTCCTTATGCCAAGCCGCAAGGATTGGCATTGGTATTATAGAAGGGGAAAGTATGGCGGCAATACAGGAATGGCTGCGCAAACGACGCACAGAAAGCAAAGAAACGCGGCCTCCCGATGAGCGCGGGCGGCTGATCGAGGACATACGCGAGGTGCGGCGGCAACTGGAGGGCATCCACGCCTTCTTCGCGCTGGAAAGCGACGAGGACCTGCTGGACGCAGCCATCTATCAGCGCGAGGCCCTGCAGGCGCGCTACCGCTACCTGCTGCGCCTGGCGCGGGAGAGCAACATCGCGGCGGCAGGCCCGCCCGTGGAAGCGGAACAGAGGGAACGATGGATTAGCTGAGTCTGTAGGGGCGGCGTGCCAGCCGCTCGAAGCAGAATGTGCTATTGTGCGGGCGGCTGGCACGCCGCCCCTACAGCATGGATGGAGGTTTACATAATGACCACCCAACTAAAGGTTTTGCTCTGCGCGCTGGCGGGGGGCGGAAGCCTGGCGATCTTCGTGTCCATGCTGCGTTCCCGGCGGCTGATCCGCAATTTGCTGCTCAGTGCAGTTTCGGGCGTGGCGGCGCTCTACGCGGTCAACGCGCTGGGGTTGCTCACAGGGATACGCCTGGCGGTCAACGGGCTGACCCTGGGGGTGAGCGCCGTGGCCGGCCCGCCGGGCGTGATCGCCATGCTATTGGCTGAT
>Ga0123353_10003287_pt1 | contig 20404 bp, 8 predicted proteins | sample TergutLab28metaG_3_FD_92763 | JGI IMG/M metagenome (GOLD analysis project Ga0123353, IMG submission 92763) | Labiotermes labralis P3 segment gut microbial communities from Petit-Saut dam, French Guiana - Lab288 P3 | ecosystem: Host-associated > Arthropoda: Insects > Digestive system > Gut ... | reverse complement strand
CATTTGAACTTCGCAACCGCCCTGTGTGATCGCCTGATGTTTCTGTCCGGTGGCACCATTGTACAGTTGGACTCACCCGCCGCCCTGCGCGACAGGCCCGCCACCGCGGAGGTGGCCAGATTTCTCGACATCCTTCGCCTCGCTCAGTGATGGGTAAATTAGTTTTTGCATGTCTGTCATTGGGCAAGCAAAACCGGCCAACGGTGGCCCGGGGACACGGCTATCCAAAAGTGATGTTGAATGATACTCCGCAAAAATCCTGTTTCCACTTGCCTCGATCCAACCCCAGTTTCAGAAAAGTTAAACGCACAGGGTAGTCCTGCCCGATAATTCCAATAGATAAAGCTATTGGCCAAGGATTTATCAATCGGCTGTGAGACTTTTTTGATTGATGTCGTTGGCCGGCTGTACGAATATGCACAATTACCTCAGCGGGGCCAATGATGTGGAATACGCAGCATGGAGAACGGGTTCTGGTGAATGCAGAGGCGAAGCTCTTTGCCGCCAGCGTTTGGGACATGGTTCAGAGCGAGATGCTGGAAGAAAATCTCCACGAAGACGTTCCCGTGTTCGCCGCCCTTACGTATCCGCAAAAAATCGCGACGCTTCATCAGGTCACGCATGCCCTCTTTCGGCCTGACGTTCCCGTGCCGGAACTCACCGCCGTTCTGGCGGGCACCGTGGGGGCTGTCCTTCAGAACGTGTCCATGCACATTGAGGCGGAAGTGACGGCTGAGACCGGAAATACTTCGTTTCGGACGCTCGTGGGGCAGGCTTGCCGGGAAGTCGTTGACGAGGCGAAAGAAGAGTTTAAATTTCCGGAGGACTCCTGCGACGGTCTGGACGAGTGGGAATTCTGCGTGGGCTGCCTGCACGACTCCCTCCTTGAGGATGACGATTATCTCGGCGAGGGAATGTACGTTGATCTTCCGCCCGAAAAGGGCGCGGCCCTCCGGGCATGGATGGGTGTCAAACCGGAATATTTTCAGGCGATTGCGGACGATCCAACCCAGCCGCAGATGGAGATTCTTCGCGACGAGATTGTGGCATTGTGCAGGGAAGTCTATGATACTGGTAATGCCAAAGCGGCCAAACCGCGTCGAAAAGCCGGCGGGAAAAAGAGAAAATCCAACGACAAATCGTAGCGTACTGCGTTACATGCGGTTTTCCCCTGATTGCTGATCGCGTACGCCAAGCCCGTTATCCTGACAAGTTGTAAAACACATCACGAACCAGACCACTGCCGACGCGCCGCGATTTTACACGGCAGTTTCGCAATCCGATGGTGACGATTTTTCCGCCGGCGCGTCCTTTTGTCTCTGGGATTCACGGCGTTGTTTCGCTTCTTCGACTTTGGCTTGGCTGACGTAGTGTGTGGCGTACAACTCTTCGACCCTCTTGTCGCCGCTCCTGGAGAATCGCAGGCGGGCGTGTCTGCCTTTTCCCCATTGGCGATAGTCGGTCCAGGACGGCTTGAGGTTATACCTTTGGGCGTAGACACGGATTTCGTGACTGACCAGCGACAGTTTGCCCAAACCGGCTCCGCAGACTCGCTCCAGGAAAGGAACCCGCCCATTCCGCCAGTCCTCGTAATCCTTTTTCGACAGGTATCCAATCGCCATCAACACGTCCACGGCCGAGGCGATGCCCTTGTCCTTGATGAGGGTGTACATCGCGGAATGAACCTTCACCTGCAAGTTGTGATCGCGTTTGTTCATTGGCCTGCTTCCGACGCTTTTTCAGCATAACCAACGCCGGTTGGGCCGCTCACCTTTCCCAACGCCAACAAAACTTTTTGCCGTAATCACGGATGAAGGAATCGTACTCTTCCGGCGTGGCGTGTTTCATCGTCAGGAGTTTAGTCAGGTTTTCGCACGTGTTGATCATCAGACGCTTCATTTCGTCATCGGAAATTCGCCCGTCCGCATGGATGTCCTCGATGGGCCCGTTGCGGAAGGCAAACGCAACCATCGCATTGGCTTCATCACGAAGCGTGAATTCCTGAAACGCGAGCTTTGCGATTTCCGCGAGGTTTGGAATGTACAGCGGCGCGTCGTCCCCGAGCAGTTGTTTGATTTTCGCGGCTTTCGTACGGATCGCGGGCATTTTCGTGCTAAAGGCCGCCTCCAACTCGGCGTTCGACGCGTTCGGGACGCCATAACGATTGTTTCCGACGGCATAGACTATGCCGCCCGCCCATGCGCCCACATCGCCGGGGAAATCCGCTTGTTTCGCCAACAGCATCGTGAGGGCCTGGTTGACCAGATCACAAAATTCCGCGTCAGGGAATGTTGTGAAAAATTCACGATGTAACTCTTTGCAAACTTCCGCGAAGGGCCAGCTTTGCGATTCCATGAAAATCTCCTTGTGTACATTTTCTGCGTTGCTTGGCCTGTTCTGATGAGCAGTAGCCATGCAAGTGAACACATTATAATTGATCTGCCGCGGCAGTCAAAAACGGAATGCCGCTTTTCCCGGCGAAAGGCACGCATTTCACAGTTCCGAGCGTTTTTTCTGGCCGCGGGGGGCAATGAGATTATGCGTTTGCGCGTTCCTGTGCATGACGCGAGGCGGGGATTTCTTGATCTCGGGGTGGACATGGTTATGATCGTCGTGTAGATGACGTGGTGTGGCTCGTCGCGCTAAACGGCGGGCGAGCGTTTTTGGGTTCAGGATGAGGCGGTGGGCACATGACGAAAACTCGCGTTGCGATTGTCGGTTATGGATACGTCGGGAAGGCCATGCACAAGGCATTCCCTGATGCCGTCCTTTTCGACACGGCGCCAGGCATGCCCGCCGACAAGGACGCCGTCAATGGCTGCGACGTGGCCTTTGTCTGCGTGCCCACGCCGTCGGGCGAGGGTGGTGCTTGTGGCATCTCGGCCGTCCAGGATGTTGTTTCCTGGCTGGCGACGCCGATCATCGTCTTGCGGTCCACCGTGCCGCCGGGGACCACCGATTCGCTTGCCCAGAAATATGCGAAGCGAATCGTTTTTCAGCCCGAATATATCGGTGAGACGCCTGGACATCCGTTTGCGGATATTTCGGCGCGGGATTTTTTCGTTCTGGGCGGCAAGCCAGAGGACACCGCCGCCGTCGCGGCAATCTACTCGCGGGTATACCATTCGTCGGTGCGTTTTTACTTCACCGACGCCCGCACGGCCGAACTGGCCAAGTACATGGAAAACTGCTACTTTGCGATGAAGGTGCTGTTCTGCTCGGAGTTCCGAAAGATCGCCGAGGCGATGGGTGTTCGATACGAGCAGCTCCGCGAGATGTGGTTAGCCGATCCAAGGATTTCGCCGGATCACACGTTCGCCTATGCGGACGAGCCCGGCTTCGGCGGCAAGTGTCTGCCCAAGGACGTGGCGGCGCTAATCGAGGCCGCCAGGCAACACGGCTACCAAGCACAGCTCATGGAGGCGGTGGACGGGATCAACAAACTCTACAGGGCGGACATCGGCAACAAACTGGTGCCGTGAGATGGCGAGATCGGCGAGGCGAAACACATGCGTGTGGGCATACTGGATTACGCCAACGACGGACTTCGCAGCGGCGTGGAGTATTACACGCTGGGGGTGATCCGTTGCCTGGCCAGTTACACCGACGAGATCGAACTGGTCGTGTACACCAATGATCCCGAAACCGTTTCGAACGTACACCCTCGGATTTCCGTTCAAAAAATCCCCGGCCGGCGGTTCAAGGCTAAACGGTTGTGGTGGCAGCATGTTTGTCTGCCACGACAGGCCGAGGTGGATGGTCTGGACGTTCTTCACTGCCCGGCCTACGTGATGCCGTTTCGGCGTTGTCGCGTGCCGTGCGTCATCACAGTCCACGATCTCCATGCCGTTACGTCACCGCAGTGGTGTTCGTTAGGCAACAGGCTTCACTATGGTTTCGCCCTGGGGCAGTCGCTTCGCAGGGCGGCAGGCGTGATCGCGGTATCGGAAGACACGCGCGAGGCGATCCTGCACCATTTCGGGGCTGATGTCCGGGCTGGGCGTGAGGACATTCGCGTCATTCCACCGGGCATCGACAACATTTTCACCGGTGTGACCGATCCGGCCGACGATGCGGATTGTCGCCGCAGATACAGCCTGCCTGATCGCTACATTCTCCACGTCGGCAACGTCGAGCCGCGAAAGAACATTCCGGCGGCCGTTGAGGCCGTTCGGTTGCTTCGGCAACGCGGAATAAGCCACACACTCGTTTTTGCCGGCAAGACGGGCCGAGCGTCCGCGCCATTAATCAGAGTACTCTCGGACGCTCGGAACGAGGGCATCGTCCAGACGCTGGGGTACGTGGCCAGGGCCGATCTGCCGGCTTTGTACCGCATGGCCGAGGCCGTCGTGTGCGTGGCGCATCATGAGGGGTTCGGTTTTCCGGCGCTGGAGGCGATGGCCTGCGGCACGCCGGTCATCTCCTCCATGACTGGTGCGATGGGCAAGACACTCGGCGACGCGGCGCTGGCTGTCGATGCCGCCAGCGCCCCTTCCATCGCCGAGGCGCTGATGGTCGTCATAAACGACGCGGCCCTCCGCGCCAAACTACGCACTGCGGGACGAGACCGGGCGGCGGATTTCCGGTGGGAAGTGTCGGCCGGCGAATTGCGGCAAATCTACAGGATAGCGTGCCAAAAACACGCTCAAAAGGATGGGCTAAATTTTCACGAAAAATTCTCTTGAAATCGCCACGAATTGCACGTAATCTTTGCACCGGTTTCAGGTCGTAAAATAGTTTGAGTTACTACGTGTCGGCTGTTGTGTTGCAGATGTGGATGGTTGTACATGCAAGGCAGTTGCGCGATAATCTCATAAGTCTGTGTTGTTTGGTGAGAGAGTTAGTGTGACTCATTAGCACGAAGTTTACCCAGAAATCGTCCAAGCCTCCGATTTTCCCAATCCTTTCTCGTTCCGTGTTCGTTCGCCTGTTCAATATGTGGCGATATGAGTCCCGGCCATAACAACATCACCCGTGCCGGCGTTATCCCGCGGACAGCGGCCGCCACGGCGACCGTTCCGGGTGACCAGCCCTGCTGGTATGCCGTTTCCACGAAGCCCCAGCATGAGATGCGCGTGGCAAAATTGCTTGAAGCCAAACAGATCGAACATTTTCTTCCCGTCGCGCCGGTCCGCAGACGGTGGTCGGATCGGTACGTCACGACGCCCTTGCCATTATTCCCACGATATGTGCTGGTCCGGTTGGCCTATGGTGATTACGATCAGCGCGTGGCGGTGTTGGATTGCCGGAGTGTCGCGGGATTTATCGGCGACGGCAAGATCGCCTGGCCGATCCCGGAGACGGAGATTGCCTCGGTGCGAATCCTCGCCCAGTCGGGCGTGGAATGCTCAACCAGCCGGTATCTGCGGGCGGGATCGTTCGTCGAGGTGATCCACGGCCCGCTGGCCGGCGCGCAAGGCATCCTGATCCGCGAACCGAAGAAATACCGTCTGGCCGTCTCGATATCGTTGTTTGCCCAGTCGATTTCCGCCGAAGTGGACGTGGCCGACGTAAGGCCCTGCTGACGCGAGTGACCGCTGCAATGTCCTGCCCCATTACCTCGTTCGTGATGTAAGCCCCGTTGCCTTTCGACGCGAAAGGAAGTCCCTATGAAGATGATTCCCCGCGCATACATTGTTGTCGTCGTTCTGATATCGACCGCGGTGGTTGTCGCCGACGAACTGCCGATCTACGATATTCCGAAGCTCAGTGGGATCACGATCGACGGCCAAGCCGACGACTGGGGCGATAAGGGATTTGCCATCAACAGACTGGCGGATGGCAGCGGCGCGGTGAACCGGCAGGACAACTTTGCGGCGCGGTTTCGGTTGGGCTGGAACGATCAAGGACTTTTGGTCCTGGCCGTGGTCCGTGACGAGACGGTCGCCGAGGCGGTTCCGTTCGAAACGTGGGGCGATTTTGTCCAGGTGGTTCTCTCCACAGCCCCCGGTGCGGACGACCTGATTCGCGCCATCGTCATCCCCGGCCGCGATGAACGCGGGAGCGGCCTGCGAAGCGGTTTTGTCGATCCGGGCAAATCCGGCGCGGACGTGGTGCGCAACGTGGGCGGTCAACTTGCCGCGCTGAAAATACAGGCCGCGGGCACGAACACTAAAACTGGCTACATCGTCGAGGCGTTGATCCCGTGGTCGAATCTTGGGATCAAGCCGGCTGAAGGTTTGGAACTGGCGCTCAATGTCGTCGTCGCGGACGCCGACCGAGTTGGTTTTTTTGTCCGTACCTTCGGTGCCAGTTGGTATCCATTGCATGACGTTACCGGCCGAGTGGATCGCGCCGCCCTGCATCGGATTCGCCTGGCCAGGTCGGCAAGCCCACCGCAGGACCTGGTCGTCCGTGTGACATGTCCGGGCGCAATCATGACCGTCAACGTTGCTGCCGCCAAGGAATTGGCGGGCAAAGAGATTGTGCTCAAGCGAGGTCAGACCGTCGTATCCAGGGCAAAACTCGGCGAGGGGCATGGCTGTTCGACAGCGAGCCTGGTAGCGCCGGTTTCCGCATTCGAAGGGACTGCCGTCGCCACCGTCGAGGTCGCGAGCGGGCCCAAAGCCGTCGCCATTCTAGGAGGTCCCGACGCGCCAGGCCTTCTGGCGAACTACATTCTTTCCTGCGACGGTTGCCAGGCATGGGATATGGAATATGTCAGGAACGTCTTCGGGACATTGAGCGCCGCCAGCCGTCAGGGGGCGGACGCCCAGCTGCGGCTGATCGAAGGGTTTGACAAAACGTATATCCACAACGCCGCCCGCCTCCGTCATGGCGAGATCAACGGCCTGAGCGTGGTGAACGAGTTTCTGCCCGAGTTGAGTGATCAGCAGGCCGAGCGATGGGCGGCCGAGATTGGCGACGTGCTGGAGATGAAGCAGCCCGTCGACGCTGAGAACGTGCCGTTCCTCCTTCAGGCCCAGGCGGCCCTGACGAAAACGGACACGTTCCGGTGCGTCACGGACTGGTTGGCTCAACACGGTCCTTCGGCGACGGACGATTGCCTGATCGAACTGGGGTTGCGGTTCAACAGGTTGAGGGAAAGTGAACATGGCCTCATCATCCGTACCGCGGTCGCCAGGCGTCTGGATGAGATTCTGAAGCGACGGGATCTCACGGCCGTCGAAATCTATCGCATCAACGTGTTGGTGACCTATCTTCACGGCACGTTGTCATCGCAACAGAAGGAGGCGTTTGCCCGCAAACTGACGAGTGTCTTCATGGCGGACGGGGAGAAACGTATCGCGTCGCTGAACGCGTGGGCGTTTGGTCTGCTGGTCGATGCCTGCCATCTTCTTGATGACAGCGCCGGTGTCGCCGGACTCCTCGACAGCCAGACGTGTAAGATATTCCCCGCGTCCCAGCAGGCGGTCATAGTCGCTGTCGCCGGAAAAAACGTGGAAGGGTTGGCGGGTCTGAGACGGCAGGTCGAGGCGCAGTTTCCGGCGCTGCTGGCGGACAAAGCGTTTGATGACGCCTGGCGCATTGTGGGCGATCTTTCGCCCTTATCAAGCGAAGTGAAGGCCCAATGGGCGCTAGCGTTTCGCGAAATGTTCCTGGCCGACGCGAAGGCCGTCGCGGCGCTGAGCGACGAGGAGTTCCTTTCGGCGGCCCAGTGCCTGGCCCGGCTGGAGGATGCCGAAGGCATGTCTCGTCTGCTCAAGGACGGTCGAATCGTCCAGCGTTTCACGCTTGGGCAACTGACGTCGCTGGCGCATGTTCTCACATGGTTCGACAAGGGGGCGGAACTTACGCCGGTCATTCAGGACCATTTCGAGAAGGCGTATCTCTCCGGCGGCAGGCTGGAACAGGAAAACCTCGCTGCCGTCGTGGCGTTTGCGGGCCACCTAGCCGATAAACTGTCCGCCGACCGCAAGGCGGTCTGGCGCGATCTCCTGCGAGCGAAACTTGTCAAAAACAACATGTTTACCGCGGCTGTTGGTGCGGAAACCCTCGTGCCTGTCACGGGGCTGCTGGTGTCGTTGGGCGATAAGGACGCCCCGGCCGCCGCGGTCGCCTGGCTGGAGGCCAACTGGACGCGGGTATCTCTGGAGACGGTGACAGAGCTGGTCGCCTCACCGCAACTGTCCTCGCTGAGTTCCGAAGAAAAGGCCCGGTTCGCGGCGTATGTTCAGCGATACCTGTCGGACGACGCCGCGATGTCGCGTGTTGGGTTGCGAAGGGCCTCGACGGCCATTGAGACGGTGGCGGGATTCCTGGAGACGGAGAGAAAGCCGCAACTGGCGGAGACCCTCGCCAAACGCTACGTGCTTGGCAAGGAGACCAGCGTGGCGGCGTTGTCGCCGGGGGAGATGGGCCTTCTACTGTCCATGACGGCCAATCTGGGGAGCGTCCAAGGCATGAAGGCGTTGCTGGAAAACAACACCACCTGGCATGGCGGAACGTTCTCGGACTTTACCCATCTGTACGGTGCGATCCAGAAACTGGGCGAAGAGGGAACGCCGCTGGCCCTGTCGTTTATCCCGCCGTTTGAGCAGGCGTGCGCGTCGGGCCGGTTCGCGTCGGACGACATGGGGGCCGTGATAAACTTCTGCCGCGAGATCTCGTCGCGCCTGCCGGCGGAGAAGAAAACGTCGCTGGCGGGGAGTCTGAAGCGGGCGTATTTCCCTGACGCCAAGACCGCCGCGACGTTGACGGTGGAACAGGTGCGCTCGCTGCTGGACGTGCTGACGGTGCTGGGTAACGTGGAGGCGGCAACGGCGTTGTTGAAATCCAACGGGGCCTGGCACAATGGCACGCCGTTCGACCTGAACAACCTCATCGACTCGGTGACCCGGCTGGGCGCCGACGGCGTGCCGATGGAGCTGTTGGTCGGCGAACAATTCGAGAAGGCGCACATCGTCGGTGACGGCCTGACGAAGACGGCGGATGTCCGCGCGGTGGCGTCGCTTGGATTGCGGATGGTGGGACATCTGGACGCCGAGCGTCGAGCCCTCTGGCGCGAGCGGGTGCGCGCGTCATTATTGGGTAAGGACGGAACATTCCACAGTGACATGATGCCGGAGGATTTTCCCACGGTGGCGACGTTTTTGGCGCACCTCGGGAGTTCCGAGGGCATTGCGGGCCTGGCGGGTCAGTGGCTGGACGATAACGCCAACAACGTGAGTTTCTCGACGGTGGTGGGGTTGTTCACGCTGTCCCATGAGACGCGCACGGAATTGGTGGGCCATGTGGAACGCTTCCTACTGGACGACTCCCGTATGGCGGACGTCTCGGTGGTGGACGCGTCGCGGGCGGACGCCCAGGTGGCCGAGCATCTCAAGGCGGCTGGGCAGTTCACGGCCGATCGTAAGAACACGCTGGTCGCGTCGCTAACGAAACGTTACATGACCGACCGGGCGGCGATGACGTCGTTGACGTCCCGTGACGTGGAGGTGTTGTTTCGCGCGTTGGCGACCCTTGACGCGTCGGCGGCGGCGGCGACGTTATTGTCGGTCAACACGGCCTGGCACGCGGGATCGCTTCCGGACTTTGCCAGTCTGTGCGCGGCGGTTCGGTTGATTGGCGACGACCGGGCGGAGTTGGCCCAGTCCATCAGCGAGCGGTTCGAGAAGCACTATCTGTTCAAACCGCCTCTTGGCGAGGAGATGTCAACTGTCGCCACCGCCCTGGACTCCATCGCGTGGGAACTTCCACCGCAGCGCGTGGCGGCGCTGGCAAAGCGGCTGGAGACGCTGTATGGCGACAAGAAGTTCCTGGCGGAATTAACCGCCCAGCAGGCCTCCAACGCGGTGTTCGCGGCGGTGCGTACCGGCAGTGCGGAGGGTGTCCGGCTGGTGTTGGCGGGTAACACGAATTGGCCAAACCTGCCGTTGGACCAAATGTCGCAACTGGCGTCGACGCTCATGCGACTTGGTGACACGGGCGAACCAGTGCGAGAGATGATGGTCACCCGCGCCGTCGCGGCCTTGGACAAAACCGGGGCGGCGACGAATTTGTCCGACGTCATGCGGTTCATCTCCGCCCTGTCCGACAAGCTCTCGCCAACTCAGAAGAAAGCGGTGGCTGAGCGATTGATGAGGACCTATTTTCCCGACAATAAGTCCGCCGCGGCGCTGACGATGGCGCAGATACAGCCGTTGCTGGAAGCCCTCACCGTGCTGGGCAGCGTGGAGATGACGACGAAGCTGATGAAGTCCAACGCGCCCTGGCGCGCGGGGACGCCCGACGAGTTGAACCATGTGATCGGCTCGGTGACCCGGCTGGGCGAGGACGGCGTGCCGCTAGAACTCATGATTGGCGAACAGTTCGAGAAGACGTACATCACCGGCGACGGTTTGGCGAAATCGATGGATGTCCGCGCGGTGGCGTCGCTGGGGTTGCGGATGGTGGGCCGCCTGACTCCCGAGCGTAAGGTCCTCTGGCGTGAGCGGGTGCATGCGGCGATGCTGGGTAAGGATGGGAAGTTCCGTGGCGATGTGACGCCGGAGGATTTTCCCGTGGTGGCGAGTTGGCTGACGCACCTGGGCGACGAGGCGGGTCTGCCGGCCCTGGCGGGTCAGTGGCTGGAAAACTACGCCGATAGCGTGAGTTTCGTCACGATGATGGGGTTATTCATGTTGTCTCACGCGACGCGCGCGGAATTGGCCGGACATGCAGAACGTTTCCTGCTGGATGATTCTCGTATGACGGACGTGTCGGTATCGGAGGCGTCGCGGGCGGTCGCGCAGGTGGCCGAGCAGATTAGGGTGGCCGGGCAGTTGACGACCGACCGCAGGGACGCGTTAACAGCTTCGCTGATGAAACGGCACGCTTCGGATCGCTCGGCGGTATTATCGTTGACGCCCGGAGACGTGGAGGCGCTGCTTAACGCGTTGTCGCACCTTGACGCGCTGGAGACCGCGGCGGCGTTGCTGGCGACTAACACGGCCTGGCACGAGGGGGCGCTATCGGACTTTGCCAGTTTATGCTCCGCCACGCGGCGATTCAGTGTGGACCGCGCGTCATTGGCCCAGACTGTCAGCGAGCGGTTCGAGAAGCGATACATGTCCGCGCCGCCTCATGGCGAGGAGTTGCATGCGTTTGCCATCACCCTGGATTCCATGGCGTGGGAACTTTTACCCGAGCGTACGGCGGCGCTGGCGAAGCGGCTGGAGACATTGTACGGCGACAAGACGTTTATGGCGGAATTGACCGCCCAGCAGGCGACCAGCGCGGTGCTCGCGGCGGTGCGCGTCGGCAGCGCGGAAGGTGTTCGATTGGTGCTGGCGGGCAACGCGAATTGGCCAAGTCTGCCGCTGGATCAGATGTCGCAACTGGCGTCGACGATCATGCGGCTTGGCGAGTCGGGCGAGTCGGTGCGCGAAATGATGGTCACCCGCGCCGTCGCGTCGCTGGACGGCGCCGGGGCGTCGATGGATTTGTCCGATGTCATGCGGTTCATCTCCGCCCTGTCCGACAAACTTTCGCCCGCCCAGAAAAAGGTGGTGACGGACGGTCTCAAACGGGCGTATTTCCCCGACGCCAAGGCGGCCGCGTCGCTGACGCTTGAGCCGGTGCGTTTGCTGCTGGATGTCCTGACACTACTGGGCAACGTGGAGACGACGACGGCCTTATTGAAGTCCAACGCGTCCTGGCGTGGCGGTTCACCTGCCGATCTGAACAACATCGTCGATTCGGTGACTCGGCTGGGTGAGGCCGGCATACCGCTGGAGCTGATGATCAGCGAACAATTCGAAAAGACGTACATCACCGGAGGCGGTCTGGCGAAGTCGACGGAGGTTCGCGCGGTGGCGTCGCTGGGGCAGCGGATGGTGAAACACCTGACTCCCGAACGTCGGGCTCTCTGGCGGGAGCGTGTGCATGCGGCGATGCTGGGCAAAGATGGGAAATTCCGTGGCGACATGACGCCGGAGGACTTTCCCGCGGTGGCGAATCTGCTGATGCACCTGGGCGACGAGGCGGGTCTGCCGGCGTTGGCGGGTCAGTGGCTGGAGTCGAGCGGAGGCGACGTGAACTTCGCGACGTTGATGGGGCTGTACACGCTGTCTCAGATGACGCGTACGGAATTGGCTGGCCATGTGGAGCGGTTCCTGCTGGACGACACCCGCATGTCGGGCGTGCCGATGGCGGATGCGTTGCGGGTGGCGTCGGAATTGGCCGGGCAGTTAGCGGCCGACCGCAAGAGCGCATTGGTGGCGTCGCTGATGAAACGGCACGCGCCGAATCGCTCGGCCATGACGTCGTTGACACTCGACGATCTGAACGCGCTGTTCGGTGCGTTGTCGCATCTGGATGCCGCGGACGCGGCGGCAACCTTGCTCAAGACCAGCACGGCCTGGCACGCGGGGACACTGCCGGAGTACGCCAGCCTGTGCGCGACGGTGCGGCGGTTCAGCGAAGGCCGCGCGGAGCTGACCCAGGCCATCAGCGAGCAGTTCGAGACGCGATACTTATCCAAACCGCCCCGTGGCGAGGAGATGGCAACATTTGCCATCGCCTTGGACCTGATGGACGGCGAGTTGGCACCCGAACGTGTGACCTCGCTGGCGAAACGACTGGAAACGCTATATGGCGACAAAACGTTCGTGTCGAGCCTTACTGCCTCACAGGTCCAGGATGCCCTTCGTGTGGCCGTGCGGATTGACAGCGTCAATGGCGCCCGCACCGTGTTGACTGGCAACACGAACTGGCATGGCCTGCCGCTGGATCAGATGTCGCAGTTGTTGTCGGAATTGGCGAGGCTTGGTGACTCGGGCGAACCGGTACGCGGACTGGTCATCACGCGCGTTACCGCGGCGCTGGATGGCGCCAAGTCGACCGCGGAGTTCGCCAACGTCGCGTGGTTCCTCGCGTCGCTGTCGGAGACGCTCTCACCGGCCCAGAAGAAGTCGGTGTCGCAGAAGCTCATGTCGTTGTATTCGCGGGTCGACAGCCGCGTGCATGAATTGTCGGCATGGGAATTCAACCGGATTCGGGAAGGCCACGTTCGGTTGTTGGATGCGCCGGCGGACCGGGCCTCGATGGCGGCCGCGCTCTGCTCGGCGTTCGAGAAGTCGTGCGTGTCGGGCCGGTTCGCGTTGGCGGGATTGCCGGACGTGGTGGGTTTCTGCCGCGAGGTGTCACCGCATTTGCCGGAAGCGAAGAAGGCGTCGTTGGCGGGCAGTCTGCGGCGGACGTACTTTCCGCAGGCCAAAGCAGCGGCGACGTTGGCGGTGGAGCAGACGCGTTCGCTGCTGGACGCGCTGACGGTGCTGGGCAGCGTGGAAACGGCGACAGCGCTGCTGGAGGGCAGTACATCGTGGCACACGGGGACGCCGGCCGACATGAGCAATATCATCGACTCGGTGAGCCGGTTGGGCGCGGATGGCACGCCATTGGAAATAATGATCGGCGAACAGTTCGAGAAGACGTATATTACCGGCGACGGCCTTGCGAAGTCGGCGGAGATCCGCGCGGTGGCGTCGCTGGGGCATCGATTGACAAGTCACCTGACCCCCGAGCGTCGGACCCTTTGGCGTGAGCGTGTGCGGTTGGCATTGCTGGATAAAGATGGCGTGTTCCGCGGCAGCATGACGCCGGAGGATTTTCCCGCGGTGGCGAATCTGCTGATGAGCCTTGGCGACGAGGCCAGCCTGTCGGTGCTGGCGGGCCAGTGGCTGGAGACGCACGGTTCGGACGCGTCCTTCACGACGGTGATGGGGTTGTTCACGTTGTCGCCTGCGACGCGGGCGGCGCTGGCGGGCCATATGGAACAGTTCCTGCTGGACGACTCCCGCATGGCGGATGTGTCGGTGGTGGACGCGTCGCGGGCGGTGGGCCAGATGGTCGAGCATCTCCGGGCGGCGGAGCAGTTGACGTCCGGACGGACGAACGCGTTGGCAGGTTCGTTAATGAAACGCCACGCGCCGGACCGCGCGGCGATGACGTCATTGACGTCCCGTGACGTGGAGGTGTTGTTTCGCGCGTTGTCTCAGTTGGACGCGTCGGAGGACGCGTCGGCGCTGCTGATGACGAACACGGCCTGGCACGCGGGGTCGCTATCGGACTTTGCCAGCCTGTGCGCGGCGGTTCGGCATCTTGGCGACGGCCGAGCGGCGATGGCCCAGTCCATCAGCGAGCGGTTCGAGAAGCAGTACCTGTCCAAGCCTCTTCACGGGGAGGAATTGTCCACCATCGCCACCGCGCTGGACTACCTGGCGTGGGAGCTTTCGCCCGAGCGCATGGCGGCGCTGGCGAAACGGCTGGAGGCGCTGTATGGGGACAAAAAATTTGTGACGGAACTGACCGCCCAGCAGGCGGCCAGCGCGGTATTCGCGGCGGTGCGCACCGGCAGTGTGGAGGGTGTCCGGCTGGTGCTGGCCGGTAACGCGAACTGGCCGCAATTATCGCTGGATCAAATGTCGCAACTGGCGTCGACGCTCACGCGTCTTGGCGACTCAGGCGAGCCGGTGCGCGAGATGATGGTGACCCGCGCCGCCGCGGCGCTGGCCACCATGAAAACGGCATCCCAGATGTCGGACGCACGCAAGCTCTTCGATGTCGTGGCCGGCACCCTGTCGCTCCGACAGAAGCAAACCATTGCCGACGGACTGCTGGCCCGCCTGACGCTTACCGACGACGACACGGCGGCGGAGATTGTTGATTTGGCCATGATCCTGATGCGGCTGGAGGCGGCCGACAGCCTCAAGAGCCTGCTGACAAACGAACGGCTTGCCAAACTCACGCTTACCGATATGGAACGCCTCGCCGAGACGTTACGACAGGCGATGCCGTGGGAAAAGGGGGCGCCAGTTCGCCAGACATTGGTCGAACATGTCGAACAGGTCTGGATCACCGGCGGCAAACTCCAGTGGGCGGACCTCAGGCCAATGCATGAACTCACGAAGAGAATCCTGGAAGGGTTTTCGGCCGACCGTAAGAAGGCGTGGGCCAAGTCGCTGCGGACCCTGATGGACACGCGGGCCAATCTTGTTCCGATGACGGTCGATTCGCTGGTGAACCTGGACAATCTCCTGAGGTGGCTGGGCGATGGCGACAGTGGGACGATATTCTGGCAGTGGTTGGCCATCTCCACGCAATGGCAATCGGTGGACATCGGCCGGCTGCTGGAGCACGGCTGGCCAGCGGTGACAACCGATGAGGAAAAGACACTCCAACGGACGTTCTCCGAGTACATCCTGAACCGCCACGCCGGCGATGATGACGCGGCCAGGGTGATCTCGCTGTCGGGATGGCACCGGGCGGTCATGAGGTTGTCCCCGGAGTGGAGCCCCGCGCAGAAGCGGCAGGTGGCGACGCGGTTGTTTACCGCCTATGCCGACGTGTACCGATGCGCCAAGCTCCATCCCGGCGAGTTGGCGAACCTGATGGGGATGCTGGAGGCGATGGGCCGCCAGGGCCTTTCGATGCAGGTGGCCCAGGTCCATCGGCTGGCTGGCGGGAATTCGAACAACCTCCGCGACGGTCAATGTACCGACGCCGTTTGCGGACTTGTGCTGAGTCAGATGACGGTCGCGCCCGCGGCAGATCGTCGCAAAGTCTGGGAGTCCGGCAGTTACTACATTGCCGACGCGTTCGGCCAGTTCTCGGATCGGACGTTTGAGGTGCTCGACGCGTTTATCGAGGCGGCGGAATCCGACCCCGCGCTGGTCGAAGCGGTTCTTGACGATTTGGCCCGGCGGACTCGCGATGTGCATGACACACTGCCACGGCTCAAGCGGCGGCTGGCGGGACTTGCCCTCGCGCGGCAGCTCCAGGATGCGCCCGCCGCGATTCAGAAGGCGTACCAACAGGCCCGGCAGCTCCAGACCGCGGGCGACCAGGCCGGCGCGACGGCGGCGTTCCGCGCCATCGCGGACGGGAAGGACTGCCCGGCCAATATCAAGGACGTCTTGCACCGTCGCATCGTGGCGATGCTGCTGGAGCAGGAGGCCGATCTTGAGGCGGTGGGCAACTATCTGTCGGCCCTTCGTCAGGGCGGGCAGCTTGACCCGGAGGTGTGGAACCTTTCGTGCCGGGCGTTGCTGCGCCGTGTGGTGTGGGCGGAAAAGGATCGTGGTGAGGTCTGGAAAAAAGGGCTGGCCGAGTTGAACGCCGCCGTGGTCATCGAGATTCATGAGGAAACATTCGAGGATTTGGACAAGGTGGTGGAATTTCTTGCCCCAAACCATGCCCAGGGCAGCGGCGACGTGGCCTTGTCCATCCTGACGGATTTGCTGCTGGCGGCTCCGGATCATTACTCCATGCGGCGGCTCCAGTGGCGGCGGATCACGCTGTTCGCGAAGGCGAAGGACTGGGACAATTCGGCCGCCGCGTCGGCGATGGACGTGGCGCTGGCGGCTGCCTCGGGCCAGGGCGTCGGTCCGTCGCTTGATCGGCACATGGAGATGCTCCGCTCGGGCGGGATGACGGAGGCCAGGGTGTCGGAGGCGATGGGCCATTTGCTGAATGGCTCCGCCGGCGCTGCCGCGCAATCGGCTGGTAAGCTCATTGACGAGCCGTTGCGCAAGGCGGCGCAGGAAAAGGTGGCGACGCTGTCCCAGCCGGAGAACGCGGACGACCGCCGCGTGGCGTACCTGGCCGCGCTGGCGGGTAAGTCCGACACGGCGCTTGCCCGCGCGCAGAACCGGCTGGCCCGATGCACGACCTCCCGCGAAGCGGCCGACGCACTGGCGGATATCTACGGGCTCCTGGCCTTGTGCGACGCGGACATTTCCAATGCCCACCGCTTTGCCGTCTGGCTGGCATCGTCGGACAACCCGATCTCCACAAAACCCGATCCCAACCATGATGCCCTGCTGGCACAACTGGTCAACGGCCTGGGCAACACACAGCCGCCCGCCGGCGTCAAGGAATCGCCGTTCACCAATTGGCCGGCGGAGAAAAAAGCCGCCCTCGCCCGTGCGTACTGCGATTCATGGGCGACAGAGATAAACCGTTCGGCGGGGTTGGCCAGGGATACGGGCAACAAGGCGTTGTCGTATCGGTTCCACGGCCTGGCGTTGCGCAGCCTTCAGAAACCGGAAACAATCGCCGCCTCGCTGGATTCGATGGCCGCGTTTCTCCAGACGCGGATGGAGACCTCCGAGCTTATGACAACTCTCAAAGAGGTGTCAGCCTTTGTGCCCACGCTGCCGCACCGCAGGATTGTGTTGATGAAGCTGGCCAATCTGGCGCGCGAGGAAGGTCTCTTTGACGAGTGCCTGGACTTTCTCGACGAGGCCGACGCTCTGGATGCAAAGAACAAGGATTTTATCGCGGCGATGCTGCGGGCATCGGCGCTGCTGGAACTGGACGAGTATGACACCGCCGACGAGATACTGGCCGACGCGGCCTCGTGGGCGGGAACCGACGACAACAAGGCCCAGTGCCTTTTCGTCACGGCGTGTCTGCGTCTCAAACAAGGCCAGATGAAACCCGCCCGCGAGATTCTCCAGACGCTCATCGAACAGTATCCCGAGGCGATCGTCGCCGCCAGGGCCAGCCAACTTGCCGCCCGCATCAAGTGACGATGTTCATCCTTTGACGAAGCACCAATCCATGCAAGACACAAATTCCAAGACTCGGGCCGTTACCGTGCCGTTGCCGTATGCCGAACAACCATTGGCGCAGTCACCGTCGCAATCACCAATGGAACTCCTCGACGACATCGCCATCCTTGTCGCGGCCAGTTCGTTGGAGGAGGCCCGTGTGCGCGAGATGGCGGCGTTTGCCCGCGAGCGAGGCCAGTCGGTCATTGAACTCCTGGTGGACCGCGAGGGCGTCGAGGAGGCGGAGCTGATCATCGGCATGGCAAAACTACTCGGACTGCCCGCGATCCTGGAACCACCGGAAAATCTGGACGGCGAGGTCCTGAAAAAAGTGACGCCGGCCTTGGCGATTCGCCACCATATCATGCCGTTGAGTTTGCACGGCGGGCGGCTTCAGTTGGCCTGTTGGGACCCCTTCGACTGGCAGGGTTGGGATGATCTTCGACATATGCTGGGCTGCCCGATCGACCGGGTGCTTTCACCGCGAGCCGTGATCGACAAGCTGCTCAAGGCCCATTACGGCATCGGGGCCGACACCGTACAGCGGTTGCTGGCGGGCCGATCCGATCCGGCCCAGACGGCGGTCGTTCGAACCGGCAGCATCAACCTCTCGGAGGAGGAGGCCGCCAACGAACCGACCGTCGTCAACCTGGTCAATCAGATTCTCACCGAGGCGATCAAGGCCAACGCCACCGATATCCATTTCGAACCCCACGAGACAAAGTACCGCGTCCGCTACCGCATCGACGGCATGCTGGACGATGTGTCAATTCCGGCCAGCGTCAAGGTGCTGCGCCTGGCGCTCGTTTCGCGCATCAAGATCATGTCCAACCTGGACATCACGGAAAAACGCCTCCCGCAGGACGGCCGTTGCCAGGTCTCGCTGTGCGGACAGGATTACGATTTGCGAATTTCTATTCTGCCCGGCGTACACGGAGAGGCCGTGGTCATTCGTCTCCAGAGTCGCCAGATGGCCAAACTGGACCTGGAAACGCTGGGCTTCGAGCCACAGGAAAAGGCCAAAATCGCTCAACTGGTCAGCCGGCCCCACGGCCTGATGCTGGTGACGGGCCCGACCGGCAGCGGTAAAACGACAACGCTCTATTCCTGCCTCAATAAAATTTGCACTAGTGACACCAAGATCATCACGATTGAAGACCCCGTCGAGTATCGCATGGACAACATCCTCCAGATGCAGGTACACGATGAGATCGGGTTTGACTTCGCGCGGGCCCTGCGAGGGATGTTGCGGCACGACCCGGACATCATGCTGGTCGGTGAAATCCGCGACCGCGAGACGGCCGACATCGCCATCCGCTCGGCCCTCACCGGCCATCTGGTCTTCGCCACATTGCACACCAACGACGCGTCCGGTGCCGTCAGCCGGTTAATCGACATTGGCATCGAGCCGTTCCTGGTGGCCAGTTCCGTCCACGGCATTTTGGCCCAGCGACTGGTCCGTAAAGTGTGCGACCGCTGCCGCAAACCGGTCGACCGCGCCACGCTCGGCGAATTCGAACTCGCCATGCTCACGGAGGCGAAACTGCTGGACACGCCCGTCTGGCAGGGGGCCGGCTGCGAAAAATGCCGCTTCACCGGCTATCGAGGCCGGGCCGCCATCGGCGAAGTGCTGATGGTCAGCCCCGCCGTCCGTCAGTTAATACAGAAACGCGAAATGGCCGAGTCCATCAAGGCCGCCGCGTGTCGCGAAGGCATGCGGACGCTCCGCGAGACGGCAATGCTCGCCCTGTCGGCAGGCACGACGACCATCTCCGAAGTCCTCCGCGTCACCCAGGAAGATTTTTAGCTCCCAGGCCACGCACGCGTAACGAACCATGCAAGTTTTTTCCTACACAGCCGTCACCGACACCGGACAACGCACCCACGGCACGCTTCGCAGCCAGGATCGGCGCGAGGCGCTGGCCCAACTTGTCAGCCGAGGGCTGCACCCGGTGGCAGTGGAGGCGACCTCTGCCGACGGAGTGCAGGCCGAATCGTGGCGGTCCCCGCTTGGCCGGGTGAAAACGGCGGAATTGGCTGTCTTTGCCCGCCAACTGGCGACCCTACTCAAGGCGGGTCTGCCCGTGGTGGCCGCCCTGGCCACCCTGCGAAAACAATGCAACAACAAGCGTCTCCAGGCCGTCCTGGAGGACATCGAGGACACGCTCGGCCAGGAAGGCGGCACACTCGCCGACGCCATGGGCAAGCACCCCAAGGTTTTTAATGCGGTTTTCCAAGGGCTCATCCGCGCCGGCGAGGAAGGCGGAAACCTCGTGGAGGTGTTGCAGAACCTCGCCGAGCACCTGGGCAAGTCGGCCAAGCTCAAAGGCCAGGTAGTGGCCGCGTTCATCTATCCGTCCTTCATTCTGCTGTTGGGAATCGCAGCCGTTTTCGTGTTGATGGCGTTCGTCATCCCGCGATTCAAGGACCTGTTCCTTTCCTTTGGCCAGCAACTCCCCTTGCCGACACAGATGCTTCTGGCGGTCAGCGGGTTCATGGGCACATGGTGGTGGCTGGTACTGGCGGGCGGCGGCGCGATCGTGCTGCTGATCGTCAGCCTGATGCGAAAACCGGCGGTTCGGCTGCGGGCGGATCGCGTCGCGTTGCGGCTGCCGGTGTTTGGTCAGTTGCTACTGAAAATGGAGATCGCCCGCGTCTGCCGCACGCTGGGAACGCTGCTGGAGAGCGGCGTGGGGATTCTGGAATCGCTCCGCGTGACGGGGCAGGCCGTCGGAAACAGGGCCGTCGCATTAACATTCCCCGACCTGATCCGGGCCGTGGCGAGCGGTGAACCGCTGGCGGCGGCCGTCGAAAAACCGGGCCTCTTCCCGCCAATGCTGATCAATCTCATCCGCACCGGCGAAGAAACGGGCGAACTGCCGGCGATGCTGGCGGAATTGGCGGACCTT
>Ga0123353_10003286_pt1 | contig 20407 bp, 19 predicted proteins | sample TergutLab28metaG_3_FD_92763 | JGI IMG/M metagenome (GOLD analysis project Ga0123353, IMG submission 92763) | Labiotermes labralis P3 segment gut microbial communities from Petit-Saut dam, French Guiana - Lab288 P3 | ecosystem: Host-associated > Arthropoda: Insects > Digestive system > Gut ... | reverse complement strand
CCGGTTAAACTAACGGGGATACGTTTCTACACATCGAATATCGCATGGTACAGCCCATATATAAACGTTAGCATTCAGGAGGGAAGCGGCTGGACGGAAATAACGGCGGATTTGAACAATCTTTATCTCTACGGAAAAATGTTCTCAATGTTTCTCCCCGGCGGCAGCTCCCTGCTTAAAAACGTCAGCCGCATTGAGTTTTGTTTTGAAGCGGATACGGGAAAAGACTGCGTTGTGGACATAGACGAGTTCAGCTTCGAGCAATATCAGACGGAAAACCGCTTCGGATATACTTTTGAGCAAATGTTTTTGGCGCTGCTGCATCCGTTCAGAAGCATATGGGCTTTGATTATGGCGCTTGTGTGAAACTCGGTTTGTTTAATACTTATTAATTTAAAGAGCATATTTTGTGCCTTTAGCCAATCATTATTAACATAATATTAATTTAATGAAAACTGCTTGATTTTATATTAAAAATGCGATATAAAATATATGTGCTTTTTTCTTTCTTGTTTTTTTATTTTTCCTTTTTTTCCTTCCTTTTTATCTTTGCAGGTTTTTGACGAATTTAAAAACGGTTAAAATCCTATTTTTCTTTCCGGGAAAATAGGATTTTTACTGCTTACAGGGACGTGTCCATATGAACGCGAAAATCAAGGGGATCAGCGCTAACGGCTTAAAACTTATAGCTATGTTTACGATGCTCACGGATCACATAGCCTGGAAGTTTGCCCCTTTCGCTTCAGCGGGAGGCTTTGCGGCGCATCTTGCAGGAAGGATAGCCATTCCGGTTTTTTGCTTTTTTGTGGCGGAAGGGTATTTTCATACACGCAATATAAAAAAGTATTTCAGGCGGATGCTTATTTTTGCGGTTATTTCCAATTTCGCGTTTTATTATTATGAATACGGCCGTTTCCCCCGAAACGCAATTGATTTGCTGAACAGCATCTCAGGAACAAGCGTCATCCTCCCGCTGATGCTCGGGCTCGCGGCCCTTTATCTGTATTATAATGAAAATTTAAATTCTTTTTTAAAAGCCGCCCTTATATTTTTGTGCGCCGCGCTGGCCGTATTAGGCGACTGGTTCTGTTTCCCGGTGATATGGATACTGGGCTTCGGGATATTCAGGGGGGATTTCAAAAAGCAGGCTGTTTATTTCGCGCTGACCGCCTTTCCCATAATGGCTTTCGAACCGTTTTTTCGTTATTATAAAGGTTACGGCGATGAATTATGGGCATTGAACCAAATCGGGGTACTCCTTGCCCTGCCGCTGCTGTACTTTTATAACGGAAAATTAGGGAAATACAAGATGAAATGGCTGTTCTATATTTTTTATCCCGCCCATCTGTTCGCAATTGCCGTTATCAGCAAGCTCCTAATGGCCGTTTAATAAAAAATTATCGGTTTTTTTGATAAAAGTATCTTAATATGAGCGTTAAAAACATATCATATTAGACATATTAATCCATGTTTACGACTTTATTTGAATACATATAAACAAATTTTGCGAATTATTAGCCGTAATGTAAAAAAATTTAGTTGCAATTTGAAAATATATATGTTATCATATAATCTGTTTAATTATATTATATGTTAAGCTACCGTTAATATATAAAGGTTGTTAGGAACATGTTCTAAATATTGGAGGCATAATTAATGGCATTTGAAATATCCAACGAATTTGAGGAAGTAACCCAAATAAAGGTCATCGGCATTGGCGGCGGCGGCGGAAACGCCATAAACCGCATGGTCGAATCCGGCATTCAGGGCGTTGAATTCTTGTCAATAAATACGGACAAGCATGTTTTGCTTTTTTCAAAAGCTACCCATAAAATCCAGATAGGCGAAAAAATCACGAACGGCCAGGGTGCCGGGGCGCGTCCCGATATCGGCAAAAAAGCCGCTGAAGAAAGCCGCGAGATAATTGAAGAAACACTCGCGGGAACGGATATGGTTTTTGTTACCGCCGGCATGGGCGGGGGCACCGGGACCGGCGCCGCGCCCGTCATAGCGCAGATGGCAAAGGACAAGGGCATACTCACTGTCGGGATAGTGACCAAACCTTTTGAATTTGAGGGCCGCCGCCGTATGCAGCAGGCAGAGATAGGCATAGCGGAACTCGCACAGCATGTTGACAGCCTCGTGGTCATACCCAACGAGCGGCTAAAGCTTGTATCCGACCAAAAAATCACGTTTTTAAACGCTTTTAACGCAGCCGACGATATTTTAAGGCAGGGCGTACGAAGCATTTCCGACCTCATAAAAGTACCCGGCCTTATCAACCTTGATTTCGCGGACGTGGTAGCCGTTATGAAGGACGCGGGCCACGCCCATATGGGCGTCGGCAGGGCGTCGGGCAAAGAAAAGGCGGAGCTGGCGGCAAACGCCGCTGTTTCAAGCCCCTTGCTTGAGACGACGATACAGGGGGCGAAGGGCGTTATCATCAGCATAACCGCGTCCCCGGACATAACCCTCGAGGACGTCGATAAGGCTTCGTCCATGATTTCAAGCGCGGCGGACAAAGACGCCAACATCATTTTCGGCGTGGCAATCGACCAGGCGCTTGACGACGAGATAGTAGTCACCGTTATAGCCACGGGGTTCGGCAAAAACGAAAACAATTATCAAAACCAAGACGGCAAAACCGAGCCTGAGCAGGTTCAGCAGACCGGCTTCGGCACGGACGACGACGATTTGACGGATATATTCGATATGTTCAGGAACAGGCGGTAGATTTAAAGATAGAAAAAACCGGGCTGTTGCCCGGTTTTTTCTTGGGGAAGAGAAAATAAAATGAAAAGGAATTATCGGAAAGAAATGTTGTCAAACATTTACTATACTAAACTTTATAAACTATAAATATCTGACAACATTTATAATATCACTATATGTATACAGCGGTTATATGTAAATATTAACATATTATTAATAATTAGCTCCAATTGTTGCGATAATATTGTATTGTATGAATATATTGTTTTTTATCGCAAGCGGGATTGCCGCGTATTTGATTTGCAGCGTAAATCCCGCCCTGATTATTACGGAAATCAAATTAAAGGAAGATATAAGGGAAATCGGAAGCGGAAACGCCGGCATGACCAATGTTTTAAGGGCCGCGGGCAAAAAAGCCGCTGCGCTTACCCTTGCGGGGGATATTTTTAAATGTTTTATAGCTGTTGCGGCGGCGCGCCTTGTTTATTTTTATCTTTTTAAACAGCCGTATGCATGGTATCTCGACTATATCACCGGGTACGCCGCGGTTGCGGGGCATTTGTTCCCTTTATATTACGGCTTCAAAGGCGGAAAAGGCGTAGCGGTCTGCGCCTGCCTGTTTTTGTTGATTAATCCCTTTGCTTTTGCCGCTGCTTTTATCGTTTTTATCGCCGCCGTTATTCTTTCAAAGATGATTTCGGCTGCGTCCGTAATCTCCGCTGCCTTATATCCTGCAATACACGGTATTATCTTATATTATGGCGGTTCATCGGATGAAAAAACAGTATGGCGGATAATTTTAACGGCGGGATTGTCCCTCATTATCATCATTATGCACAGGGGGAATATAAAACGGATATTAAGCGGAACCGAAAGGAAAATCAAGTGATCAGTGGTCAGTTTTAAAATTCTGCCCGCTGCCCACTGGCTACTGCTCGCTGTCCGCCGCGTCATCCTGCAGAACCGTCGTTTCCTCCTCCACAATGCGTATCGACGCTTGCGGGGGCTCTTTTTCCGATATTTTTATCGCGGCTGACGTTAAGATATAAGACAAAATAAAAACGATTGCAACAGCGGCAGCGGCGAACCGCCGCTCTGCCCCGGAAAGTTTTTCAAAGCCTTTCGCGCTTCTTGTGTTATAGCCCATTTCCTCGTCGCCGTACTCGGCGCTGTGTACTGGGAATATTTTTGTAAACCGGTAATAACCCTTGGTGTGCGTGACTTTGTAGGCTTTTTTGTCTTTTGTTTCAGCTTTATTTTCCATTTGCCTTTTCCATCCTTATCTTTAAAACAAAAGTGACTGCGGCTATCAATATGACGGTAAAGCAAGACCAGTCTTCCAAAAAACCGATATGCCGCAGAAGAACCGCCGATATGCCCCCCCCGAACGCAAGCCCGATTCGAAACGGCCTGCTGTCCGGGTATAAACGCCTGTCTGAGATGAAAACAACGGCGGCGAACAGAAGCATCCCCGATGAAAGCTCGAAAAGCACGGAATACTGCCTGCCGAGGTTTGTCCGCTGAAATATAAGGGCTGTGAGCGCCGCGCCGAGAATATAGCTTACGGGGGCGGCGGCCGTCCCCGTTTTCGGCCTCCGTATGACCCTTGCAATCAAATAAACCAACCCCCCGGCGAGAACCGCAAGGCAGGTGGCGCCCATAGGGCCGGGCAGGTTGCCGGAATAAATATCGGCAAACCTGATTTCTGACAGTTCGGCATTCATAGAGCTTTGGAGCATATAGGCAAGCGAACGGGACTTGTTGACGGGATATGCAAAAGCGAGCCTGTTAAAAAAAAGCGTTATTAAAAAAACCGCCGCCGCCCCTTCGGGCAAAACAGCCCCTCCAGGCGGCAGAAATTTAAATTTTTTAGCTTTCAAATACGCGGAAAACAAATAAACGGGAAAGATGCCGCAAACCGGCAGCCAATACGGGGCAGCCGCGGGCATAAGCAATGATACCGAAAGCGCGGTAAACAGCGAAGAGGATATGCTGAAGCTTCGCCTGAAATACGGCATAAAGCAGAGCGCCGTTTCAAGCATGACGGTGAAGAGGACAGAAAAGGCAGCCATCCGCAGCGCGCGTTCCCCGAAATGGTACTGCGCCATAATAACGCACGCGGCCAAGATAACCATTGCATTCGCGTGATAATTTTCATATATATATTTTTTTAATATTTTTTTCATAGCTATTTGATTTTTACCATAAATTTTGTATTGCATACAGCGCGAACATGGAATATGATATATATAAATCGCGCATTGTAAAATTGGAGGGTCTTACGCAATGAAAATCGAGTCGCAAAATGATTTCCGGATAGCCGTGAAGCTTTCAAAAGACGATTTGACAGAGCTGGATATTACATATGACGAGCTTGATTACGCAAACATAGAAACGAGGCGCGTCCTTTGGACAGTGCTTGACGAGGCGCGCCAGGTTTTAGGCAGGGAGATCAATATTTCAGAGCGGATGATGATAGAGGCCGTCCCCGAAACCGACGGGGGATGCAGCATCTTTTTCACCGTGCTGCCGAAATCCGGCAAAAAGGATATTCGCGGCTTTACCTTGAAAAAAGGGCAGGACATCCTTGTATGCGAGTTGGAATCCGCCGATGACCTTATAAACCTCGCCGGGCGGCTTTACGCTTTGGATAACGGGATAAAAAGTTCTTTGCACATGGAAAACGGGGCGTACAGGCTCGTCGCCTGCCCGGATTTAAAAGATTTTTTCACGGTCGAGGCCATGTTTGCGGAATACGGCGAATTGCTGCCCCAGAGCGACCTGACCGTCGCAAAAACCCGGGAAAGGTGGAAAACGCTGGCTGACGGCGACGCGGCCCGACAACTTGCGGGACTGTAGAAAATTTACAACCTGCGGCGCAACCTGTTCAGGTCAGCCATTCCCGAACAGCGAATAATCTACCGTGCATCCCGTGAATAAAATGTTGTTTTCTATGTTTCGCATCCGTTCCCTTTGATGTTCGTCATTAGACTCATTATCGGGGTTTTCGCAGTCGCAGCCCAAACTGAACAAAGCTATTTTGCATGACATCATAAATAACGGGATTTTTGACAGCCAGAAGTCATTCAGACGGTTGGCCGACAGATAGCCTCTCAGAAAACACCTTATTATATCGTTTGTGAAATCTGTCCCCGCGTCATTGTTTCGCCCGAGCCAAAGGGCTAAATACAATGCGGTGCCTATATCAAACGCATACCACGAATACGCACAGCCGTCAAAGTCGAATAAATTAATGCGCTCCCCGTCAATTAAAAAATTTCCCGGATGCAAATCATTATGGATCAAACCATATGAATCTCCGTCTTTTGGCAAAGCCTCTATTTCATTCAGCAAATCTTCAGCTTTCCTGTTCACCGAGGGGAAAGCTTTTATTTTTTCGCCGATCATTCGGCGTATATTAAACTCGCCCCGCTTATCCGCATCGTTCGCGGGCTTGTAGCCCTTTGTCAATCGGTGCATATCGCCCACGGCTTTGCCCCAATTATAAAACACGTTTATATTCCATAGATTCGGGTCGTTTTTATCCCAATATTGCCCCTGCGCCATGCTGAAAGCGGACATTATATAAGTTTCGCCGCCCTCTTCCGCAAAAACGGCAAGCTCCCCGTTTTCAGCCTTTAACGGAAAAGGCGCACTTGCGCCTTTATCGGCCAGATATAAAAGCCAGTCCATTTCAGCTTTCGTTTGGCCGATATGGCCGGCGGCGCCTTTGATAAGCCGCAGCACATACGGTTTGCCATATATATTGAACGCGCAGATATGCTTAATTCTCTCGCGCCCGTAAGCGATAAACCGGCACGTTGCCTTATCAAAGCCATAGCTTTCAGCGGCAACCCCAAGCAAATAATCCGAGATTATTTTATTTTCCTCCCCGTCCGCCGCTTAAAGCCCTATTTCCCAATACGCGACCTGTTTCCTGTCATATGTATAGGTCATATGCAGACGGCCGTCCATATACGTTATGGCGGGGTATGAGAATTCCCCGCCTTCCCTTGTTTCGAGGTCGAGGACGTTTTCCCACGTCTCCCCGTTGTCCTTTGTGACGGCCAAGGTCAGCGGGCTTCTGCCCCCCCAGTTTTTTTCCACGGGGTTATAAAGAAGCCAGACGCGGCCGCCGTCATCCTTTACGCAGTCGATGCCGCTGTTGTTGTTCGGCAGGGCGGTCGCGTATGCACGGCCCCAGGTCAAGCCGTAATCGCTTGAATCGCTTCTGTATATTCTGCTGCCGCTTGACCGTATCAAAGCGTGGACGCTGCCCGGCGGCGACTCCCATAAGGTAGGCTGGATCATACCGACTATCCCGTCCGTTATCCGGGGGCGGGTTATATTTTTTTGTTTTTGCCACGTAGCCCCGTCGTCGTATGATATATCAATGAACGCCCGCCATTGGAACCGCTGCTCGGTCGATGCGGGTGCCAAAAGCGCACCGTTTGAAAGACGTATGCACTTGTTTTTAACAGGGCCCCTGCCGTCGATTTTGTCGCCGGGGACAAGAATCTGCGGCTGTGCCCACGTAACGCCGTTATCCTTGGAAAGGACGAACCATGTGCGCCATGACGGGGTGGTTTTGCCCTTTTTGTAATAAAGGCAGACCGTTCCGTCGTTCCGCAGGTCAAGGACGGGGTTCCAATGCGCCACGTTTTTATCGGACGGGACTGCAACGGGATAAGACCATTCGCCGTCCCGCCTTTTCGACACCCATATACGGACGTCGTCGGCCTTTTCATGTTCGCCCGCGAACCACGCGGCAAGAACGGAGCCGTCGTCCAGCGGCAGAACCGTAGAGGCGTGGCAGGATTCCGCGATCGTGCCGGGGGCGAAGATGAATTCCTTAAATTTTGATGTAATCATAAAAGCAAGCTCCTTTGTTTAATGATAACCTATGAACACCGCCAAAAGCATCAGCCCCGCCGCCGCGGCGCCTGACATCAAAAACAGCTTCCATGAAAATTTAAGCCATTTGCGGTATGATATCCCGACCAGCCCTATGGCTATGATCATTATGCCGCTTGTGGGGTACAATATATTCGTGAAGCCGTCCCCCAGGCAGAACGAAAGGACTACGGCCTGCCTTTCAACGCCTATGAGGTCAGTGAGGGGCAGCAGTATCGGCATCATCAAAAAAGCCTTGGCGGTACCGCTCCCGATGAAAAACTCAAAGATGATAACAATCAGGCAGAGCAGCAATATGGCCGAATACGGGCCGACGCCCGCGATAAGGTTGTAAATGTGATATAAAAGCGTATGTATTATCCTGCCCTCGCGCAGTATATAGGTTATAGCCAGTATAAAAAGCAGCAGCGGGATCACGGGCGCAACGGCTTTCGCGCCGGAAAAGAAGGATTTTAACAGATTCTTGCCTCGCAGGCCGCACACGGCCCCCGCTGAAAGCCCTCCGGCGGTAAAAAGCAGGGCCATAGACGGCATTGACAGCATTCCTTCCATCTTGAAAGCGAAATCCAGCGCCGTCATTACAAAAACGCCCGAAAGGCAGAGCGCGAAAACTTTTACGGCTTTGCCGAGGGACTTGTCGGCAAGTATTTTTTCTGAATCGCCCATATCGTATTTTTCCCGTAAAATTTTGTCGCTTTCATAAGCAATGGATTTTTTCGGGTCTTTTTCTATTTTTTTCGCGTAGGCGACCAAAAAACCCGCAAAAACTATATAAATCACGATAAAAACTATTATTCTGTACCAAAGCCCCGAAAAAATATCAAGCCCTGCCAAACGCTGAACCAACAGCACGTTGAACGGGTTAAAGGTCGCGGCGGTAAAGCCGAAGGCTATGGCGACAAGGCTCAGCGAAAGCCCGACAAAGGAATCCCAGCCCAGGGCCAACGCGATTGCGGCGGCTATGGGCACCAGCGTCACGGATTCTTCCAAAATGCCCGCCACGGAGCTTAAAGCCATCATAATAAACACCATGACGCAGAGCATCAGATATTTTTTCCTGCCGAACCTTTTCACGACGCTCGCCATTATATATTTGAGCGCGCCGCATTTGTCGAGAACAAGGAAGGTCCCGCCTATCAAAATGATAAAAATTATAATGGCGAGGCCCGTAACCGATTCGGAGGCCGTAAAAACCATGATAGGGGACAATACAATTTTCCATACAGGCATTTTATAATCTATCAGCTCATATGTGCCGTCTATTATTTTCCCGTCCGCGTCCTCCGCGTATACTCCCCTCGGAACCGTCTGCGACAGCGTCCCGACGAATGCCATTATGGCAAACAGGATAACCGCTATAAACAATATGGTTTTTTTGTTTATTCGCAAGCCGGAATCAGCGTTTTGCGGACCGGAAACCGCGTTCCCCTCATTCATACTGAAAAATCCCCTTTATATGATTTAACGCAAGTATAGCATATTTACCGTTCGGTTGTAAAGCGTCATATTATTTAAGTTTCCCATTTAAAAAATAAAAGCTGCTTAAACTCTTATATTTCAATATGTTTAGAACATCAGCCCCTAATCCCCCCATTTGATTCGCGCCTTATTTTCAACGATAAACTTCAGCATCTCCCTGTTAGTTTCCGCCAATGCCTTTAATTCAGGCTTCGGCTCGCAATATGCGACAAAGATCATTTGAATTGAGCAAGTCACATAATAAACCGCCTGTTTTTCCTCCGCCGTCAACGGGTTCACGCTGTTGTAGCCTTGCAAAACCCCCTCTAAAATATCCGGCCACTTCTCATATATATTCGGCGAGCTTTTAGGGAAAAGTTCGTTTACGCCGCGCCATTCGCTTAAAATCCCCGTGGCGCAGTAGCACGGATCCCACAGGCGGACGTTCCGCTGGCTGATGTCGAAATTGATAAACCCGCTTACCTCATTTCCGTCAAAAAGGATATTGGACGGGTTCGGGTCGCGGTGGATAAGCTGTTTCGGCATTTTTTCAAACAACACGCCGGATTTTTCGATATAATCCGTGAAAAAGCCGTCGGGCAGGCCGATATTATGCTTGTCGTTCTGTTTCCGCACTTCCGGCAACGCCCATTCTGTCACATGGCTATATAAGTTTTGTTCGTGAACTTTGACGTTTTTCTGAACCGCCGCCAGCGCGTTGTGGAGCCGCGCTATGCTTTTCCCGTACTTAACCCCGAAATCCCGGCGGTTTTCGCCGAAACGGTCTTGTTTCGGAAGCGAGCCGCCCTTTATGCCTTTTGTCAGCACATATATTTTTTTTCCGGTTAAATTTTCAGCATATTCCCCGCCCGATTTGGTCAAAACAGGCACGGACGCCGCGAAGCCCTGTTCAGCCAGCGCTTTTGATATCATAATATTTTTTAAAAAGCTTTCCCTTTCGCCTGTTTTAAGGATATAATCCCTGCCTACCGACCATACATCGCCCGATATTTTCGCGCCGTCCATGATATAAATATCCATTATCGGCAAATCACTCGGCATATCCCAATTAACGAGAATTTTTTGCAATTTTTTCTCAGTAGCCATAACAACCTCCATTTTTTGTAAATATTTTTTAGGGGAGCCGCCGTAAACCCGCACAAACGCCTTATAAAACCCCGCGTAGGTGTCAAAACCATAATCCATCGCCGCGTCAATGGCGCGGCGGCCGCCTGCGATTTCGCTTAATGCCTTGTCGAGCCGCTGCTTTCCGATATAAGCCGCGATTGGCATTCCGATTGTCTGTGCAAACAAACGATGGTAATGCCAAACGGAATATCCCGCCATGCACGCCAGTTCTTCTGCGGTGATATCGGCTTTCAGGTTTTGTTCGATATAGTCAAGGCCGGGTTTTATGATGTCATATGATTGCATAACGCACTCCTTTACCCGTGATCTATTATATATCATGAAACTATCAAAAACATTTCCCGGGGTGCTGATTTTCAGAGCGTGTCAACACACTCTAAATAAAACAGATATCATTTCAGCATATAAAAAATAACTTTAATAAATTATAAAAACAAGCTTGATTTAATGTTAAAATTATATTATACTGGAGCGTGGCAAATTACAAAACACGCTCTTATTTTCGTGATTTTTATTAAAAGGAATGATGAAACCATGGCAAAAAAACAGTTTAAGGCGGAATCGAAACGCCTGCTCGAACTTATGATAGGCTCAATTTACACCCACAAGGAGATATTTTTGCGGGAGCTTATCTCAAACGCCAGCGACGCGCTGGACAAGCTTTATTTCAAGACCCTCACCGACCATGATACGGATATAAAAAAGGACGATTTCCGCATTTTCATATCCCTTGACAAGGAAAAACGGCTGCTCACGATTGACGACAACGGCATTGGCATGACAAAGGACGAGCTGGAGAACAATTTAGGGGTCATAGCCCGCAGCGGCTCTTTGAACTTTGTGCAGGAAAACGAAAAGGCGGAGGACATAGACATAATCGGCCGATTCGGCGTAGGTTTTTATTCCGCTTTTATGGTCAGCGACAATGTGACGGTCATAAGCAAAGGATACGGCAGTGATGAGGCGTATAAGTGGGAATCCTCCGGCGTATCGGGCTATGATATAAACCCCTGTGAAAAGGAAAAGGCCGGGACGGTCGTCACGCTTAAAATCAAAGAAAACGACGACGAAAACAATTACGACGATTTCCTTGACCAATATCGCATTAAAAGCATTGTAAAAAAGTATTCCGACTACATCCGCTATCCCATCAAAATGGATACGGAACGCTCGGAGCTTAAAGAGGGAGCCGGGGTTGACGGCAAAGACCCGGAATACGAAACGGTCATCGAAGAGGAAACCCTTAACAGCATGGTACCCATATGGCGGAAATCCAAGTCTGAGGTGACAGACGAGGAACTGAACGCCTTTTATAAGGACAAATTCTTCGACTACGACGACCCGCTGAAAGCGGTATACAGCAAAACGGAAGGCTCCGCCACCTACAGCGCGCTTTTGTACATCCCGTCAAAGGCCCCGTATAATTATTATTCAAAGGATTTCGAAAAAGGCCTGCAATTATATTCCAGCGGGGTTTTGATAATGGACAAATGCCCCGACCTGCTGCCCGACCACTTCAGTTTTGTCAAAGGCCTGGTGGATTCGGAGGATTTGTCCATCAATATCTCCCGCGAGATGCTCCAGCAGGACAATCAATTAAAATTGATCGCAAAAAGCATAAGCAAAAAGATAAAAAGCGAACTTGAAAAAACGCTTAAAGACGATCGTGAGAATTACGAAAAATTTTTCGAGGCCTTCGGACTGCAGCTAAAATTCGGTATATATAACGGCTTCGGGATGAACAAGGACGAGTTGCAGGACTTGATAATGTTCACGTCCTCAAACGAAAACAAGCCCGTCACCCTCAAAGAATATGCAACACGGATGAAAGAGGAGCAAAAATTCATTTATTACGCTACTGGCGAAAGCGCGGTGCGCATCGAACGCCTGCCGCAGACGGAGCTGGTGCGCGACAAGGGCTTTGAGATACTGTACCTGACCGAGGATGTGGACGAATTCGCCGTGCAGATGATACACGAGTATGACGGCAAGGAATTCAAATCCGTTTCCGCAGGCGATCTTGATTTAAACGACGCGGAGGAAAAAGAGGGGTTTAAAAAACAGGCCGACGAAAACAAAGACCTGTTAACGGTTATGAAAGAGGCCCTTGACGGCAAGGTTTCGGACGTGCGCCTTTCAAGCCGCCTCAAAACCCACCCCGTATGCCTGAGCAGCCGGGGGCAGATAAGCCTTGAAATGGAAAAAGTGCTGAACAAAATGCCCGTAGACCAGAAAATAAAAGCCGAGCGTGTGCTTGAAATCAACGCGGGGCATCCGATTTTCTGGAAATTGCAAGATTTACAGGCTAATGACAAGGATAAATTAAAGGTATACGCCGATATCCTGTATACCCAAGCGCTTTTAATCGAAGGAATGCCCATTGACGATCCGGTCGCCTTCTCAAACGCCGTATGCGGTCTGATGGTGTAATATTCCTGAACAGATGTCAGAGGCTATCCTCCATACACCTTTTCCGCCACAGACGCTCAAAATCCTTATGCGGCACAATCCGCCCCGCCAAATCTGCTGGGCTGTGTATATTTTCTTCCCCGCACCATTTAACATCAATGGCATATGCCCGCATATCAAGCCCGTCCTCGTCCCAATACACGGGGACGCTGTCCCATCCGGCAAGATATGCGGCAACGGCGCGTGTATGGCCGTCCGTCATTAAATATTTATCATTAAAACGCTTTATGGGTATCGGGTCAAAGCCGTCCGTATTGTCTGGTTCAAACCATTCCCTTAAAAGCCGCAGCTTCCCCTCGCTTATGTATAGCTGGCTCGGCTGCAAATCCGCAATAGGGAGCATAAATAGCTTTTCCGCCGGTATCTTTTCGCGGCGGCGTTCTATGTATTCTTGCCTTGTGAGTCGATATTTTACTGAAATCCCGTCACCTTCATTGAATTCTTCAATAAATTTAAACCCGTTTTTTTCAAAGACGCGGCGGCTCCGTTTATTGTAATCAAAAACAATCCCGTATAAAACATCAGAATATTCGCCGTTAAACGCGAAATCGACAAGCATACGGATGAGGGCCGCCCCAATGCCCTTGTTCCAGTATGCTTTTTCGCCGATAGATATATCAATGCGGCGAACGTCAAGGGCTTTCGGTTCCCGGGGACAAAAAAGCGACCTTTGCTTTTCGCGCATTTCCTGCAGCCAGCACTCCCCGACGGGCGTATCGTCAGCCTCGATCAAAAAGCAAAAAGCCTGCGGCGATACCATGCCCCATATTCCGTGAACATCTTCGGGAGATGAAGGCTTCGCGTTTTTTCCGTCAACCCAATATAAAACCTCCGGGTCGGCGTTCCATTTATAAAGCATGGGCAAATGCCCGTCGCAAAGCGGCCGCAAAACGATATCAATATCGCCGCCGCTGTATAATGTTATGTCGTGTGATTTAATAACGCTCATATAAAAAACCCCTAAATCCTCCTAAGCCCCATTCCCCTTAAACCCCAGCCCCAGAACTTCCCCTGCCTCAGAGATGATTATAAACGGGTTCTCGTCGTACCGCAGTATTATTTTATTGACCCCCGCCACTTCGTTGGCCCTTACGACGCAGAGGAGCATACTCTTGTTCTCCTTTGTGTAGCCGCCCCTGACGGGAATTATCGAAACCCCGCGTTTCAGCTCCGAATTTATGGCGGCGGTTATCTCCTCCGCCTTGTCCGTGACAACCATAAGCATTTTCCCGCTGCCCGTGCCGTAAAGCAGGTAGTTTATCACCCTGCCGCTTATGAAAAACACGATTGAAGAATAAAGAACGCTCTCAAGGCTCTTATAGATTATCCCCGCAGCGCTCACGACAACAAGGTCGATAAGCATTATCAGCGTCCCCATTGGCAGGTGGGGCTTTTTCAGTTTTATAAGCTTGCCCAGAATATCAGTGCCGCCCGTCGTCCCTCCGCGCAAAAACACAAGGCCGAGGCCGAGGCCCGAGAACACGCCGCCGAAAAGCGCGGCAAGGAGCTTGTCCCCCGAATAAGACGGGATGAAGGGGGCTGTCAGGTCTATCATCAACGAAGCCATGACCGTGGCGATTACGGTTTTTGCCAAAAAGCTTTTGCCTATAAATTTATAGGAAAGAATAAAAAGCGGTATGTTCAAAACCAATATCATCGTCCCGATGGGCATAAAATCCGTCGCGTAGTTAATCAATGTCGCGATGCCCGTGACGCCGCCCGGCGCTATCTGGTTCGGTGCGTTGAACATATTGACGGAGAGCGAGAAAAAAAAGCTGCCCATAACGAAAAACAGCCCGTCCAAAAGAAAGGTTTTGATTTTTTTGTCTTTCTTTAATTTTAAAGGTTTGCTTTTATATTTTTTATTCATAATATATATTGAAACAACTCGCAGATACGGTTAGTTTCGCCCTTTAAATACAAATACCCCAGTAGCGCCTCAAACGCCGTTGCCATATGGTAATCCCGCTCGGTGCAATTTTTTGGCGTATGGTTAGTATGCGCGTTCCGGCCGCGTTTTAACACGGCTTTTTCCTCGTCGGTCAAAATTTCCGCGATTTTTGCGGCGTTTCCGGCCTGGGCCCCCGCGCTTACCATGTTTGCAGCCCTTTTATGCAGCGTCCCAACAGGCGCGTCCGAGTTTTTTATGATATATTCCCTAACCATGAGCGAATACACCGCATCGCCCAAAAACGCCAATGTGGAAGGATTTTTTAAATTGATATTTTCATTATTGTTCATACAATCCTAATTTTCCAATTTATTCAAAACGAAACTTTCAAAAGCCCGAATCGCCTTATCCCTCATTTTGAAGTCGAATATCCCGCGGTTTATTAGCCTAACGGTAAAAAACATATTCTCCATAATCGCAATTTTGTAGTCGCTCATAAAAGTTTCATAAGAATAATCCTCGGCATTCTCACTAATAAGCCGATAATAGAAATCAAGCAAAGGCAGCGCTTTTTGCCTGTCCGGCTCAATGTGCAGCGCAATCAGCATTGCCAAATCCTCTGTCGGCAGCCCTATCCGTACCGCTTGAAGCCCGTCAAACCTGACATCGTTTTTGCCGGTTTTTGAAACCCAAACCGTCCCGGGATGCATATCACCGTGAATTATCGTAATATTATGTCCCGGTTGAAAACGTGTTTCAGTCAATTCAACATATTGGCTTTTTAATCGGTCGATCGCATTGGCAAAACAGTCAAGCTGATCCGGCGTAATATGATTTTCAAAGCGTCTCTCTTCAAATTCCCAAACCGCAGGGATTTTGCCGGATTCCTCATTCTTTCGGTATTTCTTGAAGTCCTTTTCCATTGCGCTGATATGAACCAACAGGTTTTCTTTGCTTTCATACCGCCAATCAAGCCCTATTTGTGCAAAAACAGCGTTATTTTCCCAAAACGCGCCGTGCCACCGGGCAACCGCCTGTAAAATCTGCTTGTAATGATTCCGAATAAATACGCCGTCCGCAGTGTCCTCATCGTAATAACAACCCTGTACCTTATCCATATTAAAACCATTATCATTAACAATTAAGTCCCTAAATTTTAATAAAATCTCATTAGAAAGACCGTATCTGCTCTTTGAATCCGGCTTTGTGTTTTGAGCAGACCCGAGCAGAGAATTTACAGAAATTCCAAAAGTCTCTGATATAATTTTCAGCGTGTCGGTATTCGGTACGGTTTCGCCTGTTTCCCACCGCGAAACAGCTTGGCGGGTAATCATCAGCTTTTCGGCAAATTCTTCTTGCGAGAGATTGTTGTTTTTCCGTAATTCCAATAGAGATTCAGCAGCAGTCATATTCATACCGTCCTTTCCGCTAAATTATATCATGGGGCGGGGTTGATATAAAGCAACCTGCTGTTGCGGCGCTTAGTTTGAAAATCTTTATGGGACATAATCAAACTCCAGATCATATATAATGACCGTATCGCCCTCTTCCACCCCTTTTTCAATGAGCGCGCCTATAATGCCGCTTGAGACGAGGACGCTTTGGAAATATTGCAGGCTTTCATAATCGTCAAGGTCGGTTTTGTTTAGGATTTTCAACAGCCATTCGGCTTCAATGGTATAAACGCCGTCGCTTACCCTGATTATGAAATTATCACCTTTTTCGGGCTGTTTGACGGGGATGCTTTCCGCTTCATACCGCAATATAGGGGGAAGTTCCGCAAGCTTTGCCGCAGCGGCGTTTATAAGCTCCGCCGTGCCGAGGGTTATGGGGGCGGAAATCTCAAAATAGTCAAGCCCCAGACCCTCTATATAAGCCCTGAACCCTGCCTTCTGTTCTTCCGAGGCAAGGTCTGCCTTATTCCCCGCCACGATCTGCGGCCTTCCCGACAATTCCGGGTTGAAATGCCCAAGCTCCTTATTTACGGCTGTAAAATCGTCTTTCGGATCCCTGCCCTCACTGCCGGAAACGTCCACAATGTGTATGAGCATACGGCAGCGCTCAACGTGACGCAGGAATTCATGCCCCAGCCCCGCGCCTTCCGCCGCGCCCTCTATAAGCCCCGGTATGTCAGCCATCACAAAACTGAAATCCGGCGGTATCCGCACTACGCCCAGCACCGGGGAAAGTGTCGTGAAATGGTAATTGGCGATGATAGGCTTCGCCTCGCTCACAACGGATACCAAAGTGGATTTCCCAACATTTGGGAAGCCGATAAGACCCACGTCGGCCAGCAATTTCAATTCAAGGGAAAGCTCCCATTCCTCACCCGGCGTACCGTCCTTGGCGAAGCGCGGCGCCTGCCTTACCGAATTCGCGAAATGCGGGTTGCCGAAGCCCCCCCGGCCGCCTTTTGCGGCTTTAAAAGGCTCGACCGAACTCACATCGCACATCACCGCGCCGCTTTCTAGTTCCCTTATAACGGTGCCGCACGGCACTTTTATTATTGTATCCGCGCCTTTTTTCCCGTTTTTATTGCCGCCGGAGCCATTCGCGCCGTCTTCCGCCCGGTATTTCCTTTTTATCCTGAAATCTGAGAGGGTGGAAAGGGTATTGTCCGCAATGAATACCACGTCCCCGCCTTTCCCGCCGTCGCCCCCGTCGGGGCCGCCGTTGGGGACATATTTTTCACGGCGGAAGCTGACGGCCCCGTTGCCGCCGTTTCCGGCCTTGATTTTTATTATCGCCTTATCAACAAACATAGCTTTCCTTTCGATTCTAACAATATGCACAAAAATTCGCACATATGTTTGGGGGTGTTTTTAGAACATTTGTCTTGACAAATCAAACAAACGGGTTTATACTGTAGCCAAGGTCGAACATATGTTTAAGAAGAGGAGATTTGAAAATATAAAATTTTCAAATTCGCATAAAACAGGAGGTTATTAATATGCTTATAAAATTAATTCTATCCATTGGTTTCCAAACAGCGGCGGCAGCCCTTGTCATAGCGGGTTTTATTTTCCGCGACAGGCTTATAGACTTTGAATACCGCGTAAAATTATTTATTTACGCGAAATACCGTCTTTACAAACGCAGCAAAAAGACGGGGTTCACTTTACATTCCAGTTGTGCAGAGCTGACAAATAATCGGGCGGCATAGTTTTCCCTCCGGGCGTGATATTTCCGGAATAATAGAGCGCCCCGTCACGGAAAACAATAGGTATAAAAGGCATATGCTCAAAAAAATCAATAATGAATGTGTCGATCGTGATCATGCCGTTTAAAAAGTCCCTGTAACTGTCCGTGATTTCTTTTTGAGGTTTTATGTGAAAAGGGGACGCGCTGTCCGTCGGGATCAAAACCGAAAAATTCATGTTCGGGTTTAATTTTATCTCTTCAAGACACATATCAAAATTTTCATCGTTTACCGCTTTGACATAATCATTCCACGGCAGAGCTTTTATTTCAATTTTTATGTTTACCTTTTCAAGGGATTCCGCTATCGACCGGGCCGCCGCTAATTTAAATTGATTATCGTCGTTTATAAGCATTGTATACTCCATATACCCGAGCGTCCCGGTTCTTGCCCCCGACTTCGCAACCGAAGCAAACCCGGCGGCTTCCAGCAGCTCCGCCCCCTTTAAATAATTTACCGAAAACTCAGTTTTTTCCATGTTCGCATCAGTAAACGCGCTTATGTCGTTAAACATATTCGCCTCGGCGTAAATTTCCCAAGCGGGGTTAAAAGGGGTGTAAGCTTCTTTCGCGAAGGAAAGGAAAGCGGCTGATGCAATTTCCCGCCTGTTGACGCAATATGATATCGCCCGCCGCACTCTTGAATCCGAAAAAGCGATTACGGATGAATTGAAAGCGATAAACACTAAATTATTTTGAGGGTATTTTACGTGGTTCACCCCGGGAAAAGTAAATTTCCCGCCGCTTAAATCGTCCGCCGCCGCATCGACGAACCCGTTTTCAATCCCGTAAACGGTATCCTGAGGCACGGATATGGGATAAAGCCTTACCTCCCCTATTTCTCCTTTTTTTTCGCGGTTATAAGGGTTTACCGAAAACCTTTTGCCGTCATCGTCATCAAACAGCCTGTAAGGGCCGCTCCCTACAGGGATATCGTCCGCTTCTTCCCCCGTCCCGTATTTGACTATCGGGAACGTTAATAAATTTACTGCGTAGCTGTCGTGTTTTGCTAAATTAAAAACAAGCTCGAAACCGCTTTCTTTTTCCGCCGATAAAAAACCGCTTAAAGTATCGGCATACCGATTCGAATTTTTGGCTGTATTAAAAGAATATGCAACGTCGTCTGAGGTAAGCTGCGTCCCGTCGCTGAAAAGGACATCCGAAAGCAATGTTACCTTTAATTTTCCTTCCGAGAGAATATATGAAGCCGCGATAACGGGAACCGGCATATATTTTTCGTCAAGCGAATACAAGCTGTCGTAAACAAGCGGCGTCAGCCCTGTATTCAATAAACTTGCGGCGTAAAAAGGGTTAAGGCTGTCGCGGATATAGTAACCCAGGCTGACTGTTTTGCCGGGTTCGAACTCTTCATCGGCGGTTTCTTCCTCTTTTATCACGGGAATATTTTTATCAACGCAGGAATTAAAGGCCGATAAAGCTATTGCTAACGCCAAAACGGCGGAAAATATTTCAGCAAACAGTGACGCCTTCCGCGGAAACGGCTTTCCCTGTTTTTTGGCAGATTTCAAAAATACATCCCTCCATTTTACATTTACCCGACGCGCTGTCAAAACGGACGGGCATCATTGTTTTCATTTTTTTTATCGCAATTTCAGGCGTTATGCCAAGCACCGAATCTATAACGCCCGTCATGCCTATGTCGCTTATATAAGCTGTGCCTTCGGGAAGTATTTCGGCGTCAGCAGTCCTGACATGGGTATGCGTCCCGAAAACAGCCGATGCCTTTCCGTCAAGAAAAAAGCCCATAGCCCTTTTTTCAGCGGTAGCCTCCGCGTGGAAATCGAAAATAATATTTTTAACGCCCGAAATCTCCTTTAAAACTTTTTCCGCGCAAACAAAAGGGTTTTCAAGGTTTTCCATAAACACAGTCCCCATAAGGTTCACGACGGCCAACTGCATGCTTCCTTTTTCGTAAATATAATAACCTTTTCCCGGGGCACCGGGCCCGTAATTGGCAGGCCTCAGCAGGCATTCCGTATTGTCAAACGTTTCATAGCTTTCCGGCCTTTTAAAAGCGTGGTTCCCCGTTGTTATAATATCCACCCCGCAGGAAAAAAGAAGCTTCGCCGAATCCTGCGTAATGCCGTTGCCTTTAGCCGAATTTTCGCCGTTGGCTATGCAAACGTCAATTCCTTTAAGCTTTTTAAAAGCGGGCAGATGGCCGAGAAGAAAGCCGCATCCGGCTTCGCCTACAACGTCCCCTATACAAAAAATATTCAAAAATTTCCCCCCGATAAATACAGACGGCAAAATCGCCTATGCGCAATAATTAAATCAAACGGTTTTTTATATCATAAAGCACTGTCATGGCTTCAATGGGCGTTAAAGTGTCAACGTCAATATTTTTAAGAGCCTTTATTGCTTCATTGTTCATATCGTTTTCAGGCGGCTCGTCAGACGGGGCGGGCGCGTTCGCGGAGATGGAATTCGAAAGCCCCGCCGCTCCGTGCTTTTCAAGCTCTTTTAAAATAACCCGCGCACGGTTGACCACGGTTTGCGGCACGCCCGCAAGCTTTGCGACCTCCACACCGTAGCTTCCGTCGGCAACGCCCCTTGCAATACGCCGCAGGAAGCTTATATCGTCCCCGCGCCGCT
>Ga0123353_10003283_pt1 | contig 20414 bp, 14 predicted proteins | sample TergutLab28metaG_3_FD_92763 | JGI IMG/M metagenome (GOLD analysis project Ga0123353, IMG submission 92763) | Labiotermes labralis P3 segment gut microbial communities from Petit-Saut dam, French Guiana - Lab288 P3 | ecosystem: Host-associated > Arthropoda: Insects > Digestive system > Gut ... | reverse complement strand
ATCCTCCCTTCGTTGTATTTACGGTTTGTGCGATACTGTTCCCTACTGCTTGCTGAAGGCAGTATTCTGGTAGATCCGCGCAGACATTTATTGCGCCTGTCTGCTTATGGGCGCACGCAGTTCCCTATGATGCTCTCATGCTGTTTCTCGAAAAGGGCCTTGAGCTGCGCCAGGTTTTGCAGGATAATGCTGACCGAAACACCTCTTGACCGCATGACACTGAGAATTTTGTCAAAGTCATCTGGCAAACTTACGTTCGCAAATTCGTCCATTATGAAGTGCACAGGCATGGGGAGCATCCCCCGGTGCTTGTGGTCGGCTGCATAGAAAAGCTGCTGAAAAAGCTGTGTATATAAAATCGACACCAGAAAATTGAAGCTGGTGTCGTTGTCAGGGATGATGATGAACAGCGCGGTCTTGCGTTCGCCCATGGCAGACAGGTCAAGCTCATCCGTGGCGGTGAGCGCGGCCAGGGACGCGAGGTTGAATTTCTCCAACCTGGCGGCAAGGGTAATCTGGATGCTCTTTAGCGTCTTTGCACTGCCGCTGCGATAGTCCTTGTAATACTTCACGGCGATGTGGCCGGGGTCGTGCATTTCCAGGCGTTCAAAGAGTGTGTCCAATGGGCTTTGGTAGTTGTCGTTGTCCTCATGCACCTCACCCGCCCGCAGCATTTCCATGACCATGGGGAAATTCTGCTCGTCCTCCGGGGCCTCATGCTTCAGATAAAATATGAGAGCCAGCAGCAGCATGGAAGCGGCAGTGTCCCAGAACGGGTCGTTTGATTGACTTCCCTTGGGCGTTGTGGCTTTGAACAGGTTCGTGACAAGCCTCTGTACGTCATTGTCCTCGCGCAGGTAGACAAAGGGATTGTAGCAATCGCTTTTCCACATGTTGATCAGGTCAAGTACCTTGACTTCAATCCCCTGCGCCCGCAGCAGGCTCCCTGTGTCCCGCGCGATCTCGCCCTTTGGATCGAGTATGACCATGGAGGTATTGCACTGCATGACGTTGGGCTTGCAGTAGAAGCGGGTCTTGCCCGCGCCGGAACCGCCGCAGATCAGCACGTTCAGGTTGCGGCGGTGTTTATGCCCATCCAGGCCGATGCGCACGTTTTGGGTCAGCAGCTTGTTCTCGGTAAACGTGGGATCGGCATATTTGCGGTTGACGGCGGCGGCTTCGCCCCATTTGGCGCTTCCATGTTCCTCTCGGCGGCGATAGTTCTTCCGATTGGAAAGATACATCCCAATACCCACCCCATAGGCTAAAACAAGAACGAGGACAGTTTTCGGGCTGTCCTCGCAGATTGTGATTGCCGTGGGATTATCCATCGCCGCCGAAAAGCCGTTGATGATTCCGACAAGGCCGCCGCCCAAGTGTGGCGCGATCAGCAGCGCCAGCCAGACCACGGGCACGATCCCCAGCGCGGCGACAAGCCATTGCTGCTTGGGGTTGTCCCGCTTCATCACCGAGCCTCCACCTCGCGCTTGGGCAGATGCTCCGCAATACGCCCGGAGATTTCACCCGCTGCCTTGCGGACTTCCGAAAGGGTATCGCGCACGTCGCGGGCCTCCATGTCGCCGAAGCGCTCCTGCACGTCGGAAAGGTCAATGCCCTGCGTGTCCACGCCGAACTTCTTGCAAAGCAAGTACGCGCCTGCGCGGGCATCAAAGGTGAGGTCAATGTCGCCCATGTGCGCAAGGCAGGCTTCCCGCGCGACTGCGCGAAAGATGTCAGGGGCATCCATGCCGCGCCGCACATAGATTTTTTCGTCCGCAGGCCAGAAGTCCGCGTCCTTTCCATCATCAAGCCGATTCACGCCCTCCACGGGCACGGGCGAAGCGCTGATTATGGCCTGTACCAGCGCACGGTCGGCATAGCGAGGCTGGGATTGCAGACGGGGCCGTTCGGCCTGCGAAACGTCATACACCCGCTTGGCGTTCATGCTGGTGCCGATGCTGCCGTCCTCGCGCTCGTACTCTTTGCCCGGCGCAAGGATGGTGATGGCGTTGGGCATTTCGTCGCGCTTGATAAACACCTTCTGCTGCTTCCAGTAGTCAAGGTCGCCCAGCCGTGTGGCATCGGGCCTCTGCGCCAGTACCAGCAGCGCGTTGGTGGGGGAATAGCGGTCGAACCGCGCCTGTACGTCCAGGTACTGCGCGAACCGCGTGGGGTCGGTAGTTACGCTCAGGGCCGTTTCGTCGGCCATGGCATACAACCCCTCCCGCTGCTCCTTCTTTTGCGCGGCCCAGGCTTCCTTGTCGAAAGGCTGCTCCGGCGCGGGCGGCGCTTCTTCCGGCTGCTGGACATCCAAAAGATCGTCAAAGTTTGGCATTACTTTTCTCTCGCTTTCGTTTTAGATTTTTTATTGCGTTGTGGTTGCTTGGGTTGCTGGGATTTGCCCCTCTGCTTTGGCTTTTCCGGCTGCTTCTTTTGTTCGCTGCGGCGGCGGGCAATTTCATCATCCAGAAAGGCTTTCACAGATTCGGGGGGAGATTGGTCAGATATACCCTCGCCTGCTTTCTGTCTGGTCTGTGAGGAATGTGCGGACGGAGGGTTTTCCCTCGTCGTCCTCTCCGTCCGCGCCGGAGGGTGGGCGGCTGGTTCCTCTTTCCGCACGGCGGCGGGGGCCTCCGGCTGGGCCTGTCCCTCCTGCGCCGCAGGTTGAGCAAGCAGGTCATCCACCACATCCTGCGCGGGGATTTCATGCTCCGGCGCGGCGGGCGCGGCAGTTTCCTCAGCGGGCGCATTGGCTTCCTCCCGCCGCCGCACCAGCGCCCCCACCACGGGGATGTGCCGCGCAATCTCGGTCGTAAGTTCCTGCAAGAGCTGTCCGACGCGCGTTCGCGCCTGCCGCCTTTCCCTGGGGGGCTTCGGCTCCTTGCCGATGTCACGCAGGTACTGCGCTTCCAACTCACTGCGTTTGCCTTGGAACGATTGCCGGGATTCGCTGCGGGCATCCCGTACAGCAGCGTCAAGTTTCTGCTTGGCCGCTTTCTCTGTGGCTTTCTGTTCGGCCTTGACCTCCTTGGCGCTCTTGGTCTGCTCACAGTTGCCGCCGCCCAGGTCGTGGGCTTCGAGTTTCTCCAAAATCCGGCTCACTCGTGACGCGTCCTCGGCCTTGGCCATGATTTCCACCACGCCGCCCTCTTGGCCTTTTTGACGCAGGACGCAGTAGGCAATGCCGTACTTCTTCGCGGCGGCAACGAACTCCTTCAAGTCCTTGCCCTGAATCTCGAAGAATTTCAGTTCCGCGCCGGATTTGAGCATGGAACGCAGCCGCTCCCGGCCCCGCAGCTTTGGGCCGGATTGCTTCTGCCCCTTGGGGCGTGGCTTCAGCGCTGCCATCAGCAGCGCCATAATATGCTCCGCGCCCGCGCCCGCGATTTTCAGCACATGTTCAGCGCCATCAAAGGCCAATCGTGTGACCTGTTCAGCGGCTTCTCCGCCTGAACTCATGCTGGTTCACCTCTCTTTCGTTTTTGTCGGTCTGCATGTTGCGGCGCATTTTCTGCGCCCGGAAAAGTATCCTATCGCATAGTGCCGCCTCCTTTTTTGATGCTGTTGCCCTGAATGCCGCAAGCTGGTCCGGCGTATCAATCTCATGCTCGCACAATAACCGCAGCTCGCGGGAGATTTGGTCTATCTTGATCAGCTCGCCGCGATGCACCGGGCGCACTTTTTCGGGCGGGCGCGGTCGGTGCTTCGGCAGCTTGCCTAATATAAATAGATAGCGGAAGTACAGCGCACGGAACCCCTTCATTCGCCGTGTGTTGCGCAACGTGCCGCGCAATAAAAAAACATGCACCTGGCGTGTGGGTTCGGGGTCGGGGCGGCGGGGGCGCTGCTGTTCCAGTATGCGGCGGCGTATTCCTTCGAGGGAGTAATCGTCCCCGAAGTTGCGCTGAATTTTTAGTCCGCGATCCCGCCCGGCAGCGCGGACGGTGATGTCCTCGCCCCGTTTGACGCTGTAGCCCATGGCGCGGAGGTTATCGAAGAACTGCCGCTCTGTCATGGCCTCGGCAATGGCGCGGTCGATGTCGGCTTTCATCATACCGTGGTAGGTGGGTTTGCCCTGCTTTGCCGCCTGCCATTCTGTGTAGTGACGCGACTGGCCCGCCTGCGGGAATTCGATCACTGAAAGGCCATACTCGCGGCATAGGTCGTCGCTGGCTTTGCGCATATTATAATAATCCTGCTCAGATCGGTAATACCGTTTGCTGTCGGCAAAGGAAACCGAATTGACTACAAAATGATTATGCAGGTGATTAGCCTTATCCAGGTGGGTCGCGACAAGCACCTCGAAACGGTCGCCCCAAAGCTGCTCCGCCAGCCGCACCCCGATTTTATGGGCCAGCGCCGCGCTGACCTCCCCCGGCGCAAAGGATTGGTAGCCATGGTAGGCTACAACGCCGCCCTCCTTGTCGTGCAGGCGCTTTGTCCGCAGCATCTCGTTGCGAGCCGTGGCGGGGCGGCAGTTCACGCCAGTAACGAGCTGCCGCAGGAGCACCGGGCTTTCCTCCTGCACCGTCTTGTATTCCTGCACAGCGTAGTCAATCACGTCAACGAGGCCCTGCGCCTGCTGCCCGGTCATGCCCTGCTTCTCGAAGAACGCGGGGTTCTCCGTTTTGGCGGGGTTCTCTGCATAGACCACCACGCGGCCCAACCAACCCTTGACAGACCAGATAGATGTTGTCGCCATGGCTATTCCCGCTTGCGCGGCATCACCACCGCGTCGATGATATTCAGGAGCGCCCGGTTCAGCAGTTCCACGCCCTGGTCATAACGCGCGGCATCGGGCAGGCCCCGCGCCTGCGCCTGCTGCGCGATGCGGTCAAGGATTGCGCCGATGCTCCGCAGTTCACCCATCATAGCATAGTAGTCCGGAGGCGGCGCGTCCTGCGGCACAACGCCGTTGATCAGGTGGCGCAGGTAGGTGGATTGCGTCAAACCGCTGCGCTTGACCAGTTTTTCGAGATGCTGGTGCTCCTTGCTGTCCAACCGCACAATCACTTGAATATTCCGATTTCGCATAGAATACCGCTCCTTTCTGCCAGGGTTTTAGGGACGGCACGTCCCTAAGTGACTGTGGATGGTTATCCATCCACGATGCTTGATAGTAAATAGATACGCCGGATAATACGTCCACCGGGGGGCCTCGTATGCGCTGTAGTTTCATCGTCCTTCACGCTCCTTCGTTTGTTCAGATAAGCCCAGCCGCCGCTGTAAATATGCGTTGGTGTCCTTGCATCCGTCCGGGGGAACACGGTCGCGCAGGTCATACGTCCCGCCCAGCAAGTCCATGATGTTCCGCGCCGCTGCTCGCCCGGCGAGGTCGTTGTCCAGGTGCAGGTCAATCCGTCCGATGCCGGAGTAGTCCTCCAAATACCGCACCAGCGAAACAGGCAAGCGTCCGCTGGGACGCTGCGTCGGGGCGAACACGCCCGCCAAGGAAAGCAGGTGCGCCTGCGTATAATCACGCCCGTGCATTCGCAGCAGGGTCGCGTAGGACAGCGCGTCAATAGCGCTCTCGAACAAGTGGAGTGTATCGCTGCCCTCTGCGGGAAGGGAAAACGAGTAGCGTTTGTCGCTGCCGCTGGCCTCGCCCTTAAAACTGCCAACAGTGCCACGCAGGGCGGCGTAGCGGGGAGTGCCTGCCTTGTCCATACCAACAAACACGCAATTGGCGTAATCGGCGCTCTGATACAACCTCCCCGCTTGGGCGCAGTGCTCCAGCACAGCTTGGTCAATCCCGCGCGATTGCAGGTAGGCAAAGGCGCGGTCATTGCTAGGGGCGGCGAGAGGCAGACGCAGAGTTTTCTTCGGCGGCGGCTTCGCCGGGCTTGAAAAAACGGGCGGTTCTTTCATTGAACCGCCCGCCCGCGCCGGGGGTGGAATGGTCGGCGCAACCCGCAGAATGGTTTCTACGGCTTCCAGGAAGCCCATGCCGCGCACCTTAATGAGGTAGTCCAGGGCGCTACGGCCATAAACACCTCGGCTGTTCCAAGCCCAACACCCATTGCTGATCCTCAAACTATCATGGGTTTTTGTGCAGTATTCTTTGCCGGCGACGTGAACCAGTTCTTCCGGGTCATAGCGCTGGAGGTAGGTGAACAAGTCCATTTCCTTGGCCTGGGCCACTTGTTCCGGGGGAATGTATGGCATGGGGGACGCTCCTTTCCCAAAAATTTAAAATTTCACTTGACAAGACGACTTAAAAGTCGTATACTGTTTGTATCATCAATTGGGGGTACGCTATGGAAACAAAGGAAGGGACAATCCTACGGGAAGCGCGGCAGCGGCTGGGGCTAACACAGCAGCAGGTCGCGGACATGGCGCGTATACAGTTACGGCAATACCAGCGTTATGAAGGCGGGGAACGCAGATTATCTGCGGCGGCTTTTCACAGCGCTTGTGATGTATTGGAAGTTCTGCAATTAGATGTCACTACGTTTGCCCGCGATAAAAACCCGCGATAAAAACAAGAAATGAGGAATCGGTATGTCACAGTTTCAAGTAGTACGGACGGATCACGGCATTCTAACTGAGGCAAGGGAAAAGTTGGGCCTGTCGCAACAAGAGGCAGCAGACCGCGCAAAGGTCACGCTGGAACAGTACCAGCGCTATGAGAAGCATGGTGAGCTTGCAACCCTGCAATCCACTTCCTTCGACATCGCAACCCGCGTCTTGCTTGCGGTTGGGCTTGACCCCAGCGCCTACGCAAACGGCGAATACCGTTACGGGGACGTGGATGAAGAAACGGAGCGTATACTGTCCATGATAGCGTGACCTAGACATGAAAAAAGCGAAAGGATTGATAACCCTTTCGCTTTTTTCATATGGCAAATGCGCGATTATCGTTCCCGCGTATCTTTTCTCCGCTGCGGCCCGTCAGTCCCATCACCCTCGTCCGGCGCTTCCCCTTCAAGGAACTCCGGCTCGCTCTGGTCTATTTGCAGCGCTGCTTTCTGCTCGCCCAGCCGCGTGGATTTCTCGGATAGTTCCGTTTCCTGCGGGAATGGCTTGTCCTTTTCCGCCAGCGCGGCGGCAAGCTGCTGTTGGGCTTCTTCAAGATCGCGGCGGCTGCATTGAAGCTCTGTCGGAAAATCAGCCAGAGCGTTGTCGATACGGGTGATACAGCCCCGCGCGTCCGTGCCCAGGCCAATTTCACAGCGCCCCTGCCCGACGATATGCAGTTCATAGCTTTTCTCCCGCATGTCCCATGAGAGTTCCAGCGCGAATCCCCGGTATGTGCCCAATGGCACAGGCTCCTTGGAGGTGACGCCCTTACAGGCTTCCAGAATTGCGAACCCCGCGTCTTTCGGGGTGGTAAGCGTCCTGCCCTCCACCACCATGGGCGCGAAGTGCTCTGCGCTGGCCGGGGAAGTCCGCGCCGCAAGCGCCGCGTCCGCTTCATAGCCCCGCATTTCTCGCTCTATCCTGCCAATCCGCGCGGGTAAGTGCTTTAATGCCTTGTCCTGCAAGGCGTAGCGCTCGCTCATGAAGCTGGACTTCAGCAGCTTCAGCCTGCTGACATCGGCTTCCAGGGTGCAAAGCTCCATGATGCGCTTGTCGCCCGAGGCAATGGCTTTCACCTCCGCGAAGTTGAGCACGGCTTCGTCCACGTCCTGCATGGCGCGTTCCGGGGACTTTGACGTGAATACCTGAGAGATGAACTTCTGCTTGTTTTCGATGATCTGGTATAAATAAGCGTCGAAAGTGTGTTCTGTCACATAACGGTATATCTCCACTTCGGGGTTGGTATTTCCGCGCCGTTCCAGCCGCCCGGCGCGTTGTTCCAGGTCGCGCGGCCGCCACGGGCAATCGAGGTCATGAGTAGCCACAAGCAGGTCTTGGACGTTCGTCCCTGCGCCCATTTTGGCCGTGCTGCCCAGCAGCACCCGCACCGCGCCCGTGCGCACCCGCCCGAACAGCGCCTGCTTCTGCGCCTCGTTCTTGGCCTCATGGATGAACGCGATCTCGTCGGAGGGAACGCCCAGCTTCAGCAGCTTCTCCTTGATGTCGTGGTATACGTCAAATTCGATGCCGTCCTTCGGGGTAGACAGGTCAATGAAAACAAGCTGCATCAGGCGCTTCTCGGCGGTGTCCTCCCAAATGCGGAATACGTTCTCCACACATAGGTTCACCTTGCTCCCCGGTACGTCCGGCAGCAGCGGATTGATCAGACGCTGGTCGAGGGCCAGCTTGCGCCCGTCGTTCGTCACAAGGAGCATGTTGTCCTCTCTGGGATTCACCTTGCGCCTGCGAATCAAATCCGCGCGTTCGGCCAGGGCCTGCACCATCTCCCGCTGCCGCTCGCTGGGCTTGGCGGCAATCACCCTGTAATGCACCGTGGGCGTAGGCAGATTCAGCATATCCTTGGTCTGGATGTCCGCAAATTGACGGAACATCGCCATAAGCTCAGGAAGGTTATAAAAGCGGGAAAAGCGCGTTTTCATGCGGAAGCCCGTGCCCTCCGGGGCCAGTTCCATAGCAGTGACCGTTTCGCCAAAGGTGGAGGCCCAGGCATCAAAATGTTCCAGGCCGCGCTCCACCAGCGCGTCATACTGCAAATACCGCTGCATGGTGTACATCTCGGCCATGGTATTGCTGACGGGAGTACCCGTAGCGAACACCACGCCGCGCTTGCCTGTCTGCGCGTCCAGATAGCGCGTTTTCATGAACAGGTCGCTGGCCTTCTGCGCGTCTGTCTGGCCGATGCCCGCCACGTTGCGCATTTTGGTGACAAGCATCAGGTTCTTGAACAGATCCGCCTCGTCCACGAACAGCAAGTCCACGCCCAATTCCTCGAAGGTAAGCATGTCGTCCTTACGATCCTGCTCGTTGAGCTTCTGGATTTTCACCTGGAGGGATTTGCGGATTCGCTCCATCGCCTTGACGGTGACGCGCTCACCGCTTTCCCATTTCATATCGGCGATGCCCTCGGCCAGGTCGTCAACCTGCCGCTGTAAAAAGTCCTGCTGCCATTCCACGGACATGGCCAATTTCTCGAACTGCGAGTGCGCCATGACGATGCCGTCGTATTCCCCCGTGGCGATGCGGGCGCAGAACTTACGGCGGTTCTGCTTCTCAAAATCCTTCGCCGTCACCATGAGCACGTTGGCGCTGGGGTAGAGCTGCAAAAACTCTGACGCGAACTGGCCCACGATATTGTTGGGGACGATGAATAGCGCCTTATTGCTCAAACCTAGGCGCTTGCCCTCCATCGCCGCCGCAACCATGGTGAAGGTTTTGCCTGCCCCGACAACGTGCCCAAGCAGTGCGTTGCCGCCGTAGAGGTGCCGGGCCACGCCATTCCTCTGGTGCGCGTCCAATTGTTTTTCCGGGTTCATGCCCACAAACTGGATGTGGCTTCCGTCGTACTCGCGGGGCCGCGTGGAGTTATATAACGAGTTATATATCCCGCACAGCCGCTCGCGCCGGTCGGGATCGTCCCACACCCAATCCAGGAACTTGGCCTTGATGATTTCCTGCTTCCCCTGGGCAATGGCAGTTTCTTCGGGGTTCAGGACGCGCTTGTCTTTCTGTTCCTGTGCGTCATAAACCGTATCGAACACCCGCACCGTGCGCAGGTTCAGGGTCTGCTCGACAATATGATAGGCGCTGACGCGATCCGTGCCGTAGGTGACGCGGGCCGCGATGCTGTTCTTGTCCACGCTCTTGCCCGTGATGTTCCATTCGGCGGTGTACTGCGAATAGTGTACCTGCACTTCCCGCTGCGCCCAATAGGAGGGTTCCAGCAGTTCAAATATGAAGTCCTGCACCACGTCGGTCGGCACCCACGTGGCCCCCAGGCGCACGGAGATTTCAGAGGCGGTCAGGTCTTTGGGCTGGGCGGCTTCCAGGGCGCGGACGTTGCTGTCATAACGCCCGTCAGGGAATGCTTTTTGCGCCTCTATTGCCGTTTTCAGCTTTTCGCGGACATTTCCCGAAAGATACTCGTCGGCGGTGACGTATGTGTCGGCGCTGCTTGTGCCGCAGTCGAAAAAGATAACACCTTCCAGCTCCTTCACCAGCGCATTCTCGTCCATGCCCGACAATTCAGACATAAAAGCAAGATCAACACGCGCCTTTTCCGCGATGGAAACCGTGAGGGCTTCGGCGGCGGTGTCCACATGGGTGATGGGAGCATAGGGCCGGATGGTGCGCTTGGTGAACATGTCCGCTTTGCGCTCCAGGTTGCCGTCCTTATCCAGGACTTCGAGGGAGCAAAGCAAGGGGTAACTGCCGTCGTCGCGGAACACAGAGGCGTTGGCGCGGTCGCTCAGCAGGCCGTATTTCACTGTATACATGTCGTACAATACGCCCAACCTAACCTGCTCACGCCTGATTTCACTGTCAGGCGCGTCCTCTGTCTGAAGCTCAATCAGCCTGCGGGCGCTGTCGCGGATGCCGATCATGCCTTTCACGCGGCTGCGGGCCGTGGCCGAAAGCTCCTGCGGCAGCATGATGGAATCCTCGCGGAAGTACACGCTGCCGTTGTGCATGGTATAGCTGAAGTTGCGCACGGAAGGGTCTGCGGGGATGGCCCCCTCTGTTTTCTGCTGGTCGTCGCGCTCGTAGTCCGCGATCTCCGCGTGGATGTTCTGGACGGCCTCGCCCAGCAAGTCGGCCAGGTCGCGGTCGGGGTAGGGGCGGCAGGTGGTGTCATGGCCGTATTGCGTACTTTCCAAGGTCATTTCGCCCAGCACCATTTCTGGGTGCGCAATGAAATAGCTGTTGACAGCAATGTCGTCCCAGGTCTGCCCAAGATGAATCCAATCCGGCTCCACCTCAATCGCCCGGTCGCGCTTCTGCAAAAAGATAATGTCTGCTGTAACTTCCGTGCCCGCGTTGGCCTTGAACGCCGTGTTGGGCAGGCGAATAGCCCCAAGCAGCTCCGCCCGCTGCGCTATATATTTGCGGATAGATGGGTCTTTTTTGTCCAGGGTGTACTTTGACGTGATAAACGCTACTACGCCGCCGGGCCGCACTTTGTCCAGGGTCTTGGCAAAGAAGTAGTCGTGGATGTGGAAATGGTGCTTGTCGTAACGGCGGTCGGCCACGGAATAGTCGCCGAAGGGGACGTTGCCGATGGCGAGGTCGAAGAAGCTGTCAGGCAGCTCCGTAGCCTCGAAACCCTCAATAGCGATGTTCACGCTCTGATAGAGCTGTCGGGCGATGCGCCCCGTGATGGGGTCAAGCTCCACGCCGTACATCTTGCTGGCGCTCATGCTCTCCGGCACCAGGCCGAAGAAGTTGCCGATACCGCAGGAGGGTTCCAGCACGTTGCCCTGGGTAAAGCCCATGTTTTCGATGGTTTTATATATGGCCTTGATCACCGTAGGCGACGTGTAGTGAGCGTTCAACGTACTGGCGCGGGCGGCTGTGTATTCCTCCGGGGCAAGCAGGGCCTGAAGCTCCTGATATTCCCCGGCCCACTGCTCATTCTCCGGGTCAAACGCCTGCGCGATGCCGCCCCAGCCCACGTAGCGAGATAAGGTTTCCTGTTCTGCGGGTGTGGCAAGGCGGTTCTCCGTGTCGAGGGCTTTCAGCAGAGCGATGGCATCCACGTTCATGCGGAATTTCGCCTTTGCCCCGCCGTGGCCCAGGTCGTCGTCGGTGATACGGAAGTTGCGGCGAAAATCCTCCGGCAGGGGGACATGTACTTCCCGCGTTTCTATCTCGCCGGGGAAATACACGCCGCTGTGCTGGGGGCGGCGCGACTCTGTGGGGCCAAGCGTCGTTACAACAAACTCGGTGCCGCCGATCTTCTCCACATGCTGGCCGGGCGCGAGGGAGGGGTCTTGCACGGGCGGGTCGTTTTCGTGCTCGATCAGCCAGCGGATTTTCCCGACAGGTTCCTCGCGGAAGATGGGCATTCCGCTTTCGTACATAGCCAAATCCAGCAACGAAGCCTTGTCGTAGAAGGTGTTTATGCTGTCCACGCGGAAGCGGCGGCCCTCGAACATGATCTCATGCCCGATCATGGATTGGGGACTGAAATCGTCCTCGGCTTCGGGCGCTGTCGCTGCGCCAGGCAGATATGCGGTGATGTCGTCGGAAGGTTCGCCGGGATGTTCCGGCGCGTTGTCCTCGGTGGCGGGTTCGCTCCATGCCTCATGGCCGGGCTGCGGCTGCGGCGCGGGTGCCGTTTTACTTTGGAACGGTTCCAGGATTGCCAGCATACGCTTCACGTTTGCTATATTTTCTTGCGTATAGCCCAGGTACTCGCGTTCACTTTCCTGCATCTGTGTTTCGGTATAATCCCAAAACGACTTGATGTGGTTGTATAAACCGGAATGCAGCTCATCGTAATCGCAGATGTCGTAGCGGAACTCGTAGGTGGAAGGCTCAATGTCCTCCGGGGCATCCAGATAATACACCTTGCCCTGGGTCTTGAAGTAGCCGCCCGTTTCCCCTCGTTCCGCGCGTTCACGCCGCTCTATGAGTTCGACGGCTTTGAACTTCGCGTCCGCTTCGGCGAAGGTCAGGCGCTCATTGTCGGAGAAACGGGTGCTTTCGCTCCAATTTATAATGACAAAGGGGCCTTCGTACAAAACGTCCCGCGCGGACTGCTCTAGCCACTGTTTTTCGTATTCGGGCTTGACAGCGCGGATTTGTGCCTGTACCTGACCGGGCAGCAGCGCCCAATCACGCGGCAGCTTGCGAAATACAATCCGCCACTTATCCAATTCTTCTTCGGACAAAAAGCAGACATTGGCGCAGATCACATAGGAATCCGCTTTCTCCGTGAGCAGCGAGAGCGTGTCGAGGCTTAACGCAGCGCTTGTATCAGCGCCGCTGGAATGGAACAAATAGTAGTCCGTCCGCTCGCCCGACGGCGATATTTCCTCAAACAACTTTTCCGCTGCCAGTTCCGGCTCATCTTCCGAAAGGTACTCCGTTTCGATGAACCCCGCTATTGCCTCGGCCCCGCCGATCCCGTCACGGGCGCGGTAATCCTCTATGCCATCGGCAATCAGTTCTTCCGATACCACGAAGCCACGCAGGTGCAATTCCTCGCGCACCTGTTCGGGCAGCGGCGGGAGCTGCGCCCATTCGGGGCAATCGTTGTCGGCTTCGTTGCGGGCTACACTGTCGCGTCTTTCCAGGGAATAGTCCTGATAGGTGCGGTCCAGAATGTCATAAGCAAGCCATTCCCTGAACTGCGTCAGGTGCTCATATGCCTCGAAAAACGCTGGGTCATCCTCGCGGAAACTTTCCGCAAGCATATCCAACTCCCTGCCGATTTCCGCTTCCGCGTCAATCACGTCCGTATCGCGATCCCGCAAGTACGGGTACAGTTCGCCTTTTCGGATTTCATCCAGCAGCAGCGGCAAATACTTTTTGTAGAGAATCCGGGGCGTTTCAGGGGCAAGCGTGGGCGCGGATTCTTCCACGGGTGCTTCCGGCGCTTCCTCCACTGGCTCCAACAGATAATCGTTCGCGGGGTATTCGGCCAACAGAAGCTCAAATTCATCCCGTGACATAACCCTGTTCAAGATAGGGAAGCTCGGGTTATATAACCGCACTTCGTCGCTGCTGGCCGTGAACACTTCGTATTTACCGTCGTCCAGGTATACCTCGGAACCCATACTGTAACGGTATTCCATGGGCATTTCGGAAGCAGCGGCTTCAATCGTTTCGGGCGCGGGCGCTGCGGATTTCACGGGAACGGCGGGTGCGGCGGGGGTAAACAGTGAATACGTGCCATCCCGGTATGCGCTCAGGTCGTTATACGCCTTGCGCATGTGTTCGTAGTTGCGGTCGGATTCGTCTGTATTGCCGAGGATCGTTTCCATCTGCGCGAGGATTTCCGCGACGCGCTCCGGCTCGTCCAGCAACGGGCGCACGATCTTTATGCCATCCCAAAAATCCGTGCGGTAGGGAAACGGGCGCGGAAGATTCTCCGGCTGCATGGGATAGAAGCTGACGACCGTCCTTGCCAGCTCGTCTTTTTCATATTCCGGGATATGCGCAAGCTCGTCCGCTGCCATATAGCTGCCGTCCGCGATCAGCTCGTCGATGCGCTTTGCAACCTTCGGCCATGTCAGGAGCACCTTGTCGTAGGGCTTCAGGTTGTTGTCGCGGCTGTAGGTGATGCCCTTGCCGTCATGCCACTCGTCGAACCCCGTCCTGCCCTCGCCGCCCGTGCCGTATGCCTGCTTCAGAAAATCCGTTTTTTCTTTGGCTGTATGCGGGTGCAGGAAAAAGGCGTAAATGCGGTACTTCCCGTGATCCATCGTCCCGCCGCGGCGGACTACGCGGTCAAGCTCGTCCTGCGTTATGAACGAAGCCTGCGCCGTGGATACCGATTCATCGGCGGTGAACACCAGAGGTTCCCGCTGCAAATCTACAAGCCCACGCAAAATATCCGGGGCGCAGCGCATGAAATAGGACGGCCATTTCAAATCCGCGGTGCCTGACAGGGCAGCCTGCAATTCGTCGTTCAGCCTGCCAATGAGCTGTTGGAGTGTTTCGGGATTGTTGAGCTGTTCCGCGATAATGGGGACGCATTGATTGTAATTGGAAGGGCCTGATTTCCATTCGTCCGGCAGTTCCCCTACGCCGTCACGGTAGAGGAAATACAGCTTCGAGGTCAATTCAGACAGCACAAGGCCGTCCGCTTTGTCCAGCTCGCTTTGGGACATATACCGGCCCATATCCAGCAGTTCACGGATACGCTTCGCCGCCTGTTCCCATGTGACAAGGGTAGCGGCATCGGCGTTCAGCGCGGTATCGCCCACGGCGATATGGATTCCGCTTTCATTGAACCAGATGGACACGCGGTTTCCGCCGATAATGAACCCCCTGCCGCCGTTGCCGTATTCCCCCTTCAAAAATGCCGCGTTCCCGGCTGTGTCATGGTCTTTTTTGAAATAGGACACGATGCGGTGGGGGCTGTTCACTTCGCTGCCGCCCGCGGTCAGCACCTCGTCGATGACCTGCTGGGAAATAGAAAAAACGGCGGCCTTTGCGGCCCCCGCTTCCTCTATTCTTGCTATTTGTTCCTCCGGCGAGGCGAACAGGCTTAGCTGTAGACCAGCTCCTGCCTCACCAGTTCCTCCGCGCTGTGCCGGGCCGCGTTCACCAGGCCCACCCACTGCATTTGATTGCTGGCTTTGAGTTCCTCCGTCGCGCCCTTGGCCTCGGCCATATGCTGTGCCAGCAGGTCGAACCGCGCCGCCGCCGTTTCCTGCATCTCCAACAAGTGCGGCCAGAGGGTGAGCTGGGTCATCATGTGCATGTGCAGCGGCTTCTTGTGTTCCCGAAGGTAGTTCAGCCGCGCCCGGCCCCAGCGGTTCAGTTCGCCCTCCGGCTGCGGCGGCAGTGTCAGATCGGGCACCAGATAATCGCCCGCCTGCGTGTAAGTCATGTTGTTCATGTTGATTTTCCGTCCTTTCTGCTGGTATGGTTTCATTGTATACTGTGCCGGGCGCTTCGTCAAATGTGCGAAAAGAATTTTTTTGCAGCGGTATCACCACGGCGGCGATCTCCCGCAGGCCCATCTCGGCGATGTCGCTGGTGGCCGCGCCCAATAGGTTCACTAGGGCAGGCGTGTTGAACTGATGAATCCAGCTCATGTCAAGCGGATCAGTGTCCGCGCCGCAGCGGGACAGCATCATATACGCCACACTGCACAGCACCGCTTGACGGAACAGAGACGGGTCGAAGGTTACGTCCAGGCCGTTCAACTGCTCGGCATAATCAGGCAGGTTGTCCCCCACCAACGCCGAAGCTGCGGCAATCAGCGCGTCCTCCAAGGTTTCCGCTTCCGTTTCGTCGCCGGGCGGCCCGTAGCTGTTCCTGAGCGTTTCCAGCACGTCCGGCGCATATTCCGGCTGCATCTCCCAAATGGGCACAGGCAGGGATAATGAAAACAGGGATTCATGGGTGTCGGCGATGTCGAAATAATATTTCAACCGGGGCCTGGCAGCAGTGCGGTCGAACACGGCAATGCCTGTGCTGCCTTGGTTCACCCAGCGGCCAAACAACTCGTTCCATCGCTCAATTTCTAGCACAGCAGTCGCGTCCGGGCGCTGGGCGTAGACCAGGAGCTGCTCGTCAAACGGCAATTTATAGTTACGGGCTGCGGCCCGCAGAAAGGCCGTCCATTCTGCGGGGGGCTGCGTGACATGTTCAAGCTGATAATTGTAAGCGTCCTTGATGATTTGCAGTTTGCTGGGCATCAGCGTTCCTCCCTCACTCTGGGTTTGCGCTGGGGCTGCTCAGGAGCGGGGGCAGGCGGTAACACTCGCTGGGGTTCCTCCCGCACACCATCGCTCATATAAGCGACAACGCGAGCAGTATATCTATCCTTTACGTCCTGCTCGTCCGGGCTGTAGTGCCCCCAATAATAATCGCGAACACCATTGTCCACGGTGAACTGCCAGCAAACAAAGCCCGCGCTGGGATGGGCGGCAATAGCAAACCCGCGTTGGTCGTTAAAGGTGATTGCCCGCGTGATCGCGTAGCCCTCCACCGCCTCGCCGCTCTCCGGCTGGCCCGGCAGGGCGAAGCGCTCTGCGTTCAGTTCAGCGTATAATTCGCGCACACGATCTGCAAAACTGTCAATCAGCACAGGGTGGTCGTTCATATACACGTGCTCAAACGCTTTTTCAGGCATGGGATATTCCCGCGCCCACTGCTTGTTTGCCTTTGAGTAACGCCCGTCATAGTCGGCCCGCTGGATCACACGCGCCAGCACCGCGTTTACGCGCTGGAAGCCATATTGCTGGATCACCGTCATGGCGGCGATGTCCAGATTATAATGGTGCGTTTTGTAATAAGAACCGCTAATTGCCGCGGCGATGGCGCTGGCGCATTCGTTGTGGCGGTCGCGGTGCTCGAAATAGAGCGATCTTTCCCCGCGCTCGGTTGCCTCCTGCGGCGGGTAGGGGTATACGAGCTTGTCGGGGTCGGTCTGACCAGCGGTGGCCTCATACATGGACGCGAAAAGCTCCCGGCAGAACTGGTGTTCTTCGCGAGAAAGCTCTTCCCCCAATTGCTCAATCAGGAACCCTCCGCAGACAGCGGGGGCCGTATCCGTGCCGCGAATCGAAACAACGGCCTGCCAGTAATCCGCGCCTGTTTTATAGAGCAAAGCGGCGCTATTCGGCCTTTCCAGCGCGGGCAGCAGGAAGCGGTTGTCGAAACACATACAATACATATTGTATTCTCCCGGTCCCGGCTTGCAGCGGAAATAGTAGCTGTAGCCCCCGGTCACGATCTTGAACCGTACCTCGGTGTCCGTTACGCGACGGCGCATGTTTTGCAGGCAATGGAATTGGAACACGTCCGGCCCCTCCACGGGATCAAGGGAAGCATCGCGCAGGTAGTCGATGAGCTCTTTAAATTCATCCCGGAACTCATCCGTTTTGAGGCTTTCCTGCCCGTCAAACCAGGTTGTCCAAAACTCCCGCCCGTCGCGGCCATAGTCGCCTCGTAGGTAGCCGAGGAAGCCGTGCTGTTCGGCGGCTTCGCCCTCCATGAGGTAGAACAAGTCTTTTTCGTCCTGTGTGGTTTTTTGAAACTGATAATCCACTATCTTGCCTCCCTATGTTTTTGTTGTTTGCTGTGTTCATGCTGTTCGATTGGCCCCTCATATTGCCACGGCTCCGCGCAAGGCTGGTCGAACCCATGCAGACTGCCCATGAGCATAGCCTGTTCCTGCGCTTTGGTCACGCCCATGGCTTCGTTCAACTCGTCGGCAACCTGCCGCCGCACCTCGACAGGATCATCAGAATGAAACGACTGGACGTATGGCCGCTCCTGTTGTAGGATCACAAGCTCCCCGCTGTCCGGCAGGACGCTGAAGCAATGGTCGGGCAGCTTGTGCTTTCCCGCCAGCTCCGGCAGCAAGAGCGCGTTGTCATAGGCGCGGATGGTGATGTCGTGCCCACGCGCCATGGGGCGGCAGCGGATATAATAAGAGTAGCCCTCGCTTTGCACCTTGAAGGATATATCATGTTCCCCGATGACTTGCACGGGCCGCACGGTGGGGCCGAAATCGCTTAAAGCAGGTTCGCTTTTAAACACGCCCCGCCGCAGCGCACCCAACAATGCTCTCAGGTCACGCTGGAATGCGTGGGTGTTCAGCCTGCTATCATCGGGGCACCACATGTGATGGAAGTCATACCAGATCAGCTCCGCCCGCACGTGCCCGATATGGCCGTAGCCCATGGAGCGGTCGTCAAGGGGTGGCGCGGAGTATAGCTGTTCATCCTCAAAAGAGAAGGGTTTGCGCTCAAACGCCATCGTTTTCAAGCCCTCCGTTTCTTTCGGGCCTGTTCGTCCAGCAGCTTGCGAGTACAAAAGCCGCAAAACCGCACCCTTTCGTCCCGGTAGCGGCATTCCGTGCAATAATACACCCGGCCCCCGGCGACGCAAAACATTTCTTTTTCCTCGTAGCGCCTTGCTGTGTCCTGCTGCCAGCGCAGGATATATCCCAACTGTGCGCCGGTGAGAGGCAGGCGCAGCAGGTCGAAGGGCCAAAAATTCTTAACTTGCTTCGGCCCCAGGCCCTCGCTCTCGAAAAGAGCACAGATGTCCTCCACGAAGCGCACATGCTCTTTCAGCGCGGCGCGAACCTGCTTTACATGCTTCTCGCTGTAGCCCAGGCCGAGCAGCCGCTCCTTCGGGCAATTGTCGAGCTTCCCGACGCTGCTGTAGCCGTCCGCGATCAACTGCCGCCTGATGCACTCATGCAGCCCATACAGCTCCGCAGTAGGCATTTTGGTGTTCCAGTAAACAAGCTTCATTTCACGCCGCATCATCGTCACCCCGATTCCTCAGCGTATGCGCCACAACCGGCCTCGGCGCTTTGCCGTTTTGCCAATCCTGAACGCGCCGTTCAAATCCTTTGTGTGCCCTCCAACCCTCGGTGTGGTAGTTGGGATAATCGTAGCCGTCCCGCACCTGTGAACGCTCCAGCGTGACATAGCGCCAGTAGTGATTGAGGTCGCGGCCCAGCGCAATGATATTGCCGGGCACGGGCATCTTGCGGATAATGCGGTAGTTTTCGTAAAACTCAGGCGCGTCCTCCGGCGCAAAGGTCGAACCCGTGCGCTGGCGCTCCGCCGCGAACGTGGATAAGTAGCGCTCCGTGCCGTCAAATTCGGCCAGATCGTTATTCACATAGCGGCATGTTTTTATGACCTGCTCGCCGCTGGCATATGTTATAACAATGCCGCCCCCATCCGGGAGCAGGAACAGGGTATTGCCGTCCGTGTCGATGAAGCGGATTTGCTTGGGCGGCTTCGGGGGCCGTCTGAATCGTTTCAGCAGCCTCAGCAGCTTATCTTTCATTTTCTTTCCCGCCCTTCGTTTTCAGTTGCGCACGGATCGCCTCCACGCCTGGCTTCACCCAATCGGGTGCTTTGGCTGGGTCGAGGATGCCAAGGACATCCCCCCTGCGCCATTCCGAGTTTTCTTTGCTGAATACGTTGCTGCCGAACACCGCCCGGCCCCGCGCGTTAGGTGCTGCGCCGAAGCCCCCGGTCACATACACGATCTGGCGGGCCGCATTGCGATACTCAGGCCGCAGAACCTCTTGTTTCATGACAACGACGCGGCCATTGAGGTTTTCCGCTGCGCTGAAAGACGGCAGGCAGTGCTCCTTGCCAAGCCCTTCCTGCGGTTCGCTGGCGCGTTCGCGGTCAGCCCGCACCTTGTCGATCTGCCCCTGCACCCGGTGCAGAAATTCCTCCATCATTTCAAGGTAATCGTCGCTGCCTACACCCTCCGTGGCGCTCTCCAAAAAGCCGAGGGCTGTCTGGCGATAGCACACCGCGTAGGTGGCTTCGGCACTGTTCGGGTCGTACAGCAGCACCACTTCTTTATCTCCGATGTGGATTCCCTGCAAAACTTCCCAATCGCCGATCATTCGTTTTTCATCCGTCATTTTGAAGTTCCTCTCAGTCGATAGTTGTTCGGTAAGCGCCCGCCGTACTCGCTGTACAGCGGTTCAATCGCAATCGCTCCGGCCCGTTCCAGCCTGTGCAGATTGCGGCTTACGGTCTTGCGGGTCATGCCGATGGCCTCCGCGATGCGCCGCTGGGGGATGATGATCTGGTCGTGCTCGTCCGTGATGTCCCGCAGCATGAGCAAGAGTAATTTGGCCGTCACGGGTGTGGCGGCGGCGCAGGGGCGGTAGTTTTCCAATTTGTTCATGTTTTTCATCTCTTTTCTATTGATTTTTCCGTCAGTATGGCATATACTGTGGATGTAGTGGGTTGTTCCGGGCAAGCAAAAGTTTTGCTTGACAAATACGGGATTATCCGCTATAATAAGGGTACAAGGCAGTGCTTCGGTGCTGCCGGGGCAGGCTGCGAAGTCCGCCCCACCTATCGGCGGGGACTTTTTCCCCGCCACTTTTATTGCTTTTTGCGAGGGGAAAGAATGTCTGAGCT
>Ga0123353_10003282_pt1 | contig 20415 bp, 15 predicted proteins | sample TergutLab28metaG_3_FD_92763 | JGI IMG/M metagenome (GOLD analysis project Ga0123353, IMG submission 92763) | Labiotermes labralis P3 segment gut microbial communities from Petit-Saut dam, French Guiana - Lab288 P3 | ecosystem: Host-associated > Arthropoda: Insects > Digestive system > Gut ... | reverse complement strand
GACGGCGGCTCAGGCTCGGGTTCCGGCGGCGGGGGCGCGGCGGGGATGGCGGCGGATTTCACGGATTTCGCTTTGGCCGCGTCCCCTGCTTCCTCGAAGGGCATGTGCTCGATGAGCTCCATCTGCCGGGCCACCGCGTCCAGCAGCCCGCTGCGGAACCGCGCGGCCTCCTGCCGCAGGCGGCCCAGCTCCTGCTGCTCCCGCTGGGTTTCGGCCGAGATGCGCACGAGCTCCTGCTGGGCCTTGCCCCGGGCCTCCTCGAACAGGGCCTCCGCCCGCGCCTTCGCCTTGGCCTGGAGATTTTCCGCGTGTGCCTGAGATTCCAGCAGGAGCTTTTCCGCCTCCCGCTTGGCGCCGCCCAGCAGCGCGGCCCTCTCATCCTTTGCCTCCCGGCGCAGGCGCTCCGCCTCGGCCTGGGATTCCCGCAGCAGCCGCGCGGATTCCTCCTGGGCCTGCCCGGTGAGCTCGTCGGCGGCCTTTTGGGCCGCGATCATCGTCTTTTGGATCAGCTCCCGCTCGGCGCGCATCTGGTTGAGCGCGTTAGCGAGGGCTTCCACCCGCTGGTAGAGCTCGTCGCTGTTCTTCTGCAGCTCCGCGGCGCTGTCCTGCGTCTTTTGGAAGGCCTCCGCCGCCTGGGCGAAAAAGGCGTCCACGTCCTCGCTGCGATAAAGCCCCTTTCCCGCGCTGCGGAAGCGGTGGTTCTTGATTTGTTCCGGCGTCAGCATAAACTGCACCCACCTGTCTATTTCTTAATTATGAATGCTGAATTCTGAATTATCTGATCCGCAGTCACAATGCTGAAGACAATTCAGCATTCAGCATTCAGCATTATTCGTCGTACCATTGCCCCGAGGCATCGGCATTCCTTGCCTCATCGAGGAATTCGCCGTCGGCGTTGACGCCCTTGGGGGTGATCATGAACACCCGCCCGGCGATGCGCTTGACCAGCCCCGAGCAGGCGTAGGCCACGCCGCCGATGAAATCCAGCACCCGGCGGGCAACCTCGTCGTCGCAGCTTTCCAGGTTGAGGATCACGATCTTGGCCTCGACCATGCGGTCGGCCACCTGAGTGGCCGTGGTGAAGTCCTTCAGCCGCTTGAACACCACATAGGCCTCGCCGGAATCCCCGGCGGCGCTGAAGCTCCCTGTGCCGCCGCCCGAAAAACCGCCGCCGAAGCCGCCGCCTTCCCGGAACTCCTTCGTGAACCCGGAGGATTCGCGTGCGGAGCCCGATGGTTCCCGCGGGGCGGCGGAGGTCTCCCGCGTGAAAGCGCTGCCTCCGGCCCGGGGGAATTCCAGCAGGTTATCCCTTTGGGATGCGTCCCTTGGGGACGTGCGCGCGCTCTGCGCCCCGCGGGCATAGGTGCCGTCCAGGATATCCTCCGCCTGCTCCTCCTCCCCGGTCTCCGGCTGGCTGTAGGCGGCGTCGCTGACCGCCTCCCCCCGGAATATACGATCCAACCAACCTTTCGCTCCCATGGCTTGCCCCTCCTGCATTCTTTTTTGAAATCACCGAATCCCTATCGGCTCATTCTGCCGCCGAAGATGGCCGACCCCACCCTTATTAGGGTAGACCCCTCGGCGATGGCAAGTTCGAAGTCATCCGACATACCCATAGAAAGGACGTCCATGGATGGAGCACCCAATTTGTCCTTTACTATATTATCCATTTTTTTGGCACAAATGTCAACCCAAAGCCTGTGCATTTGATAAAAAAAATTTTGTGTTCGCGCCGGATCGTCACAAATCGGGGGCACCGTCATGAGTCCGCGCACCAAAATGCCGGGCAGAAGCATGATTTCGTCCAGGGCCTCCCCCGTCTGCGCAGGCATAAACCCGAACTTTGCCGCGTCCCGCCCGATGTTGACCTCCAGCAGGACGGGCATGGTTTTCCCTAATCTGACGCAGGCGTTGGAGATTTCCCGGGCGATGCGCACGCTGTCCACGCTCTGGATCATGTCGGCGCAGGCGGCGGCCTTCGCGGCCTTGTTGCTCTGCAGGTGGCCGATGAGGTGCATCTCTAAATGCGCTGCGCATGGAAGGCATTGCGGAACCTGTTCCCGTTTGGCCGCCAGCTCCTGCACCCGGTTCTCGCCCAGCAGGGTGGCACCCGCCTCCATGGCCTCCAGAATCCGCGGGATCTCCACAGTCTTGGTCACGGCCATGAGGCGCACGCCATCGGGGCTGCGCCCCGCGCGCAGGGCGGCCTCCTCCACGCGCTCAAGGACTCTCCGATATTGTTGGCCTATCACTGTCCAGTATTCTCCCATCCACCAGAACGGTGTCATAAATTTTCAGCTGCGCGCCCCGCTGTTCCCAGTAGGCGATGTTCTCCCCGGTAAGCACCAGGTCGTCCCCCGAACGCTCCCACCGCAGATCGCGGCCCGAGATGATCGTCTCGTTGAAGAGCCTGCGCTGGGCGACGACGACATCGGAGGACCCGCCCACAGCGGTCTGTACATGCAGGTTTTCCGCCGTCAGGCGCAGATCCTTCCCGATGAGCAGCAGCCTGCCCTCCCTGGGCTGCGTCACCGACTGGATCCTGCCCTTCACCGTGATTCTGTCGCCCTGAACCGCCATGGCCTCGTTGGGGCTCCCCCAGGCCACCACGGCGATGCGGCTGTCCTGGTAGAGCACGTCCACATCCCGGGCATGCAGCTTGCCGCCCCGCACGATATAGGCCCCCGGCACCTCCCGTCGCTGCTGGCCCTCGCCCTTTTCCAGGAAGCGCAACGCCGCCGCGGGGATGCGCAGCCCCTCCACGGTTTCCAGGGTGATTTCCGCCTTGGCGGTGCGCAGGCACTGCAGGGTGTCGTCCTTCTCGCCGCAGGAGAGCACCGCCACAGCCTCCCCGCCGCTGTAGCGGATGCTTTCCACCCGCATGTCGAACACCCCGGCACTTTCCTGGGGGAAGGCCACCGTGTAGCTGCCGCCCTCCCGCAGCCGCTGGGCCGCGCCCGCCTCCAGCAGCACCGCCACGTACCAGCGGAAGCCCGTGACCAGCTTGCCCATGCTGTCCTGCACGGGCTGCGCCCCGGCCCCGCGCAGCCGCTCATATCCCTCCGGCGTCAGCTCCCGCAGGGCGGCGGGGGTGCAGACCCCCTCCAGGCCGTCGGCCATGGGGTAGTAATCCCCGCTTTCCGGCGCGGTGATGGGCGTATACAGCGCGGCGTCGGTTTGGGCGCGCAGCGCCTCCAGCTGGGCCTCCACCGAGGCGATTTCACCGCTCAGGTCCAATGCGCTGCCCAGGGCGGCCTCCAGGGAGGTGGCGCGGCGCAGGAACATCTCCTGGGCCGCCGCCCGGCGCGCGGGCTCCCCCTGTTCCAGGGCGATGAGGAATTCGGTGAAGGTGTCGTCCACCTGGCGGCCCAGGCGCTCGGCGCTGCGGGCATGGTATTGCCCCGCCTGGTTGGCCTCCCGCAGCCAGGCCAGGCGCTGCTCCAGGGTTTGCAGGCGGCGCATGTTTTCGGCGTCCTGGCCGCTGTGGCACAGCACGGCGTAGCTCTCGTCCTTCGCCACCCGCTCCCCCGCCCCGGCCAGCATCACCATGCCGCCGCCGGGCTGCCCCTCCAGCACGAGCTCTTCCCGCGCGAAAATGGCCTGCGCGCTGAGCACCACCCGCTGCGCGGCGTATTCGGCCCGCTGGGTCACCCAGCGCCGGCTGTGGCTCAGGGCGAAATCGCCCAGCACCGCCACGCCCCAGATGAGCAGGATGGCCCCCGCGCACACAAAGAAGATTTTCTTCCAGTGCAGGCGCAGCACGGCAAGAGGTTGGGGGTCGTCGTCGGAGACGGGAGGGGTGTAAGGTTTTTTCTCTTTCATGGAGGGTCTCCTTTATGTGCGGGCGTTTCTTTTTGCTCCCCCTGTCGCGCAATTGCCCCTTCGGGGCCGCGACATCCCCCTCAGTTCGTTCGCCGACAGGCGGCTCACGAGGGGGACAAGGTGCGCTGGGCAGGGGTTAGTCGGTATAGGCTACTTTAAAGCGATGCTTTTTGGCATATTGCTCGGCATAGCTACCCTCCGGGCAGTGGTTAAAACTGGCAAGCAGGATATTGAAGCCATTTTTAAGGTCTGTGTGGCACAGGTACACAGGGCAAACGGGCAGCCTGCATTTCCGCGCATATGTAATTTCATCGCGCACCCACTCAGATTCTACCGCGCTAGGCGAGAGGAACAGGAGCATATACTTTGCGCACTGAATATGTTCTTCAATTTCTTGCGCCCATTTCGTGCTGCCCGGAATTGCACGATCATACCACATGCGATATCCAGCACCATCCAAGCGGCCCACCCACGGAGCAATCTTGTCCGTATCCTTGCGTGAATAACTCACGAATATGTACGGCTCCGCCCCCTCATAGGGCGCAAACGGCAGCCCGGTCATCGCACTCCCCCTTCCTACACAGATTTCTCCAATTATACGAATATCTCCGATGTGCCCTGGCCGACATCCCAATGCCGGCTGTGGACGAAATCAAAATCGGCACCCTTCAGGTTAAATTCATCGATGATCAGTTGCAGGGCCTGCGGATACTCGTCCGCCCAGCTGCCGACCAGGATCTCAAAATAGGGAACGTCTGAACGCGGCACCACAATTTGGAACACACGGCCTCTTGGCACTTGCGTATAGTCCTCCTCGTTCCAGAGGCTGTCCGTGCTGCCGATCGCGATAGCCGCTTTTCTGACGGCCGGCCAGGCGGTGTGGTGGAGAACCCGCAGCGTTTTCCGCCCCTTGTTGTTGAACGGCAGCTCGCAGGCAAACGCGCTGTGCACACCGATCAGCACATTGCGGGCCGGATTATACCAGAACATGCCCACCTTCGGGCCATCCTGCGAATCCACGGCGTCGCGCATCGTGTCCATCAGTATCTCGTTTTGCGCCGCTGTGATGAGCGGTATCATAGGCGTTCTCCCCTTTCGCAGTCAAATCACCCTACTATACTACCATTCCCTTGCAAAAAAGTAAAGCCTTTTCCTCCAAATCCGCATCCTCAAGAAACACTTCCATGCACGAGCCCGGTTCGCGCTCGTTCCACTCCCGCGCCGTGCGCCGGAACCAGCTCAGCTGCCGCTTGGCGTAGCGCCGGGTCTCCTGTTTCAGATGGGCAATTGCTTCTTCCAAGGAGCACTGGCCCAGGAAATAGGGCTCCAGCTCTTTGTAGCCGATGGCCTGGGCGGCGGTATCTCTTGCCTCTTGCCTCTGTTCTCTTGCCTCCTGCAAAAGGCCTGCCGTGAGCATTTGATCTACCCGCAGGTCTATGCGGCCATAGAGGCGCTGGCGATCCCTGGCGTGGAGGAAGATCATTTTTGCGCGGTAGGGGCGTTCCTCGGGCCGTGAGCGGACGTTTTGCTGCGTGAGGGTGACGCCGGTGGCGCGGTAAAGTGCCAGGGCATGGGTGATGCGCTTGCTGTCATTGGGGTGGATTTTCGCGGCGGCAGTGGGGTCGATGGCCCGCAAATCCTCCCAGCTGCCCCATGCACCCCGCTCGAATTCGCCTGGGGTCAGGGTGAGGCCCTCCGTTATCGCCTGGATATACAGCCCCGTGCCGCCGCACAGCACGGGCAAATTCCCGCGGGCGTGGATATCCGCGATGGCCGCGCGGGCCAGGGAGGCATACCGCGCCACGGAAAAGCGCTCGCCTGGGTCGGCAATGCCGATAAGATGGTGGGGCACGGCGCGCAGCTCCTCCGCTGTGGGCTTTGCCGTGGCAATTTCCATACCCCGGTAAATCTGCATGGAATCGGCGGACACCACCTCGCCGCCCAGGCGCTGGCACAGGGCGACTGCCAGGGCGGTCTTCCCCCCGGCGGTCGGCCCGGCGACGACAACCACCCCGGCCTTCGGCTCCCTCCGGTCGTGTCGCCATACGGCGAACCCCTCCACGGAGGGGAATTGTCTACCTTCCAAACCTTTTCTCAATCTCCTTCTTCGTGATGGATACAATCACGGGGCGCCCGTGGGGGCAGCGGCGGATATCGGGCATGGCCAGCAGATGCTCCACAAAGCGTTCGCGCTCGTAGGGATCGGTGGGGTCGCCCGCCTTCACCGCCGCGCGGCAGGCCGCCGAATGGAGTATCCAGTCCATGGCCTGCGTGGTGATATCCCCCCTGCGCTGCAGCAGATAGCCCGCGATCTCGGCCATCTGCGCCTGTAAATCCTCCCCGGTGAGCAGCATGGGGCATTCCCGCAGCAGCAGGGCGTCCGCGCCGAATTCATCCACCAGAAAGCCCGCCCGCGCCAGCAGCTCCTTCTGCTCCAGCACTGCGGCGGCCTCCTCACGGCTCAGATGCAGCGGCAGGGGCTCCAGCAGCACCTGGCGGGCGGTCTCCCCCTGCCGCGCCCTGAGCCCCTCGTATAGTATGCGCTCGTGGGCGGCGTGTTTATCGATGAGCAGCAGCTCGCCGTCCGCCTCGGCGAGGAAGTAGGTCTGGAAGAACTCGCCCGCCATCCTGACGGATTGGGGGATCAAGGGACAGGATTCAGGTATCGGGGACGGGGCTTCAACAGGCTGAAGGTTTGGATTTTTGATGAGCACAGGCTCGTCCCGCAGGGGGAGAAAATCATCCATGCCGGGGTCGCGCAGGGATAGGGGCTGTAGGGGTTGCAGGGGCGGCGCGTCAGCCGCCCGGGATTCAATAGGTGGTATGCTTGTTATCGTATAAATGTTATCCCCGGGTGGCTTGTGAGCCACCCCTGCAACGGTTACGGCATCGCCATGCAGCGCCTGCAGGGCGCCCTGATACACCGCCGTGAACACGGGCCGGTCGTCGGCAAAACGGACTTCCGTTTTGCTGGGGTGCACGTTGACGTCCACCAGGCCGGCGGGCAGGGTGATATACAGCACACAGGAGGGGAACTTCCCCGCCATGATGTGGTGCTTGTAGGCCTCCCCCAGAGCAGCCGAGGCCGTGGGGCACTTGATATAGCGCCCGTTGAGGAAGAAATACTGCTGGCCCCGGTTGGGGCGCGCGGCTGCGGGCGCACACACGAAGCCGGTGACCTCCACGCCGCTATGGACATTCTTCACGCCCAGCATGCCCTCATAGAAAGCCTTGCCCAGCACCGCGCGCACCGTGCCGCCGGGAATACCATCGCCCGGGGTCTGGAAGACCTGCTTGCCGTCCCGGATAAAGGTGAAGGCCGCGCCGGGCTTTGAGAGCGCCAGGCGCTCCAGGGCCGCACCCACAAAGCCGCCCTCGGTCACGTCCCTGCGCAGGAATTTCATCCTTGCGGGCGTCTTATAGAACAGGTCCCGTACAACAATCGTAGTGCCCACTGGGCAGCCCGCTTCCTCGAACACCGTCTCCTCCCCCGCCTCAATCTCATAGCGCAGGCCGAGCTCTTCTCCCCCCGCACGGGTGAGCACCTGCACCCGCGCCACCGCCGCGATGCTGGCCAGGGCCTCGCCGCGAAAACCCAGGGTCAGGATGCTATCCAGGTCCTCCGCCGTGCTGATCTTGCTGGTGGCGTGGGGCAGAAAGGCCGCGCGTATGTCCTCCCGGGCGATGCCGTGGCCATTGTCCGTCACCCGCAGATAGCGGATTCCGCCGCCCCGGATCTCCGCCGTGACGGCTGTGGCCCCGGCGTCCAGGGCGTTTTCGCAAAGCTCCTTGGCAACCGAGGCGGGGCGCTCCACCACTTCGCCCGCGGCGATGAGGTCGGCTACGTGCTTGGGGAGGACTTGGATGGGCATGGAATTCTCCTTACAGTTTCTTTTCCATTTCTACATACAACCCGTTGCGCAACGTTTCAACAAAGCCGAAATGTCGATACAGCGTAACTGCCGGCTCGAGCGTGATCCGTGTGCCTAAATGCAGCGTGTGATCGCCGCGCCGCCGCGCATACTCGTCTACCGTGGCCAGCAATGTTTTGGATATGCCGCGCCCGCGGCATTCGCTCTTAACAAACATGCGCTTAACTTCGCCCACGCCCCGCGATTTTTTACGATAGGCCACGCAGCCAACCGGCGTGTCATCACAGCAAGCCATCCAAACATTTTTTATTTTTTCCTTCGCACTATACCGGGTGTAATAGATGCTGTCCTCGCCAAGGAAATCTATCATAAAGTCGTCATGTTCCGAAAAAAGCGCAATCACCTCTGGGGCTGAAACGTTTGCTATCACGATCTCCATCGTTTAGATCTCCCTCGCTTTCTTCACAAACTCATACAGTCTCGTCAGCGCCTCAATAGGCGTCAGCGTATCGGCGTCAATGGCTTTGAGTTCCTCCACCAAAGCCTGCGCCTGGATGTCCACGAAGCTGTCCTCAGTTTCATCCACCGATAAAACCGCCGCCTGGCCCGTGGCCGCCAGCTTCGCCCGCTCCTGCTCCTCCAGCTCCTTCAGGATCACCTTGGCGCGGCGGATGACCCCCTCGGGCACGCCCGCGAGCTTGGCCACCTCCACGCCGTAGCTGCCGTCGGCGGCCCCGCGCACGATGCGCCGCAAAAAGGTGATCTCGTCCCCGCGCTTTTTCACCGCCACGGCGAAGTTGCGCACGCCATCCACGGCGCCCTCCAGCTCCGTCAGCTCGTGGTAATGCGTGGCGAAGAGGGTTTTCGCGCCGAGCTTCTTCGGGTTCGCGGCGTATTCCAGCACCGCCCGGGCGATGGCCATGCCGTCGAAGGTAGAGGTGCCGCGCCCGATCTCGTCGAAGATAAGCAGGCTTTTCGGTGTGGCGTTTTTGAGGATCTGCGCCACTTCGTTCATCTCCACCATGAAGGTGCTCTGGCCGCTGGCCAGGTCGTCGCTGGCCCCCACCCGGGTGAAGATGGCGTCGGCCATGCCGAGGGTGGCGCGCTGGGCGGGCACAAAGGAACCAATCTGGGCCATGAGCGCGATCAGCGCCACCTGCCGCATATAGGTGGATTTCCCCGCCATGTTCGGCCCGGTGATCACCATGCAGCGGCAGTCCGTCTGATCCATGGCGGTGTTGTTGGAAACGAAGGGCAGGCCGTCCAGCATCATCTCCACCACGGGGTGGCGGCCCTCGATGATCTCGATTTCGCCGCCGGCGGTGACCTCGGGGCGGCAGTAGCCCCGGGACATAGCGGTCTGCGCGAAGGAGCACAGGACGTCCAGGGCCGCGCAGGCCCCCGCGCTGCGCCGCACCCGGGGGTAATTCCCCGCCAGGGCCTCTCGTATCTGCGAGAAAATCTCGTGTTCCAGCTTGACGATGCGCTCATTCGCGCCCAGCACCCTGGCCTCCAGCTCCTTGAGCTCCTGGGTGATGTAGCGCTCGCAGCCGGCCAGGGTCTGCTTGCGCACGTAGTGCTCGGGCACCAGCTCACGGTAGGAATTGCCGATCTCTATGTAGTAGCCGAAGACCCGGTTATAGCCGACCTTCAGCTTTTTGATGCCGGTCTCCTCCTGCTGCCGGGCCTGGATTTTCGCCAGATAGCCCTTGCCGTCGCGCTCGATGGCGCGCAGCTCGTCCAGCTCGGGGTAGTAGCCGTCGTGGACCATGCCGCCCTCCCGCACACTGAAGGGCGGCTCCTCCACGATGGCGTTCTCTATCAGCGCCCGCACGTCCTCCAGGGGGTCGATTTCCGTATAGAGCTGCCGCAGGTAGTCGCAGCGGGCGGTTTGCAAAGCCGCTTTGATCCGGGGCAGCAGCGCCAGGGAGGCCGCCACGGAGCGCAGCTCCCTGGCGTTGGCCGTCTGGTACACCACCCGGGACATCAGCCGCTCCAGGTCGTGCACTTTCGACAGGGCCTCCTGCAAATCCAGGCGGATATCGGTCTCCTCATAGAGCTCCTGCACCGCGCCCTGCCGCTTTGTGATGCGGGGCAGGTGCACCAGGGGGCGCTCAATCCATGCGCGCAGCAGGCGCTTGCCCATGGCGGTGCGGGTCTTGTCCATCACCCAAAGCAGGCTGCCGCGCTTTTCGCGGCCCCGCAGGGTTTCGGTCAGCTCCAGGTTGCGCCGGGAGCTGGCGTCCAGGCGCATGAACTGCCGCCCGCTGTAGAACTCGACCTCCCTTATGCTGCTGCGTTCGCTCTTCTGGGATTCCCGCAGACAGCGCAGCGCGGCGCCCAGCGTCCGCAGAGCCAGGGGGTCTTTGGCGATGCCCAGGGTTTCCAGGTACTCCGCCGAAAAGTGCCGCGAAACCTCGCCGCCGCAGAGCTCCAGGGCGAAATCGGCTTCGTCCAGGGGTTCCAGCAGGGCATAGCCCCGGGTGTTGAAGTGCTCCCGCAGGCGGGGGCTGGAGGCCGCGCCGGGGCTCAGCAGCACCTCAGCGGGCAGGTATTTCGCCAGCTCGTTGACGATTTTGCCGGGCAAGTCGGGGGGCTCCAGCTGGGTGACCTCCGCCGTGCCGGTGGAGATATCACAGAAGCACAGCCCGGCGCCCTCCTCGGTGAGCAGCACGCCGGCGAGGTAGTTGTTGCGGCCCTCGTCGAGCATCTCGCTCTCGATGACCGTGCCGGGGGAGATCACACGGATCACCTCGCGCCGGACCAGACCCTTGGCGGCGGCGGGGTCCTCCATCTGCTCGCAGATGGCCAACTTGTAGCCCTTCTGCACCAATTTGGCGATATAGCCGTCGGCGCTGTGGAAGGGCACGCCGCACATGGGCGCGCGCTCCTCCTGGCCGCAGTCGCGCCCGGTGAGGGTCAGGTCCAGCTCCCGGGAAACCAGCACCGCGTCGTCGAAGAACATCTCGTAGAAATCGCCCAGGCGGTAGAGCAAAATGGTATCCGGGTACTGGTTCTTGATGTCCCAATACTGCTTCATCATGGGCGTGAGTTCGGCCATTGGTTATCCCCCCAATGTCGCTCCGCGATGCTCCCTCACCGCCTGCGGGCGGAGCTCCCTCACGAGGGAGCCAGGGGTGTAGCATTGCAGATTTTAGAAATTTCTCGGCTACAGAATCCTTCGGCTCCCTCATGAGGGAGCTCCGCCCGCAGGCGGTGAGGGAGCATCGCGGAGCGGTTTTACGCTTCACCCGCAGCCCTTGCAGCCGCCGCAGCCACCCCCGCAGGCGTCCTGCGGCTCGTAGGACGCCGGGTCCTCCCCCTGTGCGCAGCCCTGCAGGATGCCCACAACGCGTTTCACCAGCCTGTCCAGCTCGCCCGCCGCCTCCTGGTATTCCTGCATGTTTGCGCTTTTCAGGATCTCCCCGTGGAGCGCGCGGAACTGCCGCTCATAGGCTTCCATCTGGGCCTCATCGGCGGCGTCCCCTTTTGTGGCCTCGTGCTTGTACTGCATGCGCACGAGCTCCAGCTCACGCATTAGGCCCTGCAGGGATTCGTCGGCCTCGTTTTGCTCTTTTGCGGCCAGGCAGCGCACATACTGCGGGCAAAGCTGCAGGGCGGCGCCCAGGCCGCGGGCGAGTTGTTCGATGTTTTGCATATCAGTCTCCTTCTTTTTGTCCATCTAATAGCCAATTCTTCACCCGCGTGATTTTCACCATTACAAACTGCCCAACCAGCTCCTCCGGGCCGTCGAATTCGATGATTTGATTGCCCTGCGTGCGGCCCATCAGGGCCAATCTTTTTCCCGGGCTTTCGCACAGCACGCGCAATACCTGCCCCACCATGCCAGCGCAGCGGACTGCGGCGATGCCCTCCTGCAGGGCGGCGAGCTCCTGGAACCAGCGCACCTTCTCGGCATGGGGCACGGGGTCGGGCAGGGCGGCGGCGCGGGTGCCCTGCCGGGGGGAGTAGATGAACGTGAACAGGGAGGTATAGCGCACCTGCTCCACCAGGGCCAGGGTGTCGCGGAACTCCTCGTAGGTTTCCCCGGGAAAGCCCACGATGATGTCGCCGGTGATAGAGAGGCCGGGCATGACCTGACGGGCATAGCGGATCAATTCGAGATAATGCGCGGCGTCGTATTTGCGGTTCATCTCCCGCAATATATGATCGTTGCCGCTTTGCGCGGGCAGGTGCAAGTGCCGGGCGATGTGCCGCCCCCCCGCCACGGTGTCCAGCAGTTCGCGGGAGCAATCCTTGGGATGGGAGGTCATGAACCGCAGCCAGTAGTCGCCCTCTATGGCGTCCAGTTCCCGCAGCAGGCGGGGGAAATCGTACGCACCGCACTGATAGGAGTTCACATTTTGCCCCAGCAGGGTGATCTCCTTATAGCCCAACCCGACGAGTTCCCTGGCCTCGCTTAAAATCGCTTCCGGTTCGCGGGAGCGCTCGCGGCCCCGCACCAAAGGCACCACGCAGTAGCTACAAAAGTTGTCGCAGCCGTACATCACCGGCAGCCAGGCTTTTACCGCGCTGCCGCGCCTGACGGGCAAAGCCTCTGTGATAGATGGTTCATCCGCGATATCCGTCACGCGCCGCCCTGTGGAATACAGGCGATAGAGCAGCTCGGGCAGGCGGTGCAGGGCGTGGGTGCCGAAGAGCAGGTCCACGAAGGGGTAGTGGCGGCGCAGCTTTTCAGCCACATGGGGCTGCTGCACCATGCAGCCGCATAGGGCGATGCGCAGGTTTTTGTCCTCCAGCCGCCGTGATTTCAGCCGCCCCACGTTGCCGAAGACCCGATCCTCGGCGTGTTCGCGCACGGCGCAGGTGTTGTATAAAATGAAGCTGGCCGCCTCGGGGTCGTCTGTCAGCTCGAAGCCGCACCGCTCCAGCAGGCCCGCCATGCGCTCGCTGTCGGCCTCGTTGCCCTGGCAGCCGTAGGTGTGGAGGAATGCCAATGGCCTTTCGTACCGCTCCAGCAGCAATTCTCCCGTCAGCCGGGCGTACTGCGCCTGCCTGTCGAGCTCCTCCCGTGATATGGTTTTGGCGCTTTGCGGCATGGCGGCACCCCCTGCGAATGCTTTTTATTGCAAAAAGCCCCGGATTGTTACGGACCCGGGGCGCTTTGCCGCTATGGTTCTTAAAAAACGATTTCCTGCCCCGTGCGCGCCGATTCGTAGACCGCGTTGATGATCCGCACGGCCTTGGTTGCCTCCATGGGACCCACCATGGGGTCGCGGCCGAAGCGCACGGCGTCCACCATGTCCTGGATCTGGAAGGAGTGGCCGCGCACGACGGTAGGGTCGGCGGAAACCGAGGCGTGCTTGCCGCCGAATTTGTCTTTCATTTCGGCCTCTTCCTCCTCCGTCCGCTCGCCCTTGAGCTTCCAGGCGATCACCTTGTCGCCGTCGATATGGATGGAGCCCTCGGTGCCCGTCAGCTGCAGCTCCGTCCCCATGCCGGGGTAAGCGCAGGTGGTGGAAATCAATGTGACCACGGCGCCGCTCCTGAACTTGATGGTGGACTGGGTGAAGTCCTCGGTCTCGATCTTGTGGTTGACCACGCGCATGTTGGATTTGATGCTCTCCACGTCGCCCAGCAGCCACTGCATGAGGTCCACCGTGTGGACGCCCTGGTTCATCAGCGAGCCGCCGCCGTCCATATCCCAGGTGCCGCGCCAGCCGCCGTTCTGCAGGAAGTAGCCGTCGTTGCGGTGCCAGTTGACGCGGAAAAACCCGGCAAAAATCTCGCCCAGGCGGCCTTCTACCACCGCTTGCTTGAAAGGCTCCATGATGGCGTTGCGGCGGTTCTGGAAGATGCCGCCCGCCTTCAGGCCCGTCTCCTGCCGGGCTTCTTCAATTGCCAGGATCTTGTGCACCGTGATATCCATGGGCTTTTCCACAAGCACGTGCTTGCCTGCCCGCAGGGCCTGCACCGCCATCTCGGCGTGCATGCCGCTGGGCGTGGCGATGGACACCACGTCGATATCGGGGTTTTGCAGCATTTCGGCGAAGTCTGTGTAGCACACGGCATCTTCCGCCCCCGGGATGCTCTCCCGGGCATTGTCGAGCTGCTCGGGCCGGATGTCGCACAGCGCCACAAGCTTGCAGCCCTGCGCCGCGATGGCCCCTTTCACGTGCGCCTTGCCCACGCCCAGGCCTACCACCGCGTAGCCAACTGTTTTTTCCATTTGCTGTTCTCCTTTTTGTATTATAGTAAAACTGCTTTATCTGCGCACATACGAGTCAAACGGAACCCTGGCGGCGTCGCCCACCGGATCGGCCCACTCGATAAGCGTATCGGTCGCTGCCTTGACAATGGCGATATCCTCTTTCATAAACACCATATCGCTCTCGATGGAATCAAGGTGGCCTTCTACGCCGTCCAGACGTCTGTTCACTTCGCCGAATTGCGTGTTCACTTCGCCGAATTGCGTGTTCATACTGTCAGACAGAGTCTCCACTCTCTCGGTTAATGCCTCCAGCGCAGACAGAATTTTTTCTTCGTTATTCATGGGTACCGCTCCTTTCAATCAAATTGCTTCCACCAGCGGCGGGAACGCGAAATCCTCAAACTTCCCCTGGATATTCGCCGCATTGGTATCGCCGCTGTGCACCACGACGCGGTACTTCCAGCTGACGCTCTCCCCCGCCCCCAATTCCATCGCGCCCAGGCGCAGGAAGTTGTTCCCCGCCATGAGACCGCCGTCGCGCACATGCCAGTATGTGGGGAAGCCGAAGTTATCGGGGTGATCCAGCATGGCCACGCCGCACATGCGGGTGTCCGCAGTTCCGTAATAATCCAGCCAGGGCGCGCGCCGCATCCAGGTCTCGGCCTCGTTGACGCCGCCCGTGCCGCTGACGATTGTGCCGGTGCCGCCGCTGACGCTTAAACCCGGCGCCATGCGCGCGGCCAAGGGGCCCGCTTCTTTTGTCGCGTTCAGTATCACATCGCCGTAGGCGGCGGTGTAGGTGATATCGACATCCAGCAGAGCGGCCTCGCGGGGCGTATTGTAAAGCGTATAGCGGGTGGTTTCGTTCATCACAGGCTCGCCGCCGTGGGAGGCCCACAGATTGTTCGCTGTGAAAGCTGCGTAGGCCCCGCCGACGACGATATCGCCGATACTCCGATTGCGTATGAAGCCGTGCACGCCCTCCGGCTCATTCCAGAAGTCGATGCCGTTGGCCTCCTGGGATATCCACAGGGAGCGGTGGTGCGGGTGCTCCCTGGTCTCGAAGTCCAGCCTGGTTATCTGGCTGCCGCCAGCCTCGAACAGCGGCCCCAGATAGGGCTTTGCCAGGCCGGGGCGCGCGCAGTATTCGGTGAACCAGCCGCCGCGCATATAAAGCACCGCGCCGATAGCCGTCTTCTCGCAGGTCATTCGCGGCGCGCTATCGCAGCTTTCCAGGGCAATCGGCAGCGTTTCCCCCGCCGCCAGCCAGGGCGCCACAAAGCAGATCTGCGCCTCCCCGTCCTTTATTTCATACGTGGCGGGGACACGCTGGCCGCCGCCGGGTTTGACGCAAAGCGCGCCAGCCCCCGCGATTTCCGCCAACTCCTTCGCCGGGACACGGAAAAACACAGGCGTGTGCCTGCGGTCGTGCTTTCCGCTTTTCAAAACAAAAGTCATTTACAGGCATCCTTTCCACGGCTTTTTTCGGCCAGCCGCTTTGATTTGTCCATTATATCATATTTTTTCCCGGGAAGTCAACGTTTTCTTGAGAAATTCATGTAGGCGGCGCAAGCCTGAAATTTTGATTGACAGCACCGTTGTTTTGTAGTATAATGATATGAAATTTATTTCATTAGCAAACACTGCGAGAGGAGCGTGTGCCTATGGACGCGCCGAAAAGGCGGACTCTGGTGCTGGAAAACGGGCGGGTATTCGAGGGCTTTGCCTTTGGGGGGGATACCGGCCCCCGTTCAATCGGGGAGGTCGTCTTCACCACCGGCATGACCGGCTTCACCGAAACCCTCACCGACCCCGGCTATGCAGGGCAGATCGTCCTGCAGACCTTTCCGCTCATCGGGAATTACGGCGTCAACCCCGCCGATTTCCAGAGCGCCGCACCCGTTTTGCATGGCTATGTCGTGAAAGAATGGTGTCAATCGCCCTCGCACTACGCATGCATGGGGACGCTTGACGCTTTTTTATGCCAGCACGGCATACCGGGCCTGTGGGGGATCGACACCCGTGCCCTGACGAAGCTGCTGCGCACCGAGGGCACGCTGCGCGGCGCGCTGGCGGACGACCCCGCGGATATATCTCCCGAGACGCTGAGGGCATACCGGATCGAGGATGCGGTCGCCCGCGTCAGTACGAAGGAGCCTGTGCTCTCTCCTGCCTCCAATCCAAAGTGTAATGTGCTGGTTCTGGATTTCGGCGTGAGGAACAGCGTTGTTCAAGCCCTCAATGAGCGGGGCTGCGGCGTAGCGATCGTCCCGTACGACTGGACGGCGGCGCAGGTTCTCGCGGAAAAGCCGGATGGAATTGTGCTCTCGGGCGGGCCGGGGGATCCCAGGGATCTCGGCGGCATTGCAGAGAACATACAGGAACTTATGCGGGCGGACACTCCCCTCTTCGGCGTGGGCCTGGGGCACCAGCTGCTGGCCATGGCCAATGGAGCAGGGATCGAAAGGCTGAAGTACGGCCATCGTGGCGGCGCCCCCGTGCGGGACAACCTCACCGGCCGGACATATATCACCGCCCAGAATCACGGATATGCTGTCAAATGGGACAGACCCGCGCGCTATACGAATGTCAACGACGGCTCCTGCGAAGGCCTGGACTACGGGGACAAGCCCATGTTTTCGGTGCAGTTCGACCCGGACGAGGCCGCATATGACCGATTTATCTCCATGATGGCCAACTTGGAAAGGAGGGGTGCGTAATGCCATTGACCCAGGGAATCAAAAAAGTGCTGGTGATCGGCTCGGGGCCCATCGTCATCGGCCAAGCGGCGGAGTTTGACTACGCGGGCACCCAGGCCTGCCGCGCCCTGCGGGAGGAGGGACTGGAGATCGTGCTGATCAACTCCAACCCCGCCACCATCATGACCGACCAGGAGATGGCCGACCATATCTACATCGAGCCGCTGACCCTGGAGACCGTCAAGCGCATCATTTTGAAGGAATCCCCGGACAGCATCCTTTCCACCCTGGGCGGGCAGACGGGCCTGACTCTCTCCATGCAGCTGGCCAAGGAGGGCTTTTTGGCCCGGCACAATGTAAAGCTGTTGGGCGCCAACCCCGAGACCATCGACAAGGCGGAGGACCGCCAGATCTTCAAGGACACCATGATCGAAATCGGCCAGCCCTGCATTCCCTCCGTCGTCGTGACGGATACGGACGCGGCGGTGGCCTTCGCGGGCGAGATCGGCTACCCCGTCATCGTGCGCCCCGCCTTCACCCTGGGGGGCAGCGGCGGCGGCTTCTGTCACGACGAGGCCGAGCTGCGGGAGATCTGCTCCGGCGGGCTGCGCCTGAGCCCCATCCACCAGGCCCTGATCGAGAAAAGCGTGGCCGGCTGGAAGGAGATCGAGTACGAGGTCATCCGGGACCGCCTGGGCAACGCCATCACCGTGTGCTCCATGGAAAATATCGACCCCGTGGGCGTGCACACCGGGGACAGCATCGTCGTGGCCCCCGCCCTCACCATGAACAGCGGCGAGTGCGCCATGCTGCGCCGCGCGGCTCTGGACATCGTGACGGCCCTGGGCGTGGAGGGCGGCTGCAACGTGCAGTTCGCGCTGCACCCTACCAGCCGGGAATACGCCGTCATCGAGGTCAACCCCCGGGTATCGCGCTCCTCGGCCCTGGCCAGCAAGGCCACGGGCTACCCCATCGCGAAGGTCGCCGCGAAGATCGCCGTGGGCTTCACCCTGGACGAAATCCCCAACGCCGTCACCGGGGTCACCATGGCCTGCTTCGAGCCCGCCATCGACTACGTGGCGCTGAAATTCCCCAAGTGGCCCTTCGATAAATTCATCTTCGCCAGCCGCAGGCTGGGCACCCAGATGAAGGCCACCGGCGAGGTGATGAGCCTGGGATGCAGCTTCGAGAACGCCCTGATGAAGGCCGTGCGGGGGGTGGAAATCTCCCGCAACACCCTGCGCACCCGCCGCTGGATGGAGCAAAGTACGGAGAATCTGCTGCGAAAAGTCGCCGAGCCCACCGACGAGCGGCTGTTCCAGATCTTCGAGCTGCTCTGGCGCGGCGTGCCCGTGCAGCAAATCCACGAAATCACCATGATCGACGACTTTTTCCTGGATAAGCTGCTGGGCCTGGCGCGCTTCGAGCAGGAGATTACCGGCATGCAGATCACCATGGAGCAGTACCGGCAGGGCAAGCGGTTCGGCTACCCCGACATCGCGCTGGAGCGTATTTCCGGCCACGATTTGCCGGAAGGGGCCTCCCCCGCCCCGGCTTTCCGCATGGTGGATACCTGCGCGGGCGAGTTCGACGCCGCCACGCCGTATTTCTATTCCGTGCCCGAGGGCCAAAATGAGGCGGTGAGGAATGAGGATACGGGCGGGAGGAAGCGGGTTGTCGTCCTGGGCTCCGGCCCCATCCGCATCGGGCAGGGCATTGAGTTCGACTACGCCAGCGTGCACTGCGTGCGGGCCCTGCGGGGGCTGGGCTACGAGACCGTCATCATCAACAACAACCCCGAGACCGTCTCCACGGACTTCGATACCGCCGACCGGCTCTACTTCGACCCCTTAACCCCCGAGGACGTGGACGCCATCCTCAGGATCGAAAAGCCCGTGGGGGTGGTGGCGGCCTTCGGCGGGCAGACGGCCATCAAGCTGGCGAAGTTCTTGAACGACAACAACTACCCCATCCTGGGCACCTCCTTCGAGGGGATCGACCGGGCGGAGGACCGCGAGCGCTTCGACGCCCTGCTGGAGAAGGTGGGCGTCAAACGCCCGACCGGGGCCACTGTGATGACCACGGAAGATGCCCTGGAGGCCGCGCAACGCCTGCGCTACCCCGTGCTGGTGCGCCCCAGTTATGTGCTGGGCGGGCAGAACATGTCCATCGCCAACGACGACGGCGAGCTGCGGGAGTTCATGGAGATCATCCTTTCCGGCGGGGTGGAAAACCCCGTGCTGGTGGACAAATACCTCATGGGCACCGAGATCGAAGTGGACGCCATCTGCGACGGCAGGGATATCCTGATCCCCGGCATCATGGAGCACATCGAGCGCACGGGGGTGCACAGCGGCGACTCCATCGCGGTCTACCCCGCCGTGCACGTGGACGACGACATGGTGGGGACCATCCTGGAGGCCACGAAGAGTATCTCCCTGGAGCTGGGCATCCGGGGCATCGTCAATATACAATATATTATCTATCACGGCGAGCTTTATGTCATCGAGGTAAACCCCCGGGCCAGCCGCACCGTGCCCTACATCAGCAAGGTCACGGGCGTGCCCGTGGTGGAGCTTTGCACCCGGGCTATGACCGGCGAAAGCCTGGAAAGCATGAAATACGGCACGGGGCTCTACCCCTCGGCCCCCTATGCCGCGGTGAAGGTGCCGGTGTTCTCGTTTGAAAAGCTCCACGGGGTGGATACCCAGCTGGGGCCGGAGATGAAGTCCACGGGCGAGGCCCTGGGGATAGGCAAAACCCTGGAGGAGGCCCTGTTCAAGGGCCTGCTGGCTGCGGGCTTCCACATGGAGCACAGCGGCGGCGTGCTCATCACCGTGCGCAAGCAGGATAAGCCGGAGATCCCTGACATAGCGAAAAAATTCGCCCGGCTGGGCTTCCGGCTCTACGCCACCGAGGGCAACGCCGAGGTGCTGCGCGCGGCGGGGCTGGAGGTGACCACCGTCTCGAAAATTCACGAGGGGGAGAACAACACGGCGGGGCTCATCGAGAGCGGCGCGGTGCAGTACGTGATCTCCACCAGCGCGAAGGGCAGGGATCCCATCCGGGACAGCGTGAAGATACGCATGCTCAGCACGAGGCTCGGCATCCCCTGCCTGACCTCTATCGACACCGCCAATGCCCTGGCTGACTCCCTGCGCAGCCGCTACAGCGAGATCAACACGGAGCTGGTGAACATCAACGCCATGCGCACCAAGCGCCAGCGCCTGACCTTCACCAAGATGCAGACCTGCGGCAACGACTATATCTATTTCAACTGCTTCAACCAGGTGGTGGAAAGCCCGGAAAGCCTGGCCATCGCCCTTTCCGACCGGCACTACGGCGTGGGCGGCGACGGCGTAATCCTCATCGGGCCCTCGGATATTGCCGATGCCCGCATGCGCATGTTCAACCTGGACGGCAGCGAGGGCCCCATGTGCGGCAACGCGATCCGCTGCGTGGGGAAATACCTCTACGACAACGGCCTCATCCCCAAAAAGGAGCTGGCCATCGAAACCCTGGGCGGCGTCAAGCGCCTGGCGCTCCACACCCGCGAAGGCAAGGTGCAGAGCGTGACCGTCGATATGGGCAAGACTGATTTCTCCCCCGCGTCGATCCCCGTGAACCTCCCCGGCGAACGGGTGATCAACCGCGCCGTCGAAGTGAATGGCGAAAGCTTCAGCGCAACCTGCCTCGACAACGGCAACCCCCACTGCGTGCTGTTCTTCAACGAATCCCCCGACGCCTTGGAGGTGGAGCGCATCGGCCCCATGCTGGAACACGCCCATGCGCTGTTCCCCGAACGCGTCAACGTGGAATTCGCCCATGTGGCGGACAGCCGAAGCATCCG
>Ga0123353_10003281_pt1 | contig 20415 bp, 21 predicted proteins | sample TergutLab28metaG_3_FD_92763 | JGI IMG/M metagenome (GOLD analysis project Ga0123353, IMG submission 92763) | Labiotermes labralis P3 segment gut microbial communities from Petit-Saut dam, French Guiana - Lab288 P3 | ecosystem: Host-associated > Arthropoda: Insects > Digestive system > Gut ... | reverse complement strand
GTGGTTTCGCCTGATTGGCAGATTGGCATTTCCTATCTATGCCTTTCTCATAGCCAACGGCTACCGTCACACCAGGAACCCCCAAAAATACTTACTTCGCTTGGCTGTTTTTGCTCTGATATCAGAAATCCCCTACGATATTACTTTTAATAAAGCCATACTGGAGTTTTCCAGGCAGAATATCTTTTTAACCCTGGGGCTGGGTTTGGCGGGTCTAATGCTTAAAGACTGGTTGAAGAATCGTATTTCTCAACCCTTCGATTACGCGTTGGCTTTGGCAATTACTGCTAGTGCGGCAGAACTGAGTGGTGCATCATACGGAGCAATCGGCATTGTGACGATCTTCATTTACGATCTCTGGTTGTCAGGCAGGATTCATATTCTGCTCGCCAGCCTGCTCATTGGCTTAGCCTTTTACAGCATGAACTGGGTCCAGTTTTGGGGGGTGCTGGCAAGTGTTCCCATCTACTTCTACAACGGGAAGCCAGGTAAACAGAACCGAGTGCTGCAGTATGCCTTTTATATGTTTTATCCGGTGCACATGCTCGTCTTGCATTACTTGTTTTAACCTTAAGGATCTTATCTAAACATGATTTGCAGGCAGGAGGTAAAAGATGCATCCTATTGCCAAGGCTTTGGAAGCGCTTTTTGAGAAACACTCCTGGCGCTATGAAAAGCGAGACGAGAACTATTATGATTTCACATTTAACTGTGATGTGAATCGCTTCAACCTCTATGCTTTGATCGGTACCTATGTGAACACGCTTTCTATATACGTGCATATGCCTTTTCAGGTGCCGGCAACCCGCATGACAGAGATTGCGGAACTAATATCAAGGATCAACTATAATATGACTCTTGGCAACTATGAACTGGATTTCCATGATGGCGAGATTCTTTTTAAGGTTAGTCAGTCTTTTAGCCTGCATGAACCGCACCCAGATGAAATCATGATTCTCTTGGACTGTGCATTGACTATGGCTCAGACTTATTTCCCCACCTTCGGAGCAGTTCTTTACGGTGGCAGATCAGTTACCGAAGCTGTCCAGCATGGTTGATTATTAATAGGCGTGTTTCGGAGGTGCATGGCATTTGGATTGTATTAGTGAAGCCATCGAAGAGCTATTCCGGCGAGAGAACTGGAAATACCAGAAACGTGGCGAGAGAACTTATTATTTTGGCTTTCGTGGCGAAAACGGACGTTATGATTTCTGGGCTTTCATTAATGAAACAGGGAGCGTTTTGTCGCTTTACGCTCTGTTGCCTTTAAGTGCTCCGGAGAAATATAGAGGAGATATTGCCGAGTATCTGCATAGAGCCAATTATGACATGATGGTCGGTAACTTTGAAATGGATTTCAGAGACGGAGAAATCCGCTTCAAGGTGACTACCGACTTCAATGGTGAAAAACCGGATCTGGATCATCTTGACCGTGTCATCGATTGTTGCCTCGTTATGTCTGATCGCTATCTTACAGGTATTGGTCTGATTCTCTTTCGCAGTCACACTCCCCAGCAGGCAATTGCCATGGTGGAAAGCGGTGGTGTTTGGGAGGAGCGCTCGCATATAGTGCAATGATTTTGCTGCGCTGGCCCATCTTCATCATGGTGGTCGATTACGAAATCGGCCACCTATTTTGTCTCTGGCAGTTACTTTCACAGTAACTGTAACCTTTGAAACCACATACCCATGGGGTGACAAGTATATTTGCTTGACAGGCAGTCAATGATATGATACTATGCCCATCGTGAGTTCGTTTTATGGAGTTGACAGAAAGTGAGTCCGGAAGAGACGACCTGCATAAATCGATTGGCTGATATCTACGCTTCCTTGTTGAGTAAGAGACAAAGAGATGTGATACGCCTCTACTTCAGCGAAGACTATTCGTTAGCAGAAATCGCCGAGATATATGGTATCTCTCGTCAAGCGGTGCACGATGCCTTAAGACGTGGTGTCGCTGCATTGAATGATTATGAAGGTAAACTACACATTGCCAGGGATCACCAACAGATGGATGATCTGCAGGCAGCTACAGCGGAACTGATTGCCAAGCTTCCTAAGGATCTTCAGAAGAGTCCGGAAGCAGCACAACTCATGAACCAATTGGCAAGACAGGTTAGGTGGTTAGATAGTGTTTGAGAGCTTGGGAGACAAACTGCAGGCGGTCTTTAAAAAGCTCCGCAACAAGGGGCGACTGACCGAGCAGGATATCGATGAGGTGCTTCGCGAGGTACGTGTGGCATTGCTCGAAGCCGATGTTAACTTCAGAGTCGTGCGTGAGTTCGTCAACAGCATAAAAGCTAAAGCCAGCGGTGAGGAAGTCATGAAGTCTCTCTCACCCGCTCAGCAAGTAGTTAAAATCGTTTACGACCAACTCGTCGACCTGCTTGGTGGCAATCAGGCCAGACTCACAGTCGCTTCCAAGCCACCCACAGTGTTGATGCTGGCAGGCCTGCAGGGTTCAGGAAAAACCACACACTGTGCCAAGCTGGCTAATCATCTGCGCAAGAACGGCAAGAAGCCTCTTCTGGTAGCCTGTGATATATATCGTCCCGCAGCAATAGAACAGTTGCAGATTCTCGGTAAGAGCCTGGCTTTGCCAGTGTTCGAACAGGGTCAGAGCAATCCAGCTGAGATAGCTCGTCAGGCTGTACAGGTCGCTTTAAACCAGGGACGGGATACAGTGATACTGGATACAGCGGGAAGACTCCATGTTGACGAAGAGATGATGCTGGAACTCAGAGAAATTCGTGAAGCAGTCCATCCTCATGAGATCCTTCTCGTAGTCGATGCCATGACAGGACAGGATGCAGTCAATGTAGCTCAGAGTTTCCAGGAAAAGGTAGGCATCGATGGGATCATCCTCACTAAAATGGATGGTGATACCCGTGGTGGAGCGGCTCTGTCGATCCGGGCAGTCACAGGTAAACCGGTCAAGTTTATCGGCACCGGAGAGAAGATGGATGCTCTGGAACCATTTTACCCGGATCGCTTAGCCTCCAGGATCCTTGGCATGGGTGATGTCCTCACCTTAATCGAGAAGGCACAGCAGAGTTATGATGCCGAAGAAGCCAGACGCCTGGAAGAGAAAATGCGTAAAAACACCATGGATCTGGAGGATTTCCTGGAACAGATGCAACAGATGAGAAAAATGGGTCCCTTGGACCAACTGATGAAGATGATTCCTGGCATGGGCGATCTCAAGGATGTCAGGATTGAAGAAGGAGACATGAAGCGTATAGAAGCTATCATCCTGTCGATGACCAAAGAAGAACGACGTCGGCCGGAAATTATCAATGGCAGTCGTCGTAAGAGGATCGCCATGGGTAGTGGCACCAGAGTCCAGGATGTCAACAGATTACTGCGTGATTTCGAGAATACCCGCAAGATGATGAAACAGATGCAGAAGATGGGTTCAAGTGGCATGGGTAAAGCCTTTGCTGGCGGGAAAAACCAGGCATCCCGCAATCCTCTTAACCCTTTTCATCGTGGACGTCGCTAATGATAAGTTTGGTGGATGAACCCTATTAATTCGGAAATATAATCGACAGGAGGTGTACACATGGCACTAAAGATTCGTCTGCGCCGTATGGGTGCTCATAAGTCTCCCTTTTACAGGGTGATCGTAGCTGACAGTCGTTCTCCCCGGGATGGACGGTTTGTGGAGGAACTTGGCTATTATGATCCAACGACCGAACCTACGACAATCAAGATCGATACAGAAAAGGCCAGGGAATGGATCGCTAAAGGCGCTCAACCATCGGATCGCGTGAGGATTCTCTTGCAAAGGTTAGGAGATCAGTAACCCAAGGTGGAGGTGGGAACATGCGTGCGGTAGTAGAGGTTTTGGTGGCTTCTCTCGTGGAGCATCCGGAACAGATTTCGCTTAAGGAAAGCATCAATGGCAATGAAATAACCTTCGAGTTATCGGTGGCTCAGGATGATATGGGGCGCATCATTGGCAGAAAGGGACGCATTGCCAAAGCCCTGAGAACCATCCTAAAAGCTGCGGCTACTAAGCAGAAGACTTATGTAAATCTGGAGATCGTCGACCCAATCGTCGAGGATCAGGTCGATATTTAGTCTTGACTCTGCAGGATGATCTCCGTTATCTTCGTACACCTGATGCCATTGTCGTCGGTTTGGTAGTTGGAGTACACGGTTTACATGGTGATCTGAGGATTAAACCTCTGACCGACTCACCACAGCGTTTCTCCGAAATCAAAGAAATGAAAGCAGCAATTACTGATGACAACAGTATCCTATTGCATCCTGTCAAAGCCAGAGCAATCAGGGGTATAGTGGTTCTCAGCTGCAAAGAAATTACCTCAATTAAAGAAGCTAGTAAATGGGTGGGAGCAGAGATTAGTATTCATCCAACTGAACTTCCCACTCTACCCGAGGGCCGTTTCTTCATTTTTCAAATCATTGGCCTGAGAGTTTATTCCGAGGATGGTCTCTATCTCGGACTGGTCAGTGATGTCCTTTTCCCGGGTGCGAACGACGTATATGTAGTCACCCTCTCTCCTGAAGGAGCAGCGCTCGCCAAGCATTGCGATGGCCGCGAGCTTCTTGTGCCGGTAATAGACGAGGTAATACTGGAAACTAATTTACTAGACGGTACCCTCATCGTGCGCCTGATGGAAGGTTTGTTATAGGAGAAGGAGGTCCTGAGCATTCGCATCGATATCCTGACTCTTTTTCCCGATCTTTTCCTGGGATTTCTGAGCGAGGGTATCCTCAAACGAGCGTTGCTGGCTGGTGCTGCTGAGGTGCATATCCGTGATGTACGTCAGTACTGCCTGGACAGGCATCGAACTGCCGATGATTACCCTTTCGGTGGAGGTGCTGGCATGTTGCTTAAGCCTGAACCACTGACCGAAGCTTTGCAAGGACTTACTGCTTCTCTTCCTGGTACCGCGGATATTGTTCATCTCAGCCCCGGAGGAGTCCCTCTGACACAGCAGATCGTACGTGACTTGTCCAGGTTGAGTAACCTGATCCTGATTTGCGGGCATTATGAGGGGATAGATCAGCGTTTTATTGACCGTTATGTACAACGGGAGATCTCCCTTGGTGATTATATCCTCTCCGGAGGAGAAACGGCAGCAATGGTTGTTGTGGATGCCGTATGTCGCCTGCTGCCTGGTGTGTTGGGTTCGACAGAGTCTGCTCTGAGAGAGAGTTTCGAAGATTCCCTCCTGGAGTATCCGCAGTATACGCGACCAGCTGTCTATCGGGGAGATGCTGTCCCTGAAGTATTACTCGAAGGTAATCATGGAGCCATTGCCCGCTGGAGAAGGACCCAGGCAATTCGCAGGACTATGCAAAGGAGACCGGATCTTCTCCTCAAAGCCGATTTGTCCGGCACTGATCAGGAGATACTAAGGAATATATTAAGAGAGATACCCTATATTGGGTCTGAAGGGAGCTAATAACATGCATCCAACGATACTTGCTCTGGAGAGTGAGATGTTACGGCGGGATCTTCCCGTTTTTAAACCTGGTGATACGGTACGCGTTCATGCGAAAGTTGTTGAAGGTGGTAAAGAACGAGTACAGGTATTTGAAGGTCTCGTCATTAAGAGATCGGGTGGGGGAGCAAGAGAGACTTTTACTGTACGTAAAATATCTTCAGGAGTCGGTGTGGAACGCACCTTCCTTGTGCACTCACCGCGTATCGATAAAGTCGAGGTTACCAGGCGAGGCTTTGTCAGACGAGCACGTCTTTTCTATCTACGTGATAAGATTGGTAAGGCTGCTACCAGGGTAAGAGAGGCCAGCAGGCGGTAAGACTGTGAGCCGACCTTCACGCTCGGGGATAATCAGATGGTAACTCAGCAGATACAGTGGTATCCTGGCCACATGGTCAAAGCCAGGCGTATGGTCAGCGAGCATCTGCAGTTGGTGGATGTGGTAGTCGAATTGATCGACGCCCGTATTCCTGCAGCCAGCCGAAACCCGGAAATTGGGAAGCTTATCGGAGGCAAACCTCGACTCATCCTGTTGAACAAAGCTGATCTCGCTGATCCTGTAGTTACCAGACAGTGGCTTGACTTCTTTCAGGAATCCGGTGATACGGCTCTGGCTGTAGCAGCCAGCGATAGTGGGAGTCTGAAGGCAGTTCCGCTGACTGTCTCATCATTAGCAAAGCCTGCGCTGGAGAAGTGGCAGGCTAAGAGGCGTTTGCCACGCGCTCCTCGCCTGATGATTGTCGGCATTCCGAATGTTGGTAAGTCGACCTTAATTAACCGGTTGGTAGGTAAGAAGCGCCTGACAGTTGCTGATCGTCCAGGAGTCACACGGAAGGAACAATGGGTGCGCTTAAGAGAAGACCTGGATTTGCTGGACATGCCAGGTATTTTAATGCCTCGCATCGGAGACGAAGAGGTGGGTCTGAAGCTCGCCGCAACCGGTGCCATATCCGACGCTGTGTTTTCTATCGAGGCAGTAACTCTCTATTTACTTGGACGACTCAGTAACCTTTATCCCGGATTGTTGTGCAAACGCTTTCAACTGAATAACCTACCTGATGATGTGACGAATCTCCTGCAGGAGATAGGGATTCGTCGCGGAGCTCTGCTTGCCGGAGGCAAAGTCGACACCTTACGAGCAGCACAGCAATGCCTTGATGAGTTTCGTGATGGTAGAATTGGCAGGATTTCTCTGGAGCTACCTAATCGGTGACACCAATGTAAGGTTGGAAGGTCGTGATGAGTTGTCTGCTGGTGGAGTTTCGGTGTCCTGGCTTAATCTGGAAACGGATTTGACCGAACAAGGCTTTCACCATATCTGCGGGGTCGACGAGGCAGGTCGCGGTCCCCTTGCTGGTCCTGTGGTTGCCGCCTGTGTGGTTTTGCCTGCTGGTATTGCTTTGCCTGGTCTTAATGACTCCAAGAAGATATCGGCGATTCAGCGAGAGAGACTGTATAAAATCCTCATCAGTGAAGCCGACTTTGCTGTTGGACTTTCGACTGTGGAAGAAATAGACTCGATTAATATCAGACAGGCGTCCTTCCTGGCTATGCTAAGAGCGGTCGAGGCAATGAAGTATCAACCGGACTATCTCCTGGTTGATGGTTGGGAAATTCCCTCCTGGCAGGGTCCTCAGAATGGTATAATCAAAGGAGATGCCCAGGTCAGGTCTATCGCTGCAGCATCAGTGATCGCTAAGGTTACCAGAGATCAGATCATGGTAAAGGCTGCAGATGATTTTCCCCAGTACGGTTTTGCCAGACATAAAGGATACCCTACTCGCATGCACTATGCCATGCTTAAAGAATACGGTCCGTCTTCATTTCATCGCCATACCTTTTTAAGAAACCTGCAGCTCAGATTAGGAGAGGAGTGAGCTCCACTGAGCAATCCTGCTTTGCGCCTTGGTAGACAGGGTGAAGAGTTAGCGGCTGAGTACCTGATAAAACTGGGATACCAGATCTTGCAACGAAATTATCGCACTCCCAGAGGAGAAATCGATCTCCTTGCTAATCAGGGTGATACGCTGGTAATCGTTGAGGTTAAGAGCCGCCGTAGTTTACTCTATGGAGAGGGCTTCGAGTCGGTGACGAAGGCGAAGCAAAAGAAACTGCGCCTTTTGGCCGGCATATACCTTAGTGATTGCCAAACCTTCTATGCTACAATTCGTTTCGATGTTATTTCTTTGCTCTTCGATCACCAGGGTGGATTGGTCCACTTAAAGCATTTTAAAGAGGCATTCTAAGCCAGGAGGTGTATGTCATGGGCAGGTACAGGAGTTGGCTGCTAACAGCTTTATTATTTATGCTCTTAGTCGTTGCAACTCGTGGTTCCGGCACCATGGCTTTATATCTATATGCGGATGAACCTATCAGATTGCAAATCAACGATTCCATAGTCAATCTCGGCAAGGATCCTCTCATTATCGAAGATCGACTTCTGATCCCGGCCAGAGTTTTTGCAGAATACTTTGGTGCGATTGTGCACTGGGATCCTGATGAACAGTCAGTTACGATCAGCGGTAGCGGATCCAGCATCATCATGCGCATCGGTGAACAGACCGTGTGGGTAGATGATCATGCTGTCCAACTCGATGTAGCCGCTCGTATCTACGATCAATCCACTTATGTTCCTTTACGTTTCCTGGCAGAGGAACTGGGTGTAAGGGTAGACTACTACAGCGATCAAAACATCGTCGCCGTCAATTTTCCAGTGATGATCAGCATAGGAGAAGTAATGCGATTATCTTCGGGGGTAGAGCTGATAATCTCTGGTTCGGCATCATTTAGCTACACTACCATGATCCTGGCCAATCCTGATCGCTATGTGATCGATTTGCAAAATACGATTCTGGAAGAAGCCGAAGGCACCCTTGCGGTAAATATCGCCGGGATTTCCACCATTCGTTATGCTCATCATCAAACGGCGACTCCTTATACCAGGGTTGTCCTCGACATGGAGGGCAGCACTCAGGGACTAAACATTGGGTTGAGTCCTGATGGACGGTCATTAATTATCAAGTCAAGTTTCTACTATATTCGTTCCATGCGCAACCAAAAAATCGGAAATGGAGAATCACTTACTCTATCTCTGGATGGTCGCATTGCTCCCCAAATGGAAAGCAGGTATCTTAATGGTCCGGCAGCTTACAACGGGGATACAGGCAGTGAAGGTCCTGAGGGAAATACTGGTGAGTTGTTCCCTGATCCTGATGAAGAAGCAGTCGACAATCCTCTTGACGAGGAAGGAACAGAGGATCCTATTACTGGAAATGAACAGGTAGAGATGGTCCGTGAGTATATCGCAACGACCCTCGATGACCTTAATTTCAGAGCAGGTCCTGGAGTGGAGTATGACTCTTCACGCGTGTTACCGAAAGGTACAGTGGCTGTACTAATTAAACGACAGGGAGAATGGGCTTATCTAAGGCTGGACAATGGTCTCGAAGGCTGGTGTAACACAAACTATCTTGAATTCGGACAGAGGGATGTTCCTCTGCACAGAGAGTACAGTTCTTCCTCTCACCAGGGTATTACACCGGAGAAACCCGGAATGGTAGAAGTACCGAACATATCGCTTTCCGGACCTGATAGCTCTCCAGAGATGATGCGTGAGCTTTTAGCTGTCGAAGCCGGTCATGGTGATACATTCCGCATCTACCTACCCGGTGTTTTCCCTCAGATACCCGAAGGTTTTACCCGAGAAAAAGACTCGCTGATTAAGCAAATGAGTCTTACCCCGGCAGAGGAAGGCTGCTGGTTGAATATCGACTTACAGAGGTCTCTGACCTATCAGATATCGGTTATCGACAACCAACTGGAGATTGCTATAAACCTCGATACTCAGTTGAACTCTTTGTCCTTCACCAGGGATGCCTCCGGCAGTATAGTGACTTTGCAGATGAGTCGTTTGGTTGGGTACGAGGTCTCTTTTAGGTCTAATCCAGAGCGTATCGAAATAGCCATTCCAGGAGCAGCAGTCGTATCTGTACCTACCCAGCAGTTAGTCCGGGATGGACTGATTAGTCAAATAAAAACGCAAACCACCCAGGATGGTGCGATCGTGACTATCGAGCTGGAGTACATGATCGGGTACAGGGTTCTTTCCGATCAACGCAGCGACAAAATCGAGATAAGATTATTCAGCAAAGGTTTGCAGGGTAAAACCGTCTTTCTCGATCCCGGGCATGGTGGTAATTACAGTATCGATAACGGAGATACAGGTGCTATTTCCAGGACATACCCTGTGTTTCATGAAGCTACCAGTACTCTGGATATAGCCCTAAAACTCAGAGATCTCCTGGAAGAAGCCGGAGTTACGGTCATGATGACTCGCAGTTCTGACCGGGCGGTAGATATAAGAGATAGGGTGCGTATGATCAACGATAGCAATGCTGATGTTCTGCTCTCGATTCACCACAATGCCTCGACTAATCCTGCAGCCAATGGTGTGGAAACTTTCTACTGGAGAGAGACAGTGGATCGCCAAAGATTTGCTGAAATACTGCAGAGTAATTTGATCGGCTCCTTGAGATTAACCGACAGAGGTGTAAAAAGAGCAGCTTTCTATCCTATCAACCAGGCGACGATGCCCGGAGCTCTGGTTGAGGTAGGCTTCCTCTCTAACTCCATCGAAGAGATGCTAATTCGAGATGACTTTTGGCGTTTACGCGTGGCATACGCTCTCTTCGATGCTCTGCAGGAGTTTTTTGAATGACCGAGATGGCACAAGTGACTTTATCTGGACAAAGAACTGGTTTTTAGTTATACTAACTTGAAAACCTGCTTCAGGGTGAATGTAGTTCATGTGCGTCTAACTTGAAGAGTTGTCCATCAGGGATGGCTTGGGAGCGTCGGTTTTCGCTGTAGGCCATGATATCCCGGTCAGACAGAGTCCTGAAGTTATCCTTATTTCGTTTACTCAGGGAGGCTACGCTGATGCTTCTGGAGATCACAGCTGGTAGCGATGACAAAGATGACGATCATCCTCATTATGATGAAACGGTGATCGAGCTGGAAGATATCCTGCGCTATATCAGCGCGGTCTTACGTCGCCAGGGTCGCAAAATCATGGAAGATTATGATATAACACCTCCACAACATAACGCATTGTTGCAGCTGCATCGCTATGGAAACATGACCATAGGTGAACTTAGTGAAATGCTTTATCTTGCATTCAGTACAGCAACCGATCTGATCAATCGTATGGAGCGCAATGGACTCGTCGTCAGGGAGCGTGATCTATCGGATCGCCGTGTCGTCAGGGTTTGCATCCTGGATAAAGGTGAGAGGGTTTTGGATGAGGTAATCGAAGCTCGCAGAAAATATTTTGCCAGGATACTCCAGGCTGTACCTAAGGAGGAGCAGAATCAACTGGTAAGGTCACTGCGTAAAATTGATGAGTTAATAAGCATCGAGTGAAGGAGGTAAAACCTTGCGTAGCGATAACAGAAATCCTGGTGAACTGAGAAAGATTGTCCTTCAAGCCGGAATCAATCAGTATGCAGAAGGATCGGTACTGATTTGCAGTGGCAGTACCCGTGTACATTGCACGGCTTCGGTTGACGAAAAGGTTCCTCCTTTTCTGCGAGGATCGGGAAGTGGTTGGGTGACAGCAGAGTACGATATGCTGCCAAGAGCCACCAAGGAGCGCAATCAGCGGGAGCGCGGGCGGTTGGGAGGCAATGGCAGATCTCTGGAAATACAGCGTTTGATCGGCCGCTCATTGCGGTCTGTGTGTTCTCTTGTGCAGCTTGGAGAACGAACCATCATTCTAGATTGTGATGTTTTGCAAGCGGATGGCGGTACGCGAACCGCTGCCATAACCGGTTCATGGCTAGCGATGATGATTGCCATGAATCATCTGGTCAAAGAGAGACGCCTGCGGCAAATTCCGGTGCGAGCTCAGGCTGCAGCAATCTCGGTGGGACTCGTCGATAATAAGGTATTACTTGACCTGTCCTACGAGGAGGACAGTCGTGCGCAGGTAGACTTGAATGTAGTAATGACCGACACAAGAGAGATTATCGAAATACAGGGTTCAGGAGAGCGCTCAACATTCAGTCGTGTTCAGATGGATTCCATGCTCGATCTGGCGGAAGAAGGACTGACAGAGATCTTCTCCAGGCAGATGGAGATGCTGAGAGATCTCCAAGTAGGGTGGCAAAGCGCCTCACCGGCTTCAATATAGCATGACTCGTATAATAGTGTTAGCTTCCCGAAATGAGGGGAAATTAACAGAACTAAGATCACTTTTGTCCAGCCTTGATCTCTCGGTCGTATCCAGCTTTGATGCAGGATACAAGTTATCAATAGCAGAAAACGGAACAACCTTTGTCGAGAATGCCTGTACCAAAGCAGAAACAGTGAGTAAAGCGCTGGATTGTTGGGCAGTAGCAGATGATTCGGGTCTGGAGGTGGACTATCTGCAAGGTATGCCAGGCGTGCACTCGGCCAGATATGCCGGTAATCAGGGCGATGACTCGCTTAACAACGAAAAACTGCTCTCTGTCCTGGCGGGAGTACACAAAGAAGCCAGGAACGCACGCTTTGTATCTGTGATTGCTCTGGCGCGACCTCTGCAAAAAACAGTATGTTTCGAAGGTATTTGCGAAGGAACAATCCTCACAGAGCTAAGAGGGCAGGGTGGCTTTGGCTATGATGCACTGTTTCTCCCTCAGGGAGAGCAGGAGAGTTTTGCTGAAATGTCTGCTGAGAGAAAGAACCTCATCAGTCATCGCGCAATTGCCATGGCTAAGCTCAGGGAACATCTGGGAAAACTATAATACGCGAAATATCACATAAGATTAGCAGTCAGCTGTACCAGGTTTCTAAAGGGGGGCTACCATGCAGGCAAGAGTCCGATCTCTATACCTCACCCTGCTGCTGGTCTCCCTGGTCCTGGGAGGCTGCACTATCTCTCTTCGCGACCCTCACCGGGAGAGCTCGGTTTTAGCATCGTTCAGAGTTGAGCCTCCAACCGTTTTAGCCGATGGAGAGTTCATTTCTCAAGAAGCAGTAAAAGCTCTTCTGGATCATCTGTCTCTGCGTCAAAAGGTTGGGCAGCTAGTTTTAACAGGTTTTGAGGGGGCTGTAAAACCTACTGATCTCAATGTCTTCGTGGGAGCGTTTCAGGTCGGCGGTCTACTCCTTTATCCACGCAATATTCAGAACTCTACCCAGTTAAAGGAGTTAATCGATTATGGCAATGATCTTACACATGCCTCTGGATTGGTTGTCAAAATGCCTTTGCTTTGGTGCCTTGGCGAAGAAGGCGGACGAAATCAGCGACTCCCCAGGGATCTCGGAGTATTTGAAAATGCTCAGACAGTGGGTGACTCTGCTTATGGAGTCGAAGGGGCACTGGAATATGGTCAAAGGCTGGCAGGAGCCCTACGACAGGTAGGGATTAATGCCTTGATTGGTCCCGTATTCGATAGAAGGGGCAGCAACCCTTTGATCGGGTCCAGAGCTTACTCTGACGACCCGGTGATAACTGCAGTAATAGCATCTGCAGTGTTGCAAGGGTTGCATGATGAAGGAGTCATCGGCATAGTCCAGCACTATCCCGGGATTGGCGACGCAGTTTATTCATCTCCTGGCGAATTTATGTATTTGGATACCGATTATACGCATCTGGTTGGCAGGGAACTGGTTCCTTTTCGGGCAGCAATCAACTCTTGCGCCGAAATGGTCCTGGTTTCCCATCTGATGATCCCAACCCTGGATGAGGATTATCCCGCGAGTCTATCTACGGTAATGCTCAATGAGGTATTGCGAAATACTCTCGGCTATAACGGAATTATTCTCTGTGATGACCTCAATGCGACTGCCATAACCGAGCATTATTCTCCCGGTGAAGCAGCAGTCAGAGCTATACTGGCAGGATGCGACATGGTCCTGGTCTGCCACAACATGGAAGATCAGGAGGATGTGTTGAATGCTCTTTATCAAGCCTGCGCTAGTGGGGAGATCACAGAGGAAAGACTCGAGGAGAGCCTCGGACGCATTATCAGCCTAAAACAGCGTTTCTTACTTTGGCCCTAAGCAATGGAAAAGAGGGGATTATATGCGTTGCAGGCTTGCGCAGACCTTATTGGAGGAATATCTTCAAGGATCGCTAAATCCCACGACCCGATCGCAGTTGGAAGAACACCTTGCAGATTGCAACGACTGTCAGCAGTTGCTGGATCAGCTACGCATCAGTGTGCCTGAGAAGCTATCAGATCAAAACTCTGAGCTTAGTTTTGATGTTTCTTTTCCTTCAGATCAAGAGAAGGCATCATTTATACCCTCCAAACCTACTGGTAACGAAGAAAGTTTTTCTCCACAATCTCCTCCGGAGAACGATCGGCTGCGCCGGCGTCTGGAAGAGTTGGGCGTCCTGGTTCACGAAGGTCCTCCTTCAGCTGTTCCTGATGCTGTCCGGATATCCGATCCTCTGCAGAGCACCAGCGATCCTCTGCAGCATATGATGCGGCGGTTTATGCCTCCAGTGGAAGTGGAAATCAATCCTCAACCTGTCGATTCCGGTCCTGCCTTCTCACAGCAGTCGTCAACTTTGGAAGAGATAGAGCTTACAGAGGTTACGGAGGAAGACGATACACGAATACCTCTCACCATCTTGCCACCTCCTGTCAGGTTTGATCACAATGGTCGCCGCAATATTCCGGTTCCTAAAGAGTTGGCTGAAGTCGATAAGAGTGACGACAAAGTGTGGATAGATATCGTCATCACTCATCCGGTGACCCGTAAACAGATACTGCGCCGGGTACGCCGCGATTCTCACGAAGCACAAAGATATCTTGAGGAAAGTGGAGGATTACAGACGACATCCCCTTTCGTCGATCGCGATCGTGAGCTCCTCCCGGAAACACCTCAGGTTGTCCCGGCGGATGATGCAGGAGACATGATTGCGATTGATCCCGATGCTGCCCAACCGGTCTCCTCCATTTCGATCAGTGAGCCAATACCAGATTTTTTGCTTCCAGAGTTCCCGGACTCGTCGTTAATGGAGATTTTGGAAGATGATGATCAGGCTTCAGATTCCCCAGGCGAAGAGTCCGCGGTCAATGCGAATCACGAGAATTTGAGGGAAGACCTCCTCAACACCGAAATAACAATCGACAATGCAGAAGAAGATACATCAGACGAGCAGACAGCAGGTTCCGGGTCAGAAGCAACGATAATTCACGAGAGAGTAGATACTCTTTATTCTGCAGATGAAGTGGAACAGACCATAGCTCAGCTATTAGCTGACCCTCAGAGCCAGACCCCTGTAACCCCGAGGGAACCTGTAAAGCAGAGTAACCCTATCATCCGAAAACCAGCAGATATTGGCCGTGAAAGGCTGGTCAGACAGTCGAGAATCACACGCGACGAACAAGAGGTAATAGTCAGAGAATCAGGGACCTCTTTTCTACCGGCATCCGCTTTTGCGAGGATGCGTTGGTCTGAACGAACCAGGGGCAGGCAGGGTATATTTTTATTAGTTATTACAGTTCTGATCATTCTCCTGGTCTTTCTGACAGGCATGCTTCTGGCTAACTGGCTCTCTCCTGTTGCTCAGGGAGCCAGAAGTGAGTTTCAGGTTCTCAACGAGAGCATAGCCAGATTTACCGACATTCTGCAACAGGAATATTTAAAGGCATTGGAAGAAGACAACTACCTCTCCTCGTTCAGGGCGCTGTCTCAGGAAGTCTGGGACGATCCGCTGATCAGAGAAGGCAGGAACGCTTCCCAAATCAGTTCCCTGAGTTCTTTGGCTCTTAGCCTCAACACAGCACTACCTCTTTGGCAAAGAGACGCGGCAACACCAGGGAGAGAGGAGGAAGCGGAAAGATTCCGGACTGCTATGCTGGCTGTCATTCCTGACCTAAACCGGGAACTAACGCAATTGGTTTTTCCGGTAGGAAAGGTACAGTGGGAAAAAACTGCGAGTTATATCGAGCCGGTGGCAACACTGGCTCGTCGTTATAAAGAGACAGGAAATGTTTTGGAAGACCTTCCGGAAATCAGCTTCGATCGAGAGGGTTTCAACCAAAAACTCAGCAGTATAGAACCATTTATTTCGTTAAAATTTGAGATTCTGGCTTGTGAACGCCAGTCATTTTATCACGATGGTCTTGATTTTTGGAGAGTGACGATTGGTGAGACCGCCTCGACTGAAGCCAGGTCTGGGATCCAGTATGAGATTTATTGTGGCCTTCAGGGAGAGTTCCTCGGATCTGTGATCCTGACAGAAGGCGAAGGTATACGTATCGAAGAGAGTAGCCTGATCAGAGAAAACATCCTTGCAGCCTTGTACTCCAATGAGGTAAGCTTCCTGCCACTGGGAGAATGGATAGATAGCCTTAACCACGATCGCTATCTCGTAATGCTCCCTGAAAGGAACATGGTTGTCTACCCTGAAGATGCCCTGGTTGTTCGTCTTGATCTCAATAACAGCTTGATATCGATACATCCTGCTCTGGGCAATTATTTATTTATGCACACTACGAGTGCGCTTTCAGAACCACAGTTGGATTTATTTGAAGCGGCTCGCAGAGCCAGGGCCTTTTTGCAATCTGATTTTGCCGATGATGTCGTTCTCAGTGAAGAAAGAATAATCCTGACTGCATTCCGGGGAGTTCTTGAAATTTCCCCTCCTGTGGTGTGGTGTTACCGAGGCAAAGCGGATCAGATATGGATGACCCTGATAGTTACTGAGGATCGCATCCTGCAAGCCGAGGAGCTCTGCACTCTCCTTATGGGTAAGTACAGAAACCTGTACAAATAACATGCTTAAGCATTCTGGTTTTGCCAGAATTCCTCCTGACTGTAACAAAAGATTCAGAGGTGATTTATATGCCCTGGCAGGAATGTATGAAAGATGCTGCCCTGTCTGAACTGCGGATCCATTATCAAGCTGCTGCGTCGGAACTGACATATAGTAACCCTTTTCAGCTGCTTGTCGCTGTCATGCTCTCCGCTCAGAGTACAGATAGACAAGTTAATCGTGTAACAGCGGATCTATTCTTTAAGGTGAGTTCGCCTCAGGAACTAGCGTGTATTTCGGTGGAAGGACTGGAATCTCTGATCAAAGGGGTGGGTCTGTATCGCACCAAAGCCAGGAACCTGATCAAGATGAGTTCATTACTCTGTGAGCGACATCAGGGAGTGGTACCTCAGACCTTTGCTGAGTTAGAGGCTTTACCGGGGGTGGGGCATAAGACAGCCAGTGTGGTCATGTCGATGGCGTTTGGCCTTCCTGCATTAGCGGTCGATACACATGTATATCGCGTAGCCAGACGTATAGGTTTTGCCAATGAGAATTCAGTCACTAAGGTGGAGCAAGAATTGAAGGATGTTGTTCCATGTGCAGAATGGGGGGCTGCTCATCATTGGCTGATTCATCATGGCCGTTATTGTTGTAAAGCTCAGAAACCATTGTGCTCTTCCTGCGTTGTTGCAGCATACTGTCGTTTCCTTCTGTCAGCTAAGGGATCACAAGAGATATGAAGACTTCTCTCGACGAACTAATTATAATTCTATCGGAAGCGTTCAAAGGGGAAACCGCCTCTACCTTGGTCTTCAGCAAGGTCAGAAAGGGGATCTCATCTCCATATAGTAAGTTAACACTAAAGCCATTTTTAGGTAAAGCGGGTCTGGCTATATCTGCGGGTTACACCGAAGGTGATAAGGAGCGACTGCAGACCTTGGCTCTTAGTCAGGTGCTTTCCGCAACCTGGCTTCAGGAACACCTAACTGTATTCTCCCAACTTCTTATCAAGACCGCAGATCGTACTTATCATCTCTTCGCCAACCGCGATGGTTCTCTGCGCCTGCTTTCGCAAGCCGGAAGCAAGCAACCTTACTTATCCGGACATGACCGGCAAAAATCATATCTGTTGGCGGAAGGGCACTACACCCCATTCCTGGTGGAGCTTGGTGTAATGACTTCTTCAGGCAGAATTGTCAGTGATCGCTATGATAAGTTTCGTCAGATCAATCGTTTTTTGGAAATAGTAGTGGATGTGTACCCTGCACTTCCTGCAAAGGGAGCATTGCATGTAGTGGACTTTGGGTGTGGCCGTTCCTACCTGACCTTTGCCCTTCACTGGCTGCTTACGGAATACTTCGCCAGGGAGGTGGAAATTGTCGGACTGGATATCAACCCGGGAGTCATCGCGGAGTGCAGTCAGATTGTAAAGAACCTTGGCCTACAGGGTCTGAGGTTTGTAACAGGAGATATCGTTTCCTGGCAGTCAGAGGTAAAGGCAGATATCATTGTGGCTCTTCACAACTGCGATACTGCTACTGATGCAGCACTGGCTCAGGGAATTCGCCAACAAACTCCTGTCATACTCGTGGCGCCTTGCTGTCAGCATGAGATTGCCGGGCAGCTGCTGAACGAAAGCAATCGGGCATTACTGCGCCACGGAATAGTCAGAGAACGTCTGGGAGCTTTGGTGACCGATTCACTCAGATCTGCTGCCTTGGAAGCCCTTGGCTGGTCTTCCCAAATAATGGAGTTCATCGATTCGGAACATACCCCCAAGAATCTGTTGATCAGGGCTCGGCGTCCGGTTATTCCTCGAACTCTGGCGGAAAGAGAAGCTGCGAAAACTGCTTATCGCGACCTGAAAGCGACATGGCAGATAGCAAGCTTTGCCCTGGAGAGTTACTTAAGTCTCGAAGATAATGAGGATCTTCATAGCATGGAGTAATTATTCTTTCCAACTGCTTGTAACCGGACCAGAAATGAGATAAGATAGCAGGAGATTGCACCTGGGAGGGTCAAATATGCAACCACCACTTACAACGGAGCAACTGGAAAAAATCAAGACCACATGTCAGTCAGTGATCGATAAAAATCCCAAGAACAAAGCTGCACATCATGATCTGGCAGTTGCTGAGATGCAGTTGGGGAACTACAAAGAAGCAGTAGCTGGTTTTAGAACGGCAAGGGATCTGGATAGTCGTTTTACCAGCGCTTGGTATCTTGGTGGAGTATGCCTTGCTGAGTTAGGTGAGTTCGATGACGCTGTTTACTGGTGGCAGAGAGTCCTCGAACTGGATAAGCGCCATAGCGACGCTAACTATTTTATCGGCAAAGTATATGGTATGAAAGGCATGTGGGACATGGCTATTCACCAGTTCAACCGTGCCATAAATTTAAATGACCGATCTTCGTTGTTCTATCTTGGCCTGGCAGAAATGCATCTGGCCAAAGGAGACTTTAAAGAAGCAGAGAAAGCATGGGAGAGCGCTCTCGAGATCGATCCGAATAATATCCAGGCGTTGACCAACATCAGTGCTATTGCCCTGGAGTTACATGATTGGGAGAAGGCGATAGTCATCGCCAAAAGAGCCATCGACCTGGGTGCGACAAGCTCGATGGTTCACTACAACATGGGTATGTCCTGCATGGCCGTAGGAGCTTATGATCTGGCTATCGAGTATCTGGAGAAAGCCTGCACTTTCGATTCTGCAGATACCAGTAACCTTCTGGCTCTCGGTGAAGCCTATGTCACCAAGGGAGAACTCGACAAGGGGATCCGCTGCTGGGAGTCGATTATTGATCAGTTTCCTCAGCATCTGGATGCCCTTTATAATCTGGGTCTTGTCTACTTACATAACCAGATGGGTGATCGCAGCAGAGAGTATTTCATCAGGGCTTTAGCAATCGACTCAACCTACCTGCCTGCCAGGATCAACTTAGGCATCTACTATCATATGCTCGGTGATTTGGAGGCTTCTTTGATTGAGTGGGAGGAAGTCCTGAAAGTCGATCACCAGCATGGACAGGCATTGGGTAATATCGCTGAGATTCTGCTCTTACAGGAAAGATATGATCAGGCAGAGGAAAGACTTACTCATGCGCTGTCGATCTATCCTGATGATAGCCGGCTACTATTTCTGAAAGGCTGGTTAGCATGGGAGCTTAACAGGTATCAGGAGGTACTTGCCAGCTGGCATCACGCCCGAGATGGATCAGCGGAGGTCTTGCAGGCCTATGCAGACCGTCTGCGCATTTTGCTCGCTACCAACGGTTTTGAGCAATTGTCAGCGATTGCGGATAAATCCACTGAATCATTACTGGATGAGTTGCACAAGGTCCTCAGCGGAGAAGCAGAAGAGATGGATAAGCTAAAACAACAGAATGACCTTAAGGAGAAGCGTACTCTTCTCGATCGCATCAGAGATATCTTTAAATAATAATCAAGGGTATGGAGTCAGGTGAATGTATGCTTATTATCAACCAAATTGCCGGTGAACTGCACCTGCCTGTCAAGGGGGTAACTGCAGCAGTCGATCTCCTCGATGAAGGTAATACTATTCCCTTTATCGCCAGGTACCGCAAGGAAGCTACCGGAGAGTTGGACGAAAACCAATTACGCGCCCTGGAGGAACGTCTGTCTTACCTGCGAAACCTGACTAAAAGACGGGCTGAGGTCGAACGATTAATCGATGAACAGGGTAAACTCACTCCGGAACTTGCTCAGAAACTGGAAAAAGCTGTAAAACTCCAGGAGATCGAAGATCTCTATCTTCCCTTCAGACCGAAAAGGCGGACTCGCGCATCAGTTGCTCGCGACAAGGGTCTAGCGCCTCTGGCCGAAATGATGATTTTGCAATCTGGTGATAGTGATTTTTGGCATGATATCGCTACTGGCTTTCTCTCAGAAGAGTTGCAAGTCGCTAATGTGACAGACGCTTTCGCGGGTGCCTGTGATATTCTGGCGGAGCAAATGGCTGAAGACGCCATTAATCGCAGCCTGGTCAGAGATTTATATCACCAGGAAGGATCCTTACTAAGTGAAGCTGTTGACGAAGAGCGAATAAGTCCGTACAGTAACTATTACAGCCATCAGGAAAGACTATCGCAAATCCCTCCACATCGTGTCCTGGCCATTAACAGAGGTGAGAGGGAAGAGCACCTGAAAGTCCGCCTGGTCAC